>Ga0137396_10000126_pt1 | contig 29702 bp, 20 predicted proteins | sample czc16metaG_FD_108284 | JGI IMG/M metagenome (GOLD analysis project Ga0137396, IMG submission 108284) | Vadose zone soil microbial communities from Angelo Coast Range Reserve, California, USA - czcobulk3.16 metaG | ecosystem: Environmental > Terrestrial > Soil > Vadose zone | place: USA...
CCCCGCTTCAATTGAAAGAGACGGCGATGCCACGTGGTTCTATTAAAATCTAAGTATAGAAATGGATGTTGACTCGGCGGCGCTCCGCATCCCATTTTATCATACCCCTCTACTGACAGTTGTAAACGGTTCTGGTCCTGGTGACGATCTGTAACATCCTTGACTTGTCCAGAAAGTTTCAGCCACTTTCCGAAATGGTCCTCTCCACTGCAGATCTTTACTCAACAGCGTCATCATTCACCCGGTGCCCTTGGAACTTGAAACCGCCTCCCATAAATTCAGATAATAATGAGCCTTCAACGAGGGAAAGGAATCGATCATGAACGGAGCAGGGAACTCGACCAAACAATGGCCTGGACACCCCTATCCCCTCGGCGCCACATGGGACGGCAAAGGCGTCAACTTTGCTCTTTTTTCCGAGCATGCCACCGGCGTGGAGCTATGTTTGTTCGATTCGCCGGACGCCGAAAAGGAATCGGAGCGCGTCCGCTTCACCGAATATACGGACCATGTGTGGCATGCCTATCTACCGGAGGTGTTACCAGGCCAGTTATACGGCTATCGGGTGCATGGCCCCTATGAGCCTCAGCAAGGACATCGTTTCAACTCCAACAAGCTGCTCTTGGATCCCTATGCCAAGGGCATCGGACGCGATGTGAAATGGGCTGACGAGGTCTTTGGTTACCGCCTGGGCGACCCGGAAAGCGATCTCTCGTTCGACGATCGGGATAGCGCTGCATACGCGCCGCTCGCAATGGTGATTGATCCGGCATTTACCTGGGGGAATGATCGACCTCCGCGGACACCCTGGCACAAAACCATCGTGTATGAGTTGCATGTGAAAGGATTTACACAATTGCACCCGGCTCTGCCTGAGCGACTCCGAGGCACTTACGCAGGCCTGGCCTCGGAGTCGGTCATCAAACACCTGACCGATCTCGGGATCACCGCGGTCGAACTGGAACCCGTGCACTATTTCCTCAACGACCGTCATCTGCTCGATCGGGGGCTCACGAACTACTGGGGCTATAACACCCTGGGATATTTTTCCCCGGCCCGCCGGTATGCAGCCAAGCATATCCAACAAGACGCCGTTCAGCAGTTCAAGATGATGGTGGCGGGCTTGCATCAGGCAGGGATCGAAGTCATTCTTGATGTCGTGTACAACCACACCGCAGAGGGAAACCAACTAGGCCCGACCCTCTCAATGCGGGGCATCGATAATATCGCCTATTACAAGCTTACAGAGGAGGATCGTCGCTCCTATAGGGACTATACCGGCACGGGCAATTCTCTCAACGTTCGACATCCTCGAGTGCTCCAGCTCATCATGGACAGCCTCCGGTACTGGGTGAACGATATGCACGTGGACGGGTTCCGATTTGATTTGGCCAGTACCTTGGCCCGGGAACTCTACGATGTCGATCGGCTCGGCGCGTTCTTTGACATTATCCATCAAGACCCCATCCTTTCACAGGTGAAGCTGATCGCTGAACCGTGGGATGTGGGAGAAGGAGGCTATCAGGTCGGAAATTTTCCCGTGCTATGGAGTGAGTGGAACGGCATTTATCGCGATAACGTCCGCCGGTTTTGGAAAGGTGATGGAGGACTTCTTCCCGAGTTCTCCACGCGTCTGACCGGCAGTAGCGACTTATACAAGGGCGATGGACGGAAGCCGTACGCCAGCATCAACTTCATCACCTGCCACGACGGATTTACGCTGCATGATTTTGTCAGTTACAATGACAAACACAACGAGGCCAACGGCGAAGACAATCAGGATGGCACCAACGAGAACAACAGCTGGAATTGCGGCGCCGAGGGGCCGACCGATGATTCGACGATCAATGCGCTGCGAACCCAGCAGAAACGAAACATCGTGGCCACCCTGCTCCTCTCCGCCGGTGTGCCGATGCTTTTGGCCGGCGACGAAATCGGCCATACGCAGCAAGGCAATAACAATGCGTACTGTCAGGATAATGAAACCACCTGGTTAAAGTGGAATATCACCAACGAGGAACGCGCTTTTCTTGGCTTCGTCCGTTCGGTGATCAATATCCGGCAAACTCAACCGGTATTTCAGCGGCGGAAATTTTTTCTTGGTCGACAGATCGATGGCGCCGACGTACCTGACATTTCCTGGTTTCAACCGTCGGGCGAGGAAATGTCCGACGAAGACTGGAATGCAGGATACACGCAATGTCTGGGGGTTCGGCTGCCCGGCGATCTCATCGGCGAGGTCAACGAACGGGGAGAACCGATCACCGGGGACTCGATCGTGCTGTTGGTCAATGCCCACCATGAGCCGATACCGTTTACGCTGCCGTCAGGCGGCGAAGGACAGGAATGGGAGCGATTGATCGATACCGCCGATCCTGAAGTGGAAGCCATCAAGCAAAAAGTCGCTGAACAGTATGAAATTCAAGGCCGCTCTATGGTGATCCTACGGTCAAAACCGCCTCAGCCGGCTGAATTGCCCGACTTGAAGTAGTCGGAAGCACGGGCACGCTGGAAGGTCCGCCGAAAGCCCCGTCTGTTTTCGTCCGGTTCACTTGAATGTTAAGAGATCACAGGACGACTACATGGAACAGGTGTTTGAGAACATTCATCCCCAATGCGGGGCCATTGTACAAAGGAACGGATCAGTTCGATGGCGTGTATGGGCTCCGAAGGCGGATCGTGTCGAGGTGGTCCTGATAAATGGCGACGCGCGAAATCTCCACAGCATGACCCGTGAGGAACGGGGATTCTTTAGTTTCGTCAAGGACCATGTCTTGAACGGACAACGATACGCCTATCGCGTAAACGGAGGCCAGGATTATCCGGACCCCGCATCGCGTTGGCAGCCGGACGGTGTCAATCAGCCATCCGCGGTCCTCCGCACCGATGCGTTTACCTGGTCGGATGAGAGCTGGGAAGGAGTGCCGCGCGAGGACCTGGTTTTCTACGAACTCCACGTCGGCACGTTCACGCCCGAAGGCACATTCGAAGCTATCATTCCCCGCCTTCAGGCGTTGCGCGATTTGGGAGTGACGGCACTGGAGATCATGCCGGTCGGGCAATTTTCTGGTACACGCAATTGGGGCTACGACGGAGTCCACCTCTATGCGCCACAACAGAGCTATGGCGGGCCTCATGGGCTGCAGCGCCTGGTGAATGCCTGCCACCGGCACGGCCTCGCCGTATTCCTCGACGTGGTCTACAACCATATCGGGCCGGAAGGCAGCTATCTGGGAGAATACGGACCGTACTACACCGACCGTTACCGCACTCCTTGGGGAGCGGCCGTGAATTATGACGGTCGTGGCAGCGACGCGGTCCGTGAATTCGTCCTCGATAACGTGCGGATGTGGATCGAAGAGTATCGCTTCGACGGCCTACGCCTCGATGCCGTGCACGCCATTTATGATTTGGGGGCTCGGCATATTTTGCAAGACATTAAGGACACGGCTGACGCGGCTGCGCGGGAACGCGGGCGCCAAGTTTACATCGTGGTCGAAAGCGATCTGAACGATGTCCGCCTGCTGCGTCCTCCTCAGCAGGGCGGCTATGGGATCGACGCACAATGGAGCGACGACTTTCATCATCTCGTGCATGTCGTCCTCACCGGCGAGCGACAAGGATATTATGAAGACTATGGAGCGACGGAACAGTTTCCGCGATTGCTGGAGAACACGTTCGTCTTGAACGGGTGCTACAGCGCACATCGCGGCCGTAGTCACGGGGGCCCCGACGCCGGACTTCCCGGTGATCGTTTCGTCGTCTCTATTCAGAACCATGATCAGGTCGGTAACCGCGCTGGCGGCGAACGGCTGGGCACCCTGATCACCCCTGCGGCGCAACGCTTGGCGGCAAGCCTGCTGCTTCTTGCACCCCATTTGCCGCTTCTGTTCATGGGGGAAGAGTACGGCGAAGAGCATCCGTTTCAATTTTTTTGTTCGTTCAGCGATCCAAAACTGATCGATGCCGTCCGCAGCGGGCGGCGTCGAGAGTTCGAGGCGTTTCATGCCAATGGCGGAGACGTGCCCGATCCTCAAGCTGAAATAACCTTTGTTGCCTCCCATCTCACCTGGTCGTGGGAGTCAGATCAACACAAGTCAGGGCTGCGTCGCCTATACCAAGACCTGTTGCGCGCGCGCCATGAATGGCCGGCGCTACGCGATTATTCACAGCGATCCGCCCGCATACTGCCCGACACCCAGTCCGGGGGCATTCTGGAATTGGTCCGCGGGGGCTGTGCTCCGAACGCAGGTGGGACGATACAAGTCTTCTTCAATCTCACAGCCCAACCACAGACCATTCCGGTCCGGAATCATGCGAATGTGCTATGGACGTCTGAAGCAGAGCATTATCATGGCGGGCGACGGACCGATAGGGCCAAGGAATGTCTGTTGGCGTATGAATGCATGGTCTTCGGTTCCACCCCTTAACAGGGCTCGGATGAGGCCAAACCTGGGCGCGACCGATGACAGTGCTGTTCAGGATGCTCTTTCGAATGACAGAGACCGGAAAGGCCAATGCGATGAGTACCGATCCGTGGGGAATCGATGCGACGTACGAGGACGCCGCTGGAAAATTACAAACGGTGTCCGAACAGGCCATCGAACGAATCCGGACAGCGATCGGCCGACCGCCAGACCAAGCCAAATCTCTCTATGACGAACGCGTCAAAGTTCTCCAGCAGGGCCGATCCCTCTCTCTGCCTGCAGCAGCCGAATTAACGTTGGAGGATGGTTCGGTCAGGCAGGTACAGGACCAGCTGCCGGACGATTTACCGATCGGCTACCACCAGCTCCTTCCCAAGATCGGATCTTCCTGCCCTGTGCGCTTGATCGTCAGTCCAGGGCGCTGCCATTTGCCTCCCGGTCTACGCACCTGGGGGTGGAGCGTGCAAGTGTACGCGACCAGGAGCCGCCAGAGCTGGGGGATGGGCGATTTAGCCGATCTGCGTCGCCTGTCGCAGTGGTCGAAACATCTGGGAGCGGGAATGGTTCTCATCAATCCCTTGCACGCCGCACTGCCGCTGCTGCCACAGGAAGCGAGTCCCTATTCTCCATCGAGCCGGCGTTATTTGAATCCGCTGTACCTCCGGATTGAAGAGCTCCCGGGAGCTGCTCGTCTCGAACAGGATCTACAACGACTCGCCACGTTGGGTCATGCCCTCAATGAAGATCGGCATATCGATCGAGACCGCGTGTTTCGTCTGAAACAAGAGGCGTTTAAGTTATTGTGGTCTGGTTTTGACGGAGATTCCGACTTTGACCGGTTTCGCACCGCCGAAGGATCGTCCCTGCATCAGTTTGCCGTCTTCTGCGCCTTGGCCGAGGAGCATGGCGCAAATTGGCGGCAGTGGCCTCTACTCTGTCGTCGCCCTGATTCCACGGATGTCGAACGGTTCGCTCATGCCCATGCCGACCGCGTGCAATTTCATGAGTGGTTGCAGTGGATGCTGAACCAGCAATTAGCTCGCGCGGCCCATCCTCCTGTCTCCCTCATGCAGGACTTACCGGTCGGATTCTCGCCTGATGGAGCCGATGCCTGGGTGTGGCAAGATTACATTGCAACCGACATGACCATCGGCGCCCCGCCAGACCTGTACAGCCCGGGCGGCCAGGATTGGGGATTGCCCCCTTTTATTCCCCATAAGCTGCGAGAAGCGGCATACGAGCCGTTCATCCAAACCATCCATGCCGCGTTTCGCCATGCCGGAGGCCTTCGCATTGATCATGTCATGGGGCTCTTTCGATTATGGTGGGTTCCCAAAGCCCGGAAACCAAAGGACGGCGCCTATGTGCGTTACCTCGCGGAAGACCTGCTGGCGATCATTGAGATCGAAAGCCAGCGTGCCGGCGCAGTTGTCGTCGGAGAAGATTTGGGCACGGTGGAGCCGGGGGTCCGTGAAAATCTCGCCGAGCACAACGTGCTCTCGTACCGACTGCTTTGGTTCGAGGACACCCCGCCCTCACAGTATCCGGAGAAGGCTCTCGCTGCGATTACCACCCATGATCTACCTACGTTGGCCGGCATCTGGACCGGGGCGGATCTCGAAACGCAGCGGCGTCTGGGCCTGAACCCGGACGAGACTGCGACGCAGAAACTTCGAGAGATATTGCTCAAGACCAGCGGGCTCGATGCCGATGCCGATGTGACTCTCGCGATCACCAAAACGTTCGAACAACTCGCCCAGGCGCCCTCGGCAATCGTGATGGCCTCAATGGAAGCGGCTTGTGTCACTGCAGAACGTCCGAACATGCCGTCCGCAGCCGGGAAGTATCCCAACTGGTCCTTGGCCCTGCCGCTTCCGCTCGAAGAACTCGAGTCTTCGGAGGTTCCACGCAGGCTCGCGCAGATTCTCAACCGACGGAGCGAAACGCAGGACCAGGAGGAGATTTCCCTTGCGGAATGAAATTGCCACGTATCGGCTTCAAATGTGCAGCTGTTTTACGCTCGACGACGCGGCCGCCATTGCCGAGTACTTGACTCAACTTGGAATCAGCCATCTGTACAGTTCGCCCGTGCTGCAAGCCGTGGAAGGAAGCACACACGGCTATGATGTGCAGGATCATAGCCGTGTCAATAGAGAATTGGGTGGAGAGGCGGCATTCGAGCGTTTATCCGGAGCGCTCCGCACGCACGACCTCGGACTCCTTCTCGACATCGTGCCCAACCACATGGCCATCGGCGGGAAGGACAATCTCTGGTGGTGGGATGTGCTGGAGAACGGGCAATCGAGCCGATATGCGCCCTATTTCGACGTGGAGTGGATGCCCCCGGAAAGCAAACTGCACCATCAGGTCATGCTGCCGGTATTGGGAGACCATTACGGCCGGATCCTTGATGCAGGCGAGATTCATGTCGAGCGTCACGACGGGGCCTTCACCGTCCACTATCGTGATCATGTGTTTCCCGTCGCTCCGCGATCTCTTCCGTTTATTCTGACGTGCGCAGCGTCTAGCGCGGCTTCCGAGGACCTGGCGTTTTTTGCAGACGCGCTGGAACACCTGCCCTCGTCCTGGGCCACCGACTGGGTCAGCTTGCAACGCCGTCATCGAGACAAGGGTATTTTGGGTATACTGCTCACCCGGTTTCTCCAGGAGGATTCCACCATAGCGGCCGCCGTTGACCGCACCATTGAAGAAATCAATCGGGACCACCATGCACTGCACGATCTGCTGGAACGGCAGAACTATCGTTTGGCGTTCTGGCGCACGGCCACGCAAGACCTGGGGTATCGCAGATTTTTCGACATTAACACGCTGATCGGCCTGCGGACTGAGCATGAGCAGGTCTTTGCCGATATCCATGACCTGGTGTTCCGGTGGCTGAGATCGAATGGACCGGTCGATGGCGTTCGGGTCGATCATCCGGACGGGTTATTGGATCCCGAGCAATATCTGATTCGCCTGCGCGACCGCGTGCCAAGCGGATGGATTGTAGTCGAAAAAATCCTCATGCCCGATGAGCAATTGCGGGCGTCATGGCCCGTGTCCGGCACGACCGGCTATGATTTCATGAACCAAGTCATGGGTTTGTTCATCGATCGGAACAGTGAAGAGCCGCTGACCAAATTTTATGGGGACTTCACAGGCGAGACAAGGAGCTTTTCCGAGATCTTGCGCGAAAAAAAGCTTCATATACTGCGGCAGATGTTGGGAAGCGATCTCAATATCTTGACCTCCATGTTGCTAAATATCTGTGAGCGCCATCCTCACCACCGCGATTATACCCGGCAAGATTTGCATGACGCGCTCCAGGAATTGATGGTGGAGTTCCCGGTGTACCGAACCTACGTCCGCCCTCGCGTCGGCCGCGTAACCGAGGATGATGAGCGAGTGGTCATGGGCGCACTTCAGAGCGTCGGGGCCAGACGGGCGGACTTGGGAGACGACCTGTTAGGTTTCATCCGCGATATTTTACTCCTCAAGGTCGCGGGTGATCTGGAGACCGACTTTGTGACTCGCTTCCAGCAAGTCACCGGTCCCGTCATGGCCAAAGGCGCTGAAGACACGGCCTTCTATTGCTATCATCGGTTCATCGCGCTCAATGAAGTAGGCGGCGATCCTGGACGCTACGGAGTCACAGTGGACCAGTTTCATGCCTGGTGTCAGGACATGCAGCAGCATTGGCCGAAAACGATGCTCAGCACATCGACCCACGATACGAAGCGAAGCGAGGATGTGAGGGCTCGACTGGTCATTCTCTCGGAAATGCCTACTCGGTGGATGGAGACGGTATCTGCATGGTCGAAACGTCACATTCGCCATTGGGGGACCCACACTCCTGACCATAACTTTGAATACTTCTTGTACCAGACATTGGTGGGCGCGTGGCCGCTTGAGCAGGAGCGAGCGTTGGCTTACTGCGAGAAGGCCGTGCGCGAGGCCAAGACCCACACTTCGTGGACCGATCCACATACGGACTATGAAGATAGCATCAGATCATTTGTTCGGAGTCTTTATGAGGACGAGGAGTTTGTAGAGGAGCTCGCTCGGTTCGTTGATGACCTGGAGAAGTATGGGCACGAGACTTCACTCGCTCAGACCTTGATCAAACTGACGGCACCAGGCATTCCTGATTTGTATCAGGGCACCGAGCTGTGGAATTTACGTTTGGTCGATCCCGACAATCGGCGTCCCGTGGACTACGACGTGCGCCGGCAGTTGCTGCACGAATTGCCAGGATTGTCGCCGGAGGCCATCTGGCAACGGCGCCAAGAAGGGCTGCCGAAACTCTGGATTATTCGGGAGAGCCTACGTGTTCGGCGTGAGCGGCCACAGGCGTTCGGCACCCAGGGACATTATTCCCCGTTGTATGCCCAAGGGAAGAAGTCCGCACATGTGGTGAGCTTCATGCGCGGTGGAGAGGTCATAATCATTGCTCCACGCTTGTTCCTGAACTTACAGGAAGGGTGGCATCACACCGCGATCGATCTGCCCGCAGGCCGGTGGCACCAGGAATTCGATGGCCGGATATTCGACGGCGGGATCTGTCGATTGCACGATGTGTTGCGTACGTTCCCCGTGGCGCTGTTGTGCAAAATTGCATAGCACCTGCACGGCTGATGCATGAATATTCCGGCGTCGGCACCACTAAAGCGGCGCGGAAATCCTGTAAGCACTCCTAGCTGGCTATCCTAAAGTGATGAGGGCACAAACTGCAGGTAAGTTGTTATGCTTCACGACCAATAGGCAAATACGGAGGGAAGAGAAGTGAGAACTTGGCCTGGAACCCCCTATCCATTGGGAGGCACATGGGATGGGGAGGGAGTCAACTTCGCCATCTTTTCCGAGAATGCCACGGCTGTGGAACTCTGCCTGTTCGACGGACCCGACTCCGACAGAGAGTCGGCGCGCATTCGAGTGGAGGAGCAAACCGATCAGGTCTGGCACGTGTACCTGCCGGAGGTACGGCCCGGACAGCATTATGGCTACCGCATCCATGGGCCGTATGAGCCGGAAGCCGGGCACCGCTTTAATCCGAACAAGCTCTTGATGGACCCATATGCCAAATCCATCGCCGGCACACTCCAGTGGTCCGACGCCATGTTTGGCTACACAATCGGGGATCCCAAAGCCGATCTCTCATTCAACACCCAGGACAACGCCGGGAACATGCCTAAGTGTGTCGTCATCGATCAGGCGTTCACCTGGGGCGGAGATCATCTGCTCAAGACGGCTTGGGACAAAACGATCATCTATGAAGTGCACGTCAAGGGCTTCACTGCCCGACACCCCGACGTCCCGGAACCCATGCGTGGAACTTATTCCGCCCTCACAACGCCCGCCGTGATCGACCATTTGCTTGCTCTGGGGGTGACCGCCCTTGAGTTGCTACCCGTCCAGTATTTCGTCCGCGACAAACACCTGTACGATCGCGGCCTCACAAACTACTGGGGCTACAACACCATCGGCTTTCTTGCCCCCGATACTCGCTACGCCACATCGCCGGTTCGAGGCCGCCACGTTCGGGAATTCAAGAGCATGGTCAAGACCCTCCACAGCGCGGGAGTCGAAGTCATCCTGGACGTGGTCTACAACCATACGGCGGAAGGAAATCACCTCGGTCCCACCCTGTCGTTTCGAGGGGTCGACAATGCCACCTATTACCGGCTGGTGGCGGACAACAATCGCTATTACATGGACTATACGGGTTGCGGGAACACGCTCAACGTCAAGCATCCCCGAACCCTGCAACTTATCATGGATAGTCTGCGTTACTGGGTGACGGACATGCACGTGGACGGATTTCGTTTTGATCTCGCCTCCACGCTCGCGCGAGAAGTACATGCGGTCGACCGGCTAAGCGCTTTCTTCGACATCCTCCACCAGGATCCCATCCTGTCCCAGGTCAAGCTAATCGCGGAGCCCTGGGACGTGGGGGAAGGCGGGTATCAGGTCGGCAACTTTCCGGTCGGCTGGGCCGAGTGGAACGGCAAGTACCGGGACACCATCCGGCGGTACGTGAAAGGTGATGGAGGCCAGGTGGCGGAGTTGGGGTACCGGCTCACCGGGAGCAGCGACCTCTACAGTATGAGCGGGCGGCGCCCCTTTGCGAGCGTCAATTTCGTCACGGCGCACGATGGATTCACACTCCACGATCTCGTTTCATACGACCACAAGCACAACGAAGCGAATGGTGAAAACAACTGTGACGGAACGGACGACAACCTGAGCTGGAATGGCGGCGTCGAGGGGCCGACCGCCGATCCTGCCATCAACGAGCTCAGAGAGCGGCAGAAGCGGAACTGCCTGGCATTGCTCCTGCTCTCGCAGGGTGTCCCAATGATCTGCGGGGGCGACGAGATCGGCCGGACGCAGCAGGGCAACAACAATGCGTATTGCCAAGACAATGAGCTCAGTTGGTACGACTGGAAACTGGACCGTGCGGCCCGTGAGTTGATGGTATTCACGCAACGTCTCGTTGGCCTGCGGAAGAACCACCCGGTTCTCAGGCGTAAGCGCTTTTTTCAAGGACGCCGAATCCATGGATCGGAGGTGAAGGACATCTCCTGGTTGCGTCTTGATGGGCAGGCAATGACTGACGAGGATTGGAACAAGGGCTCTGTCCGCTCCCTCATGCTTCGTCTCGCCGGTGATGCCATGGTGGAGACCGATGCGAAGGGCATGGCGATTGTGGATGACACCTTGCTGATTCTCCTGAATGCGCATGATACACCTCTCCCCTTCACATTGCCGGCGCACAAACGGGGAGTTCGGTGGCACCAGCTCCTGGACACAGATGCCAGGGGAGTGTCCCCGAAGTACGTGACGGTGCTGAGAGGCGGCGAACGGTACGAGGTCGAGGCGCGGTCGGTGCGGGTGCTTCGATTGAGGCCTGCAGGCTCCACTCGACGAGATCTCTGATCCGTCGTCCACCGTGATAACCAGCGGCAGGGGCCGCTCCTAGGCGAACAATTGCGTTGCAGGCGATCCTCGCTCGCCAGCCGTTAGCCGGGTTGGTGCATCACTCGGATTGTGGCGTGCATTCCGCCTCCGGTGCATACGTGCCGATCCTAAAACAGCATGAGATGATCCCGAACATGAGTCGGCCGGCGAACCCCTATGACAACGCCAGCTGTGAGAGTTTTTTTGAAGACGCTCAAGCGGGAGGAGATCTACGCTCACGCCTATCGGGACCTCGATCACTTGCGCGCCAACAGCGAAGCCTTCATCGACCGGTACTATAACCGCATCCGGCTTCACTCCGCGCTGGGGTATCGACCGACGGAAAAGTTCGAGCACACCGTGGCGGCTGGCACACGGTCCGGCGCGGCGACGCTGAGGTTTTTCAAGAGACCTCTTCACCTCATGGAACGGGACAGGTGAGGGAGCAACATCGCATGGGACCAACCATGTGTGCGAATCCAAACTGTCTCAACGGAGGGGTTCACCCCAGAGCAGTGTGCTAAATTTGTGCTAAAACTTCTCCAAAACGACGAGAACTAATCGAACCAACTCATACAGATGGAATGCTGCTAACCGTTTGCAATCACGAATAAAATCGGTTGACCAGACGCAAGATCAGGGAGTTATCAAATGCTACTTAATCAGCCTTCTCACACCGCTTGCCTTGGGAAGCCTTCTCGGACTTGCCTTCGGCTTCGATCATATCCCAATCTTTTCCTCAGCCTGTGCATCGCGATCACTGCATTGCCCCTCACATGATCCTGGAAGAATGAGTGCAGAAAACCGGACTGCGAAGATTGTATAAGGGTTTGCTGAATGCCCGCCGGTGCATTCCCCTAGGCGACGCCATCAAGGGAGGGATCGTGATCCTTTCACCTGCTCTCGGATGCCAAGTCAAAGGTCATGCTGAAATTAGAGCATGCCTCTCAGGGTTTTGTCGAAAATGTGGGAGATGTATTGGGAGTGGTGTCTTTGCGCGTGCAGGGAGATCTGGAGCGATTTAAGAAATTCATCGAAAAGCGCAGTCGCGAGACAGGGGCATGGCGCGGTCAGGTTTGAGGTTATCGCACAAACACTCTTTATGACGAACGGCCCGAATGCTTGAAGAATAAGGTCGCGAGAGGCGGCAATGTCAGGGTAATCGAGTGAGTGCGCCCGTGGAGCGGAATCGGGACAGCTTCGAGGCCCCCGAGGTTACCCCATCCGCTACCTCCGTACTGAGTCGCGTCGCTATTTAACACCTCCTTCCAGAACCCACCGTGGGGCGCGCCGATCCGATAATTCGGTCTGGGAACTGGGGTGAAGTTACATACGACGAGCATTCCCTCGTCCGTGGACTTCCCTTTGCGGAGCAGGCTGACGACACTCGACCCGGCATCTATACAATCAACCCACTCGAACCCCGCTGGATCAAAATCGCGCTCATAGAGGGCTGGCTCATTTCGATAGAGACGGTTCAGGTCTGTGATCCATTGCTGAACACCACCATGTCGGCCGTCTTGGAGCAAGTCCCACTCTACAGTACTGTCGTGGGCCCACTCCCGCCGTTGACCGAATTCCCCACCCATAAACAGCAGCTTCTTCCCAGGCTGCGCATACATATATCCGAATAGCAGGCGGAGATTGGCGAATTTCTGCCAGTGATCCCCCGGCATCTTACCGAGTAAGGAGCCTTTCCCATACACCACTTCATCATGCGAGAGAGGTAGAACGAAATTTTCATGAAAGGCGTAGAGCATGCGGAAAGTCAATTTGTAGTGGTGATACTTTCGAAAATAGGGGTCCTGGCTCATATATTCCAGCATGTCGTGCATCCATCCCATGTCCCACTTCATGCCGAATCCAAGGCCTCCCGCATAGGTCGGACGGGACACCAATGGCCATGCGGTCGATTCTTCGGCGAAGGTCTGAACATCCGGGTAGTTCTCAAATACGGCTTCATTCAGCCGCCGCAGAAAAGCGATCGCCTCAAGATTTTCTCTCCCGCCATACTGATTGGGAATCCACTCTCCCTCTTTTCTTGAATAATCCAGATACAGCATCGAAGCGACTGCGTCGACGCGCAGACCGTCCGCATGGTACATATCCAGCCAAAACATCGCGCCGCTAATGAGAAAACTGCGCACTTCGTTGCGGCTGTAATTGAAGACCATGGTCCCCCAGTCCGGCTGAAAACCTTGGCGCGGGTCAGCATGCTCATATAGATGCGTGCCATCGAAAAAACTGAGCCCATGGCCGTCAGTCGGAAAGTGCGAGGGGACCCAGTCCAGGATCACCCCGATATCATGGCGATGCAGTTCGTCGATCAGAAACATCAAGTCCTGGGGCGTGCCATAGCATCCGGAGGAAGCGAAATATCCTGTGGTCTGGTATCCCCAGGAACCGAAGAAGGGATGATCCATGATGGGGAGAAACTCCACATGGGTGAAGCCCATTTGCTGTAGGTACTGGGGTAAGGTTGCAGCCAGTTCCCGATAGGTCAGCGAGCGATTTCCCTCTTCGAGCACGCGTTTCCAGGACCCCACGTGCATTTCATAGATAGATATCGGAGCATTCAACGCATTGCGTGTGTGCCGGCTGGCCATCCACTGCTCATCGCGCCATGTATAGTCCAGGTCCCACACAATCGAGGCCGTCTTGGGCGGAATCTCGTTAAAGAAAGCGAAGGGGTCGGTTTTTTCCACCTCGTAACCGTTAAACCGTGAGCGAATATGGAACTTGTAGAGCGTTCCCTTCCCCACTTCGGGAATAAAGCCCTCCCAGATACCCGATTTTTCACGGCGGCATAATAGGGGATGCGCGCTTTTTTTCCAGTCATTGAACGACCCGATCACAGAAACCTGCTCCGCGTCCGGCGCCCATACAGAAAACCAGGTGCCAGCCATGCCGTTGCGTATGACAGGATGGGCGCCAAGCTTCCGATAGAGATGAAAATGTGACCCCTCATTGAACAGATATACGTCTTCATCGCTCATCAATGTCATCTCGTCTGATGCCACTGTTTCCGTCAGACCGTTCTTCATTGGTGCCTCGCTCGCTAAATTGCCTTACGTGTGGTCGTCTCCAGTATGTCCAGCACCGCGCGGATCGGAATCTTTACCCAGCCCGGCCGGTTGTTGAGTTCATAGCGAATCTCATACACAGCCTTTTCAAGAAGGTGCGCATCGAATAGCACTTGGAATTCCTCTTGCGATCCGGGCCAGAAGGAAGCTCGCCCCGCGATTGCGAGATACGCTTTCAGGAACACCACGCTGACCCAGCCAGACCAGAACCGGACCCACGGATCGAGCCTTCCTCCATCGCCCTCTGCGAGCAACGTTGACTGCTGGCGTGAGAGTGCGGCATAGGGAGCATAGTGAAATGACCGCAGCATCCCCGCTACATCCATGATGGGGGTATGTTTTATGCGTCGCTCGCTGAGCGGACGGGCCGGCTCGCCTTCGAAATCGCTGATCACAAAATCCTGTCCAGTGTAGAGTACCTGGCCTAGATGATAGTCCCCATGACAACGGATCCGCAGCGCGCTGGTCTCTAGCTCAAAAAAATCACGGAATCGATCCAGAATCTGAGCCTCAGAGTTGACCACCAGCCGAGCCTCCTGGTCCGTGTCCGACGGCAGATCGTTGAGTCGCCCCTTGAGAAGCGAAGAGGTTTGCGAAGCCAACCGGCACATGGATTCATAACGAGACCGACGATATTCCAATGAGAACGGCTCCGGCGTGAAATCAGGATTGTTCTGGACGTTCGCCAAGGTGACATGAAGTTCGGCCGTACGCTGTCCTATTCTGACGCCTGACTCCAGGTACGGACCGATGAACTCGCGCGCGAAAGTGGGAATCTCTTTGTGTACCAGTTCGAGCAGAGGCTCATTGAGTGTCAACTCATCCTCTCGCCCGGTTGGCTGAGCGCGACATCGCTCCAGGTAACGATCGAAGGCCTCCAGGGTATATTTCCATGCGTCTCCCTGGTTGTGCACGAAGCCCTGAAGGATGGCCGTGGTGATGGTCTCACCGTTGGCTCGAATATATTCGATGGATCCGGCTACCGGAGGGGCATGAGGGAAGTTCATCGTCGTCAGGATCCGTCCGATCTCCAAGTCAGGATTGACTCCGTTTTCAACACGCCGGTAGACCTTCATGATGAGGCGATCGCCGTATGCGACAGACGTATTGCTCTGCTCCGCCTTCATCACCGCCGGTTCCAGCGCGGCTCCTCCGCTGAACAGCTTCCCATATGCTTGAGTGGAGGAGGCGATCAGAGTACCAGTCTCGCCAGTGAACCGGCTTCCTTGCCCGATGGCAGACAGCAGCGTCCTCGAAAAGTCCGGGTTCCAGAGCGCGTCGTACAATACGCCGGTCTGTCCGCACTCTTTCGTCCAGACCTTCAGCGTCGTCACTATGGTACCGGGCATGTCTTTCTGAATCTGCGCGGCCTGCTCACCCAAGGCTGCCGTGACAGGGAACGCGTAGGTTTCAGGAGTGCCGTCCCTGTATTCCACCAGGATGAAGAGCAGGGTCACTGCGCTCGATCGGCAGGGTATAGGTAGGGACTCGACGATGCGGACCGACTCTATGGCGCGGGCTTTCCCGGCGAACCATCGCCGCGACTTCAAGACGTCGCGCAAGCAGGCTTCCAAATGGCCGCGGGCTTCCCCTTCCAGGATACGTTCCCATCGTTCGTTGACAATCAGCATGATCAGCGTCCCGCCTCACATGTAATAGTCGAAGTCTTGTTCGGTGCGGAGCCAACGACGTATGCGAAAAATATGGGCAGGCGCAGAGTGCGGGTTGATCTCTATGTAGTTGCGCGGCCCATCCCAGCGATAATAGGCATTCGTCAGCAGATCCTGCACCTGGAAGGAATGATTCAGATCGAGCCCCAGGTGGTCGAGATCCAGCTGAACCCAGCCGGAGTGGGTATGATAAGGACTCAGATTGACGACCACCAGTATGACGTTGGATCCATCAGGTGTGCTCTTGCTGTAGCACACCAGCTGATCATTATCTGTCGAGTGGAAATGCAGGCTCTCATCCCCGTGAAGCGCCGGATTCTCTCGACGGATCCGATTCACGAGGCCGATGAACTCCTTCAAACTGTCGGCCCGCTCGATCTCCCACTGCTTGATCTCGTATTTCTCTGAATCCAGATATTCCTCACTTCCCGCCTCCCGCGGGCGGCCCTCGCATAGCTCAAAAGCGGGGCCGTAAATCCCATAGCTCGCGCCTAAGGTCGATGCAAGGACGAAGCGTGCCATGAAGGCCGGCCGCCCCCCCTGTTGAAGCTCCTCGGTCAGAATATCAGGCGTATTGGGCCAGAGATTGGGACGAAAATACTCGCGAACGTCGCTGTGGGTCAGTTCCGTGAAATATTCCTTGAGTTCTGCTTTCGTACTGCGCCAGGCGAAATAGGTATAGGACTGGGTAAAGCCCAGCTTCGCCAAACGGTACATCGGTTTAGGTCGCGTGAACGCTTCGGCCAGGAAGATGACATCCGGATGGTTCTCTTGAATCTCGCGAATCAGCCATTCCCAAAACACAAACGGTTTGGTATGGGGATTGTCCACGCGAAAGATGCGCACCTCTTGTTCGATCCAATAGAGAATGACGCTTTTGAGCTCCAACCAGAGTGGCTGCCACTGGTCGCTCTCAAACTCCAACGGATAGATGTCCTGATATCTCTTCGGCGGATTCTCCGCATATTGCACAGTATCGTCCGGTCGGATCTTGAACCACTCCCGATGCTCCTTGACGTACGGGTGATCAGGGGAGCACTGAAAGGCCAGGTCCAGCGCGATCTCAAGCCCATGCGACCGCGCCTTGTCCAGAAACTGCCGGAAATCCTTTACTGTTCCCAGTTGTGAGTGGATGGCCGTATGTCCCCCATCCGGTGAGCCGATCCCCCATGGGCTTCCTGGATCGCTCGGCCCGGCGGTAGGTGAACCGTTCTTTCCTTTCCGGAAAGTGACGCCGATGGGATGGATCGGAGGTAAGTACAGGACGTCAAACCCCATGGAGGCGATATATGGGAGGCGCTCTTCACAGTCTTTGAATGTCCCGTGCTCGCCACTCTGGGAACATGACCTTGGGAACATTTCATACCAGGCGCTGAACCTGGCCTTCTCCCGATCCACGACCACTACGAATTCTCTTTCATAGTGCGTCGCGAAGCGTCGGTCCGGATGCTTCGACATTAAGGCGGCCATGTCCATATCTAAGCCCTGTTCGATGCGCTCTGACTCCGGCACATCCGATGACTGGAGTCGGTCCGCCCATTCCTTCAGCGATGTCCCTTCTGCCTTCGGGGCACGCCGACTCGCCTCGTCAATCAGCCGGGCTCCCTGGAGCAACTCCACCAGCACGTTCCGGCCTGAGTCAAGTTTCTTCTTGAAATCACGACGCCACGTCTGAAAATGATCGACCCAGCCGGTCACGGTATATCGATAGCGGCCAAGATCAGTCACACGAAAGGAGGCTTGCCATCGGTCATTCGTGAGAAACGCCATCGGCGCCTCAATCCACTGCGGATCATGGTCGCGACGATATAGAAGGGCCACCCCCAGGAGATCATGACCGTCGGTGAAGACATCCGCCTCGACCACCACGTCTTCGGCGATCGTCCTTTTGATCGGATAGCGGCCCCCGTCGACTTCAGGCGTCACTCTTTCGATAACGATCCGATGTCTTCCATCCACTCCCGTCATCCTCTCCGTCACCTCCCTTCTGATCCTGACGCATGAACCTCGTTCCGTCCTATGCGATACCTCGATGCCCTCAGGAGGCTCCGTATCAAGCCGATTGGATCGCCCACTCCCAGAATCACCATGAGCCTAGATGTGCGACATTTCGTCCTGTTCCACTTTCCTCCGACGTAATCTTTGTTCCAGGACGTCTTTTGCAATGTTCTGGCCGACTAAGCCGACTGCGATGGCCAGCACCAACATGATACCGCCGAACGTGATCGAGAAGGCGGCCACGACAATCTCTTTAGCGATCCCGAGTTGGGTCAGCACCATCGCCGCCGTGAAGATGAGCACGCCCCATCGAATGAAGTTGGCAATGAGTCTGGCTTCTTGAATCTGGGCGTTCACCGTGTCGATGAGGGCCGCCTCGGCGCTGAAATTAGCCAGGAGCACCCCGAAGAACAACAGCAGGACCGCTGCAAGCATGTGCGGGAGAAAGCCGATGATGACGCTCATCATATTCGCCGTAGCCGTCAGATCCAAGGCTTCGATTCCCATGAATGCGAACAAGAGGAATACGAGCCAGAAGGACAGCCGTCCGATCAGGTGGGATGCCGACTGCTGCATCCCCGTTTTGGCTAGTGAAGAACCCAGCCCGAACCGTTCGCACAACGCGTCAACACGGAACGCCCTTAAGACCCGCAGGAAGAGAATCTTGACGAGCCAGCCGGCAGCCAAGCCGAGCGCAAGGAACGTCAGCAGGGCCAAGAGTTTCGGCAATACATGCGCAATCCGCAGAGTGGTTTCTCGAAACGCCTCGAGCATGGCTTCCTGCCTCAGAATACTCATGAGAACCTCCATCGCTGAGTCAAATAGGGTTTCATGCGCTCGAACGTTTCGCACAGTGTTTCGATAACTCGCTCGACGTCCTCCGGGGTCCCCGCTCTGGTCTCCAGGACGAGAGACGCCGTTCGCCCGAGATAGAGAGGAGTCAGAGACTTGAGCAGGTGTTCACGATACAGCGCCTTCTCATGATAGGCCAGGGCGAAGTCGTAGATAGTCTGGACCCACAGCGCCGCAGGAAAGCGGAATTCCTCCGCCTCGACCAGGCCCAACGGGAGGATCCCGGCCAACGTTTCAGGAGCCAGAATAATCTCCCAGATGGGGAGTAGATCCCGTAATCCCTGTTGGAATCCTCTCACCATTCGTTCAACGTTGACCGCGCCGCCCTCCGGGCCCGGTTCATAGGGAGGACCAAATTGGGGGACCGGACTCGACCCCGTGCTGCCTTCCCACACGTCCTGATACGCCTCCATCAGATGGAACAATGCCCCCACCGCTTGCGCGAGCAATAGCGACAGTTCGATTCCGGTGAGCGTGCCATCATGAATCTTCGTTCCCAAGAACCCCTGGGAGACTTCACAGCTTTCGGCGACGGCAACGGTTGTCAACCAGCTATCGATCCCGTAGTGCGCTCCCTCTCCCTCCCAGACATTCTTCGTTAAGTACAGGCTCGCAAGCTTCCCGGAGAATCCATAGCCGCCCCCACTCTGATAGCGCATCTGTTTGCCATAGAGGGCGCGACTGAGCGGATAGATGATGCAATTCGTCAGACTGCCCTCATATCGCGCCCGTCGAAAGAGAGGGGCGACAAAGTCCACACCCTTTTCAATCACCGGCCGAAGCAAGACCTCCATCCAGTCGGAAGTCAGGGACCGGAGGTTGGCATCGACGACGACGCAGGCTTGCACCTGCAGTTCCTCCGCGACCGTAAAGAACGCGCGAAATGCATGCTCGCGTCCGGGCACCCCTGACTCAGAGAGCGCGTGCAGTGAGATGGGGCCGGGGAAGAATCCATCTGCCAAGTGTTGGACGAAAGCAGTCCGAATATCCGGCCCCGCAGCCTGTTTTATAGTCTCCGGTGTGCCGTCCTGTGACCCAGCATCCGCGTTCACCACCACTACAGAGGCGGGGGGGCACACTTTGCTCAGGCCTGCCTTGACGGCGTTCACCACCGGCTCCACCGTCTTGGCGTTATTGAAAGTGGGGATTCCCACGAGCACCTCGATCTTCCCTATGTCACCCAACTGCTCGCGAACCTGGCCCCAAACCGTCTTGGTCATTGTCATGGCAACCCGCCACCCGCGCCGGTGTTCGCTCGAGGTCGTGGACTAAGCATTCGGGGCTTCGCCATCAGTGCGTGAATATCTTCAAGAGCGTTAAATAATCGCTGAGGTGACGCGTGATCAGGAAGTTTCGTCTGACATGCTCTCGGGCCGCGCCGCCCATACGTTGAATCAACCCGGGATAGTTCAGCAAATGCCTGATCCTGAATGCCGCCCCTTCTATAGAGTGCACGGTGTAGCCGGTCACCCCGTCTATGATCTGATCAGCGATCCCGCCCGCGGTTCCGCCGACGACCGGCTTGCCTTTCCACATCGCCTCAGCAACCGCCAGGCCGAATCCCTCCTTAATGGATTTCTGAAGGACAATAGTGGCGGCTCGCTGAAGGGCATTGATCTCGCTATCCGCTTCGGGCGGCAACTGCCGCACATGGATGTCGGAGTCGGGCCCGACAGCGGTTCTGACATCGGTAAGCACTGCTTCTCCATCGGGGTCGTTGGCCACTCCTCCGCCGGCCAGGATGAGACGGCAATCGAAATGTTTCTTCACCATCCGGTAGGCTGCGATCGTTCCGATCGGATCTTTAAAGCGATCGAAGCGCGCCACCTGTAACAGAATCGGCTTGTCCCTCGGAATCCCGAGGCGGTCCATCATCCGGTTCACTTCTACTCGCGACATCTCCCGGTTCTTTTCGCTTAAAGGATCGATCGACGGATAGATCAAGAACTTGGGGATCGGAAGCCGTTGGGCAAATCCGGTGACGGAAAAGATGGCCGCGTCATAGCGGACAACAAAATGGCGGAGGAAACTCCAGGCGTTGCGCTGAGGCTGTGAAAGATCCAGATAGCAACGCCAGATCCATTTCCCGCCTTTACGATGTTCGATCAGCGCCGCAGGCTCATGGTCGTGGACCATGACGAGGTCGGCATCAAGGTTGAGGACTAGGGCGTTCCGGTTGTTGATCTTGAGATAGGTTTGGGACATCTGTTCGGTAAACGACTGTTCCTGGCCTTGCAGCGCGTTGCCGATTCGTTTGGTGACGTCGAAAAATTCCTGGTCTGCTGCGAGAACCTCCCACCGGGCTTCGACTCCCAGCGACGTTAACATCGGTACGAGGCGGCGCAGAATCTCAGCCATGCCGCCGCCGTACCGCACGGCGTTCACGTGCAAGAAACTTCTTCCCTTGACCAGATCGCTCAGCCGATAGAGGAAATCGACCGTCCCCTTGGTCGCGCTGTCCCGATAGTCATCCAACTCCAGTCGCATCTTCCGCTTCGCTCCGAGAAAAATGGACGCGTTAAATCACGCTGCCTTCGATTCCATAGATGGCTTCCTCGCGAGGCGCATGGGAAAGCTTGAACCAGTAATAACCATATGGAGCAAGGCTCAGCATGTACGGCCTTTCACCGATCGAGGGAAACCTCGTTTCGCCGAATAATTCGACCGGGGCCACCTCGGTGAACCTTCCAAGATCCAGCTCCACCGCTTGAGCAGACCCACTCAGGTTATGGACCATGAGCAGCGTGTCACCCCGGTACTGCCGGAGGTAGGAGAGAACCTTGTCGTTTCGTGGCCGGAGAAACTCAATGGTACCCCGTCCGAAGGCGGGATACTTTTTGCGAATGGAGATCATTTGTTTCATCCAATGCGCCAGGGAATAGGGCGTCTGGACCTGAGCTTCCACATTCGTCGCGTGGTATCCATAAATCGAGTCGAAAATCACGGGAAGATACAGTTTCGAGGGGTCGGCTTTGGAAAATCCCGCATTCCGGTCGCCGTTCCACTGCATGGGCGTGCGCACCCCATTACGATCCCCCAGATGTACGTTATCCCCCATCCCGATCTCGTCCCCATAATAAATGATGGGACTTCCGGGCAGGGTGAACACGAGGCTGTTCAGGAGCTCGATCTTGCGCCGGTCGTTCTCCAGCAAGGGAGCCAGACGGCGTGCAATGCCGATGTTGCGCCTCATCTGCGGATCGCGCGCATAGGCATAGTACATATAGTCCCGTTCTTCTCCTGAACACATCTCCAACGTCAGTTCATCATGGTTGCGGAGGAACAAACACCACTGGCAGTCCTCGGGAATGGCCGGAGTATGGGTAAACATGTCAACGATCGGATGCCAATCCTCGCTGCGGATACCCATGAACAGCCTCGGCATCAAGGGAAAATGAAACGCCATGTGACATTCATTACCGTCGCCGAAATACGGGCGGACATCGGCGGGCCATTGATTCGCTTCCGCCAGCAGGATGCGTCCCTGATAACGCTGGTCGATCCACTTTCGAATATCCTTCAAATACTCGTGCGTCTCAGGCAGGTTTTCGCAGTTGGTGCCCTCCCGTTCGATCAAATACGGCACAGCATCACACCGGAATCCATCCAGTCCCTGATCAAGCCAAAAAGCCATCACCTCCAGCATCGCCTTGCGCAGCTCGGGATTATCATAGTTGAGGTCAGGTTGGTGGCTGAAGAATCGATGCCAGTAATACCGCTCCGCTACGGGGTCCCAGGTCCAATTGGATCGCTCCGTGTCAATAAAAATGATCCGGGTCTTCTCATACTTTTTGTCACTGTCGCTCCAGACGTAGAAGTCGCGCATGGGCGACTGGGGAGATCGTCTGGCCTCCTGAAACCAGGCATGCTGATCGGAAGTGTGATTGAGCACGAGATCCGCAATCACACGGATCCCCCGCCTATGCGCTTCTTGAAGGAAGGTTCGGAAGTCTTCGAGGGAGCCGTAATCCGGGAACACCGCGCGATAGTCCGAGACATCATAGCCATCGTCCCTCAGCGGGGAGGGGAAAAATGGTAACAGCCAGAGGCAGGTAATTCCTAACCATTCAAGATAGTCGAGCTTCTGGATCAGGCCACGAAAGTCGCCGATCCCATCGTCATTGCCGTCGTAGAAGGCCTTGACGTGAAGCTCATAAAACACTGCGTCTTTAAACCAAAGCGGGTCCAGCGTGGGCACAGCATTATCCTCACTCGAGCTGGCCGGAACGTTCCTTCTCAAGAAACTCATCACAGACCGTTAAGAGCGCGGATCTATGACGTTCAAGACTCCCCCGATAGGGATTGATAGCGCGCAATTTCCCTGCCAGCTCCGGCATCTCCAGACTCTCTCTGATCCAGGCGGAAAAGTCGCTCTCCCGCTTGCCAAGACGATGGCGGGCTTCGAACATGTGATAATAGATCGCGCTCACGTCCACGTCAGACAGGGCATTACGAAATTCTTTCAATGTCCACACCTCCAGACCGGTGGGGATCTCCAGAATTCTGGACTGGTTGAAATGGAACGGTTTACCGAAGATCACGCGCGGCACAATCGGTGTGCGGGACAAATGATCGTCGATGACTGAAATGAGTTCTTCCCGTAACGGTTCTAGCCCTTGTAATTCGAAGGGGTCGATGACTGCAAGCCGCTCTCCGAGAACATGATCACGGACTTCCGTCGCCACCCATTGAGCAAAGTCATTTGGATACAGCTGTTCGACGTTACTATGCCGCAAAAAATAGGTGTGCGTATGATAGTAGATTGAGCCGAGCGGAACCTCTTCAAGCAATTCCACCAACCGCTTTTCATCGTCCGCTTCCTGCCCGAGAATTTCTCGTAGCTCGCTTGATCCGGTGAAGCAAAACGGTTGGTTAGCTTTGCGCACGTCTCGCCTCTCTGCTATGTAAATCACAGCGACCGATATGCACTGCCACCCCATCCTACCATTTCGTCAATGCCTATATTGAAGATAGTTCGGCTGGACATGCCGACGTGCGGAATCCCGGGACCACAAGCTTATTTTCTCGCAAAGAGACCTCTTGCGCCACACGATTACTGATGGTGCCGCCATCACCGGTCGCGCCCCAGAGTAGAATGATGGAAGGCGTTAGGAAGAGAGGTAACACAGGCTTTAGAAGTGCAGAGCGTCAATTCAACTCAAGGTCGGCGGTATCTGCTTGGAAAAGAACACGAGTCCGAACCCTTCGACACCTCGTCGAGCGTGTCTGAGAACGTTTCGCCTCTCATGCACGGTGGACTCCTCTCAGTGAGAATAACCAGAATACAAGAAACGGCTTCCACTGAGAACAGGTGGACTGTAACGTAAGAATCTGAAGTACCTAGCGACCTCTATACAGCTATATATTAGCTCAGTGATCGCAAAATGTTCGGCCAAATGGGGGCCTTCAACATGGGCATCGGCTGCCTGATCCGGTGAGAGCCGGCCAGACGGCAACGCTTCCGTCTGCGTAACACGGGGGGTCACCACACGGCTCCCCCCAGTGGACGATCTTCGCAACTAGTGCAAATCAAGGCCAACCTATTTTGTGTCGAATGGTGCACCAAGCATCTAATTCATGAGTAACAGCAGTAGGAAGATCACCACCACGCCGCTTCCGGCCCAGGATACGACCCTCAGGCGATGGCGGGTCTTGGATTTTTCAGGCTCTTGTTGCGTCTTTGAGAATGCCGATAACAGCAACCCGTACAATCCACATAGTCCACCGATCACGAATATAGAAATGACTATGAGCCATCCTACAGTTTTCGGCACTTGAGGTAGATAGAAGAACAGTAGAACCGTACAAACTAATCCATAGACCAGGGACAGAAACCCAAAGAGCAAAACCTGGTTTCTCTGATGCAAGTGGTTCTCTGAATCCATTCTAAAACCCCGTTACATCGGCAATAAAAAGTCCCAGCAAGTTTGGTCCAACAGACGTAGCGAATCCCGCACCTCTCCGACGTGACTGAAGTATGCCGAATAGGAGTTCTTCTAGAGGGTAGACGGGAGGATGAGGTTCGTCAAAAGAAACGGCGGTTTGAACACGAGCCACTCGGTTCACCAGACAGCACTCAAAACTGCTATCTCTCATTGCTTCAGCTGACAACTGATTGTTTGAAAGGTACCTGACGGGTCCAAAAGGCTTGTGAAATCCTTAACGGGTATCCTTCTGATTTCCTTGAGGATCAAGACAGGAAGTCTAAGGGGCCAAAATCAACTGTTTTTGAATCAGGTCTAGATCGCGCAATGCAGGATGATTCACCCAGATCGTTTCGATTTTAAGTTGAAGACCCGCTCAGTGGTTTTGACACTGTAGGCGCTCGTTGTAGAGGTAACCCTCCCCCTTCGTTGACCCCATTCTTTCGGACGACCAATGAGACCAAAGAACGTCGCCACGGAAGTGATCCGCAGGCCATGAGGCTCGTCGCAACGTATCGCCGCCTCGTTGTTATGTCCTTTAGCCTCGATTTTGCACCGCCTTGCTGAGCAGGCGCGTTTTATTTTTCCTTTGGCCGTGCCAGACGTAGCCAAGCAGCCCGAGAACTCCGGTGGCAAACAACACCAAACTAGAGGGTTCCGGGACTGGGGATTCCGCGACGGCATTGACAATGTCGGCCCTCACGCCGCCAAGCAGATAATCGGTCCGAATGACGCCGTTCCGCAACCCGGTAATCATGGCCTTGCCTTCCACTCCGCCGTTGGGGTCCACAAACGTGAATTCCCCCTTGTTCGTCGTGTCGTCGAATGTGATACCGGTCAGGGTGAGAAAATGACCGAGCCGCACCGTGGCGATACCAACTTCAACATCCTCACCAGCCTTCAGTTCCTTTGCAAGGAAGGCCAAGGTCGGTGGCGTGTTGTCTTGCACAAAACCCGGCTTAGCAGTCCCGCTCCACGGGAGAGTAACCTGCGCGGCATACGTGGTGACGCCCTTGTCTATCGACTCGATATACGCCCTTTTGCCAAGGATGAAGTTCTCAATTGTAGTGCCCGTCTCGTTAGAACTCTTCATGAACGTTGCACCACTCAGGTTGTTTGCGACCGTCTTTAGTTGCTCCACAGTTGGTTGCATGCCGGGAGGGTGTGGCACGAGAGGCGTCGGATACGTTCCGGGAAACATGTTCTGAAGATAGACGAATGAGTTTACCGCGGCCGTTGGTGCACAGCCCATAGCCGAACAGGTCGTTCTTCCCTGATCCAATTTGCCAAACTTGGTTGGGTCCTCTTTCGACTCAATCGTGTTCCCATAAAGGGGAGGTGACAGGGAGGCGGTCAGGATCGTGATCGCTCCAAGCGTCGCACAAAACCTGCTTAAGCTCTTCATTTTCGGGCCTCCTTCTCAAGAGATATGAGACGCGGCAAACCCCTCTTTCTAGAAACTAACGACTTGTGCATGCAATGTCAGTCACCGGCAGCCGAGTATTGATCTCCACCTTCCCCGTTATGTTTTGTAACTATCTGTTGTTGTGGACGGAGTGTAATCCGGGCCGAACTCTCAGTCAAGGAAACATGAGGAGCGCGAAGCGAACCTACAGGGGCGCGTAGCAAGTTTGTTGGCGCCGTACCCGCTTGCGTTTGGACGAGCAACGGAGCTTGAGCCTGACAAGATCCCAACAAATTTTAATTGGCTGAACGGACGGACCTACATTGGAAGGACCTTGCACGTGTCCAGGAAGTTTTCTTGGCTGTTGATCGGGCATGGCTCAGGAGGATGGCCATCGAGCAAAAGAAGAAGCTGGTAGCTCCCAATCAATAGCGGAACTACAACATCCCTCAAGGTCTAAAATATTTGTTTTTGGACCTGCGGAAAGCATACGCGCTAGGGCCTGATAAATCGAGGTGTCCCGTGAGGGATTTAAGCTAGGGTTTTGAACACTAGAAAGACGATGGGGCAGGCTTGTTTCTACAGAGGTCTATACGGGGCTTCATGGAGGATTTCTGATTGAAACTCAGCGGGCCTCTAGCGTGATAAATTTGTGCTAAAAGTCTGCGAAATGGATAGAACGAGTAGAATGAATGGAACCAGTCGAATCGAAGAAAGGCATTGATTTTCAAAGGAACGGGGAAACCAGTTTGCCAATCAAGCCGTTACAAAAACTGCCCTGTTCGCGCTCTTAATCAGCGGGCCTTCACTACGTTACGAGCAGATCCCTTGATTGTTAAGCTTAAAGACTGTGCCACTTCCTTGAAAATCCCGTTGTGGAGACCAAGCCTCTTGCATGGCTGATAAAAAGTCAATCTGCGGCACACTCCGGCCTTCTTGAGGGTGGTCAGACCGTGCTTCGTGTCATAACGGTTGGACTTCTTGGCCAGCCGGATCCACGTCGATCATGTCGGTAGCCATGTGGTGTTAGAGCTGTCTAACTGCTGATCCTCTCAAGTGATTTCGCATGGCAGCAAACTAACAAACCGCAGGTCATCACAGCGATTGAGTCTGTGCTTTGCGCTGCTGAATCAAGCGTTCAGGAAAGAGCGGCGTCTGAAACACCCACCGCACCCCGGCTTGCAGAGCCCTGACGGGTTCACCTTGATCGAAATGATGCTCGTGGTGACCATCCTGGGGATTCTCGTCTCGATGGTCTAAGTCCTATTCATCATCTTCACTATTCTTCAATACCTGGTCCCAGTCCTATGCGGGCCCTCAGAAGATCATGGCGCGTGACAGAATAGGCCACTTTGCCTTGCTTGACGACCGGGATGTTTAACAAGTGCTTCTCCTTCATCAGCCGGATTGCGTCGGCAATGGTCGTCGATTCGTCGGCGACAAAATGATCCTTGTTCATGAGTTGGTCCGCGGTCACCTTGCCCAGATCTTTTCCGGATTCGATCGCTCCAAGTATATCGAATTCACTCACGAATCCAATGAACTTCCCTTCGCCATCGACGACGGGCGCGCCAGATGTATGAGATGACAGCAGTTCGACTGCTATAGCTGATCCGCTTTGTTTGGCAGAGAAATGCAATACATTTGTTCCATCGATTTGACCGATTGTCTTAAATCCACCGGCTGGTGTCCCCTGGATTGTCATTTTGCACCTCCTTGTAAAATTGCTGGCTGAACCAGTTCATGAAAAAACCGTGAGAGAGGTGAGTCGTCGCAATCGCGTCCAACATGATGACGATGAAGCTGGCCGCATGCAGACCACCGAATCCGCCGCCGATGACGACGACTCTGGGGCATTGAGGTCTTTCTTTCATTGAAACTCTATTCGTCTCCATACGAGTCCCTTCCATTCCTCCTCTGCGAATCTTGCTCCTACCAGGTAATCGAATCCACCGGCCTACGATCCTACTTTCGTGGCACTTTTCTTCGCAGCATCGACACCATCTTGGCAGCAGTCAAGTCACTTTACTGGCACTAGTACCGGAGCGCCCTTGTCCTTCACTAAGAACACCAGGAATTTTACCGGCTTGGTGCTGCTTGCGTTCCGACCAACGACGTGAACATCGCTGGGACTTTCGTAAAAAGTCTATCCTGGTGTCAGCGTCACTTCTTTTCCACCCTCCACCTGCATCACAATGGAGCCCTCCAGCACGTAGATAAATCCATGTGCATTATGTCGGTGGATCGGGTCCGACCCACCGGGCGTCTTTTCCACTGTGATCATCAACACTTCCCTGCCGGGACTCTCCGTCAGATCTTTCGACATGAGCGGCGTGACTTCAGCCGCCTGAGCCATCGATGTACCGGTCATAAGACCTAGCAACACCAACACTAGTTTTCTGTTTTTCCTCACTGACCTTTCGTTCGTCACGATGAACCTCCTGTTCTGTGATCGCCCGTAATCCGGACGAGTGATCTCAGAGATATACCCAGAGTTGTGTTGAGCTGCATCCTTATTCGGTATCTACTGGTTCATTCCGGTGTATGTTTATTTTCGTTATCCAAACCTCAGTGCTTTATCCTTCTCTGGCGTTTTCACGAATCATCCATTCCCGTATGTAAGGCCAGCAATGGAGAAGTTCGACGCCAATTTTCTCGCAGGCATTCAGAAATCGAACGACCTCGATATCCACGAGCGTCACGCCCTCAAGGTCCAACGCGATGGGCGGCGATGCAACTCATCCGTACACAGGATGGCTTCAAGAGAGACCCCGCTATCCGGGATTGAATCTTCGAGAGAAAAGTCATTTTCCGATTTGACAGACTCGGTCATGTTTTCACCTCCCGCCCAGAACCTTTACACCGACCACGTGCCACGGTGGCCCAGACTCAAGGACACGGAACAAAATGCTCCCTACCATGAAAAGCTTCGATTACAGAATGCAATCAAGCCAGCCTTGTCCGTATCCGCTCCTATTCATTCTCCTGGGCAAAATAAGCCATTAGTTTACTCGGCCGCAAGGACCCTTGTTTGACCACACACAAATTTCTTGCAGCAGCTTGTAAGGTGGGGAATTGCCAGCCGCTCCTAAGCCTCAGAATCATGTTGGCCTCATGATTAGTGCTTGAGAGAGACGACGGCGTTGGAGCGACGGAGACTGCGGAATCGATCGCGCTAGGTAGGGTTAAGTGGCGCGATGGATAGCTAAGTCCACGCGCTGACACGTCATCAGCGCTAAGTATTTTATAAGTATAAAGCCTAAGGACGGGGCAGGGATTAGTCAACCTAAAAATCCGCAAGACCTAATACTGTCAAAACTGACAGGCATCGCCCGACTACTCAGCTGCTTTGTGCGACATTATGTTCTGCTACCACGCTGCTACCA
>Ga0137396_10000127_pt1 | contig 29583 bp, 29 predicted proteins | sample czc16metaG_FD_108284 | JGI IMG/M metagenome (GOLD analysis project Ga0137396, IMG submission 108284) | Vadose zone soil microbial communities from Angelo Coast Range Reserve, California, USA - czcobulk3.16 metaG | ecosystem: Environmental > Terrestrial > Soil > Vadose zone | place: USA...
CCACGACCTGGCGGGTCTGGAGGGCCGCCGGTGGCCTCGCGGCCGGGCCGCTGGCCGGCGTGAGGCTCGCGGCGCTCGGCCTGACCTCGAGCGCGCCGCGCACCGGCGTGAACTGACGCACCTCGCTGGCGCTCGCCCGCGTGACCTGGAGCGGCCCGTGACCGAAGCGGTCGGCCGGGACGCCGACGACCGCGTTCGTGACGTGCACGTTCCGATAGACCGTGATGTTCGTCACGTTGTTGACGACGGTCGTGCGGTTCACGACGACGTTGTTGACGACGCGCGGACCGCCCCAGCCGCCCCACCACGCCACGCCGACGAAGCCCGGGCGACCCCACCACGGAATGATCGGCTCGCCCCAGCCGAGCGGCGCCCAATAGAGCGGACCGCCCACGCTCACTCTCACGCCGCCGCCGAGGAAGACGACGAGCGCGGGCGCGTAGACCGGTCGGACGACGACGGGACCCGGCGCCCACGCCCAGTAATTGCCGACGAAGACCCAGCGGCCGTAGTGGTAGGGCGCCCAGCCCCACGGCGCCGTGTCGAGCCACGTCCAGCCGAACCGAGGATCCCAGATCCATCGGCCCGTGCTGTAGGGCACCCAGCCCGGTGACACGCTCGCCGGCACCCACACGGCGCCGTACGTCTCCACGGTCCGCCAGGCGCCGTACTGATTGAGGTCCGCCGTCCCGTACACGGTGGGCGAGACGTAACGCGCTCCCGCGGGCTGCAGGAGATAGTCGCTCCGCTGATAGTTCCAGCGATCCCAGGCCGTGAGGTCCGGCGCCGCGCCCACCTCGACACGCGGTGAGTCGCCGCCCTCGATCACCATCTGCTGGTTGGCCACGATGGGCGAGGCCATGCCGACGGCCGGCGTCATCGTCCCGCCGCCGCCGCGGTGGGTCCTGAGCGTGGTCGAGTCCTCGGCCACGTCAACGTGGTAGTAACCCGGCCGCTGGAGGGTGAACGCCGCGTGGGGCGTGTCGAGCTCCACGGCGTGGCCCGCCGCCAGCTCACGCAGGTCGACGGCGGCGTGGCCCGCGGTTACGCGGAGCTGGACGAAGTCGGCTTCGTGGTTGTCGAGACTGAGCTGCGTGCCCTCGGCGGCCCGCACGAAGGCGCGCGGCGCGACCTGGATCTCGACGTTGCCGGCCTGACCTGTGTAGAGGGCGTCGCCCGGCGCCAGAGGCGTGTTGACCTGGGCCGGCGTCCAGTCCTGCGCCCCCGGGCGCGAGAACGAGACCTCGCCGTTGATGTAGCTCACGCGGGCCGGCGTGACCTCGGCGGACGGCGTCGCCCGCTGGGCCCCGGCGGGAGCGGGAGGGATCGCGGGCACCGGTCCCGGAGGGGGCGCCGGTGGGTCGTCGGCGGCGCGCAGTAAGCCCGGCGCGCTCACCACCATGCTCAGCATCAGCAACGCTGCGACGGTCTCGCGCGCATTCAAGAGCGCCTCCTGTCCCGCCACCGCACTGGGCACTCGCCCGCTCTCTGCGTGATGAGACGTATGAGGACGGGCCGGCATTTACCGAGGCGCGTCCTCCTGGCGGGTCCTCGCCCGCCGATGCATAGTAGGAAGGGGATGGCCTTCATGTCACATTCGCGCGCCGCCAGAGCCGCCGCCCGAAGGACGCGCGCGCGTCCAGCTCGGCTCGCATCCGCCTGGTCGCTCTTTCGGTCGGGCCGGCGAGCGCTCCGGGCACTGCTCGCCGCGCCGCTCGCGGTCCGGATCCTCGTCGGCGCGGTCGCCATCCTGGCGGTGTGGTCCGCTGTGAACTGGGTGTACCAGGTGGCCCGCAAGCCGACCGAGCTGTTCTTCCCGGTGAGCGGCGCGCTCTCGAAGGCGCCGCCCGAAACGTGGCGGGAGTACGGCGCGCTCTTCCGCGAGCACTCCACCGCCGTCATCACGCCCGAGCTGCTGGCCGCGCTGGCCCAGGTCGAAGGCGGGGGCAACCCGGTGGCTCGGACGTACTGGCGGTGGCGTCTGACGTGGAATCCCTTCGAGCTGTACCAGCCTGCGTCGAGCGCGGTCGGCATGTACCAGATCACCGACGCGACGTTTCGAGAGGCGAAGCGCTACTGCATCCACGACCACGTGGTGGTGGAGGAGGGCCCCTGGTACGACGTGAGATCGTGCTGGTTCAACAGCCTCTATACGCGCGTCGTGCCGAGCCACGCCGTGGAGGTGACCGCTGCGCTCCTGGATCGTAGCGTCGCGAGCACGATGGGGCGCCAGCGGATCGCCAAGGCCACGCTCCAGCAGAAGCAGGATCTGGCCGCCGTCATCCACCTGTGCGGCGCGGGGCCGGGCGACGTCTACGCGCGACGCGGCTTCCGGCCGACCCCCGGCCAGCGATGCGGCGACCACGACGTCAGCGGCTACCTCACGCAGGTCAACGCGATGAAGCGGAAGTTCGCCCGTCTGGCGGCCGACGAGTAGAAGGGCGCCGCTCAGCCCCGCATCACCTTCGCGTACGCGTCGAGCCGCGGCAGCATGGCATCGCGGGGCTCGGACGGCAGGCCGAAGATCGCCCGCGCGACGCCGGCGGCCGCGAGCGCGTCCAGGGTGGGCTGCTTGGGCGGCGCGAAGAAGATGGACACCGGCGCCGACTTTGGATCGCGCCCCGCCCTCTTCAACCGCTCGCGTAGCTCGGGGATGCGCTCGACCGGGTTCTTGCTCGGGCGCATGATCGGCATCCAGCCGTCGCCGAACTCCACGACGCGATCGAACGTCGTCGGCCCGTCGCCGCCGATGATGACGGGCGGATGTGGCCTCTGGAGCGGCTTCGGATCGGACCAGATCTTGTCGAAGCGCACGAACTCGCCGTGGAATTCCGCCTCGCGCTTGGTCCAGATCTCCTTCATCGCGAGCACGCGCTCGCGGAGCAGCCGCCAGCGCGTCTTCCAGGCGGTGCCGTGGTTCTCCATCTCTTCCGCGTTCCAGCCGCCGCCGATGCCGAACAGGAAGCGCCCGCCCGAGAGCCGGTCGAGCGTGGCGACCTCTTTGGCTGTGGTGATCGGATCGCGCTCGACGACGAGGCAGATGCCGGTGCCCAGCTTGAGACGCCGGGTCGCCGCGGCCGCCGACATGAGCGCGAGGAAGGGATCGTAGGCAGACCAGTACTCCCTCGGCAGATCGCCGCCGCCCGGCCAGGGACTCCGGCGGCTCGCGGGAATGTGCGTGTGCTCGGGAAACCACACCGATTCGAAGCCGCGCTCCTCGAGCGCTCGCGCCAGCTCGTCGGGGGCGACCGAGTACTCGGTGGGGAACATCACGACGCCGTAATCCATGGGGCCCTCCTCCTCGTGGTAGCGGCGCCAAGCATACGCCAAACCGCGCGCGAGGTCAGCGTCCGTATCGGTCCGTGACGACGCTAACCCCGGTCCTCGCCGACCGCCTCGCACGCCGCGAGCCGCGCCGCCAGAAACGTCCGCTCGCGGGCGTTGTCGGCGAGCTCGAGCGCCCGGCGGTACTCGACGGCCGCCTCCGTCCACTGCCCGAGCCGGCGGAGGAAATCGGCGCGGGCGGCGGGCAGGAGATGGTATCCGCGCAGCGCCTCCGGCTCGATCGTGTCGAGCGCGGCGAGCCCGGCCGCCGGCCCTTGCGCGAGACCGATCGCCACGGCGCGGTTCAGCGCGACGACCGGCGACGGCGTGACCTCGGCGAGCGCTCTGTAGAGGTCGACGATCCGCGGCCAGTCCGTCGCCTCCCAGGAGTGCGCGCGCGCGTGACAGGCGGCGATGGTGGCCTGGAGCTGGTACGGGCCGGCGCGCTCCATCGGACCGGCGCGATCGAGATCATCGAGACCGCGGGCGATCCGCGCCTGATCCCAGCGGGACCGATCCTGGTCAGCCAGCAGGACGAGATTGCCGTCGGCATCCGTGCGCGTCGCCGCGCGCGAGGCCTGGAGCTCCATCAGCGCCAAGAGCCCCAGGACCTCGGGCTCCAGGGGCATCAGCTCGGCGAGGATTTCGCCGAGGCGGATGGCCTCCTGGCAGAGGTCATGGCGCATGAGGGCATCGCCGGTGTGTGCGGCGTAGCCCTCGTTGAAGATCAGATAGACGACGGCGAGCACGGCCGGCAGGCGCTCGGCCAGCTCCGCCCCTTCGGGCGCCTCGTAGGGAAAGGCGCGGTCGCGGATCATCCGCTTGGCGCGCACGAGCCGCTGGGCGATCGTGGGCTCCGGCACGAGAAAGCCCCGCGCGATCTCCGGCGTCGAGAGGCCGCCGACCAGCCGGAGCGTGAGCGCGACGCGGCTGTCGGCGGGCAGGCCCGGATGACAGCAGGTGAAGATCAGCCTGAGCCGGTCGTCGGGGATCTCCACGGGATCGGTCCCGTGAGGGCTCTCGTCCATTGCGCCGAGCGCGGTCTCGTAGGCCAGCGCGTCGGCGCGCGCGCCGGCCCGCCGGGCGCGGCGCAGGCGGTCCAGCGCGCGCCGCCGCGCCGTCGTGAGGAGCCAGGCGCCCGGGCGCTCGGGAGTGCCGTGCGCGGGCCAGTGATCGAGCGCCTGCGCGAACGCCTCCTGCACGATCTCCTCCGCCGCGTCGATGTCGCGCACGATCCGGAGTACGGACGCGACCACCCGCGCGTACTCCAGACGGAACACGTCCGCCACGCGCGCGTGCACGCCGCCGTCCGGCATCTGCCCGTGGTTCATCGCCCCCACGGGCAGGAATATTACCCGATGCCCCGGCTGTCCTCCGCGCTAGGCGAGGCTCGGCGGCGTGGCCCGGCGGTCACATGTGCCAGACGGGCCGCACGTCGATGAAGCCCCCCTCACGCAGCGGGATCTTCTTGGCCCACTCGACGGCTTCTTGCTTGGTATCGCACTCGACCACGTAGAAGCCGCCGAGGGCCTCCTTCGTCTCGGCGAAGGGGCCGTCCATGACTTGGCGCTGCCCGGCCTTGACGCGGATGCGGCTGGCGTCGCCGTCCGGGCGCAGGCGCTCGCCCACGACCATCTTGCCGGCCGCCTGTAGCTCCTCGGAGAAGCGCCTGTGGCCTTGCACCATGGCCTCCATCTCGGTCTTGGGCGGTGGCGGCGCGGCCTTGTCGTCGGAGCAGATGAGCAGCATGTAGCGCATAGGGCCTCCTTTCCTCACTCATTACGACGCCGACGACCGACCGAAATCGACACTCGTGCGCCGCCTGAGCTAACTCGCATAAGATACGCCCTGGACGGAGGAAGGGATGGCGCGCCCGAACGTCGCCAGTTACCTGTGAGGTAATTGATCTTCTCGCGAGCCGCGCAGAGGATGCGCGCAGGAGGGAGAGCATGGACATGGATCCGACCGCCATCGGCGAGCGCCTGAACGGGACACTGGGAGCGCTCCTGGGTATCCGCTTCCTCGAGGCGAGCCCCGATCGTGTCGTCGCGCAGCTGGTGATCAGGGACGATCTTCGGACGGTGGGCGGCGCGCTGCACGGCGGAACCCTGATGGCGCTGGCGGACACCGTCGGGGCGGCCGCCACGATGCTCAACCTGCCCCCGGGCGCTGGCACGACCACACTCGAGTCCAAGACCAACTTCTTCGCCTCCGGTCGCGGGGGTCTGGTCCGCGCGGAGGCGACCCCGTTGCATCGGGGGAAGCGGACCATGGTCTGGCAGACCCGGGTCGTTGACGAGACGGGCCGGCTGCTCTCGCAGACGATCCAGACCCAGATGGTTCTCGCGTAACGCGAGCTCGCGCCGCTCATGCTCCGTGTCGCCTTCGTGGGAGCGCTGTCGGCGAGCTTCGCCGACCGTGTGCGCGCCCATCTCGCCCTGCCCTGCGACATCGTCCTCAGCGACGAGACGGAGGTCGTGTCGCGGCTGCCCGAGGTTGACGTCGTCGTCACGCTCGTGTTCACCGGCGCCATGGGCGCCGCCGCCAGGCGGCTCAGGCTGGTTCAGGTCCCGGGCGCCGGCCTGGACCGGATCGACCGGTCGGCGCTCCCGCACGGTGCGTCACTCGCGAACGTCTACGGCCACGAGACCGGCATCGCCGAGTACGTGCTCGGGGCGATGCTGACGTTGACGCGTGGATTCGCCCGGCTCGACGCCGCTCTCCGCCGCGGGACCTGGGAGAGTCAATGGGCGGTCGGCGCGACGCCGCCGGCGCCGTGGCCCGAGCTGGCGGGTAAGACGCTCGGCATCCTCGGCTATGGCCGCATCGGGCAGTGCGTGGCCCGGCGGGCCCGCGCGTTCGACATGGAGGTCTGCGCCATCCGCCGCGACGTCGGGCGCTCGGCGAACCACGAGCTTGCGCTCCTCGGGGGCCTGGAGGTCCTCGACGAGGTGCTCCGGCGTTCCGACTACCTGGTGATCACGCTGCCCCTCACGCCAGAGACGCGCGGCCTGATCGGCGAGAAGCGGCTGCACTCGATGAAGGGCACCGCCGTGCTCGTCAACGTGTCGCGCGCGGACATCGTCGACGAGCGCGCGCTCTACCGCGCGCTCGCCGAGCGGACCATCGCGGGCGCGGCGCTCGACGTCTGGTATCGCTATCCGACCGCCGCTGGACCGACGCCCCCCGCACACCAGCCGTTCCACGAGCTGCCCAACGTGCTGATGACGCCGCATGTGGCCGGCTGGACGGACGGGACGCTGGAGGCCCGGGCGAAGCTCATCGCTGAGAACATCCACCGGACCGCGCGCGGCGAGCCCCCGGCGAATCTGATTCGTTGACACTGCCCTTCTTCTACGGCTGGGTCATCGTCGCCGTCGCCTTCGTCACCATGGGCGTGGGCGTCAACGCGCGCACCGCCTTCTCGCTGCTCTTCCCGCCGATCCTCGACGAGTTCGGCTGGGAGCGTGGCGTGACGGCCGGCGCATTTTCCTTCGGCTTTCTCGTCTCGGCGGTCCTGAGCCCGTCCCTCGGCCGACTGATGGATCGCCGCGGGCCGCGGGTCGTGATGGAGATGGGCGTGGGCCTCATGGCGGCCGGGTTGATGCTGGCTCCGCTCGTGCGCCAGCCGTGGCACCTCTACGCCACGCTCGGCGTGCTCGTCGGCGGCGGCAGCATCTGCGTCTCATACACCGGTCAGTCGCTCTTCCTCCCGAGGTGGTTCGTGCGCCGCCGGGGTCTGGCCATGAGCCTCGCCTTCTCGGGCGTCGGCGTGGGCTCGATCATCCTGCTGCCCTGGCTGCAGAGTCTCATCGGCCGCGCCGGCTGGCGTGCGGCCTGCTGGGCGCTGGGGATCCTGGTGCTGGCGCTGCTGGCGCCGCTCAATCTCCTGCTGAGACGCCGCCCCGAGGACCTCGGGCTCGCGCCCGACGGTGATGACATCCCTCCGGGCGCCGTCGCCAATCGGACGGCGAACGTCGTGGACCCGGCGTGGGTCGCGGTCGACTGGACACTCGGCCGGGCCATCCGCACGGCACGCTTCTGGTGGATCGCGGTGGGGTATTTCTCGGGCCTGTTCGCCTGGTACGCGGTGCAGGTGCACCAGACGAAGTACCTGGTCGAGATTGGGTTCAGCCCGACGTACGCGGCCTGGGCGCTCGGATTCGTGAGCCTGGTCGGCATCCCCGGCCAGATCGCGCTCGGCCATCTCTCGGACCGGATCGGCCGCGAATGGGTGTGGACGGCAGGCAGCCTCGGCTTTGCGGTCTGCTACCTGGCCCTGCTCGTCCTGCGCGATTTCCCGACGCCCGCGCTGCTCTACGTGATGGTCCTCTCGCAGGGCATGCTCGGCTATGGCCTCACCTCCGTCGTCGGCGCCATCCCGGCCGAGATCTTCGAGGGCCGCCACTACGGCACCATCTTCGGCGCGCTGATGCTCGCGTCCATCGCGGGCGGGGCCGCGGGCCCCTGGGTAACGGGCGCGCTGCACGACGCCACCGGCAGCTACACGCCGGCCTTCTCCGTCGCCATCGCGTGCAGCGCGCTCTCGGCCGTGGCCATCTGGCTCGCGGCGCCACGCCACGTACGGGCCGTCGCCGGCCGCGTCGGGCAACTGACGTAGAAGTTCAGCGCAGCGCTTGGTGGAGCGAAGCCGCGATGTGCGAGACGGCGCGATTACCGGTGTCGATGAGTCGCCCCATCGGCACGAACCCGTGGATCATTCCGCCGTAGCAGACGTAGTCCACTCGCCCGCCGGCGTCCCGCAGCCGCGCGGCGAACGCCTCACCCTCGTCACGCAGCGGGTCGAACCCCGCGGTGACGATCAGCGCGGGCGGCAACCCGGCGAGGGACCGCGCACGGAGCGGTGACGCGCGCCAATCGGCCGCCTCGTCCCGGGTGTTCAGGTAGTGCGCGCCGAACCAGCGCATCCCATCGAGCGTGAGGAGATAGCCCTCGGCGAAGTCACGATAGGACCGCGTCTCGGCCGCCAGGTCCGTGACCGGATAGAGCAGTATCTGCAGACCGATGACCGGCGCCCGCTGATCACGGGCCAGCAGCGCGACGACGGCCGCCAGGTTGCCGCCGGCGCTGTCGCCCCCAACCGCCAGCCGGCCGGCGTCGATGCCGAGCTCGCCGGCGTGCGCGACGGTCCAGCGCGTCGCCGCCCAGGCGTCGTCGACGGCGGCCGGGAACTTGTGCTCCGGTGCCAGGCGATAGTCGACGGACACGACGCTCACGCCCGACTCGGCCGTGAGCTGGCGGCACAGGACGTCGTGCGTCTCGAGATCCCCGATCACCCAGCCGCCGCCGTGGAAGTAGACCAGCGCCGCGAGCGGCGTCGACGCCGGGACGCGCGCCGGTCGATAGACGCGAAGCGGGATCGGGCCCAGCGGACCGTCAGCCGTGAGATCCTGGACGCTGCCGATCTCGGGCGGCGTCGGCGTCGAGGCGGGACGCGTCTCGCGGAACAGCTGGCGCGCGTCCTTCGGAGAGAGCTGATGGTATGCCGGGCGCCCCGACTTGACGACCAGATCGAGCACCGCCCTTGCCTGGGGGTCGAGGGCCGCGGCACCCGGAAGCGTCATGACCGAACCGCGCCCTGGGCGAGCACCTCCGCCGCCGCCCTCTCGACGACCGTGCCCTTGAAGAACTCCGGATTCACCTCGCCCCAGAAGCGCACGGCGTTGCTGAACATGAAATCGCGGAAATCGTCGTCGGTGATCAGCCCGTGCTCGACCAGCTCGTACGCTTCGGGGACGACCGCCGCCATGTCCGGGACGTCGAAGTGTCCGATATCGGAGCTGAAGAGCGCGTTGAGGCGCGCCCCCAGGGGGTTCGCGCGGGGGCTGAACGCCCACGCATTGATCGGGTCGTCCGCCTCACAGCCGAAGTAGAAGCGCGGGACGAAGAGCTCTCGGATGTCTTCCTTGCGCTCGATCTGGCAGCGGAAGTAGTCGTCGACGTCCTCGATGCCGCCCGTCAGTTTCGAGTTCGAGTCGCCGTCCAGGCCCTCGCCGCGGCTCACCGCCTCGTCCACGGCGGCGCTCGCGTATTTCCGGGCGAGGTCGAGCAATCGCGCGCGATCCAGGATGTGCGGGTTCGTGCGATCGAGCGCCTGCCCGTTGCGCTTCTCCCAGTGCCCGATCAGGTCCGCGTAGAGCATGCACGCCCAGCCGACGCCGCCCTCGAGGAACGCGAAGTTCAAGTCCGCGAAGCGGCGCGTGACGCCGCCGAAGAAGAGCGCCTTCGCGACCGCGTGGCCCGCAGACGCGAAATGGCCGATGTGGTTGTAGCAGAAGTTGGACGGCGAGTTGCGCAGGAGGATCGAGCGTGCGCCGTTGTGGAAGCTCGGCGCGATGCGGAGCTCGCGACACTTGGCCCACACGGGATCGTAATCGTACTCGCTGTCGATCCCGATCACGTCGTACCACTCGACGGCCTTCGCCGCGGCCGGATTCTCCTCGACGAGCGCCGGGACGGGCCGGCGCATCAGGCCGCCGACCATCATCACTTTGTAGCCGAGCTGCTTCGACGCGAACTCGAGCTCCTCGATCGCCTCCTCCGGCGTGTACATCGGGATGATCGCCGCCGGGATGATCCGGTCGGAAAACTCGTGAAACTGCTCGGCGGTGAACACGTTGTAGGCGCGACAGATCGCACGGCGCAGCCTCGTGTCCTGCATCCGGTGGTACCCGAGGCCGGCCGTAGGGTAGACGACGCAGAAGTCGAGTCCGAGATCGTCCAGGCGCTCGTACATGAGGCGCGGCAGCATCGCGGTCGCCCGGTCGAGCGCGTTCTCGCACGGCGACCCCCAGAAGGCTTCCTGGCCGATCCGGCGCCGACGCCGGTCGACCAACGACAGCTTCAGCGAGTTGGGGATGCGCTGGCTGGCGATGCCCAGCGCCTCGACCGCCGTGTCCCCGCCGATGCGGCGGAACTCCTCGCGCATGAGCGGGGCGTACTCGAGCCAGTGCCCGTCGGCGTCGATGATCGGGTGGTTCAGGCGGGAGCGGAGCTTCCGGGCGTCCGTATGGCCGTTGGTCTGCATGGCGGCGCCTCCAGCAAGAGCTCGTTGCTGGTGGGATGATACCTCATCCCTCGAGATCGCCGCGGCGCGCTCAGCCGCCGCGATAGACGCGCGGCACGCGGGTGTTGATGCTGGTGAGGATCTCGTGCGCGATGGTGCCCCCCCAGGCGGCCATCTCCTCGATCGAGATCGCCGCGTCGCCCTGGCGTCCGAGCAGGACCACCTCGTCTCCGTTGTACGCGGAGTCCCAGCCGATCGACACCATGATCTGATCCATGCAGATCCGACCGACCACCGGATAGCGCTTGCCGTGCACGATCACCTCGGCCCGCGCGCTCATGGCGCGCGTGTAGCCGTCCCCGTAGCCCACGGGCAGGGTCACGACGCGCGTCTCGGCCGGCGCCACCCAGTCGCCGCCATAGCTGACCGGATGCCCGGCCCTGACCACCTTGAAGAAGACCACCCGGGTCAGCCAGCGCAGCGCCTGCTGGACGGGGATGAGCGCGGGCACCTCCGCCGACGGCCGGGCGCCGTAGAACAGGATCCCGGGGCGCACGAGATCGAAGTGGCTCTCGCGCAACTGTAGGATCGCGCCGGAGTTGGCCGCGTGCCGCAGCGGCGGCGGGATCGCGCGGCGCTCGTAAAAGCGCAGCACCTCCTCGAAGCGCTCGAGCTGCAGGCGTGCGTAGCGGAGGTCGCGCCCATCCGCGTTCGCGAAATGCGTGAAGATCCCCTCGACGCGCACGTGACGGCACCGCAGCGACTCCTCGAGCAGGCTCTCGGCGCTGTACCAGTGCACGCCGATGCGCTCCATCCCGGTGTCGATCTTGAGGTGCACGAGCGCCGTCCTCCCCGCGGCGGCGGCGTGCGCCTCGATGGCCCGAAGCTTGTCGACCGAGGAGGCGGTCAGGGTGAGGTTCTCCTGGACAAACCGCGGGATCTGCGAGCCCACGATACCCCCGAGCACGAGGACGGGCAGGCGCACGCCGTGCTGGCGCAGGCGCAGGCCTTCCTCCAGATAAGCGACGCCGACATAGGGCGCGCCGAGGCGCTCGAGCACGCGCGCCACCTCGACCAGCCCGTGGCCGTAGGCGTTGGCCTTCAGGATCGGCATCACGCGCGCGGGGGCGACGTGGGCGGCGATGGCCCGGTAGTTTTCGGCGAGGACGGCGAGATCGACCTCGAGGTGGGTCGGGCGCAGCTCGTCGGCCGCGATGGTCGGCTCGTTGAGGGCGGTCATGGCCGGCGCTGCCCCCAGCGTACACGTGGTGTCAGATCGGTTCCACGCGCACCATGGCCCAGCCCAGCCGTCGCAGTCGGTCATCGATCAGACGGCGTGAGCGACGGTCGGCCCGACGACGTTCAGCACCCGGAGGGCTCGGGCTTCTCCGACGTTCTCCCCGGCGCCGGTCGAGGACGACCGACACCCTCTCGTCGTCGGCGAAGGCTCGCTTGAGATACTGGTAGTGGTCCAGGGCCTCACGAGACACGACGAAGAGCAGAGCGGGACGTGCGGCGGATTTTGCCTTCCGCCCGGGTTCACGAGGCTCGTGCCGCGCGTCAGTGGGCATCGCGGTTCCGCGTCCCTACGTTTCCGGAATTGCGCACGGGTGTGAGGCGCAAAGCTCTGAGACTCTATCATCAAACCGCGTGCTGCCGACGGAGGCGACGACCCTACAGTCTCCGGCCGCGTTGACCCGTGTCAGAGGCGTCGACGCCGTCGCGGTCGAGTCGCTGCAGGATGCGGGTCACGTACTGGCGCGTCTCCCGATAGGGCGGAATGCCCTTGTGGACGATCACGGCCTTCTCGCCCGCGTTGTAGGCGGCGAGGGCGAGCACCAGATTGTTGTTGAATCGATCCATCATGCTGCGAAGATGACGGACACCCCCGTCGATGTTGGCGCGCGGATCGAAGGGATCATCCACGCCGAGGAGTTTCGCCGTCGCGGGCGTCAGTTGCATCAGCCCTTGGGCGCCCCGCCGGGACACGGCGCGCGTGTTGAACTGGGACTCGGTCTCGATGATCGCTGCGACGAGGTCCTGCGAAAAGCCGTACCTGGTCGCCGCTTCCCGGATGTGGGCGTCGAGACTGGCGACAGAGTCGGCGACCTGCGGCGGCTCCTGTGGGGCGGCCATCAGCGATGCCATGTACCCGGAGATCATCGTCAGGACAAGCACCGCACAGCCGAGCATGTGCCGATTGAGGGACGCGGGCGCGCCGCCCATCGGTGCCGGGAGAATCGACGTCCGGACGGCCTCGGGGGCCATGACGGTCAGGACCTCAATGAACGGCTGAAATCGATGTCCGGCTTGATGCCCCGCGACGGCATGAGGTCCCGAGACCGTAACCATTCCTGGTAAGGATCGGAAATCGGCGGACGCCGCTTACGGCTGACGAGCAGCCCGGCGCCGTACAGAAGCAGGAAGATCCCACCCGCTGGCACAACCACCAGCATAAGGGTCATCAGCCAAACCTTCCCTCTTCTTGGTGACATCTTTCTCCTCCTCGGGCCCCGGTCGGCGGCAACCTCAGCCTCCGGTTGCCCCGTCGCAGTGACCTCTGGCAATGGGATAGAGCAACGATCGAACCAAGAGCGCCAGTTGGACGTAAGGTCCTGATTCAGCGCGAGTTTTCTGTCAGCCTGGCGGCCTGGTGGCCCGCTCAACAGCTTACCGGGGGGACCGATTTCACCCACCGGGGGTCCCCCGAGTCTGTGGCTCGAGAATGATCTGTCCGGTCAGAGAGTTACCAGACTCGATTCTGGCCAGGGCCGCAGAAGTTATTGATATTTCTGGAATTCGATTCCGGTACCGGATTTGCCTTTGGAGTCCCTCCATGGAGAGCTCGGGTCAGATGACGCCTCTTGAGCGCCAGCCATGGCCTCTGCGACCACGCGTCGGTCGCCCGTCCGTGGTGGCTCAGTACGAGCCTCAGCTCGCGCAATGGATACGAGAGCATCCCGACCTCTCGGGCGCTGAGATCCTGCGGCGCGCCCGGCTCGCCGGCTATCGCGGCGGCAAGAGCGCGTTCTACGAGCTCGTGAGGCGGCTGAGGGCGTCCCAGCCTAAGGGCCCGTTGCGGACGTGACGGTCCCCGCCGAGCGGTGCCCGGCCTGTGGAATCGCGACGTCGCCATCGCTCTCGGGTCTTCCCGAGCAGAGGGTCCGGCAGCTGATCATCGTCGCGCGCGATCGGGAGCGTCTCTACGAGCATCTCAAGCGAGCGTTCGCCGGAAACGGGACCGTTCGAGTCCTGCTCGATCGGCGCATCGTGGAGCGACGGGAGCATGCCGGAGCCGGTGAGGTTGAAGGGCGCCAGGACAATCGACGCTCGCTCTCTACGATCGAAGGACTCCTGCGCGCGGTCGGCTGGGTCATCGTGCCCCTGGGTGTCCCGGAGACTCAGCGAGGCCCCGCTCTCTAATGTCGTCACGGACGAGGTGAGGAAGATGAGCCCCACGGTCAGGAGACTCGAGGTCAAGGAGATCGACGATCTGGCGCGTCTGGTCGCCGAGAACGCGGAGGGCATCGAGCCCGGGCTCAAGGTGATCGACTCGCGCCTTCTGCTGGGACAGGCGGCGATCGACCTCGTCGGTCTCGACGCGAAGGGCGCCTTCGTGCTGATCGCGCTGGATTTCACGGCCGACGAGGGTCTCCTCCTGCGCGGGATGGACGCGTACTCCTGGTGCCTCGAGTACCCGGACACGATCTGCCGGCTCTATCCGGCGGCGGAGATCTCGGCGACGCGCCCGCCGCGCACCCTGTTCATCGTCGAGCGCTTCACCGACGCCTTCGTCCGCCGAATCAAGCAACTCTGCTTCCGCGACATCGACTGTCTCGAGTTCCGTCATCTCGAAGTCAACGGCGCCTCGGCGCTCTACTTCGATCTCGTGGAGCGCGTCCGCCAGGCGGACGTCGCCCTCGACGGGCCGATGGAGAGCGAGTCGCGAATCCTCGAGGTGCCACGCGCGTGGCAGGCCGCCAGCCCAGACCCGGCGCCTGCGGCGATCCACGTCGAGCCCATGACGGACGGGGAGCCCATCGCGGATCCCGAGCCCGTCACCGCGCCGGCGTCCGCGTTCGACGTGCGCGCGGCCGAGCTGCTCGCCCAGGCGGCCGCGAGTGTCTTCGACGAGCCCCGCCTTGAGGATCGGGCCTCGGTCGATGAGCCCGAGCCGGCGGAGCCCGCACGACCCGAGATCCGACGCGAGTCGTTCGAAGAGGCGGCGCGCCCGCCCGAGCCCGTGACGTTTGTGGTCGACGCCGGGAGCAATCTCGAGTGGCGGGCGTTCCTGAGCACGCTCGGCGTCGAGGTGCCGAGTCCAGATGGTGCGCCGACGGTTGAGATCGAGCCGACGGCGAGCGCCGGCCGGAGCGACTTCTTCGCGACGGCGGCGAACGGCACGCCGGCGGCTTCGGTTCCGGCGCCCGCGTCGGCTCCCGGGCCGGCGGCCCAGGTTCCCGCACCGGTCTCGCCCGCTCCGGCAGCGCCGAAGGCCGAGCCGGCGACGGGCAAGCCAACGATCCTCGTCGTCGACGACGCCGGCCCCGTCGTGAGCCTCTGCGTGAACGTCCTGCAGACGCTCCGGTACTCGATCCGCACCGCCGGCCGGGGCGCGACCGCGCTCGAGCTGCTGGGCAAGGAGCCGTTCGATCTCCTCATCGTGGATTACATGATGCCCGGCATGAATGGATTCGACGTCCTCGAGCAGGCGCGGAAACTCCGCCCCGAGATCGCGTGCATTCTCATGACAGCGTACGGCACGCCGGACATCCTCAGCGGAGCGACGCGGATCGGCTTCAACGCCATCCTGCGTAAGCCGTTCACGCCGTCCGAGCTGCGCGCGACCGTCGAGAAGGTCTTCGCCGGTGCGGGGGCCACACCTCCGCGTTCGGCCACCGCTCCCGGGAGAATTGGGTAGGGCGCCTCGGGCGGTCGTCGACCTGCCGGGAGCTTCGTAGACTCGCGACCCCTCGAGTTGTTCTTCGCGGCTCGCCTCCGATCTCGATTAGAATCACCGACGACGACCCGCCCGGGCGGAGGATGGGGTGCATCGGAGCGAGCAGCGCATTCTCGTGACCCACGTCGGCAGCCTTCCGCGCCCCGCGGCGCTGCGTGATCTCCTGGTCCGGCAGGACCGCGGGCAGTCCATCGACGGAGCCGCGCTCGAGCGAGAGATCGAGGCCGCCACGCGGATGGTGATCGATAAGCAGCTCGAAGTGGGTGTCGACGTCGGTAATGACGGCGAGCAGCCGCGCCCGGGATTCTCAACGTACGTGGCCCGGCGAATGCGGGGATTCGGGGGCGAGAGTCGCCGGGCTCCCGCCCGTGATCTGATCGACTTCCCGGATTACGCCGCGATGCTCGAGGTCCGTCGGCGCTCGGCGGCGCGGATCGGCGATGCCCCGCAGGCTATCGCCGAGGTCGAGTACGCCGACCTGTCCGAGGCCACCCGGGAGTGCGAGAGCTTCCTCCGCTATACGGACGCCCACCCCAAGAGGTTCGTCGAGCGTTTCATGACGGCGGCCTCACCCGGCGTCATCGCCACGATCCTGCTCTCGGCCTACTACGACTCCCACGAGCGCTACGTGATGGCGCTCGCGCGGGAGATGCGGACGGAGTACGAGCTCATCCACGCGTCGGGCCTGCTGCTCCAGGTCGACTGCCCCGACCTCGCGATGGAACGGGCGCGATTCTTCCAGCACGCGCCGCTCGAGCACTTCCAGCAGATGGTGGAGCTCCACATCGAGGCGATCAACCGCGCGACCGCCGACATCCCGCCCGACCGGATCCGCCTGCACGTGTGCTGGGGCAACTACGACGGCCCACACACCCACGACGTGCCCCTCGAGGCCATCCTGCCGCTCCTGTACCGAGCGCGGGTCGGCGCCCTGTCCCTGCCGCTCGCGAACCCGCGCCACCAGCACGAGTACCGGGTGTTCGAGCGCTATCCGCTGCCCGACTCGATGGTCTTCCTGCCCGGCGTGATCGACACCACGACCAACTACGTCGAACACCCCGAGGTCGTCGCGGACCGTATCGGCCAGGCGGTCAACGCGGTCGGCGACCGAACACGCGTGATCGCGTCGACCGACTGCGGATTCGGCACCTTCGCCGGTTCCGAGATGGTCGCGCACAGCGTCGTCTGGGCCAAACTCCGGGCGCTCAAGGAAGGCGCCGAGATCGCCACGCGCCGGCTCTGGGCCTGAAGCGCCGCGCGGGCCACGAGAGAGGAGACGTGCCGATGATGCCCGACCCCCTCGCTCCTGCTGTGGTCGCCGACCTCCTGCGCAGCGCCATGACGACGCTGCGCTCCGAGCTCACCGCACTGCCCGACTCGGTGTCGGCGTTCCATCCTGCGCCCGGCGAGTGGTGCGTCAAGGAGGTCCTTGGCCACCTGATCGAGGCCGAGCGGCGCGGCTTCGCCGGTCGCATCCGGCTGATCCTCGCGGGGAACACGCCGCGGCTCGAGACCTGGGACCAGAACGACGTGGCGCGGGCGCGGCGCGACTGCGAGCGAGTCGGCACGACGCTGCTCGACGAGCTCGGGCGGATGCGTGACGAGAGCGCGGCGCTCGTGCGCGGCCTCCGCCGGGAGGATCTCGAGCGCGCCGGCGAGCATCCGAAGGTCGGACGCCTGCGGGTCGCCGATCTCCTGCAGGAGTGGGTCCACCACGACCGCAATCACGTCAAGCAGATCCTCACGAACGTGCAGGCCTACGTGTGGCCGCACTTGGGCAACGCCCAGAAGTTCTCCCTCGACTGATTTGACAGTCCCATACCGCCGGGGTAGCGTTCCCCGTCAACCCGCGTCGCCGTGCACCGCGCACCAGGAGGAGACCATGCTCGTGGACCGCTATGTCAAGATCGTCCTGACGGTCGTCGCCATCGCGCTCGCCGTGATCGCCGTTCGCCCGTGGCTGTCCGCTCCCGATTCGGCGAACGCCGAGACCGCGGTGCCCAAGTACGAGGTCACCATTCCGAAGGGATGGGGGAAGTACGTGGCCTACAGCAACAACAATCTGCTGCTGCAGGCTCAGGACGGGAGCATGCGCATCGTCGACGTCGAAGGGAAGACGCCGGAGTACCCCAAGGTGAAGGTGCTCATCCGCTGGGACTAGTCGGATCTCTGAAGAGGTGAGGCTCTTCGCCTACGATGCAGGAGCTTCGTGAGCCGGTCTGGCCGGAGCCGGGCTCGTCGATCTGGGGGCCGGCAACGGGTCCCGCCGCACGCCCCGGAGCGGGGGGCGCGTCGGGCCGCACAACGGGCGGAGCTCGAGCACGAGCGCCCTCGCGCGCGCGAGGCGATCCGAATGGAGCGGCACCAGCTCGTACGCGAAGAGCGACGGCGCATGCTGGGCGATCCCGTCGTTGTCGCTGTCCAGGTGCTCGAGCAGGCAGGACTGGATATTCCCCGACTCGCCGACATAGACGACGCGCTGCCCTGGCCGGTACAGGACGTACACGCCGGATTGCGGCGGCGCGTTCCGCTGAACGTAGAGCGGGGTGTAGGGGAATCCGTTCGAGCCTCGCCACGGCATGGCGATTGCCCCCTAGGCGCTGAGCTCGACTCCCGCGACGGTACCCACCCGCACCCGGTCGGGGCCGTATCGGTGGCTCAACGGCGGGACCTGCCCGAGCCGGCTCCGGATTTCGTCGAGCAGCCGGACGCTGTGATCGTCGCAGATGCCGTGCGAATCGAACGCCCCGCCTGACGCGTCGTCCTCCCGCATCACCGCCGGTCGTCCCTCCTGCTGGCACCACGCGCAGATCAGTCTCATGACGGCCTCCCCCGGGCGATCACCGGACTACGATCCTCATGACCGGAAGGGTGCGGCAGGGGGATTTTCCCAACAATGGGGGAAACCCCTCAATCCGATGGGGAGAATCCCTGGCGGGCGCTCCCGGTGCTCCCCCGAGGGCGCAGCACCGTGACACCCGGCATGCGGCGCAAGTGGGCGTCAGCACGGCGCTCGGCGGTGGGAAGCGAGCCGGCGCCGAAGGGACGGGTTCAGCCGAAGACGACGACGCCGCGGGCGACCTGACCGCTCCGAAGCGCCTGGAACCCCTCGTTGATTTCGTCGAGCTTGTAGGTCCGGCTGATGAGCTGGTCGATCTTGAGCCGGCCGTCGAGGTAGAGGTCCACCAGCCGCGGAAAGTCGATGTTCGGCTGCACCGAGCCGTACAGGGTGCCCCTGATGCTCTTTTCCTGCAGCGCCATCAGGTACGGCGTGATCGGCGCCCGCACGCTCATGGCCGCCATGCCGACGATGACCGCGCTGCCGCCGGGACGGATCGCCTCGAGGATCTGGAGCGTCGTCGTCTCGCCGCCGATCGCGTCGAAGGCGTAGTCGGCGCCCCGCCCGCCGGTCAGCTCGCGCACGCGGTCCACGACCTTCTCGCGGGACGCGTCGATCGTGTGCGTGGCGCCGAACTCGCGCGCGAACGCGAGCTTGTTCTCGAGGAGGTCGCACGCGATGATCTTGCCCGCGCCGGCCAGGCGTGCGCCCTGCACGACGTTGAGCCCGACGCCGCCACAGCCGATGACCAGCACCGACGCGCCGGCTTCGACCTTCGCGCAGCGGGTAACGGCGCCGACGCCGGTCGGCACGCAGCAGCCCATGAGGGCCGCCTGCGCCCAGGGCATTTCGTTCCGGATCGGCACCAGCATCTCGGCGGGGCAGACGACGTACTCGGAGAAGGTCCCGATGCGCGCCATCTGGAAGATGTCCTGGCCGTTGCGCTTGAGCCGGCAGGTGCCGTCGAGCAGCGCCCAACGGACGCTCTGGTGGCCGTCACAGAGGATCGAGCGCCCGGTCGAGCAGTAGAGGCAGCGCCCGCAGTGGGCACGGAAGGAGAAGATGATGTGGTCCCCAGGCTTGACGTTGGCGACGCCCGCGCCGACCCGCTCGACGACGCCGGCCGCCTCGTGGCCGAGCGCCATCGGCAGCGGGAGCGGCCAGTCCCCGTTCATGATGTGCCAGTCGCTGTGGCAGATCCCGGTCGCCATCACGCGCACGCGCGCCTCGCCCGCCTGCGGGCCCTGCTGCTCGACGTCGACGACCTGGAGCGGCTTGTTCGCCTCGTAGAGAATCGCGGCCTTCATGGCTGGTCCCCCTCAGGAGGCTCGGCGCTTCGAGCTGACGTAGTCCACCAGCACGTATTCGCCGAGGCGCTCGGGCGTGGCCAAGAACGCGCGCCCGCGGTTGATGCGGGCCATCTGCTCGACGAACGCGACGAGCGTCCGGCTCCGCTCGAGCATGAAGGTGTTGATCGTGATGCCATCGCGCGTGCAGCGCTGGACTTCCTTCAGCGTCTCGTCGAGCGTGCGCCGCGTCGGCGGGTACGAGAACTCCGCCTCGCCGCCCTCCAGGTGCGCGGTGGGCTCGCCGTCGGTGACCATGATGATCTGCTTGTTCCCGCCGTGCTGCCGGCCGAGGAGCTGGCGCGAGAGCTGGAAGCCGTGGTGCATATTGGTACCCACGTTCCACTCGGTCCACGAGAGCGTCGGGAGCTGCTCGGGGCTGAACTCGCGCGCGTAGAGCGAGAAACCGACGATGTGCAGGCTGTCGCGAGGGAACTGGCCTCGGATCAGCGACGTGAGGGCGAGCGCGACCTTCTTCGCCGGCAGGAAGTAGCCGTTGTTCAGCATCGAGCGGCTCATGTCGAGCATGACGACCGTCGCCGCCCGCGTGGAGAGCTCGGTCCGGTAGACCTCGAAATCGGTCGCCGCGAGCCGGACCGGCGTGCCCGGCCCGCCGCGCTCGACCGCATTCATGAGCGTCTCGCGGAGGTCGAGCAAGAACGGGTCGCCGAACTCGTAGGGCTTGGCCTCGTCGGTGCGATCGCCGCCGGCGCCGCGCCGGCTCACCGCGTGGCGGCCGAAGCGGTCACGCTTGAGGACCGCGAAGATGTCCCCGAGCGCCTTGTCGGCGATCTTCCGGATGGCGCGCGCGGTCAGCTCGAGCCGATCCCCCTTGCGCTCGAGGTAGCCGGCCTCCTCGAGCTTCCGAGTCAGCTCGCGGAGCTCGGCGAGGTCGCGCTTGGACTCCTCGCCGAGGAGCTGGCCGACCTGCTCGGGATCGATCCGCTCGAGGTCGCCCGGGTCCTGGACTGAGCGGAGCGCGCGCTCGAGCTGGTCCAGCTGCTGGAGCTCGTCCATGAGGCGCATCGCCTCGGGCAGGCCGACCTCCTCGTCGCCGCGGAAGTCGTAGCCCCGGGTCATGTCGTCGAGCGGCAGGAGCTCGCCCAGGCTCATCGCGAGCTGGCGCATCTCGGCCTCGAGCCGCTCGTCCTGGAGGAAGAGGGAGCTCATCATCTCCCGTAGCTCCCGTCGCTGGTCGGGCGAGAGGCTCGCCATGAGCGACTGGAGCTGCGCCATCTGGCGACCCATCTGCTCGAGGAGATCGTCCAGGCTCTCGACGCCGGGGAAGTGCTGACCCCACTTGTCCATGAACGCCTGGAAGTCGGGCTCCTCGCCCTCGAGCCGCTGGCGGAGCATGCGGTTCAGGTCACGCATCATGTCGCGCATGCGCTTCGTGTCCTCGGGCGTCAGGTTCTGGAGGGCCTGCTGCATGCCCTCGACGAACGGCTTGAGCATCTGCTGCTGGAGCGACTTCAGGAGCTCCTCGAACTTGCGTCTGGCCTCGGGCTCGGTGAAGTCGTGCGTCTGGAGCTCGCGGATCCGGCCCGCGGGGTCGGGCGGGAGTCGCTCGAGCCGCGCGAGCTTCGTCGCACGCTCGTGCTCGTTCGGCACGCGGCGCTCGATGCCCTCGCGCTCGGTCCGGATCACGTCGTCGAGCTTCTGCTTGATGTCGTCGAGCGTGGAGCCGAGGTCGTACCGGTCGAGCCGCTGCTGACGCTGTCCGCGGAGCCGCTGGAGCAGGTCTTGAAGCCCGGGCGCGGGCCGCCCGTCGGGCCGCTGGGCGCCGCGGTGGAAGAGCCGGCGCAGCGCGCGCGCGAGGTCGCCGTCGGCCAGCACGTCGTCGGACATCGCCGACAGGAGGTCATCGGCGTCGAGGGCGTCGAGCTGCTGCGTGCCGTCCCAGCGCGAGTACCGGATGCGCACGGCCCTAACCTCGGTACCGCTGGTGGCCGGCCTGGACGTCCTTGTTGAGCTTGCGGTTCAGGTGAAGCCCCTCGAGCAGGAACTCGAGCGCGGACGCCGTCGTGGCGGGGACGCCCGCGCCGAGCTTGCGCACCGCGGCCTGGAGGGGGCGCGCCTGCGCGATCTGCTTGACGTACTCGGCCGATGACATCGTGTCCGACACCGTCACGTTGAGGCCGGCCTGGAACGCGGCGACCACCGCGTCGAGCTCGCCGGCGCCGAAGCTCCGATTGAAGACGTTCAGCACCGCGCGCTGGAGCAGCTTGGGGAGCACCTTGTCATCGCTCTGGTCGCCGAGCGTCTCGAGCTCGATCTTGCCGCTCGTGGACGCGACGATCGCGCCGAGGTCGCTCACGCGCGGGGCGGCGTCGGGCTCGCCGAGGCGGATCGCCCGCTTGAGGGCGCTCGAGAGGACGTTCTCGTAGTTGCAGATGGTGACGCGCACGGACACGCCGGAGCGCTGGCTGATCTCCGTCGAGCGGCGCGCGAGGTGGGTGAGCTCCGCGATCACCTGCTTCATGTAGCCGGGGACGTGCGTGGCCACCCCGTCCTCGGCGAAGCGCGTGAGCTCGGCCTCCATGATCACGATCTCGTCCTCGAGCCGGCGCGGGTAGTGGGTCCGGATCTGCGAGCCGAAGCGGTCCTTGAGCGGGGTGATGATCCGGCCACGGTTCGTGTAGTCCTCGGGGTTGGCGCTCGCCACGACGTAGAGGTCGAGGGGCAGGCGCACCTTGTAGCCACGGATCTGGACGTCACGCTCCTCCATGATGTTGAGGAGTCCGACCTGGATCCGCTCGGCGAGGTCCGGCAGCTCGTTGATCGCGAAGACGCCGCGGTTCGAGCGCGGCAGCAGGCCGTAGTGGATGGTCAGCTCGTCGGCGAGGTAGCGTCCCTCGGCCACCTTGATCGGGTCCACCTCGCCGATCAGATCGGCGATGGTGATGTCGGGCGTGGCGAGCTTCTCGCCGTAGCGGCGGTCACGCGGGAGCCAGACGACCTCGGCGGCGTCGCCCTTCTCCGCGAGGCGCAGCCGGCAGGCGGCGCAGATCGGCGCGAAGGGCTCGTCGTTGATCTCGCAGCCCGCGAGGGCGGGCACCTCGTCGTCGAGCAGGCCGACGAGCAGGCGCGCCATGCGCGTCTTCGCCTGGCCGCGCTCGCCGAGGAAGACGACATCCTGGCCCGAGAGGATCGCGTTCTCGATCTGCGGGAGGACGCTCTCCTCGTAGCCGACGATCCCGGGAAAGATCGGCTCGCCGCGCTTGAGCCGGCCGATCAGGTTGTCGCGCAGCTCCTGCTTGACCGACGTCGCCTGGTATCCGCTGTCCCTGAGCTCTCGGACGGTTCCCGCCTTGGCCATGCCCAATGATAGCCCGTCGCGGAAGCGAACGCGCCCCCCTCAGCGGCCGAGCAGCCGCCGCAACGCGCCCTCGAGCGTCGTATCGCCGAACGCGAAGCCCGTCGCCTCCAGGCGCGCCGGGACGACGCGCGCGCTCGCGAGCAGGAGCTCGTCGGCCATCTCGCCGAGGAGCAGACGCGCGACGAACGCGGGCAGGCGCAGGAACGCCGGGCGGCCCAGGACGCGTCCGAGCGTCGTGGCGAACTCGCGGTTCGTGACGGGCGCGGGGGCGACGGCGTTGATCGGTCCCGCGAGGGACGGCGTCGCGAGCGCGTGGAGGATCGCGCCGCAGAGATCGTCGATCGAGATCCAGCTCATCCACTGCGTGCCCGGCCCGACCGGCCCGCCGAGTGCGAGGCGAAAAGGCCAGAGGAGCGTCCTGAGCGCGCCGCCGGCGGGCGTCAGCACCATGCCGCTTCTCAGATGGACGACGCGCACGCCGCGGTGCGCGGCGGGCGCGGTGGCCGCCTCCCATTCGCGGCAGACGTCGGCGAGGAAGCCCGTGCCCGAGACGCTCTCCTCGCGCAGCACCTGGTCCCCACGACTCCCGTAGTAGCCGGTGGCCGACGCGGCGATGAGCACGTGCGGCGGGTGGGGGAGCCTCGCGAGCGTGTCGGCGAGGAAGACCGTCGAGCGGACGCGGCTCGATCGGATCCGCTGCTTCTTCGCCTCGGTCCAGCGCCCGCGCGCGATGCTCTCGCCCGAGAGGTGCACCACGGCGTCCACGCCGTCGAGGCGCGATGCCTCGATCGTGCCGAAGTCCGGGTCCCACCGGACGGCGCTGTCGCCCGCCGCTGCCGCTCCCGAGCGCACGACGCGGACGACGCGATGGCCAGCGCTCCCGAGCGCGAGCGCGAGAGCCCCGCCGACGAGGCCCGTCGAGCCGGTGACTGCGACGCTCAGCGCCATGGCGGTAGGATACCCTGAGGACGTCCGGTCCTCGACGCGGAATCGCCCGGATCGGTGGTATGCTGCGTGTTGCGGTCGCGACCCGCCCGCAATTCCCGCGAGAGTGGCGAAACTGGCAGACGCGCTGGACTTAGGATCCAGTGGGGCAACCCATGGGAGTTCGAGTCTCCCCTCTCGCACCACGATGGAGCGCCGATGAAGGTCGAGGTCGAGCAGATCGAGGGCTGCAAGCGGCGTCTCGCAGTCGAGGCGCCCGCGGAGGTCGTGCGGCAGGAGTGGGAGCGCGCCTACGGCCGCGTTCAGAAGCAAGCGCGCCTGCCCGGCTTCCGCAAGGGCCACGTGCCGCGCTCGCTCGTCAAGGTGCACTTCGCCGACGACGTGCGGCGGGAGGTCGCCGAGCACCTGATCCCCGACGTCTATCGCCGCGCCCTCAGCGAGGCGCGACTCGAGCCGGTGGACGAGCCCGACCTCCAGGAGGTCAAGCTCGAGGAGGGTGCGCCCCTCTCCTTCGTCGCGGTCGTCGAGGTCAAGCCGGCCATCGAGCTCGGCGAGTACAAGAACGTGAGCGTGCAGCACCAGCCGAGGCCCGTGACCACCGAGGAGCTGGACGAGGCGCTCGCCCACATGCGCGAGCAGCAGGCCCAGTTCCGCGCGGTGGATCGGGCGGCGGGGCCCGGCGACCTGCTCGTCGTCGATTACGCGCTCACGCTCGAGGGCGAGGAGCCCTCGCGGCAGTCCGGGTACGAGTTCCTCGTCGGCGGCGGGACGGTCCTTCCCGAGATCGATCAGGCCGTGGTCGGGATGCACGCGGGCGAGGAGCGTCAGGTGCCGTTCCGGTTCGCCGACGACCACCGGCGCGAGGCCGTGCGAGGCAAGGCCGGCTCGGCGACGGTCAAGGTGGTCGAGGTGAAGGAGAAGGTCCTTCCCGCGCTCGACGACGACTTCGCGAAATCACTCGGCGCGTTCGACTCACTCGCGGCGCTGCGCGCCGAGGTGCTGAAGCAGCTCGAGACGCGACGCGCGCACGACGAGACGCGCGCGCTCCAGGAGAAGGTCGTGGACGCCGTGCTCGCCACGCACGCGTTCACGGTGCCCGAGGCGCTGGTCATGCGGCAGGTCGCGCACCAGATCGAGCATGCGCGCGAGGGACTGCGCCGGCAGGGGATCGATCCGGAGCGCGTGCCCTGGGACTACGGCAAGATGATCGCGGAGCTCAAGCCCGCCGCGGAAAAGTCGGTCCGCCGGGCGCTCGTGCTCGAAGCCATCGCCGAGCGCGAGGGGATCGCCCCGAGCGACGCCGACGTGGACGCCGAGGTCGAGCAGCTCGCCCGGGCGAGCCAGCGCCCGGTGCCGGCCATTCGTCGTATGATGGAGAAGAGCGGTGACCTGGAGGCGCTCAAGCGCGGACTGCGCGACCGGATGACGCTCGAGAAGCTCGTCGGCAGTGCGAAGATCCAATGAACGCGCCGGGCGCCGCGCCCCGAAAGGAGTCTGATGAGATGAGGAGATCTCCCATGGCGCTGGTGCCGATGGTCGTCGAGCAGACGCCGCGCGGCGAGCGGGCGTTCGATATATTCTCCCGCCTGCTGAAGGAGCGGATCATCTTCCTGCCCACCTTCATCGAGGACGACCTGGCGAACCTCGTGATCGCCCAGCTCCTCTTTCTCGAGGCCGAGGACCCCGACAAGGACATCTTCCTCTACATCAACTCGCCCGGCGGCTCGGTGACGGCCGGGATGGCGATCTACGACACGATGCAATACGTCAAGCCCGCGATCTCGACGATCTGCATGGGTCAGGCGGCCTCGATGGGCGCCCTCCTGCTCTGCGCGGGCTCGAAGGGCAAGCGTTTCGCGCTGCCGCACGCGCGGATCATGATCCACCAGCCGCTCGGCGGTGTGCAGGGCCAGGCGACCGACATCGACATCCAGGCCAAGGAAATCCTCCGGATGCGCGAGGAGCTGAATCGCATCCTGGTGCACCACACCGGCCAGTCCATGGAGAAGATCCAGCGCGACACGGACCGGGACTTTTTCATGACCGCGGAGCAGGCCAAGGAATATAGAATCGTCGACGAAGTGATCTCGTCGAAGCCGACCACCCGGGCGGTGAGCGAGGCTACGGCCCTCGCCGGCCAGGGGTCGACGTAAAGGAACGGATGGCTAGACCGCGCGAAGGCAACGGAACGCTGAAGTGCTCGTTCTGCGGAAAGAGCCAGAACGACGTCCGCAAGCTGATCGCCGGCCCGACGGTCTACATCTGCGACGAGTGCATCGAGCTCTGTAACGACATCATCGCGGAGGAGTGGGAGGAGGAGAAGAGCCGCGAGATCCGCGCCCTGCCCAAGCCCGCCGAGATCAAGAACATCCTCGACCAGTACGTGATCGGCCAGGAGCGGGCCAAGAAGATCCTGGCGGTCGCCGTGCACAACCACTACAAACGGATCGAATCGGGGACCGAAGCGGGCGAGGTCGAACTGCAGAAATCGAATATCCTCCTCATCGGGCCGACCGGCTCGGGCAAGACGCTCCTCGCGCAGACGCTCGCCAAGATGCTCCGCGTGCCCTTCACGATCGCCGACGCCACGACCCTGACCGAGGCGGGGTACGTCGGTGAGGACGTCGAAAACATCATTCTGCGGCTCCTGCAGGCCGCGGACTACGACGTGGAACGGGCGGAACGGGGGATCGTCTACATCGACGAGATCGACAAGATAGCGCGCAAGTCGGAGAATCCCTCGATCACGCGCGACGTCTCGGGCGAGGGCGTGCAGCAGGCGCTGCTCAAGATCCTGGAGGGCACGGTCGCGAACGTTCCGCCCCAGGGCGGCCGCAAGCACCCCCACCAGGAGTTCATCCAGGTGGACACCTCGAACGTGCTGTTCCTGTGCGGGGGCGCATTCGTCGGGCTCGAGAAGATCATCGAGTCGCGCGTGGGGCGGTCGGGTATGGGCTTCGGCGCCGACATCAAGGGTCGCGAGGAGCGCCGCGTGGGCGACCTCCTGGCGATGATCCAACCGGAGGACTTGCTGAAGTACGGCCTCATCCCCGAGTTCGTCGGACGGCTCCCGATCATCGCGACGCTCCATGACCTGGACGAGCCGGCACTGATCCGGATCCTCAGAGAGCCCAAGAACGCGATCGTCAAGCAGTACCAGAAGTACTTCGACCTCGAGAAGGTCCGCCTCAAGTTCACCGAGGACGCGGTGGCGGCGATCGCCAAGGAAGCCCTCAAGCGCGGCACGGGCGCGCGGGGCCTGCGGGCGATCCTCGAGGAGGTCATGCTCGAGATCATGTACGAGCTGCCGTCGATCCAGGGGCTCAAGGAGTGCATCATCACGCGGGAAGTCATCGTGAATCGCGAGCGGCCGCTTCTCGTGTCCGAAGCACAGGAGCAGTCCGCCTAGTCTGAGCACGCGCGGCACCCTCTTCGTCGTCGCGACCCCGATCGGCAACCTCGAGGACATCACCCTGCGGGCGCTCCGCGTCCTCAAGGAGGCTGCCGTGATCGCGTGCGAGGACACGCGGCGAACGCGCGCCCTCCTCGCCCGCTTCGACATCCATACGCCGACCCTCAGCTATTACGAGCACAACAAGCTCGTGCGGGGTCCGCGGCTGCTGACGATGCTCGCGGAGGGGAAATCGGTCGCGCTCGTCACGGACGCGGGCACGCCGGGTATCTCCGATCCGGGCTTCCTGCTCGTGCGCGAGGCGCGCGCGGGCGGGATTCCGGTCGTGCCCGTCCCGGGGCCGTCGGCGCTGGTCGCGGCGCTCTCGGCCGCGGGGATTCCGGCGGACCGATTCGTCTTCGACGGCTTTCCCCCGGTGAAGCCCGGCAAGCGGCTCAACCGCCTCCGAGCCCTGCGCGAGCTTCAGACGACCATCGTCCTCTACGAGTCGCCCCATCGCATCGTCGCGACGCTCGAGGCGATCGGCGAGGTTTTCGGCGACGTCGACCTGGTGGTCGCCCGCGAGCTGACGAAGCGCTTCGAAGAGATCGTGAGCGCCACGCCGTCGGCCCACCTCGCGCGCCTGGCCGCGCACGGGGTCAAGGGCGAGTTCGTGCTGGTGATTCCTCGCGGCGACTGACGTATACTTCCTCCGTCTATGGCCGTTCCAAAGGCGCTGAGCATCGCCGGATCGGATTCCGGCGGGGGCGCCGGCATCCAGGCAGACCTCAAGACCTTCTCGGCGTTCCGGGTCTTCGGCATGTCGGTGATCACCGCGGTCACCGCGCAGAACTCCGTCGGTGTCCAGGGCGTGTTCAACCTGCCCGCGGAGTTCGTCGGCGCCCAGCTCGAGTCGGTGCTCGCCGACTTCGGTGCCGATGCGGTGAAGGTCGGCATGCTCTCGACGGCGCCGATCGTCGCGGAGGTGGCGCGGCGGCTTCGTGCACTCCCCCAGGCGCCGATCGTGCTCGACCCCGTCATGATCGCGAAATCGGGCGACCCGCTGCTCGAGCCCGCCGCGCGCGCCGCGCTGATCAAGGAGATGCTTCCGCTCGCGCACGTCGTCACGCCGAACCTCCACGAGGCGGGGGCGCTCGCGGGCATGACGGTGACGACCGAGGCGGCCATGGAAGAGGCCGCGCGGCGGATCCTGGCGCTCGGGCCGCGCCACGTCCTCGTCAAGGGCGGCCACCTGACGCACACCGCGACGGACATCCTCTGGAATGGCCGCGAGCTCACGCGCTTCACGGGTGAGCACCTCGACTCGCCCCACACCCACGGCACCGGCTGCACCTTCTCGGCGGCGATCGCGGCGGGCCTCGCGCGCCGGCAGCCCCTCGGCGACGCCATCAGGGAGGCGAAGGCGTACGTGACGGCGGCGATCCGCGAGGGATTCCAGGCCGGGCGCGGCGTCGGCGCACTCCGGCACTTCGTGACGGGCTGGTAGGGCATGGCGGAGACGGCGGACGAGAGCAGGATGTCGTTCATGGAGCACCTCGGGGAGCTCCGCACCCGTATCATGCGGAGCCTTCTGGCGCTGCTCGTCGGGCTCGGCATCGCGCTGCCGTTCAGCCAACAGATCATGGACTACCTCGCGAAGCCCGCCCGCGACACGAACCACAACCTCGTCTTCCTCTCGCTCACCGAGGCGTTCTGGGTGCAGATGAAGATCGGGCTCATCATCGGCCTCTTCATCGCGTCGCCGGCGGTGCTCTGGCAGATCTGGCGGTTCATCTCGCCCGGGCTCCACGCGCACGAGAAGAAGTACGCGGCGCCGTTCGTCGTCGTCGGCACGCTCCTCTTCCTCGGCGGCGGCGCCTTCTCGCTCAAGGTCGTCACGCCGTTCGCGATCCAGTTCCTGCTCTCGTACGAGCGCCCGGGCCTCCAGGCGATGATCTCGATCGGGAGCTATGTCGACTTCCTGCTGAAGTTCACGCTCGCGTTCGGCGCGGTCTTCGAGCTGCCGCTGATCATCACGATCCTGGCGCGGCTCGGCATCGTCTCGCCGGCGATGCTCGCCAAGAACCGGAAATATGCGATCCTCGGCGCGTTCATCGCCGGCGCGGTGTTGACGCCCACGCCCGATATGTTCAACCAGACCCTCATGGCGGGCCCGCTCATCCTGCTCTACGAGGTCGGGATCGTCTGCGCGCGGATCTTCGGCAAACGAGCTCCCGCGGTCGAGACCGTGAAGTGACGCACCTTTCTCGGGCCACCCACGTGGGTTGCGGAAGCGGGTTCGACGTGGCGCGCCGGTCTCGGGCCACCCACGTGGGTTGCGGCCTGGGCCTCCGATAAATGGACTTCGCGTCGCTCGAGCTGCCCGAGCCCGTGATGCGGGGAATCCGCGGGGCGGGCTTCGTGACGGCCAC
>Ga0137396_10000128_pt1 | contig 29561 bp, 26 predicted proteins | sample czc16metaG_FD_108284 | JGI IMG/M metagenome (GOLD analysis project Ga0137396, IMG submission 108284) | Vadose zone soil microbial communities from Angelo Coast Range Reserve, California, USA - czcobulk3.16 metaG | ecosystem: Environmental > Terrestrial > Soil > Vadose zone | place: USA...
CGAAACAAGTGGATCTTCCGAAATAATTGCAGGAAGGCTTCTTGCGTTAAATCTTCAGCCTCACTGATGTTTCCCAGCATGCGCAAGCACAGCGCGTATATGCGGCGGCTGTGCAATTTATAGAGCGATTCGAACGCCGCGGCGTCTCGCCGCTTGGCGCGATGGATCATTTCAGACTCGGCCATTTCGTTGGCTTGCGGGACCGGGCCGTGGTGGGTGACCGTATTTCTCCGATAGTTTTCTTCGCCGCGATAATTAAGGTCCATAAGCATGCTTTCCTCGAGAGCGATTTTGGGCCCTAAAGCATTCTGGAACGGCGTGGGATGGGCGCAATACGGTATTCACCTGCTCTTGGAGCACCCGGGAATAGCCGTAGTGCAGGCGCAGCCAGCAATCTGCTGGAAGAGGAAGAAAGCGGCCGCCTCTACCGCATCCTTCCCCCTAATGAATTAGTGACTGAGTTGCGGAGACGATTTCTTCAGTGTGGCGACCAGATCATGGGCAGCCGGAGGAACGGCGCGCGCTTGCCCGTCAATGATCTTCTCCGCATCGGTGGATTCGCCATAGAGTTTGTGATTGGCTTCATTGTCAGGCCGAAGGGTTGACCCTTCGAGGGAGACGCCGGCAAAAACGCCTCGCGCGCGTGAATAGCTCAAAATTTCCGCGCGCATGAAGGCATCCGTGTCTGCCGCAGCGGAGCGCCCTTTGGGTCCTGCAGCGATGGAAGCATCCGCACCCAGCTTCACCTTGCTATGCAACAGGCTGGACGCGCCACGGTTGTTCATAACCAGAAAAACAAAGTCGGTGGCTTCACCGCCGATCTGCAACCCGACGCTGCCGCCTTCCAGGGCATACATCGCGGGAGCGCCCCACGGACCAGAGAACTCCTTGCCCGTGCGGCACACCATCGCGCCCCGGCCGTAACTTCCGCCGACTACGAAGGCCGCCTTGAGCACCGACGGCATGACCACCACGCAACGCGCCTTGTCCAGCAAGTCTTGTGGGATGTTGTCCGGCACATTGAGGATCTCCTGCATTACTTTACCGGCATTCTGCAGACGATCTTCTTCGGTTTTTGCGTCGGGGTTTCTCGCAAACGTGCAGGCCCCCAACAGGAGCAGGCCCGCAACTACTGCGAAAGAAATTTTCGCGTACTTCATTATCTGCGCCTCCTTGCGCGCTAGTTTTTCTTTTTTTGGCCTTAATTATTCTGCGAGCGGGTGGACCTCGCAGACTTCCCGATTCACCGGAAGTAGAAGGCAAGTTCCCCGCCAGACGCCAACCTAATTCGCTAAGGCACTGAGATTTCAATTGCATAGAGGAGGTTTTGGGCCCTGTCTGCGCAACATTGGCAACTACTTGGTGTGTAGTTTTTGCGCGGTCGCCGAACTTCTTGCGAGTAATAGTCCTGGAAGTCCTGCACAGTGGAACTAACGCAGATGGAAGGCGAAACAGCGGCATTTCAGACGCCGCCACAGTTGCCCTTATGGCAGGGCAGCTGCCAAGACAGCGTGGCATTCGTGCAACGATTTTCGGATTGGGAGAATCGAATGGAGTAAGCAGATCTCCGGCCCAGGAGATGTCCCATGATTAAGCGATTGACTCCTTGGGTTTTTCTCCTCCTTTTGTTGTGTATACCGCGGTCAGCGCTGTCGCAGACGGCTTCCATCACCGGCACGGTGAAGGACAGCACGGGTGCTGCCGTGCCACAAGCCACGGTGACAACCCACAATAGAGCCACCAGCGCTACTCGCAGCACGACCACAGACGAATCCGGAATCTACCGCATCACGAGCTTATCTCCCGGCAATTATGACGTGGTGATTGAAAAGACGGGATTCAAGACCGTGGAATACTCGTTGGTGGCGCTCACGGTGGACCATGTGCAGAACCTGGATGCCACGCTTGCGCCGAGCAGTGTCGCGGAAAAAGTGACGGTAACGGGCGAGTCTGTGGCGCCCGTGGACCTGAATGATGCGCAGATCGGAAACATCGTGACCAGCGAGCAGATCAATAGCCTTCCGCTGGTGCTTCGTGATCCCTATCAATTGGCGCTACTTTCACCGGGCGCGAACGCGAGTAATTCGATTCTAGGCGGGCTTTCCGTGAACGGCGCGCGGGAGCGAAACAATAATTTCCTCCTGGACGGCACGGACAACAATGATGCAGACATTCCCGGTTTGACCCTGCCGCAGCCGGGCCTTGCAAGTCTCAACCCGGATGCGGTCCAGGAATTTCGGGTGATCACCAGCAACTTTTTGCCGGAGTTCGGACGGAACACCGGGGCCGTGGTGGACATCGTCAGCAGAGGCGGTACGAATGATCTCCATTCCGACCTCTACTGGCTGGGCCGCTACGATGCTTTGGGAGCGCGGGATTTTTTCAACCACCAACTGAATGCCGCTGGCCAAGTAGTGCCCAAGGATGCCTACAGACGGAACACCTTCGGAGGCTCCGCCGGCGGCCCACTAGCGCGGAATAAGACTTTCTGGTTCGCGAACTATGAAGGACAGCGCTTCAGCACGACGCTCACGAACAACAGCGTCGTTCCCACCGAAGCATTCAAGTCGGGACAATTCACTTACGCCGGGACGCCCATCGACGTGAGTACTTCCACTTCTCCAAACAATGTTTTTCAACTGCCCTTGGATGCCACGATGCAGAGGTTGCTGGCATTATTTCCGGCTCCCAATGGGCCGAAAGTAGACGACGCACGCGGACTTCTATACTTCCCGAGCCCCTCGACCACCACGGGCGACAACGTGACCGCGCGAGTGGATCATAATTTGAGTTCCAGCGAAACATTAATGGTGCGCTACACGTTCAACCGCTTCGCGGATGCGAATTTTGCCCACACCGATTATCTTCCGGGGCTGGGCGGCACGGGAACGCGCCAGCGCCGGCAAGATGCGACATTGAAATGGACGTCCATCGTCAGCCAGAACCTCGTCAATGAAGTGCGCTTCGGTGCCAACAGGGTCAATTTTCCTCTGACTTGCCAGGGTGTCAGCACATTCGACACCTTCGGTCCCACGGACACCTTTGGGCACGGCGTGGACTATTTCCTACCGTTCTTCGCGGGATTTGGCTGCATCCTGCTCAACGGCAGAGATGGATCGCAACGATTCAGCGGCACCTACACGAGCGGCGACAATTTAACTTGGACGGCGGGACAGCACACACTCAAAGCAGGGTTCGAGTTTCGGGATGTTTATTCTAATAGCTTTGACAACTTCCTTTCGCGCCCTCTGGCCGACTTCCAGAACTTCTCGAACTTCGGCGTGTCAGCAATAAATCCCACGGGCAACGCGGCCATTGACCAGAACCAAACGCTGCAGAACATGCTCTGGGCGCTCCTTGGTGTGGAGGGATCGCAAACGCAAGCACAGTTTTTCGACAAGGCGGGCAACCTCACGGGAAACAATCTCCGGGGATTCCGGCAGCGGGAGCTAGCTGCGTATATTCAGGACACCTTCAAAGCGCTGCCGAATCTTACTTTGAACTATGGCCTGCGGTACCAGTTCAATGGAGTACCTTTTGAAGTAAACAATCTGCTCTCCACGCTTTATGTCGATCCCGGTGGTCCGGGGCCCTTCACGTTCTCGATTGCCGGGGACGCCAAAGGTCTGCCGCCCCTGTACAGCAACGACTGGCACGATTTCGAGCCGCGAATCGGAATTGCTTGGGATCCGTTCAAACAGGGCAAGACTTCGATTCGCGCGGGTTACGGAATCTTCCACGACCGGATATTTGGGCAGTTGCTGGGACTTACGCGAGGAAATCCACCGTTCCAGCAAGTATTTTTCGCTCCGTTTTTTGGTCCACCGCCTTGCACCTTCCCCCAGCAGATTCAGACTCCATTTCTATGTTTGGGGCCGCAGATTTCATCTGGATTTTTGCCGCCCTCCCTGAGCGCGTCAGCCACAGTTTCGAATGGAGCGGGGATTCTGCCATTTCTTATTGATCCCCATCTGCGCATGCCTATGAATCAGAACTGGATGTTCGGGGTTCAACACCAACTGGGCGCTGGTGTGCTGGTTGAGATTAATTATGTGGCGTCAAAGGGAATGCGGCTGCTTCGGGTCATCGATGGCAATGCGCCGAAGCCCGCGTTGGTGGCGCAGCTTGAGGCTTTCTGTGTGCACAACAATCCAGCCAATCAGGGTTTCCGGACGCCCACGGGACAATGTGATCAGTCGACATTGCAATTTGGGAACTTGTGGTTTGGAGCGGAGTCGGGATTCCTGCCGTTCGATGCTGTGAATAACAATGCTTTCTTCCATACCGACTCGTTCAAGGGAGTGGCGAATTCCATCTACCATGCGTTGCAAGCGAATGTTACGAAGAGGATGGCGCATGGAATGTCGTTCCAAGCGGCGTACACCTGGGGGCATGCCATCGATAACTCCTCCGACCCACTGGTGCCAACTCAGGGCGGCCAGCCTTTCCCGCGGGATTCCTTTAACCTGAATGCCGAACGCGGGAATTCCGATTTCGATGTCCGGCAACGGCTGGCGATTAACTATGTGTGGGATCTGCCAGTGGGCCGAGGACACGCGCATCTGAGCGAAAACAGTATTGGGAAGGTCCTGGAGGGGTGGCAGATCGCGGGGATCACGACATTCGCCACGGGACTGCCGTTCGATGTTTTGACGGATACCGACACAGCGCACACCGGTTTTTTTCAACGACCGGACTACAACCCTTCCGCCGCACCGGTCGTGGTGGCCGATGCCCGCTTGCAAACCGGACCCAACCTGGGATTCTTCTCGGTTCCGCCGTTCGGCAGGGGCGGAAATCTGGCCCGCAATAGATTTTATGGGCCGTGGATCAACAACTGGGATGTGGTGCTGCAAAAGTCCACGCAGATTTCCGAGCGCATGAGTGTGGAGTTCCGGACCGAGTTGTACAACGTCTTCAACCGCACGCAATTCAACCAGCCTGGAAACTTTATCTCGGATCCGGGAACCTTTGGTCAATCCACGGGAGAGATGAGGCGGCCGGATGAAACCTCCGTGGCGCGGCAGATTCAGTTCGGGTTGCGATTCAAGTTCTGAAGGAATTCGTCGGGGTTCATCCTTGTCGCTGTAGACGCCGTCACTTAAACAGGCCGTTGGGTTTGTGTAAAGTGGACCACGCGACGGGGGAACCTTGAATTTTTACTCCGATGCCATAGCGGTTGTCCGGCAGCCTCTGACAATAAACCACCTTCCCGCACGCCACATCCCGGTTCAGCGGAGTAATCCGTACCAAGTCGTCAAGCTGCCAGGCTTGTTTAGAAAAAATGCGAGCTCCGTGCGCACTAATGTTATCGGTGTAGGTCTTCTCTTCTCCGTCGGCAGCCGCATCCTGCGCTGGTGCCAGGCGTATTGCGACGATGATGGGGAGCCGCCTTTCCATTCTGCCATTGAGCCCGTAGTCCAAGGGTGCGCCGCTTCAATCTTGAGTGATTCAACCTGAGGTGTGGCGGCGCGCTGATTCAGCTTGAAAAGTGCATCCAAGATTTCGGAGAGAAGCCATCTAGTTCAGCGCATCAATGGTTCTCTGGGCGGCCCGGCGCTTGGGCCACTGATGTAGATCCAGGAAACCCGTCAGCTACCTCGTGTCCCAAATGGATAGCATTTGGCTTTGTCGGTAACAATCGAGTGAAGACCTTAGTACCAGACCTGCGGATTACCCGTAGTAACTAAATAGAATTGGGGAGCTTTGGCGTCCTAAAACTGCTCTCCCAACCGAAATCCCTGACGAGATTGCGCTGCCGACCACGGGAAAACTAGGCGAGGCCCATTGCCATTGGGCCATTGGCGGTCATCCTTCTGATCCGGACGCTCGTTCCAGCGCTCCTCGGACCAATACAACGATAGGTTTTCCTCCCGGGCTAAGGAGGGAAAGCTCCAGGTCACCGGAATTCTCCACCTCAGCGCGAAACTCGCCAAACTCGTTTGTCACCGTGTTGACGATGTACTCGCGGCCATCCGAGAGCATGACCTGCACGTCGCGGCCAACCATCTCTGGACGGCTAACATCCAGCAACTGTCCGGTGACGACAAGACGATTGCCTTCTGGTCGCAATTCAATCTGAAGATCAATTTGGTAAGGCTCAGCGCGGTAGAGCAGTTGTCTGATGCGCCGCGGAGCCGAGCGTATTCCTACCGTGAGCGGCTGAGAGAAGCTGTCGTAAAGCAACTGAATTACACCGCCCATTTCTTGCCGCTTGGCCACTAAGCCGGCCAGAGCGAATGCTGCCTTGACGGAGCGAACTTTCTCCGGGGCGGGCTGGTATCTCGCCTCGACGACTGCCGCATTGGCAACTTTCTGCCAAAGAGCAACCGTCTGCACGCAATGTTTGCGGCGCGCTCCTCGGTGCCCCTGCATCTCTTGCCGATCGCTACCAGCCAGGTGGTTCACAAAATCGCTCCATCTCACAGCGTTAAAGTGCTTCATCACAGTCCCCCTTGGTTTCCTCTTTGATTCTTTCCGCGACGCAGTTGGTAAATCAATTCAGCCGCTCCCATGGAAGAAGGAGAGTGCAGTCGGAGAAAAATATAGTTCGGTGGGGAATCACCCTAGTGCTTAATCAGGTGAATACCTAATTCGTGAAACGAAATAGCCAAGAAAATTCCGGCGCGCCAGAGATCACGAGCGTTCTTCGCGCCTAACGAGGAATACGGAACGGTGAGTAGAGCTCTAGTCTAATTTAGACTAGTTTAGTAGTCTAAATTAGAATAGTCTCGTATACCCATATCTAATATATAATAGTCATTATATTCGGCGCCAAGATAGACCGGCCAGCGCTCCGCTGCATGTCCCCGTGCGCGGAATGACCGTTGTGATGAACGACCTTCAAGCGTAGAATCCGCGCAACTCGTCTTTGGAGGGAACCATGATTGACCGCCGCGGTTTTTTGTCTTCGTTTGCGGGCATTGCGGGAGCCGCTGGTGCGCTCGGACTGCCGCCGAAGTGGAACCCGCTACTCGAGCAGGAGTCCCCGAAGCTGCCGGACAGCACGCTTTATGGTTCGAACGAAGAAGCGTACTGGACAGAAATGCGCAAGCAATTTCTGATTCCTGCCGACGAGGTCTATCTCAACAACGGGACAGTGGGATCCTCGCCGATGCCGGTGCTGCGCGCGGTGTTCGACGGTTACAACGATACGGAAAAAATGGCGCAGAGCGATCCGGAAGATTATCCGATTTGGGGATACGGCGCGTGGAACGAGTTTCGCGATCCGCTGGCGGAGTTCATCGGGTGCACGCGCGATGAGCTCGCGCTAGTGCGCAACGCGACGGAAGCGAACAGTTTCATCGCGAATGGTCTGGACATGAAGCCCGGCGATGAAGTGTTGATGACCGACCAGGAACATCCTGGGGGCGAGCAGCCGTGGAACCTGCGCGCGAAGCGCTACGGAATCGTGGTGAAGAAGGTCACGCTGCCGAAGCCGGTGCCGAACGCGGCGGCGGTGCTGAATCTTTTCAATGATGCCATCACCCCACGGACACGCTTGATGTTCTTCAGCCACATTCCAACCGTGACGGGCGTGGTGTTGCCAGCCAAGGAACTTTGCGGGCTGGCGCGGATGAAGGGGATTCTCTCGGCCGTGGACGGAGCGCACGTCGTCGGAATGATGCGGTTGAACTTACACGAATTGGGTTGCGACATGTACTCCTCGAGCCCGCACAAATGGCTGCAAGCGCCGAAAGGCACCGGTTTTCTTTATGTGCGAGACGAGGTCATCGACCGGTTGTGGAACACCATCGTCACCGCCGGTTGGGATGAGCCGAACCTGCGCGCGGAACGGTTTCAGAGGATTGGCAGCTCCAACGTGCCGGCCCTGTGGGGCTTGCGCGCGGCGGTGCAATTGGCAAATCAGATCGGCATGGAAAGGATCGAGCATCGCCACCGGCAGATGACGGACCACATTTTGAAAGAGATGGTGAAACGCGGGGCGGAGTCATGGACGTCGCCTGATCCGGCGTTGCGCTGCGCAATTGCGGCGGTCAACGTAGCGCCGATTCAGATTACTGAAATTGAGAACTGGATGTGGAAGAACAAGAAGATCCGGATTCGTGGGGGCGCGCCGTCCAAGATCCGGCTGTCAACGCCATACTACCTGCTGCGGAAGGATGTGGATCGCTACCTGGCAGCTTTCGACGAGTATAAGAAGGACAAAACCGCGGCATGAAATCCCACATGGGCAAACCCTCTCGGATAAGATGAGGAGAGCGCTTCTCTCTCAATTCGTTGTTGAGCTTTAGCTTCGCATTCTGACGGGGTCAGAAGAAAGCATGCCGACCTCTCGCAAGATTCTTGTCGCCTCAGCGGTAGCATTGGCTTGTCACTTTGTCGCTCTAGCCTTTCATTCCGCGCTGGCCAGCGGCATCATCGAATTTGCGCTCTTGTTGCTGGCAACGGCAGCTTGCTTCGAAGCTGCGTCGCGAGCTGAAGGTTATGCGCGGCGATTCTGGCGGCTGATGGGCGTCGCGTTTGCCCTCTACGCCGCTGGCCAGGTATTAGCGATCTATTACGACAGTGTGCTTCATGCCTCGCTGCTGGAGTGGTGGCCAAGCGACATTTTCTTTCTGTATCACTACGCGCCGATGGCCATGGCACTTTTCCTGGCCGAGGACAGCGCGGAATCGCGCGTGTATCGCTGGCAGCGCTGGCTTGATTTTGTACAAATTGGAATTGTCTCGTTCTCCGCGTACCTCTTTTTCCTGTACTTGCCTTTGCGCTCCGTGCGGCGGCCAGAAGACATCAACGCCCTGTATTGGTGGGTTTTTACCTCGCGCAATTTCATTCTGGCGTTAACGTTTGTGTTGCGGGCGGTGCTGACAAAGTCCCGGCTGGTGAAATCCCTCTTCGGGCGAATGGCCATTTTCCTGGTGCTTTTTGGGATCGGCGATTCCGTCTTCGTGTACGCCCAGACGTGGCAGGGTCTGCAATTCGGTACCTGGTACGAGCTGCTTTGGACGCTCCCACGAGTATTGATGGTGTGGTTGGCCGCAAGCTGGGTGGCGCCCCAAGAACGGGAGTCGGGGTTCAAAGAGAACTCATCGGAGTCTTTGCTCCTGGCACAATTCGCGCATATCGCGTTCCCGCTGCTGGTTTTGGCCATGGCTACGTCGGCGATCGGGCAACAATTGAAGCTCGCCGTGGTGGCGGTTCTGGCGTCGTTCGGTTGCTCCAGCGTGCGATTGCTGCTGAGCCAGCGGGCGCAGAGTGAATTGCTTTCGCAACAAAAACGCTCGGCGGAATCCCTGAGAGCGGCGGAGGCAAAGTTCCGCGGCTTGCTGGAGTCGGCGCCGGACCCCGTGGTCGTGGTGAATCAAGAGGGCCGAATCGTGCTGGTGAACGCGCAAGCAGAAGAGACGTTCGGATATCGGCGAGTAGACTTGTTGGGGCAACCGATGGACATCTTGGTCCCCGAGAGGCTTCGGGAAAAATGTTTGGAATACCGAACCATGTTCCTCAGAGGACCCCAAAGGTCTCCCATGGGAACAACCTTGGAGATCTACGGATTGCGCAGGGAAGGCAGCGAGTTCCCGGTGGAGATCAAGTTGAGCATGCTGGAAACGGAAGAGGGCTTGTGGGGATGTGCAGCCATCCGGGATCTGACAGAGCGGCGAAAACTGGAGCAGCAGTTCCGGCAAGCGCAAAAAATGGAATCCATCGGGACGCTGGCAGGTGGAATCGCGCACGATTTCAATAATTTGCTGACGGTCATCTTGAGCTATAGCAGCTACCTCTCAGAAGAGCTTCCGAGCGTTTCGAAATATCACCGAGCCGCCGAGCAGGTCCACGTGGCCGCTGAACGTGGGGCGGCGCTGACCAGCCAGATGCTGGCTTTCAGCCGGAAGCAGGTGTTTCAGTTGCGCGTCCTGAATCTGAACGACATCATTCGAAACCTCCTGAAGATGCTGCAAAGGATCATTGGAGAACACATCGAGATCAAAATGGCGCTGGCGGAGGATCTGGTGCCGGTAAAAGCAGATGCCGGACAGCTCGAACAAGTGCTGATGAATCTCAGCGTCAACGCGCGCGACGCGATGCCCGAGGGCGGAAGACTCATGCTGGAAACCCAGAACGTCGAGCTGGACGATGATTTTGTGCGGCTCCACGTGGGATCCTCGCCCGGGCCGCACACCTTGCTTATCGTTTCCGACACGGGGATGGGCATGGACGCAGCGATACTGGCGCGCATCTTTGAACCGTTTTTCACTACCAAAAGGCCCGGCCATGGAACGGGATTGGGATTGGCGATGGTCTACGGTGTGGTGAAACAAAGCGGCGGGTACATCGGGGCATATAGCGAAGTGGGGAAAGGCACCACGTTCAAAATTTATTTGCCGCAGGTGGCGGAGACGGAGGAGACTGCCGTATCGAAGAAACCGCAACAACATCGAAAGCAAGGTTCGGAGACGATTCTGCTGGTGGAGGACGACGCCGCAGTGCGAGACCTTGTCAGCGCGATGCTGACGGCGCAGGGTTACACCGTGCTGGTTTCGCAACAACCGCAGGATGCGGGAACGATTTGCGAACGGCATTCCGGGCGCATTCACCTGCTTATCACGGATATGGTTCTGCCGGGGATGAGCGGGCGCGAGATCGCGAAGCGAGTTGGTTCCTTGCGGCCGAATGTGAAAGTACTTTTCATGTCGGGGTACTCGGATGAGGCGTTGGTGCACAGTCATGGTTTCGACGGGAAGTTCCAATTTCTTCAGAAGCCGTTCTCCTCGGTGACACTCACGTCAAAGGTCCGCGAGGTGCTTGACGGGGCCGGACTCGACTCTCCATAGAAACTGAAGGAATTGAAAACCGGTGGTGGGTCAGTTTCCGATAAGGCGGGTGGTCTCAATGGGTCGACGCAACACTCAGCTCGAAGCCACCTTGCATTGAAAACAAAGGCTAAAATCGCTCGCTCGGTTAGATCAGCCGGAACGCTACCCTGCCTGGGTTTTGACCGAGTACAGCCAAACAGATCGGGTCTCCAGCGGAAGTATTGTCGGATCAACTGCTTAGATGGTGTTGCATCGACCGGTTGAGGTGGCACTAATCAGGCACTGTGGCCGATTCGCTCCACGCAAATCTTGCGCTGCGCTGGAAATCGTCATAGAAGAGCACGTACCCAATTATGTCGACGCAACAATCAGCCTCGGCCTCTGCTATGTAGAAAATCACTTCCGATCTACCATCGCCATCGTAATCGCCCGCATCGATCAATTCCCAGTCTCGCGCCAAGAAAACTACCTCTCTCGTAGGCGTTACGTAATACCATTGATCGCCCTCAAGCAACTGAAGCTTGGCACCGTTCATGTTATAGACGCAGCGATGGTTAGTAAGCTGTGTTTCCACAATGAAGGACCCCTTGTTGGATCCGTACGCTTTTAGCACGGCAATTTCTGAATCTAAGACTCTGGAGTCTTTGGCCAGGGGCTCGCCTGAAGAGTCGCACCGCCTAACGTGACTGAAGGTTTTCTGAAAAACCGCACGGACTTGCGGCACCACTTCGTCAGGCAGTTTAGTTCGTTTCCAACGATCGGGGTCCGCAAAATTTGGCTTCGACACCACCACCAATGGGCGACGAACAATAACTCCATAGTTGCCGTTGAAGTTAGGATCTCCAGGTCCCCCTTCGTGCATCTTGACCTGTGGGACTTTGTCCAATGCCGTTAGAATTTTGTGGACACACTGTGGACCGGAAACGCCTTTAGATCGGGCCTGTGCCGACGGGATGACCTGGCTCTCGACTTGTCCCAAATTCTTACCATCAAAAGCGATCGTCCACTTCAGATTCTGATTTAGTTCTCGAATTGGTTCCCACCGGGCACCATTTTTGACAAAATAAGGAACAACATTTCGGCTCGGCACGGGATCATCAAGGTTATGGCCCGGCAGATTGTGGCCCTGTGCTAAGAGCGTGAGCTCCCGGCGATCATCCTCAATCAGGCCCACGTAGATCGGCCCACTATCGGCGGGAGACTCTTGTCGAGTTGCTAGCTCCGCTCGAAAGATCGACTGATACACCGCCTCTCTGTATTCTGATGATGCGTCCTCAAAATCATTCAAAGCGAGCAAATAGAGTTCAATCCGGTTTTTGCTTCCAGACACCGATGTCTCAAGCGCATACGCCGCGAATGTCCGAGTTTCGCCGGATGAAGTCATCGGACCGGCCAACCGGATGAGCTCTTCTTCGGTCTTGCCAGCGATTTCTTTCCGATGTTTTTCAACCCCCGGCCCCTGCACTACGTCGTCGATAGTTCCGGATTTCAAGCTGATTCGTGGCATGTAGTCGATTGCGGCCTTCAGGTCGCCGACTGTCGTGAGTTCGGAATCGAGGTTAGTCGGGAGCTTCCAGCCGCCAAAGTAGGCTTGGATAGTAAGAGCAAAGACAACGGGGCATGCGTATATACAGTCATCGAGAACTTCTGGACTTCCAAGACTCTTCACCAAGATGGGCGGAAACGACGGATCGCGCAGTAGGGCGGAAATGTACACGGCGCGCTTCGCGGCCGTTGGGTCGGTGCGCAGCAGCCGCGGATAGTCACGGAGACTCTGTTGAATGCGCGGAACGTACTTCTGTGGATTTTCCAAAATTGCCGTCACGGCATCTCGCTGTTCTGCCAACGATTGAGAATAAAGGACAACATCATAACTGTCGCTCCCACCCCCGCCGGGACCTCCACTCCCGAACGCGGCAAGAGGAAGCAGCAAAATCGAGCCGAAAACGGCTGAATAGCACGTGAAATGTAGCATGCATAAACTCTACATGCTTTGCTAGGGAGTCGGGGTCCGGGCAACGGCAGCGTTTTCAAGGTCTGCAACTGACCGCCGCAGGGCCTCAAGTCCCATCTGGTAAACGCACAAATCGTCCATTTGAAGTCCTGGAACTTGTCCGGTTTGGCGAACCGGGCCTTACGCAGGTCCTGAGCCGAATGCGGGCTTGCTTCACTCAGGGCTAGAGCGGACACCAGAGCAATCTGGATGTTCAGTTCGAGTTATGCTTTCGAGCAAAAGAAGAAATTAGCAATGCGGCGCCAACGAGAATCAAGCTTCCAGTTCCGACCCTCACCAACAACCTGAAGAACCCGAAGAGGTTATAGAAGTGTGGAAAGTCGTAGTACTCAAGGTTAGCCACCTGGATGACGAGTTGTGGTTCTGCTGGAGCCAATTGACTTCCATCTGTGAGAATGTCGACATCAAGGGAGTATCTGTGTCCCTCTTCGCCGTGGAACCCCCCGATGGTCACGGTTGGCCCCCGGGACCAATATCCATTGCCTTCTTTTGAGGAACCTCGTCCGACTACCCCTCCTCCACTGTAGATTGTCCAATTCACTTTCACGACAGAATGGGTCTCACCGCAATGTACTTGTGGCTCCCACTGAGCCAGTCCGACAAGACAATCGAGAGTATCAGAAGGAATGGCAGTCGGTTTCTTGAACTCGATTGCGAATCTGTAAGATTCGCTTACATCTACGCCGAACTCTCCAGTACTTACTCGGCCCGCAGACATGGAGATGGGACGTGAGAGGTAAAGGGCGTAGCGGGGCTTAAGTAAATGTTCGCTGACCGCGAGCCCCACGGAAGCAATGGCGATTATAGCTATCCCGGTAATCGCAGGCCTTGGCATCGCAAGGATTCCTTTCGAACCGATACTCAGTTTGACGGTCTAATAACCGGGGGTTTTGTTCGTTCCCACTTTTAGCTATATCACAGTCCTTTTTGATTTTCGTGGGCGTTTCTGGACGCGGAGAAGAGTCAAGGTTAACGCCCTTACCGTAGAAGTGGTTTCATTCCGGTGCAGGCCGTACGTGGACCCGCCCCGCCTTCCTACTCGGTAAGACTGGCTAGACTTTCGCGGTGAATTCGATAGAGTGGGCTTCAATACGTGAGTACTTTCGCAGGTGCCATCTATAAGCCGGGTACGGGTCGCCCAGGCTCACTATCGTCCGTCGAACCATTGGTTGTGTGCTCCACGATGAATCGAGCTCGTTCGTACAGCTCATCAAACGTGATGATTTCTACGCCGTGAACCGACTGACGAAAGAGTTCAAATGTTGAACGTTTGTCCGGGTCTTCCTTGACCTCGGAGAGGCATCCGATAACGATGATCCCCTTCGGCTTCACCGTGTAAATGTTCTTTTTGTCCAGAACTTCCTTGGTCTTATGATGTTTTGATCCGTAGTGAGCCCATTCCTCGACGCTGGCTTGCACTTGGGTCAGCGCGTCAGTTAGATCATGAGAAAGCCTCCATGCCCCGCTCCTAATCGGTTCGGTGCCGCTCAACAGGCGCGTGTCGGCCCTCTCCAATCACGGTCAGGACGTGGGTCTGCAAACGCGGGAGCTACGACAATTTGCAGAGGCACGCGGCTGGACGGTCGCGGGGGAATACATCGACGCGGGAGTGAGTGGCGCGAAAGACTCCCGGCCCGAACTAAACAGGCTGATGGCCGACGCGCACAAGAGGCGCTTTGGCGTGGTCTGCGTCTGGCGCTTCGACAGGTTCGCTCGTTCCGTGTCCCACTTGCTACGGGCATTGGAGACATTCAAGGCGCTAGGAATCGACTTCGTTTCATACTCAGAGCAGATGGACACTTCGACGCCAGCGGGAAAGATGGTCTTCACTGTGCTGGGAGCAGTAGCAGAGCTAGAGCGCAGCCTGATCGAATCTTATCTTTGACTAAGATTTTGTCGTTTCACTGAATTAGACTGCCTCGGCAGGCCGTCTCCATTTTTAGCATCTCTCCAAGCATGAACGGCGGAAGTATTTCTCACTGTTTGTTTTTGACAGTTCAAGAAAATGCGCCAGGAACTATGCTGTCACTCTTGGACTAAACCCCGGAGGCGGCCACCCTCTTCGCCCCTCAATGACGAAAGGGTTGGTCGCCTCCATTCATTTCTTTCAAGAACTACAGTTTCTGCGCTCCGCAACTCCTAGTAGCTGGCTAACCGGAGGAGCTGATTCCAGTAATCGGTTCCGCAGTAGAAAGCTTGCCGCTTCGAACAAGTCAGCAATCGAAGTTAACGATCCTTAACTCATCCGACTGTAAAAACTGACAGTTTGGCCTAACAACGTTCGGGACCAGATTCTTAAGAACGAGACGCAGGCAATGTGTGGAATCGGTGCTGCATCAGGCTAACGGTCAAGGAAAAACTCACAGTCAGTCGAGGAGGAGGAGAATTTATGGTTATATCTAGCCCTCGTTTCATAGGTTGGGGCCTCGGGGCGATCTTGCTGCTGATCTTAGCCACAACAGGGGTCTGCTTTGCACAATCCGACACGGCGAGACTGCAGGGTACCGTTACCGATCCGCAGGGTGCAGCGATCTCAGGGGCCAGCGTCCAGGTGACAAATCCCCAGACCGGGTTTGCTGTCACGGTCACCACCAGTGAGCTTGGTTTCTACTCCGTATCTGCATTGCAGCCTGGTTCTTACCGTGTAGAAGTGAGTCAGAAAGGATTCAAGAAAATTGTGCGCGAACTGGCCTTGCAAGTCGCGCAGGTGGGCGCCGCGGATTTTAAGCTAGACGTCGGGGAAATAACTCAGTCGATCACCGTAAAAGCAGGATCCCCGGTGATGAATTCTGCAGATTCGGCCATCGGACAAGTTGTCGAAGGACGCCAAGCCACCGAACTGCCGTTGAACGGCCGCAATTTCACACAAGTTGCCTTGTTGGGTCCCGGAGTCACACGTGGTAATCCGACGGGAGCGGCCACCGGAGCAAATAACAATGCCGAGACCTTTCGCTTCGGCCAGTCGGGCGGCGCGTCGCTCGCCGTGAACGGCCTGCGCCCCCAGAACAACAACTTCATTCTCGACGGCATAGACAATAACGAAGCACTCGTGAATACCATCGTCTTTTTCCCGCCAGCGGAAGCGATTGACGAGTTTCGTGTGCAAACCAGCGTTGCACCGGCACAATTCGGCCGCGCAGGAGGTGCGCTCGTCGTCACCAGTATTAAGTCTGGGACCAACGATTATCATGGCAGCGCATTCTGGTTCAACCGGAACAAGAACCTCAATGCTCGAAGCTTTTTCCAAGGCCCTCCAACGCCGGGATTTGACCGCAATCAGTTTGGCGGTACTGTCGGGGGACCAGTCATCAAGAATAAGTTCTTCCTGTTTGGCGACTATGAGGGCCTACGGCAAAAGATTCCCGGCTCGCCGGAATATGCGACTGTTCCCACCGATTTAATGCGCCAGGGGAACTTCTCCGAGTTGCTCTCTTCAAATGGCACGGGCTATTCCCAAACTTTTGCAATCGTTGACCCGACGACGGGATTGCAGTTCATGGGCAGCGGCGCACAACCCAATGTCATTCCAAGCAATCGCATCAATTCGGTGGGACTCAATTACATCAAGGCTTTTCCCGAGCCGAACTGCACCCAGGCCAAGGATATAAATTGCTTTAGTTTGTTCCACAATTATAAAAACACAAGAAAGCTTATCGAGAATTGGAATGACTTCGACATTCGCGGCGACTATCTCCTGAATTCGCGGAATTCCTTTTTTGTTCGCGTCAGCCGGGGTGAGGCGGACCAAACGGAAACGACTCGCCTGACGACTCTGCCGTCAGGTTTCGGCTCTGGCACCAACTTCAATCACCCTTGGGGCGCATCAATCGGTTGGACCGATACAGTAAGTGCCGCGCTTGTTAACGAGGCCCGTGTCGGATTTGTTCGCACTGTGTACGGCTACACGCCTCCCGGGAACGGCACTCCCATTTGCGTGACGCTCGGCATCGTAAACTGCAACACGCCTTTACTGGGTGGCATTTCTCTGAACGGCGGATACAACAACCAGATTGAGTACACCGGCGACTTCGGGACGTATTTGGTTCCGCAAACTGGCTATAACGCCAACGACGCGCTTACTTGGGTGAAGGGAAAGCATACATGGAAGTTCGGTGGCAATGTGATCCGGCGGCAGCTCAACTTGTACCGCCCGCTTGCTGGCAAGGGGTACTTCGCTTTCGCGGGAGACGGCAAGAACCCTTGTTGTGGAGTCGCTCCGGGCCAAGGACATACCAGCACGGGCTACGAGGTTTCTGACCTGCTGTCAGGTTTTGTCGATGGCTACGCCCACGGTACCACCTTTGGTATGGTCGGGACGCGTACATGGGAAAATGGGTTTTTCATGCAGGATGATTACCGAGTAAGTCCCCGCCTAACGTTGAATCTAGGCCTTCGTTACGACATCCTCACTTGGCCAGTGGAAGTCCTTAATCGTCAGGCCAATTTTGACCTCATCACCGGCGCGCTGGTCGTCGCCGGGAGCAACGGTGCTTCACGCACCTTGATCTCCACTGACTACCATAATTTTGGGCCGCGCCTCGGTTTCGCCTATCAGATTACCGGGGATGGAAAGACTGTGATCAGGGGCGGTTATGGTTTGTTTTATTTCCTGGATCGCGGCGGCATCAGCAACCAATTGGCGCAGAACCCGCCTTTCGGCGGGACAAATGGTGTTAGCTATGCCCAAGGGTGGAGAATCACAATGTCCGGTGCTCTACCGTGCTCGCCGAATTGTCCCGCGACTCCTTCGCCTCTGCTTGATTCGACCCTGGCTACGGGCCCCTTGCCGAGCGGAGACTTCACCACCTTGAATTTGGCAGCACCAACCGGCGTTAGCGTAATCGCCCTATTGCCCGCTAACCTTACGCCCATGGTTTCCCAGTGGAATCTCCAAGTTCAACGACAGATTGGCATCAACCAATCGTTGAGTCTGGCGTACGTAGGTACGCATGGCGCCCGCATTACGAGGAATTACGATGCCAACCAGCAGTTGTATAACACTGGGGCTAAACGCTTCGCGAATCTAGGAAGCGTCACTACCCAGGACAACAGCGGGAAGTCCGACTATCACTCCATGCAAGCTCAATACGAACGCAGGTTCACGAGCGGCTTCCAATTCCTCGGGGCCTTCACTTGGTCAAAGACCATTGATGACGGGTGTGGCAACCTAGACACCTGTTCGCCGCAGCTCTACACGAATTACGCCATCGAGCGCGGGCTCTCGAATCAGGACCAGAACTACCACCTTTCGCTCAGCTCACTCTATGAGCTGCCATTTGGGCGCGGCAAACACTGGGGCCACGACGTGTCTCGGGCGTGGGATTACGTAATTGGCGGCTGGCAACTCAATGGCATTTACACGCTGGAGGCTGGGTTGCCTTTCAGCGTGACTGTAGATGGCACTCCCGGCAACACACGTGCGGACCTTAAAGGGCCCTTTAGCGTTCACCCAGGGAATTTGACAAACTACATTAGTGAGACTTTTCAATCAGAAACGTGCGGTGGCAAGACCGTTTCGATACCCACAGGGCCCTTCTTGTTTCCCGTCAACACCGCGGGGATTCTTGGTTCAGCGGGGCTTCTATGTCCCGGCGGCATCTTCCTCGCGCCAGGAACTGCGGGCCGTGACATTCTACGTGGCCCTGGCAGTTCAAACATGGACTTGGCGCTCTTCAAGAATCTCTCCTTTACAGAGCAGGTCAAGGGGCAACTCCGCGTTCAAGCCTACAACCTTACCAATACACCTCATTTCGCGAACCCTGACTCTGATTTGAGTCATGGAACTTTCGGACAAATCAACAGTGTTCAGCCTAATAGCTGGCGCCAAGTTGAACTCGGCTTGCGAGTTACTTTCTGAATCTCTTGCCCAAACGCAATCAGGCGGAGATTGCCGATGGTAACCAAGCGTGCATCGCCTTCCGCTCAAATAGAAGGCATGCATGCCATTCGCCTGCTCAAAAGACGAGATTGTTGGGACAAATCGTTCGTTAGACCTTATCGAGATCGGTTCCGTAGAATGCTGATCCGTGAACGCGAATCGGAGTCAGTACAGGAGCGCTGCAATCAGATGTTTTTGGGCACTTGTACGGTAAGGCGACTTACCGGGAGTTAGCCTTGCTGAAAGATAGGTATAAGCGATATCTTGTGCTTTAAGGGCCGCGTTGTGAAATTGCTCATCTTCGTTTCCGCAATTCTCATTCTCGCCGTAGTCCTAGGTTACTCAACACTTGTGCCCGGTATGTCGGTAAAGGGCCTGGTCGATTCCGCCGATGAAATCGTCGTAGGAAGAATTGAGCGTGTGCGACAAATAGGTTCAGGTGATGTCGTCTATAACGGCGTCAAGTACCCACGGTCAGATTATCAGGCCGACATAAACGTCGACGAAACAATCAAGGGTGCTGTGCCATCTCCTGCTCGTTACAAATTTGTGCTCTCTTTCTCTACACCGTCTGCGGACCAGTGGGGAAATGTGGCCGAAGGTCGTTTGGAACCGAACACCTACCGCATCATATTTCTAAGCAACACTTCGTCTGGTTATCGATTCGCAAGTCCTTACTATCCATCTATTCCCGCCAGTCCGGCAGCGTGCGGAGAGAATTGGCAAGTGCAATTGGGTAAAGATGCTTACCATGTGGTTCTGCAACGTGTATTGGAGTTGCTCTGCACCGACTCGACGCCTGACGAGAAGCAGTCAGCGTTATTCGTTCTGCAATGGGACCAGGACTCGGACGCCGCGCCATTTCTACAGGCCGTTCTCAGTCTTCCAGCGGTCAAATCGGACGCGACGCTGAGAATGTGCATAGTAGGTGCCCTCTTACACTGGAAGGACCTCAGTGTTCTACCTATGGCGGAAGAAGACTTGTTTGACCCGTCAGCCAAGTCGAGGTCCTGGCCGAAATTAAATTTAGTGTTAGCTATATCCAGTCTCGAACCCCAAACCTCAATTCCTTTGCTCGCTCGCGTGTTGCGTTCGCCTGACGCGGAAGACCGTCTTGCCGCAGCTCGCTTTCTGGAATATACAAATTCGCCGAAAGCTTTGCCTATTCTGCTTTCTGCTCTGGATGATTCTGACCGACAAGTGCAATTCGCGGTCATGCAGTCACTCGGCAATCTCACAAATCAACATGAGTGGCGACCGACCACCATTGATGCTGACTCACATTGGAACGCTTGCATCCAACACTGGCATGAGTTCGAGGCACGACTCGGCAACAAGCGGAAAATAGCTCCGTAGCTGCTCTAGGTCCTGACGCGCTAACCGGAAACTGACCCACCACCAAACCCTGTTTCTTGACCCTGCGCGCAAGGGTCGAATACACTACTAAATTCGGAACCAGCCGCTGAAGAATCCAGTGGGCTGCTCTGCTTTTGCGGGTGATAGAGACCGCACTGCGATCGCGTATTACAATCGTAGGTAACAAAGGGGGATTGTTTTGCCAAAGCGCACATTTCAACCGCGCCGACGCCGACGCGCCAAGACGCACGGTTTCCGCGTTCGCATGAAGACCAAGGGTGGCCGCAAGGTGCTGGCGGCGCGCCGCAAGAAGGGACGCCATCGGCTTACCCCCGAATAGTGCGGGGAACCCGTTGCCCACGGCCGGAAGTGCGCACGGGAATCTGTTTCCGCGCGAAGTGCGGCTAGTGCGGCGCGGAGAGTTTGATGCCGTCTATCGCGCCGGAAAGCGCCGTTCGAGTTCCCACTTCACAGTTTTTTTCCGCGCCAACGAACTACCGCAGAGCCGATTCGGCTTCAGCATCAAGAAGGTTCTGGGCGGCGCGGTAGTGCGCAATCGTATCCGGAGGCGCTTGCGCGAAATCGTGCGCTGCCACCGGCTGGAGATACCCGCAGGATGGGACATCGTCATTCACCCGAAGAATGCGGTAGCGCGCGCGGAGTTTGCGGCGCTGACATCGGATTTGTTGCGTTTGCTGAAAAACGTGTAATGACCGAAAAATCCTTTCCCGTGCGTGCAGCGTTGCTCGCGCTGCGATTCTACAAAGCGTACTTGTCGGTTTTGTTTGCGGGAAGTTGCCGCTTTGAGCCGACGTGTTCGCGCTATGCCTACGAGGCGATCGAGCGATTTGGCGTGGCGCGCGGGATTTGGCTGGGATTAAGACGGCTGCTGCGCTGCCATCCGCTCTCGCGCAAATTTGGATATGACCCGGTTCCGGAGAAATGGGAAGTGATGCCAACGAATTCAACTGTAGGGAAAGCTGTGAAGACTGAGGCGCACTCGTGAGCGCGCCGGGACAAAAGGACAAGTTCACACCGGAACTGCGAATTCTGGTGGCTTCGCTGCTTTCCTTCGGCGTGATCATCCTGTGGGCGAAGTTTTTCGGGCCCAAGCCTCCTGTTCTGCCGCCGCAAGCCAATCGCCCGGCGCAGAGTGCTCCAGCCACACCGGGTCCTGTTACGTCGCCTGCGGCGAATGCTTCGCAAGCCAATGCCGCGCCGGCAACGATGGCGCCTGCCACGGCGGCGAGCATCGCAGTAAAGGGCGATTCGCAGGAACGCGCCATCGTCGTCGAAAACAAACTCTACCGAGTGGAAATATCGAACCGCGGCGCGGTGGTGAAGAGTTGGCAACTGAAGGGTTACATGGATGATGCCAAGCCCCAGCGCGTGCTCGACGTCGTACACCCGGATGCATCGCAGCAAACGGGTGGCTGGCCTTTTTCCGTGGTGCTCGATGACGAGCAGTTGCAGAAAGCGGCGAACGGCGGACTCTTTCAGGTCTCCTCTTCGGCTAACGTGCTGCAAGCGCCTGCGGATATTGAATTCGCGTGGAGCGATGGCCACCTGGAAGTCAGCAAACACTTCCGCTTTGATCATACCTACGTTGTCCGAGTGGAAACGTCCGTCAAGCTCAACGGCAACCCCATGAAAGCCGGGCTTGGCTGGCTGGGCGGCTTCGGCGATTTGACGGTGACGAATCCCGCTCCCGTCGAAACGGTCACCACGTACTACAGCGAAGGCGGCAAAATCACGAATTACGCCCACAAGAAACTCGACGGTCTGGAGAAGTGGGGCCCGGGCCTGTGGCAAGGTGGAAAGGAATTCGTTGGCATTGAAGACCGCTACTTCACGGCGGCATTTTTGCCTGCTAGCAGTGGCCTCGGTGATGCTGCTGCGGGCGCGCTCGAAACGCGCTACTGGAAGGCCTCGCGCACCGTCAAAGTGGAAGGACAAGACACGCTGGAACCGGTACCCCAAGTGGCTGCAGCGACATCGACACAGCCGATGGCTTTGCGAGTTTACGTCGGTCCAAAAGATTACGACGACTTGAAGAAGATGCACCCGCCGCTGCACGGGCTGATCAGTTTCGGCTGGCTGGAATTCATCGCGGAACCCCTCTTCCATGGGCTGAAGTGGCTGCACAACTACATTCCCAATTGGGGCTGGGCCATCGTGGTCCTGACGCTGATCATTAACATGCTGCTCTTTCCACTGCGTATTTCCAGCTACAAGACGACTCTGAAAATGCAGCGCGTGGCTCCGGAAATAAAAGCGATTCAGGAGAAATACAAGAAGTACTCGATGCGCGATCCGCGCAAAGCGGAAATGAACAAGGAAGTGATGGCCATCTACAGCCGCGAAGGCATCAACCCCGTGGGCGGCTGCTTCCAGATGTTCCTGCAAATGCCCGTCTGGATCGGATTGAACACGGCGCTGCGCTACGCCATCGAGATGCGGCACGCAACCTGGCTGTGGGTGTTGGATCTTTCCGCGAAAGATCCGTATTACATCCTGCCAGTGCTGATGGGCGTGTCCATGTATCTCGTTTCGAAAATGACGCCGATGACTTCGACAGACCCGCAGCAGCAGATGATGATGAAAATCATGCCTGTCACCATGGCAGGCATCTTCATGATTTCGCCGATTTCAAGCGGCCTAGCAGTGTATATTCTCACCAGCAGCGTGGTCGGAATCGCGCAGCAGTGGTACCTGAACCGGACGCATCCCGTTCCCGTACCTACAAAGCCTGCGCGCGGGAAGAAATCTTAGAAAAAAATCTCAGAGAGGCCAACGCGGCCAGCAACATTCAAACGCCCGATGACTCCAGAACTGATTCGCGAAGGGAAGTTGGACCGGCAAGCGGCTAGCGAAGCCCTGCGCCAATTTCTCGAGAATTTGGTGCGCGTTTCCGGGCTGGATTTGAGAGTGAATGTGCGGCCGGTTGCGACGGACGGAGAGGGCTCGGGAAGCGGCGCCGAAGTGCTCGCCGATTTCGACGGCAGAGACAAAGGGATCCTCTTGGAACGCGGGGCGGAAGTTTTGCAAGCCTTCGAACATCTGGCGTTCCGGGCGCTGCGGCTGGAACCTGCCTTCCACGAAAAGATTCACATCGATTGCGGAGGCTACCGCGCGCTGCGTTTTGAAGAATTGCGCATGACGGCACGCGTTGCCGCCGAACGCGTACAGACTTCTCGCCAGCCCTTCCGGCTGAATCCCATGTCCTCGCGCGAACGCCGCATCGTGCATCTGGCGTTAAAAGATATGAATGGCATACGCACAGAGAGCGTGGGCGTGGGCGAAGAACGCCAGGTCGTCATTCATCCCGCAGACGCAAGACCAATCAAGTAGAAACTAGGGGCACGATACATCGTGCCCTGCCTGCGATTCACCATCAGTAGGACAGGCATTCTTGCCTGTCCTAGCGTGTGACCCATCCCTGTGAAAGCATATTCCCGTCGAGACTAAACCGCACCCGATAGGTAAAAGGCGCGGGACGGTCGCGACGCGTTTGCACAAAACGAACGTCGGAGATCTCCACGACGGCGACATCGCCTTCCTTGTGGAAACGTGTCACCGGAAATCGCGAGAACCATAAGACCTTCTGCACTTCAGGCAAGCGCTTGGCAACTTCGATGTACGAATTTGCTGGGGCATCCGGGAAGTAATGGTGTTCGAGGGCAACCAATTCGCCGTCGCTAGCGGGCTTGTCGGCAAGGTCCATGCGCAATTCGTAGACGCCGCGATCCGTGCGAACCAGTCCGTCCCAGCGCCACAACGACGGCGGCAGCGGCAACGCGCCAATCGATTCGACCTGCAAGGGATACAGCTCCGCAAACTTTTGAATGCGCAAAAGCGCGACGTGATGCGCGAAGACGGTGCATGCGACATAGATGAGCGCGGAGGCGAAACCGGCGCGATTCCAGGTGTCATGCTTTATCTTCACGCCCCATCCGAGCACGGCGGGCAGCAGAAAGAGCGCAGCGAAAATAAGCATAGCGCTTAAAACAACCTGCCCGGAAATGGGCGCACCGGCGCGTTCGCCAATTTTCGCGATGAGAAACGGCCCCGGGAGGAACACCAACCACGTCGCAACGGCGCGGCGCTGTACCTTCTCGGGACGTGCATAGACCCAAGCCAACAATTGCGGAACAAGGAGTATCGCAGTGAGCGTGAAATCCACGATGAAGATGAGGTCCCAGGCGGGCCGCGACCATTGGAGCGGCGACCAGATCATGGTGCCAAAGGAGGTCACCAGGTCGAGCAAAATGTGGCTGAGGATGCCGACCGCGTAGATGCCCGCTAATGCCGCGAACGAAGGCCCTTCCCATTTTCGCGAGTTCGCGAACGCGCGCGTGATCCCGGCGAGAAGCAGCGCCCATACAGGAAGCAGCAACAAAGAATGCGTGATGCTTCGGTGCCAAGTGACAATCAGCAGCTTGTCGCTGGAAAAGAAGTCGCGGAGTACGTCAGAATCCGGGAAGATCGCGCCGAGCATGAGCGACCAGGTGAGGATCCGGCTGCGGTTCATCGGATGCGAGGCAAACATGTCCTCGCCGCGGAAGACGGCTTTTCCGATCAGGGCGCCAGCGATGCCATGAGTGATCGTATCCATTATTCGAGTCTATCCGATGCGCACGGGACGCAACATCCTAACGGACGAATATCAGCGGCTTTGTTTTGGTGATGACTCTACCGATCCGGCGCGCGTTGACGCGATGACGGTCAAGAGCAGAAATGGCGGCGTCAGCAGATTCCGGTGAGACAGCGATCAACAGGCCGCCCGAAGTTTGCGGATCGAAGAGAAGATCGCGATACTCCTGCGAAACGCTCGCTGCAAAACCCACACAATCGCCCATGAAATCGCGGTTATTCTTTAATCCACCGGGGAGAAATCGGTCGCGCGCGGCATCAAACGCCCCAGGAAGATACCCGACCGCCGAATGATCGATCTCAAGCGATACGGCTTCGATTCCCCGTTCAGAATTCCCAAGCGCCATCTCCCGCGCGTGGCCCAGCAAGCCGAATCCCGTAATGTCCGTCACTGCATGAATTGACGCTCCAGTTCCCGCCTTGTCTTGCAACTCTAGCAGCGCTTCGGAAGCCTCGCGGTTCAATTCTGCCATTGAAGCAATCGCCGCTTGCATGGAGGCGGGCGCTGCGCGGTCTTGCTTCAACGCCGTCGACAGCACGCCGGTGCCGATGGCTTTGGTCAGCAGCAGAACGTCGCCGGCGCGCGCGCCAACATTTCGCCAAACTCGCTGCGGATGGATGATCCCGCTGACCGCGTAGCCAAATTGAATATCATCGTTGCGAATCGAGTGGCCGCCGATGACGCTGCATTTCGCTTCGCCCATCTTCGAAAGGCCGCCACGAATAATTTGTTCAAGAATTTCTGGATCACCTTTGTCGGGAAAGCCCACGATGGATAGCGCGGAAACTGGTTTGCCGCCCATGGCGTACACATCACTCAGCGAATTTGCCGCCGCAATCTGCCCAAATGTAAATGGATCGTCGACGATAGGCGTAAAGAAGTCCACGGTCTGCACCAGCGCCATTTCAGGGCTGAGCAGATACACCCCGGCGTCGTCGTTGGTATCAAAACCAACGAGCACCTTCGGATCAGTTGGCCGCGGCAAACGGCGCAAAACGGAATCCAGCAACCCTGGACTCAGCTTCGCCGCTCAACCCGCTGCCTTGACCATGGCCGTCAGTTTCACGGTTGGGGTCAAGCCGCACCTCGCTTTAATGCCTCTCGATTATAGCGATGTGCCGTCGTTCGTGCTTGCCCTGTCAGGGCTTGGCGCCCTCGGTACTTTGGTCACTTGCGTGACCCGGTGGAAAGTGTTCTCATTCGCGGATGCCTTGGGACATCTGGCTGATTTTCTTGGTGCTCGGCGTGATTCTGCCGTGGCGTGGTCGAATGCGCATGAAGAAACTTCTGGCGGTGCCACACGTCAGCACTACGGAGCGGCTTGCCCTTTATGCCTCGACGATTGCCTTTCAATGGGTCGCCGTCGCAGTAGTGGCATGGCGGGCAAAGGCACACGGATTCACGGCCTCCCAGCTGGGTTTGACAATCCAGGACCGAAGCCGAATTCTTGTCGCCGCGGTCACTGGTGCGCTGGTAATCGCGGCCCTTCAATGGCTGAACCTGCGGCGCGTAGGGAAACTTCCCGTCGAAGCGCGGGGCTCCTTGCAGGCCCTCGGGGAACGGATTCTGCCGCAATCTACCGTTGAGCTGTTGCCCTATCTCGCGCTCGCGATTACGGCAGGCCTCTGCGAGGAGTTTCTCTATCGCGGGTTCGCGATAGCCGTCCTTCTGCATATAGGATTACAAGCTTGGGCGGCTGTGCTCGTCTCTTCTCTTCTGTTCGGGGTCGCACACAGTTACCAGGGGCGCGGCGGCATGGTGATGACACTCCTGATTGGACTCGTTCTCGGAAGCAGCCGACTCGCGTACGAAAGCCTGGTGCCGGCGATTTTCTGGCATAGCGCCGTGGATGTGGTCGCCGGAGCGGCAGGCCCGCGATACCTAGTGCCAAAGCGAGCCGGTAGCCCAGAAAAGGAGAATTTGATACACCATACTTAACTAGTTACTATTATGACAACAGATACCCCAGCCTATCCGTCCCTAACCGTGATTCGCCGTGCTTTGGCGGAATTCAAACTCTCCGCCTACGACGATCAAGTGCTTCAAATTCAACAATATATAAAGATTCTCCTGGCTTGGAATGAAAAAGTTAACCTGACGGCTATTCGCGACCCGTTGGAAATCCTTTATCGGCATTTTTGCGAGAGCATGTATGCGGCTGAAATCATACCGGAACGGGGTGGTCGGCTCGCCGACGTAGGCTCGGGGGGCGGCTTTCCGGGCTTGCCGCTAAAGATTATCCGGCCGGATTTGCGGGTCTTCTTGGTGGAATCCAATCTGAAAAAGGCTACTTTTCTCGCGGAAGTTATTCGTGAACTTGGACTTAACGATGCCCAAGTGCTCGTCCGGCGCTATGAGGAGTTGCACGAAGAAATCGCTCCATTGGACTATGTCTGCTCAAGGGCGCTCGGTGAATTTCCCGCCTTTCTCAATTGGGCTGCCTCAAACCAGATAGGAGCGAAGCAAGCGATTCTCTGGATTGGCGCGCGCGACCTTCCCGAGATCGAGAGTATTTCTGGATGGGACTGGCGGGAACCAATCCAGGTACCTCATTCCCTGCGGCGGCTCCTCTTGGTGGGTGCCAAGAAACCCTTGGCGGTCAGCGGCCAGTCTTCCGCAAGCCAAGGATAAGGGCCGCGAGTCGCCTCGCAACGTTCCACGTGGAACACCGCGATTCCCGGCACACAGCTTCAGACTAGGAATTAGACTCTTCTCCCAAGGGGCCCTTCTGTTTCTGAACGCAGAGCCCACAGATTAGTTTGCACCGAAAGTCGGATTCATTTCCAATCGGGTGAGCGCGATCGACTGTTCCACGTGGAACAAGGTCTATGCCCGGAGCTCAATTCCACGGGCAGGAGATGTTCCACGTGAAACATCTTGCATCCTAGGAGCAGGTTTGTTAAGTTTCGCTCGGGGGAATATTTGGCCCGAATTATCGCAGTTGCTAACCAAAAAGGCGGCGTGGGCAAGACAACCACCGCTGTAAACCTTGCCGCTTGCCTTGCTACCGCCGAACACCCCACTCTCCTCGTTGATTGCGACTCCCAAGCCAATGCCACGGCAGCGATCGGCTTTGCCAAGGATCCTTCTCGAAGGACTCTTTATCACATACTGGTTCTCAACGAGCCTTTTGACAGGATTATCCAAAAGTCCCAAGTCGACGCGCTAGAAGTCGTCCCCGCTGACAAGAACCTCGCTGGCGCGGCCATCGAACTCGTCAATTCCGAAAATCGCGAATACTTGCTGCAGGCTGCCTTAAAGCCACTTCACGAAAAATACGAATTCATCATCCTGGATTGCCCACCAGCCTTGGATCTTCTCACGCTGAATGCGCTTGTAGCCGCCGATGCCGTGCTGGTTCCCATCCAATGTGAGTACCTGGCGCTCGAAGGCGTCTCCGAATTACTGGATACCTTGATGCGCATCCGGCGCACTCTAAATCCAAGCCTCGAAGTCGAGGGCATTCTGCTTACAATGTACGATGAGCGGACGACTCTTTCCCGGCAGGTTGCCACTGATTTGCGCAGTTTCTTTGGCACACAAATCTTCAAAAGCGTGATACCGCGAAATGTGCGGCTTGCAGAAGCACCAAGTTTCGGAAAACCAATCATTTTTTACGATATTCACAGCAAGGGCGCTGAAGGCTACACGCAACTCGCCCAGGAGGTTATTGCCAATGCCAAGAAACGCACTGGGACGGGGGCTCGGAGCGCTCATTCGGGAGCTTGAGCCTAAGAGTTCACCAGAGCCAACATCGATACAACCTCATGCAACGAACGCCAGTGGCGCGGCAAGCGCCCCCGCTCGCGAAGTCGCCCATCCAGGACCGCAGCAAGTTGATATTGACTTGATTGAGCCCAGCCCTTTTCAGCCGCGCACGCGCTTTCGCGAGGAAGCTCTCGATGAGCTCTCGCGGTCAATTCAAGCAAGCGGGATCATTCAGCCTTTGGTTGTCCGGCCCATCGGCTCGCGATACCAGCTCATCGCCGGCGAGCGCCGCTGGCGCGCCGCCCAGCGCGCGGGTTTGACGAAAGTCCCTGTCATCGTCCGGCAAGTGTCTGACGATCTCGCCCTGGAAATGACGCTCGTTGAAAACATCCAGCGTGAAGATCTGAACGCCATTGAAGCCGCGCGAGCATTCGAACGCTTGATGGACGAGGCGCGACTGACACAGGAAGCAGTCGCCGAACGGACTGGCAAGGATCGCGCCACCATAGCGAACTCCGTTCGCCTGCTCAAGCTGGAACAGAAAATTCAGGATTGGATCGAAGAAGGCAAGTTGACGGCAGGCCACGGCCGCGCATTGCTGGCGGTGCCGGATTCGCAATTACGGATGCGCTACGCTACCCGGGCTGCCCGTGGCGGTCTGACCGTGCGCCATATTGAGAAGCTGGCGGCGCGGCGAGCGCGCGGCGGACATGCACCGGCCGAAGTTCACTTGGATGCGAATATTCGATCGGCGCTGGATGAGCTTCAACGCCACCTCGGCACCAAGGTGCTTCTCCATCAGAAAACCAAAATGCGCCCCGGCCAGCTTGTGCTTGAATACTATGACGACGCGCAACTCATGCGTCTCTACGACCGTTTGATGAAATAGCTTCACGACGCTCGTCGCTAAACACTGCCCATTCGTTCAGTCGCTTCATTCGACAACTCGCCTGCTCAGTTGCGTTGACATACGCGCAAACACAGCTAGAGTGGAAGAGACTTTATCGGGGGAATGGATATGGCTTGGAAGTGGCCCGCGGCAGCAAAGAATGGCACAAGCGAAGAGTGGACAGGATTCATTGACCAGGGCGTGACGCTCGAAGGAACGCTGACGGTCACCGGCACGTTCCGCATTGACGGCAACGTGAAAGGCAACATCATTTCAGAGCAGAC
>Ga0137396_10000129_pt1 | contig 29453 bp, 26 predicted proteins | sample czc16metaG_FD_108284 | JGI IMG/M metagenome (GOLD analysis project Ga0137396, IMG submission 108284) | Vadose zone soil microbial communities from Angelo Coast Range Reserve, California, USA - czcobulk3.16 metaG | ecosystem: Environmental > Terrestrial > Soil > Vadose zone | place: USA...
ATCAGGTGTGGGACCTGGCGCGGCCGCTCCCCGACGGCAGGAAGGTCGCGATCCTCACCGACAAGGACCCGCAGGCGTTGGACGTGCTGCGCCACTCGTCCGCGCACGTGCTCGCTACGGCGGTCCGCCAGCTCTTTCCTCACGCGCAGATCGGATTCGGGCCCCCGATCGAGGACGGCTTCTATTACGACTTCGCGGTCCCCACGCCGTTCACGCCGGAGGACCTGGAGCGGATCGAAGCGAAGATGCACGAGGTCGTGAAGGCGGACCACCCCTTCGTGCGCGAGGAAGTGAACCGCGAGGAGGCCAAGCGCCGCTTCACCGACGATCCGCTCAAGCTCGAGCGCATCGACGACTTGGGCCCGAACGAGGTGATCTCGGTCTACACCGATGGCCCGTTCGTCGACCTGTGCCGGGGGCCGCACGTGGCGAGCACCGGAAAGGTCAAGCACTTCAAGCTGCTGCACGCCGCGGGCGCCTACTGGCGCGGCGACGAGCGCCGCCAGATGCTGCAGCGCATCTACGGCACGGCGTGGTTCACCAAGGAGGACCTCGAGGCGTACCTGCGGCGGCTCGAGGAAGCGCGTAAGCGCGACCACCGCGTGCTCGGCAAGCAGCTCGATCTGTTCTCGATCCAGGAAGACGTCGGACCGGGGTTGATCTTCTGGCACCCCAAGGGCGCGATGATGCAGTTCCAGCTGCGGCGCTTCATCGAGGACGTGATCCTGGAGCGCGGCTACCAGCTCGTGTACACGCCGCACGTCACGCGTGAGCAGCTGTTTCTCAAGTCGGGACACCTGCCGCTCTACGCCGAGAACCAGTTCCCGCCCATGGCGGCGGGCGAGGGGGAGGCCGAGGATGTGCGCTATCGGGTGAAGCCGATGAACTGCCCGATGCACATTCTCATCTACGCCTCGCAGCAGCGCAGCTACCGCGACCTGCCGATCCGGCTCGCGGAGATCGCCAACGTATACCGCAACGAGCGCTCCGGGACGCTGCACGGCATGCTGCGCGTGCGCGGGCTCACGATGGACGACGCACACCTGTTCCTGCGCCCCGATCAGATCGAGGACGAGATCTTCCAGCTGCTCGACATCGTGGAGCTCGTGCTCGGCAAGACGTTCGGGCTCAGCTACCGCCTCGACCTGGCGACGCGCCCGGCGAAGAAGCTCGGCTCCGATGCGACGTGGGATCAGGCGGAGCGCGCGCTCGAAGAGGCGCTCAAGCGACGCGGCCTCACCTATCGCACCGACCAGGGCGGCGGCGCGTTCTACGGGCCCAAAATCGATGTGAAGTTCAACGACGCGATCGGTCGCGAGTGGCAGGGGGCGACGATCCAGCTCGACTTCGCGCTGCCGGAGCGGTTTCAGCTCGAGTACGCGGGCGAGGACAACAAACCGCATCGCCCGGTGATGATCCACCGCGCCATCTACGGCACGCTGGAGCGGTTCTGCGGCTTCCTGATCGAGCATTTCGCGGGCGCGTTCCCGTTGTGGCTCTCCCCCGAGCAGGTGCGCGTGCTGCCGATCGCGGACACGCAGCTTGCCGCGGCACGCGCCGTGCAGCGACGGCTCGCGGCCGCGGGGCTCCGCGCCGTCGTGGACGAGCGCAACGAGACGCTGAACTACAAGATCCGCGATGGGGAGACGCACAAGGTCCCGTACATGGCCGTGGTGGGGCAGCGCGAGGCCGACGCCCGGACGGTCGCCGTGCGCTTGCGGGGGGAGGGGAAGAAGCAGGTAGTGCTGTCAGTGGACGCATTCGTCGCGACGCTCCAGGAGGAGGTTCGCACGAGGGCTTTGACCCCGTTAGTTTGAACGTGGAACCGATGCCAAACGAGCAAACCACCCCCGTCATTGTCGCCGCCTGCCGAACCCCGATCGGCAAGTACCTGGGCGGGCTGTCCCCGCTGCCCGCGCCGCGGCTCGGCGCCCTCGTGATCCGCGAGGCGGTGCGCCGAGCCGGGATCGATCCCGCCGCCGTGGAAGAAGTGATCATGGGAAACGTGCTGCAGGGAGGGGTGGGCCAGGCGCCGGCGCGCCAGGCGGCGATCCACGCGGGCCTGCCCGGCACCATTCCGGCGCTCACCATCAACAAAGTCTGCGGCTCGGGGCTCAAGGCCGTGATGCTCGCCGCCCAGGCGATCAGAGCCGGCGACGAGCAGTGCATCGTGGCGGGTGGCATGGAGTCGATGTCGAACGCGCCGCACTACGTCGTCGGGATGCGCGCCGGCATCAAGGCAGGGAACAGCCAGCTCGTCGACGGTATGATCCACGACGGCTTGTGGGACTCGTTCTCGAACACACATATGGGGAACCTCGCGGAGTACAGCGCGACGAAGGCGGGCGTGTCCCGCCAGGACCAGGACGCGTTCGCACTCGCCAGCCATCAGAAGGCCGTGGCCGCGATGACGGCGTGCCGCTTCAAAGCCGAGACGGTGGCGGTCGAGATCCCCGGGCAGAACGGCCCCAGCGTGATCGAGAAGGACGAGGGCCCGCGCGCCGATACGTCGCTCGCAGCGCTCGCCGCGCTCAAGCCATCGTTCGAGAAGGACGGGACCGTGACGCCCGGAAACGCACCGGGACTGAACGACGGCGCCAGCGCGCTCGTCGTGACGTCGCTCGCGTTTGCGAAGGCGCACGGGCTCGCGGCCCTGGCGCGCATCACCGCGTACGCCACCGGCGGGGGCGAGCCCAAGGATCTTTTCTTCGCGCCGATCGTCGCGGTCCGGAACCTGATGGCGAAGGCGAAGACGCGGATCTCGGATTACGACCTGATCGAGGCGAACGAGGCGTTCGCGGTGCAGGCGCTCGCCGATGGGCGGGCGCTCGGCTGGGACTGGGACCGGGTGAACGTCAACGGTGGCGCGATCGCCCTCGGCCACCCGATCGGCGCGTCGGGTGCGCGAGTGCTCACGACGCTGCTGTACGCCCTCAAGAACCGCCACCGGACGAGCGGGCTGGCTACGCTGTGCCTGGGTGGCGGCAACGCCGTGGCCCTCAGCGTGGAGATGCTCTGATGCCGCCGCTCTCATCCCCAGCAGCCGTCCCCGCCGCTCAACCGCTCGCGTGGCGTCGCGCCGTGGCGATCATCCTCGGTGCCGCCCTCGTGGCGGTCGCGGCGCAGGTCTCGATCCCGCTCCCCGGCACGCCGGTGCCGCTCACGCTCCAGCCGCTCGCCGTGTTGCTCGTCGGCGCCCTGCTCGGGCCGGCGCTGGGCGCGGCGAGCCTGATCCTGTACCTCGGGCTCGGCGCGCTCGGCCTGCCGGTGTTCACGCCGTACGGCCTTCCCGGGCTCGCCCGCCTGGTCGGACCGACCGGCGGCTACCTGCTTGCCTACCCCGTCGCGGCGTTCGCCGTCGGGAGGCTCGCCGGAGACGGGAAGCGGTGGGGGCGCCTGGCGCTCGGGCTCGTGGCTGGGCTCGCGCTCATCCACCTGGGCGGCCTGGCGCAGCTGCTGATTCTGACGGGGAGCGCCGCGAGCGCCGTGCGACTCGGAACCGTCCCGTTCCTCCTCGGCGACCTGCTGAAGCTGTGTATCGCGATCCTGATCCTGCGACCCACCGTGAGTCCCCTCCGCGCGCGCCTATGACGGCGCGCGTTTCGTTTGCGGACCGGGCGAAACGGACTGGCGCCGCGGTCGCATGGATCGCGGCGTTCGGTTTGGTGGGTGGCGCTTCCGGCTGGGCGCTGTCCTTCGTCGAGCCCGAGCCGCAGCCCGCGTGGTCGTTGGCGTGGACCTCATTCTCCGGGGCGGTCGGCTTCGCGCTCGCGACCTGGCTCGTCGGTCGCGTGCTCGACGGTCGCTCGTGGGGGTACCTGGGCTGGCGGCCGCGGACGGGCGTCCCGACCGGCCTGCTCGGCGGCGTCGTGCTCGGCGTGGTGATGGCGGCGGGAGCGGCCGGGCTCGCGGTGCTGGTCGGCGGCGCAACGGTCACGAACACGGGGGATTGGGCGCGCTGGGGGACGGCCGCCGTTCCGCTCGGCGTGGGGTTCCTGCTCGCCGCGCTCACCGAAGAGTTGGCGTTCCGGGGTTACCCGCTGCGCCGCCTGGCCGACGCGGTTGGTGCGGGGCCCGCCACGACACTGGGCGCGATCGGCTTCGGGCTCGCGCATCTCGGCAATCCGAGCGCCACGACGTTTTCTACCGTGAACGTCGCGCTGGCGGGCGTGTGGCTGGCGTGCGCCTTCTTTTCACCCGGCGGTATGCCGCTCGCGTGGGGAGCGCACTTCGGATGGAATGCGACGCTCGCCCTCGGGTTCGAAGCGCCGGTGAGTGGGTACGTCTTCCCGTCGCCGGCGATCGCGTACCATGCCGGCGCGCACCGCTGGATCGACGGGGGCGCGTTCGGGCCGGAGGGAGGAATCGTGACGACGCTCGTGATGCTCGCCGGAACAGCGGCGCTCGTCGTCTGGAGCCGGGCTTCCCGGAAGGCGGAGCCGGCGGCATGAGCCGGGTCGCGGTGGTCGGCGCCGGAACGATGGGCAACGGCATCGCCCATGTGTTCGCGCAGCACGGGTGGGACACCGCCCTGATCGACGTCGCGCCGGGATTGCTCGAGCGGGTGCTCGCCGTTATCCGGGCGAACCTCGAGCGTCAGGTAAAGAAGGGGACGGTCAGCGCGGAGCAGCGCGACGCCGCGCTGGCCCGGATCCGGACGTCGCCCAGTCTCGACGCGGTGCAGGAGGTCGAGCTCGTGGTCGAAGCGGCGACCGAGCAGCCGGAGACCAAGTTCAAGATCTTCCGGGAGGTCGACCGCCTGGCACCGCCGACGGCGATCCTCGCGAGCAATACCTCTTCCATCTCGATCACGGCGATCGCGGCGCAGACCAAGCGCCCGCGCCAGGTGATCGGGATGCACTTCATGAACCCGGTGCCCGTGATGCAGCTGGTCGAGGTGGTCCGGGGCATGGAGACGACGGATGAGACGGCGGTGCAAGTGGTGGAGGTCGTGAAAGCCCTGGGCAAGACACCGGTCGTGGTGAACGACGCGCCCGGGTTCGTCTCGAACCGCGTGCTCATGCCGATGATCAATGAAGCGATCTGCTGCGTCATGGAGGGGGTCGCGACGTCTGAGGCGGTGGACACCGTGATGAGGCTCGGCATGAATCACCCGCTCGGCCCCCTGGCACTCGCCGATCTGATCGGTCTCGACGTGTGCCTCGCGATACTCGAAGTGCTGCAGCGCGATTTCGGGGACGACAAGTACCGCCCGGCGCCGCTGCTGCGGAAGATGGTCGCGGCGGGGCGCCTGGGCCGCAAGACCGGTCGGGGCTTCTATGTCTATCGCGATTGAGGCCGCCGGCCTCTCCGAGACGCAACGCCAGATCGTCGATCTGGCGCGCGAGTTCGCGCGCACCCGGATCGAGCCGCACGCGGCGGAGTGGGACCGGACCGCGCACTTCGCACGCGACGTGCTCGACGAGCTCGGCAAGCTCGGCTTCCTCGGGATGTCCACGCCGGAGCAGTACGACGGGATGGGGCTCGACACGCTCACCTACCTGCTCGCGATCGAGGAGCTGGCGGCGGCCGACGCGAGCGTCGCCGTCTCGGTCGCGATCCACAACGCCATCCCCGCCACGATGCTGCTGCGCCACGGCAACACCCGGCAGAAGGAGCGCTGGCTCAAGCCGATGGCCCGCGGCGAGCTGCTCGCCGGCTTCGCGCTCTCCGAGCCCGAATCGGGCTCGGACGCGGCGTCGCTCTCGGCGCGGGCAGTGCGGGCCGGGGACGAGTGGGTGCTCTCGGGCACCAAGGCGTGGGCCACCAACGGCGGCACCGCGGACGTGATGATGGTGATGGTGCGCACCGACCGGCCCGAGGCGCGGCGTGGAGCGAAGGGGATCTCCACGTTCATTGTGCCGACCGATGCCGCGGGTTATCGTCCGGGGAAGCCCGAGGACAAGATGGGCCTGCGCGCCTCGAACACCGCCGCCATCGCACTCGAGGACGTCCGGATCCCTGCGGACCAGCTGCTGGGTGAGGAGGGGCAGGGGTTCGTGTACGCGATGGAAGGGTTGGACGTAGGCCGGCTGGGGATCGCGATCCAGGCGGTGGGGATCGCGCGGCGGGCGCTGGAGCATTCGCTCGCGTACTGCGCCGAGCGCAAGCAGTTCGGGCAGGCGTTGCGGGAGTTCGAGGGCGTGCAGTTCAAGCTGGCCGACATGGCCACGCGGGTCGAGGCGGCCCGCGCCTTGACGCACGCGGCGGCGGCGCGGCGCGACCGCGGCGAGGCGATCACCACGCAGGCGAGCATGGCCAAGCTGTTCGCCTCGGAGACCGCGATGTGGGTCACGACCCAGGCAGTGCAGCTGTTCGGGGGGTACGGTTACATGCGCGACTTCCCGGTCGAGAAACTGTTTCGCGATGCGAAGGTGACCGAGATCTATGAAGGCACCAGCGAAATCCAGCGGATCGTCATCGCCCGCGGCCTCTATCCTGGAGGCTAGCCCCGGAGAGGGCGAGCGGCTCGCGCTGTTCGACCGGCTCGCCGAGCACGACCACGAGCAGGTGAGCTTCGCCTACGAGTCGTCGTGCGGCTATCGCGGCATCATCGCCATTCACTCGACCGGGCTCGGGCCCGCGCTCGGCGGCACCCGGTTCTGGAACTACGGCACCGACGAGGAGGCGCTGGTCGACTGCCTCCGGCTGGCGCGCGGCATGACGTACAAGGCCGCGGTGGCCGGGCTGAACCTGGGCGGCGGCAAGAGCGTGATCCTGGGCGACAATCGCACGACCCGGCGGGAGGCGCTGTTCCGGGCGCACGGCCGGCACGTGGAGTCGCTCAAGGGCCGCTACATCACGGCTGAGGACGTCGGCACGTCGACGTCCGACATGGAGTACATCAAGGCGGAGACGAACCACGTCACCGGCTTGATCGGTAAGTCGGGCGATCCGTCGCCCGTGACGGCGTACGGCGTATACCGTGGCATGAAGGCGTGCGCGGCGTACCGCTACGGGTCGGACCGACTCGCGGGGAAGACCGTCGCGCTGCAGGGGTGCGGCAGCGTGGGGTACCATCTCGCGCAGCTGCTGCATACCGAAGGGGCGAAGATCGTGTGCACCGACATCGACCCTCAGCGGGTGAAGCGCGTCGTGGCCGAATGCGGGGCCACGGCGGTGGCGCCGAGCGATATTTACGGCGTGCCGGCCGACGTGTTCGCACCGTGCGCGCTGGGCGCGGTGATCAACGACGACACGATCCGCCGGCTCGAGGTCGAGATCGTGGCGGGCGGGGCGAACAACCAGCTCGCCGAAGACCGCCACGGCGACCTGCTCGAGGCGCGCCACATCACCTACGCCCCCGACTACGTCATCAACGGTGGTGGGCTGATCAACGTGAACGCCGAGCTGCACGACTGGTCTCCAGAGCGGGCGCGCAACAAGGCCGGCGAGATCTACGACACGATCCTGCGGGTGTTCGAGATCGCGCGGGACGAGGGCATCCCGAGCTACCGGGCCGCCGACCGGCTCGCCGAGCAGCGCATCGCCACGATCGCGCAGGTGCGGCGCAACTATGTCTGAGCAGGTCTACGTCGGGGCGGACCACGCGGGCTTTCAGCTGAAGCAAAAGCTCGTGGACGAGTTGCGCCGGCTCGGCTACGAGCCGGTGGACGTAGGCCCGAAGGCGCTGGACCCGGCGGACGACTTTTCGGACTACGGTAAGCCGGTGGCCGACGCGGTGAGCCGGGGGGTGGCGCAGCGCGGCGTACTGACCTGCGGAACCGGGCTCGGGATGGCGTACGTGGCCAATCGGTTCCCGCGCGTGCGCGCCGCCGTCGCCTGGAGTCCCGAGATCGCCGAGCTGGCGCGCAAGCACAACGACGCTAACGTGCTCGTGCTGCCGTCGCGCTTCGTGAGTGAGGAGGAGGGGATGGAGATTCTGCACCGCTGGCTCGACACCGGGTTCGAAGGCGGGCGCCACGCGCGGCGCGTCGCCAAGATCGACCATGATGGACCATGATTGATCGACGCGCGCGCCTCGCGCAGGCCGACCCGGCGATCTACGCGCTGATCCAGCGGGAGGTGGAGCGCCAGGAGCACGGGCTCGAGCTGATCGCGAGCGAGAACTTCGCCACCATGGCCGTCATGGAGGCCATGGGTACGGCGCTCACCAACAAGTACGCCGAGGGGCTCCCCAGAAAGCGGTACTACGGCGGCTGTGAGGTCGTCGACGAGGTGGAGCAGCTCGCGATCGACCGCGCCAAGGCGCTGTTCAAGGCCGAGCACGTGAACGTGCAGCCGCACTCGGGCGCGCAGGCCAACATGGCGGCCTACCTCGCGGTCGCGAAGTTGGGGGATACGCTGCTCGGGCTGGCGCTGCCGCACGGCGGCCACCTGACGCACGGCTCGCCCGTCAACTTCTCGGGCATGCTGTTTCGGCCCACCGCCTACGGGGTGCGGGAGGACACGGGGCGCATCGACTACGATCAAGTGCGCGAGGTCGCCCGCCGCGAGCGGCCCCGCATTCTGGTAGGCGGCGGCAGCGCGTACGCCCGCGTGATCGATTTCGCCGCGCTGCGGAGCGTCGCCGACGAAGTCGGCGCCATCTTCGTGGTCGACATGGCGCACTTCGCCGGTCTCGTGGCCGCGGGGATTCACCCGTCGCCCGTGCCGCACGCACAGATCGTCACGACCACGACGCACAAGACGCTGCGCGGCCCGCGCGGCGGCCTGATTCTGTGTCAGGAAGCCTACGGCAAGGACGTGGACAAGCTGGTGTTCCCCGGCATTCAGGGCGGCCCGCTCGAGCACGTCATCGCGGCGAAGGCCGTGGCGCTGGGGGAAGCGATGACGCCCGCATTCAAGCAGTACGCGATCCAGGTCGTCAAGAACGCGCAGGCGCTGGCGGCGGCGCTCGCCGAGCGCGGCTACGCGATCGTGTCGGGGGGCACCGACACGCATCTCATGCTCGTGGACCTGCGACGCAAAGGCCTGACGGGCAAGGACGCGCAGGTCTTGCTCGATCGCGCGGGAATCACGGTCAACAAAAACACCATTCCCGGCGACCCCCAGTCGCCCTTCGTCACGAGCGGGATCCGGATCGGCACGCCCGCCGTCACGACGCGCGGCTTCACGGAACCCGAGATGGAGAAGGTGGCCGACATGATCGACACGGTGCTCACCAAGCAGGACGACGCCACGCTGGCGCGCGTCAAAGCCGAAGTGCGCGAGCTGACCGGCCAGTTTCCCTTGTACGCGGCACCCGCCCGCCAGGCCGTGGGAGCGCGCCGTGGCTGAGCGGCCGTCGAGCGGCTCGGGGTCGTTCACCGTGCATCTCGCGGACGAGCTCGAGGTCTACTTCAACGAGGTCGCGCACGGGCGGCCGGTGGGCTTCGTCGCGTCCTCCAAGTGGAAGCCCCCGACCGACATCTACGAGATCGACGACGCGGTCGTCGTCTACATGGACATCGCCGGCATGCGCGCCGAGGATTTCACCGTCGAGTTCGCCGACGGCATCCTCACCATCGGGGGCGAGCGCAAGCCGCGGCGCGAGGGGAAGCCGCACTACCACGCGATGGAGGTGCAGGTCGGTCCGTTCGAGCGCCGCTTCCGGTTGCCGGTGCCCGTCGACCCCGAGTCGATCCGCGCGAGCTACGAGCACGGCTTTCTCGAGGTGCGGCTCGCCAAGATCCCGGCGCGGCTGTCGGGGCCCCAATCCGTGAAGGTGCAGTAGATGGACCGCCTGCCGATCCTCCCGCTCGGCCAGGTCGTGGTGTACCCGCACGTCGTGCTCCCCATGGCGCTGACGGACCCGCACGCGGTGCAGCTCATCGACGAAGTGGTGCAGGGGAACAAGCGCCTGCTCCTGGGCGTCGTGAAGCCGCTCGCGGGCGGGGAGCCCCCCGAAGGCGCGGTGATGCAGGCGCGGCCGGAGGAGCTGTATGAGGTCGGGACGCTCGGGTCCGTGGTCCGGATGCTCAAGCTCGGCGACGGCTCCGTGCGGGTGATGGTGCAGGGGCTCGAGCGCGCGCGCCTGGTCGATGTCGGCCCGGCCGAGCACTGGCTCGTCGCGGGCTACGAGACCCTCGTGTCCAGTGCGCCCGAGGACGCCCGCACGGAGGCGCTCAAGCGCACGGTGCAGGCGCAGTTCTCCCGCGTCATCGACATCGCGCCCTATCTGGGTGAAGAGCTGCACGAAGTGCTCGCCGGCATCACCGACGGCTCGAAGCTCGCCGACTTCGCCGCCGCGAATCTCGACCTGGCGCTGCCCGCCAAGGCCGAGCTGCTCTCGATCGACGACGTGAACCGCCGGCTGGAGCGCCTCGCCGAGCTGTTGGGGCAGGAGCTGCAGGTGCTCGAGGTCGGCACGCAGATCCAGGAGAAGGTGAAGTCCCGGCTCGACGCGAACCAGCGCGAATACGTGCTGCGGGAGCAGCTGCGCGTGATCCGGCAGGAGCTGGGGGAGGACGACGGCGACGACGAGCTCACCGATCTCGGGAAGCGGCTCGAGGAAGGCGGGCTGTCGGCCGAGGCGAAGAAGGTCGCCGACCGCGAGCTCAAGCGGCTGCGCCAGATGTCGCCGCAGTCGGCCGAATACCACGTAGCCCGCACCTATCTCGAGGTGTTCGCCACGCTGCCGTGGGGTCGCACCTCCGAGGACCGGCTCGACTTGAAGGCCGCGCGCGAGATCCTCGATCGCGACCACTACGACCTGAAGGCCGTGAAGGAGCGCATCCTCGAGTACCTCGCAGTGCGCACGCTCAACCCGCAGGCGCGCGGCAGCATTCTCTGCTTCGTGGGGCCGCCCGGCGTCGGCAAGACGTCGCTCGGCCAGAGCATCGCCGAGGCGCTGGGACGGCGCTTCACCCGCGTGTCGCTCGGCGGGGTGCGGGACGAGGCCGAGATCCGCGGCCATCGCCGCACCTACGTCGGCGCGCTGCCCGGCCGCATCATCCACGCGCTGCAGCGCTGCGAGACGCGCAACCCTCTGCTGATGCTCGACGAGGTCGACAAGATGGGTGCGGACGTGCGGGGCGACCCGACCGCGGCCCTGCTCGAAGTGCTCGACCCCGCGCAGAACGGCTCGTTCGTGGACCACTACCTCGAGGTCCCGTTCGATCTCTCGGGCGTCATGTTCATCGCCACCGCCAACAGCCTGGCGCCGATCCCCGACCCCTTGCTCGATCGCATGGAAGTGCTCACCCTCCCGGGGTACACGCCTGGCGAGAAGCTCGCGATCGCGAAGCGCTTCCTGCTGCCGCGGCAGTTCAAGGAAACGGGGCTTACACCGGAGCGGGCGAGCCTGGCCGACGCGGCGCTGGAGCGCCTGATCGCGGAGTACACGCGGGAGGCGGGCGTGCGACAACTGGAGCGCGAGATCCAGGGCGTGCTCCGCAAGGCGGCGTTGGAGGTCGTGGAGGGGCGGGCCGGCGCGGTCCGGATCTCGATCAAAAACCTCGAGAAGTACGCCGGCCAGCCCAAGGTGCAGAGCGAAGTCGCGGGCCGAAGCCCCGAGGTCGGGGTCGCCACCGGCCTCGCGTGGACACCGGTGGGCGGCGACATCATGTTCATCGAGGCGATCCAGATGCCCGGGAAGGGCCAGATCACCTTGACCGGGCAGCTCGGGGACGTCATGAAGGAGTCGGCTCAGGCGGCGTGGAGCCTGTTGCGGGCCCGTGCCGGCGCCCTGGGGATTCCGCTCGATGCGTTCACGCAGACCGACGTGCACCTGCACGTCCCCGCGGGCGCGGTTCCCAAGGACGGGCCGTCGGCCGGGATCACGATGGCCACCGCGCTGGCGTCGCTGTTGTGCCAGCGTCCCGCGCGCCACGACGTGGCGATGACGGGCGAGCTGACGCTGCGCGGCCGGGTGCTCCCGATCGGGGGGCTCAAGGAGAAGCTGACAGCGGCTGCGCGCGCCGGGGTGAAGACCGTGATCGTGCCGGCGCGCAACCAGAGCGACATCGTGGAGGTACCCGACGAGGTGAAGAAACTGATCGAGATCAAGCCGGTCGACACGCTCGACGAGGTGCTCGAGCTCGCGCTGCTCGAGCCGCGCATTACGCGGTCGGTCGACGTGCGGCCGCGTAAGCCCGGCAGCCTCGAGGTCCGGCCGTGAGCGATTTCGCGACCCTGCAGGAAGCGTTCGAGCGAATCGGCCAGCAGGACGGCCGCTACCACGAGCGCGGCTACCTGTTCGTGCTCGCGGCGCTCGAATACGCCCAGGGCAAGCTGCCGACGCGCCGCCACCTGAGCGGGGCGGAGCTCGCCTGGGCCTGCCGCGACTTCGCGCTCGACCAGTTCGGGTTGCTCGCGCTCACGGTGCTGCGCTACTGGGGGATCACCGGCACCGAGGATTTCGGGCACATCGTCTTCTCGCTGATCGACGTGGGGCTCCTGGCGCGACAGCCAAGCGACAAGGTCGAAGACTTCGATCGGGTGTACGACTTCTCGGAAGTGTTCCGGGCCCAGTACCGCTGGCCCGGCCTGGAGCGCGGATAGCGGGTGCTGGATCGGGGGAAGGGGGTGCCGCATGAGTACGGACGCCAGGGAGTGGCCCGCCTGCAAGAAGTGCCAGCAAGGTCTGCTCATTCCGTTGTCGGATTACGGGCGCGACGGCGCGCCGATCACCTACAAGGCGTGGGTCTGCAGCAACCCGGAGTGCGGGTTCAACATTCGCATCGATAACGGGGAGATCTCGTTCGGTAAGGCGATCGGCCAGAGCTTCAAATAAGGCTTGGACGCGGTGCGCACGCCTGCGGTGAGCGGGCGCTTCTATCCGGGGACGAAGCGCGAGCTGGAGCGCGCCGTCCGCGAGCTCCTCGAGGCCGTCCCGTCGGCGAGCCCCGCGCCGGCGCGCGCCGCCGTGGCGCCGCATGCCGGTTACGACTACTCGGGACTGACCGCCGCCCATGTGTTCGCTCGCCTCGACATCCCGCCCGTCGTGGTGATCCTCGCGCCCAACCACACCGGTGTGTGCGGCGCGCGCGGGGGTGCCTCGCTGTGGGAGGCCGGCGCGTTCCGCACCCCGTTGGGCGACGTCCCGGTGGACGAGCGGTTCGCCGGCGCGTTGCTCGAGGCGTCGCCGCTCGTCGGCGTCGACCATACCGCTCACACGCGCGAGCACGCCGTGGAGGTGGAAGTGCCCTTTCTCCAGGTGCGCCGCCCGGACGTGCGCATCGTCCCCCTCGTGCTCGCCTGGGACGCGTGGGACGGCTGCCGCCGGCTGGGCGAGGCGCTGGCGGCTGTCACGGCGCGCTGGCCCGAGCCGGTGCTGTTGCTCGCCTCGAGCGACCTCACGCACTACGAGCCCGCCCACGTGTCGGAGCGGAAGGATCGGCTGGCGCTCGAGGCGGTTTCGGCCTTGGACGGCGAGGAGCTGCTGCGGCGCTGCAAACGCGAGCGGATCTCGATGTGCGGTCGCGCGCCGACCGCCACCGTCGTGGCCGCGGCCCGCACCCTGGGCGCGGCGCGCGCGGAGGTGGTGCATTACAGCCACTCCGGCATGGTGACGGGTGACGACGCGGCGGTGGTGGGGTACGCCGGCGTGCTGATCCTGTGAACCCGATCCCCGTGCTGTCGGCGACCGAAGCTGCCGCCTGGGACTCGGCGGCCCGCACCCAGTACCGCATCCCCTCGCGCGTGCTGATGGAAGCCGCCGGCCGCGCGGTCGCCCAGGTGATCGTGCGCGAATTCGGCGACGTGATCACCCGCGGTGTCCTGGTCGCCGCCGGCGCGGGGAACAATGGCGGCGACGGCTGGGTCGTGGCGCGGGCCCTCCATGCCGCGGGCGTCCCCGTCTGGGTCTCTGGCCTCGATCCCAAGACCGACGACGCGATCGACAGCCGCGCGCTGGGGCGGGTGGACGGCGTGCGCGAGATCGGCCGCGACGAGCCGTGGCCGGCCGCCGCCGTGGCCGTGGACGCCTTACTCGGGACCGGCGCGGCGGGTCCCGCCCGCGGCGACGTGCTCGCCCTGGCGCAGCGGCTCGTTGCGTACGGGGCGACCGTGGTCGCCCTGGACGGACCGACCGGGCTCGATCTGTCGAGCGGCGAAGCGCACGGCCCGGTGCGCGCCGCCCTGTCGGTGACGTTCGGCGGACCGCGCCGCGGCCACCTGCTGGCGCGCGACTGGTGCGGCAAGATCGTGGTCGTGGACATCGGGCTCCCGCCCGCCGACCCATCGTGGCCGCTGCTCGTCACCGACGTCTGGGCGGGTGGGCGGCTCCCCAAGCTGACCCCCACCATGCACAAAGGCGACCGCGGCCGCGTGACCGTCGTGGGCGGCTCGAACGGCATGACCGGCGCGGCGCTACATGCCGCCCGCGCGGCGCTCGCGGCGGGGGCGGGGCTGGTCAAGCTGGTCGCCGGACCGGAGACGATCGTGGCCGCGCGCGCCAGCCTCCCCGACGTGCTGACGGTGGAGTCCGCGCTCGGGCCCGACCTCGAGCCCGACGCGGCGGAGGCGCTGGAATGGGCCGACGCGCTCGTCGTCGGTCCGGGGCTCGGCCGCACGCCGCCCCGCACTCCGTTCCTGCAGGCGGTGCTGGCACGCCGCGCCATCCCCACCGTGCTGGACGCCGACGCCCTGCTGCTGTTCCAGGGCCCGGCCGAGCGGCCGGTCGTGCTGACGCCGCACTTGGGGGAGTTCCGCGCGCAATTCGGGGATCAGCTCGCCGACGCCGCGGCGAACGACCGGTGGGGGGCGGCAGCCAAGGCCGCGCAGAAGGTCAAAGGGACCGTGCTGTTGAAGGGCGTCCCCACCGTGATCGCGGATCTGCGCGGGCCGATCCACGTCGTCGCGAGCGGGAACCCGGGGCTCGCGACGGGCGGCTCGGGCGACCTGCTCGCCGGATTCATCGGAGCGTTCCTGGCGCGCGGCAGCCCTGGCCCCGAGGCGGCGGCGCTGGGCGCGCACGTGCTCGGGCGGGCCGCCGAGCACGGCGCGCGGCAGTGGTCGGCGCGCAGCCTGCGCCCCGCCGACGTGCTCGCCGCGCTGCCCGACATCTGGCGCGCGTGGGCGAACGCGAGGCCGGTCGGACCTCCGCTGCTCGCGGAGCTCGAGCTTCCGGAGACTGAGTGAGGCAAAGGGCTCGACGGGTAGACGGTCAGACGGCAAGTGTGGCCGTGCTGGCCACGGTGCTGCTAGCCGTCTACCCGTCTATCCGTCTATCCGTCCAGTCCTCTCGCTGGCGCCCCGAAGACCGCGCCCTCATCAGCGACTTCTCCGCGGTCGAGGCGGTCGCGGCGTCGCCGTTCAGCGTGTTCGCTGCGACGACCCACGGTCTCACGATCTACGACCGCCAGGCTCGGAGCTGGCGCCTCCCCGTCACGTCGCTCGACGGGTACCCCGCGGCCCCGGTGCGCGTCGCGCTCGCGGACGGCGTCGCCGACGCGGTGTGGCTCGGCACGACCGCAGGGTGGGCCCGTTACGACGCTACCGTCCGGACGTGGGAGCAAGGCATCGTCCCGGGCGGCGTCGCGAGCCTGATGCTCGACGCGCGGGATCAGGCGAGCGGCATCTTCGTGCTGGGCGCCTCCGGCTGGGGATTCCTGCCCCGCGGGGCGCTGTTCCCGGTGCAAGACCGACCGCTCCCGCCGCCGGGGCAACGCGTCACGCCGCTCGACCCCCGCACCGCGCTCGCCCAGGCGCCGTTCGCGGAGGCGCTGCGCGCCCTCATCCTCACAGACCCTCGGCTCTCGAGCTACCGCTTCACGGCCGCGGCCCACTCTCCGGACCGGAGCGAGCTGTTTCTTGGCTCGGACGGCGCAGGCCTGGTTCGCGTCGATCCGGCGACCGGACAATGGGACCGGCTCGCGTTCGGGCTGCTCACGACGCGTGCCGGAGCGGTCGCGGTGGCGCCCGGCGGTGTGTGGGTGGCGTCCGCGGGGCGGGTGGGCGAGCGGCGAGGACTCACGTGGGTCGCCCGAGATCTGTCGGCGGACACGACGATCGAGGGCACGGGCACGCTCGGGTTCCCGTGCGTCGAAGGGAGGCGGTTGATCGCACGGGGGCGGTCGCTCTGGCTCGCGTGCGAGCGGGGCGTCGTGCGGATCGACGCCCTTGGCTCGAGCGTCAGGCTGTTCGTGGTGGACGCTCCCACCGCGCTCGCTCCGGCGCCCGACGGCGTGTGGGTCGGGAGCGGTCGCGGCTTGTTTGTGGTGAGCGACGAGGGATCGGTGGTTCGGATTTGGCGCGACACGCCCGTCCTCAGCCTCGTCGCCGTGCGGGAGAGCGTCTGGGTCGGCACGGTCGGTGGCCTCGGCCTGCTCGCGCCGGGGGAGAACAGCGTCGCGGTGCCACCGGACGTGGCGGCGCAACCGGGGCTGCGCGCGCCGATCGTCGCGCTCGCGCTGCTCGGGGACACGCTCGTCGCCGTGACGCCCGAACAGCTCGGCTGGCGCGATCCGGCGAGCGGCCGGTGGACGCTGCTGCGGACCCGGGCCGAGTTGGGCCGCGTGACCGCGCTCGCCCCGGACGTCGCGAGCCCCACAGGTGGGGGCGGGGGGGGCATCTGGATCGCGGGCACCAACGGCCTCGGGTTCTGGGACATCGGGCGCGCGACGTTCCGTACGCTCACGGTGCCGCTCGACGTGCCGGCGCCCGCGCGCGACGTGGCGGTCGATGCGGTGTACGTGTGGGTGGCCACCGACAGCGGTGTGGTACGGTTCGCGCGCGACGCGGCGCTGCGGTGAGCGCCAACCTGCGCCTCGGCGGGGGCGGGGAGTTCGACCGCTTGCGTCGCATCTTCGCCCGGCTAGGTGGGACTGGGCAGAGCCTGGGCGACGACTGCGCGCTGGTTCGCGTCGGGCGGGATTGGCTGGCGGTCAGTATCGACCTGAGCCTCGAGGGCGTGCATTTCCGGACCGACTGGCTCTCGTTTCGGGAGATCGGATGGCGCTCGGCAGCGGCCGCCTTATCCGATCTGGCCGCCGAAGGGGCGGAGCCGATCGGGGTTCTGTGTTCGCTGGGCGTCCCGGGCAACCGGCGACGCCGTAGCGCCGACGCCGCTCCGGCAACTGAGATCATGGCGGGCGTCGGTGCCGCGGTGAAGAGTGTGGGCGGCGCCGTGCTGGGGGGCGACCTCGTCCGTTCGCAGCGCTACATCGTGGACGTCTGTGTCCTGGGGTGGGCGACGCGCCCGGTGCGGCGGGACGGAGCGCGCCCTGGCGACGGCCTGTGGGTGACGGGAGCGCTGGGCGGCGCGCGGGCCGCGCTGCGGTCGCTCGTCCAGGGCCGACGCCCGCTGCCGGCGTGGCTCCGCCGGTTCGCGCGTCCCGAGCCGCGCATTGCCGCAGGCCGCCGGCTCGCGGACCTGGGCGCGCGGGCGATGATCGATATCTCCGACGGCCTGGCGGCGGATGCCGCCCACCTCGCCGCGGCGTCGGGCGTCCGGGTCGAGATCGCGCTCGAGCAGGTCCCGCGCGCTCGCGGCGTCGATCGCTACCGCGCCGCCGCGAGCGGCGAGGAGTTCGAGCTGCTCGCCGCGCTGCCCTCCCGCTTCCGCGAGCCCGACGCGCGCGCCTTCCGGCGCAAGACGGGCGTGCCGCTCACGCGGATCGGTCGCTGCGCACGCGGGTCGGGGGTCCTCGTCACCGACGACGGCCGGCCGATCGCGCCGCCCGCGGGCTACGATCATTTCTCCGCGGGATGATCCGCACCGTCTGGTTTTACGTGGTGCTCGTCGTCTCGGGCGTGATTCACGCGGGCGGAGTGGTCGTCGCGTCCCTGATGGGCGTGAAGCGCCGACCCGGCGGGGTGTACGACTGGGGGGCGAGCGATTGGGCGCGTGACATCATCGCGGCGGCGGGCACGCCGGTCGAGCTCGAGGGACGCGAGCGCATCCCGCCGCACCAGCCCGTGGTGTACGCCTCCAACCATTCCTCCATGTTCGATATCTGGGCGCTGGCGGCGGCGCTCCCGGGATCGGTCCGCTTCGTCGCGAAACAGGAGCTCGTGAAGGTTCCGCTGGTGGGTCGCGCGATGCTCGCGGCCGGCCACGTCGCGATCGATCGCTTCAATCGGGCGCGCGCCTTCGAGGCGTACGAGCGCGCGGCCGCGGTGATCCGCGGCGGCATCTCCGCCGTGGTGTTTCCCGAAGGCACCCGCAGCCGCACCGGGGAGCTGCTGCCGTTCAAGAACGCGCCGTTCGGCCTCGCCATCGCCGCGGGTGTGCCCATCGTGCCGGTGTACGTCCACAACACCTTCGAGATTCTTCCCAAGGGCGGCATCCGGTTGCGCCCGCGCCCGATCCGCATCCTCGTGGGCGAGGCGATCTCGACCGCGGGGCTCTCACTCGACGACCGGCAGGGGCTCGCCGAGCGCACCCGCGCCGCCCTGCTCGCGCTCCGGGCGCGCGTTGACTCGGGGGGCGCCTCCCGCTAGGGTAGGGGCCACGATGAGCACCATCATTTCCGTGCACGCGCGCGAGATCCTCGACAGTCGGGGCAACCCGACCATCGAAGCGGACGTCACGCTGGCGAGCGGCGCCGCGGGCCGCGCCGCCGTGCCGAGCGGAGCGTCCACCGGGGAGCACGAGGCGGTCGAGCTGCGCGACGGCGATCAAAAGCGCTTCCTCGGCAAGGGCGTGCTCGAGGCGGTCAAGAACGTGAACGAGGTGATCGGGCCGCGGCTCGAGGGGATGTCGGCGGAAGAGCAGATCGCCGTCGATTACGCCATGCTCGAGCTCGACGGCACGCCCAACAAGAGCCACCTCGGCGCCAACGCGATTCTGGCAGTGTCGATGGCCGCCGCCCGGGCGGCGGCGCAGGACGCGGGGCTGCCGCTGTACCGCTATCTCGGCGGACCGGTGACGAATGTGCTCCCCGTGCCGATGATGAACATCCTGAACGGTGGCGCCCATGCTGCGAACACGGTCGACTTCCAGGAGTTCATGGTCGTGCCGATCGGCGCCGAAACCTTCCCGGAAGGCCTGCGGATCGGCGTGGAAGTATTTCACGCGCTCAAGAAAGTGCTCGCCAAGCGCAATCTCTCCACCGCGGTGGGCGACGAAGGGGGGTTCGCGCCCAACCTGCCGAGCGACGAAGCCGCGCTCGAAGCGGTGATGGCGGCGATCGACGCCGCCGGCTACGAGCCCGGGAAGGACGTGGCGATCGCGCTCGATCCCGCGGCCTCGGAATTCTTTCAGGACGGTAGCTACGTCTTCAAGAAGAGCGGCGCCGGCACGAAGACGGCGGAGGAGATGGTCGCGCTGTACAAGAGCTGGATCGATCGCTACCCCATCGTGTCGATCGAGGACGGCCTCGCCGAGGACGACTGGGCCGGCTGGGCGAAGCTCACCGAGGCGCTGTCGTCGCGGGTGCAGCTCGTCGGCGACGATCTGTTCTGTACCAACATCGAGCGGCTCGACCGCGGCATCGAAGAGGGGGTCGCGAACGCGATTCTCATCAAACTGAATCAGATCGGGTCGGTCACCGAGACGCTGCAGTGCATCGAGCACGCGCGCTCCAACGGCTACGGCGCCGTCATCTCGCATCGTTCGGGCGAGACCGAGGACACGTTCATCGCCGATCTGGCCGTCGGAGTCGGGGTGGGGCAGATCAAGACGGGCAGCGCCTCCCGCACCGACCGCGTCGCGAAATACAACCAGCTGCTCCGCATCGCCGAAGAGCTGGGCGACGTGGCCTACTATCCGGGCCGCGACCTGTACGGCCTGTGACCCGCCCCCGCCTCGCCGGTATCGCCGGCGCGGTCGTGCTCGCGGCGCTCGCGTTTCAGGCGGGAGAGTACGGCACCGTCGACTGGCTGAAGCTCCGCCGCCAGCTCATCCAGGAGCGCCGGGCGGTGCGCGATCTCGAGGTGGAGCTCGACTCGCTCGCGCGGCTGGCCCGCGCACTCGAGACCGATCCGGCCGCGCAGGAGCGCGCGGCACGGGAGCAGTTCGGCATGATTCGCAGAGGTGAGATTCTCTACCGGCTGGTGCCCCAAGCGGAACCGCCGTCGCCGCCACCTCGCTAGGAGCGAGGGCGGGCGCCGGCGTCAGCGACCGCCGATACCCAGCGCGAAGCTGACGGCTTCGACCGACTCGCTGCGACCGCCGCTCGCGAGCTGGGCCCCGTCGATACGGTAGCCGAGCCGGAACCAGACGGCCGAGCCAGGCGGCCGCAGCACGACCCCGGCCTCGCCCCCCTGTACGTGATCGACCGGCTCAGGGAGATTGACCTTCGCCGAGAGCGCGTACCACAGCTCGACGTAGGTCTCGAGCGGCGTCGAGGGAAGCGGGCCTTGCGCCCGGGCGCGCACCTGCCACAACACCCAGCGCACCGTCTCCGAATCCGTGACGAAGGCGCGGATGGTTGGCCCCACGCCGAGCGCGAGCCACGGCACCGGCTGCACGCCGAGGACCATGCGCGCTTCTACGAGATCGTGCGCCGCGCTGTCGGGAGGAGAGCCACTCTTCAGCTGCAGCCGGCCCTCGACGTACTCGGCGCTCAGGGTGAATTTGGCGAGACTGCCGCTCGCGTGGAGGCCGAACGCCGGGCCGCCGAAGGACCCGGCATCAGCCCCGCCGAGCTTCGTTCCCCAACGCACGATCGAGCCGTCCGCGAACGCGGTGCCATGCGGGCGCTGCTGCGCCGCGAGCCCCGACGCCAGCGCGGTGAGGCCGGCGACGGCGACTACCATAGTCTTCATGGTGCCCCCGATTCCACGACCGTCGTCTGTCCGGCGGCGCGGACGATCAGGCGGACCTCGGCCCTGGCCTGCGCATTGTGCTTCTGCACCAGCTCGAGACGGCGCCGGAAGGCATCGCGCACTGCGCTGTTCGCTCCCGCCAAGACATCGACGGGGGGCGCGGATCGCTGCGCGAAAAAGCTCGCGATTCCGGCCCCGCCGATGGCGGCCGCAACCGCGAATCGGCCTTTGAAGCCGCCGGCGTCCTGGGCGACGATCGACGGGAGCACCACCACGGCAACGGCAGCCGCCAAGCCACCGGCCAGTGAGCGCACCGCTGGACCCGAGGGCGAGTGCAGCGGCGGTGCGATGCCGTCCGGCCGGGCGGGCCACAGCTGGGTGTCCGGCTGCGCCCGCTCGATCACGAGCGCGAGCTGACGGATGAGGTGGCCCCCGCCGGTAGCACGGGATTGGACCCGCAGCAGGTAGCGGCCGCTTGGCACCGGATCTCCCTCTTCTGTAAGGCCGTCCCAGGTCACGGCGAGGCTGTCGCCGATCGGGCCGGTGAAGACCTGCCGCACCGGCCGTCCGTCCGGGAGTGTGATGGCGACGGCGATGTCATGCGGCGAGCTCGCCAGCAGCCGCGCGGTGAAATGCTCCGCCTTCGCGCGGAACTCGGTGAGGGGCGGGACCTGCAGGAAGACCGTTTTCGTCCGCTGCCGCACCTCCTGAAACACACCGGTCACCTGGGGCGGGAAGATGATCTCGCTCGGCCGATACTTCGGGTCGGTGACGGCGATCTGCCGGAAGGCGGCGAGCGCGGAGTCGCGCCCGTCGCGGAACAGCTCGGTCGCGCCGAGATACGTGAGCGCCCGCAAGCGATCGGAGATAGAGAGCGTGTCGCCCGTCGTGCGCCCCAGGCTGCGACGCAGCATGGCGGCGGCCTGGTCGTAGTCGAGGTTCTGGTACGCGCCAATTCCTTGCGCGAGCAGGTCGCTGGCCGACTGCTGGGCGGCGACACGGCGCGCCGTCAGCGCGAGCAGCGTGACCGCGACGATTTGGACGAGGCGGCGCATCATGGGGCGAGCTCTCGCAGGACGATGTCGGTGATCTTGAGCCGCTGGCCGGAGCCGATCTCAAACGTGCGCTCGTATGGCTGGAACCCCTCCCGCTCGACTCGCAGCGAGTGCGTCCCGGGCCAGATAGGCAAATCCGTCAGCGGCACGGTCCCGAGCAGCTGTCCGTCGACGTATGCGTTGCCCCAGGGCACCGCGTTGACGGACAAGCGGCCCAGCTCCATGCGAGCCCCCGAGCTCGCGGGCGGCGGCGTGCGCTTGGCGACTGTCTTGGGCGGTGCGGTGTGCGTCACGCGCGGCGCCGCGGGTCGCGGCACCGGGGCTACGGGACGGGCCGTGGCACGTGGGGCATCGGTCCGCGGGCGCGGAATCACCGGGGTCGGCAGCGTGTCACGCGGCCCGGTCGGCGCTGCGTCCGGCGCGGGCGGTGGCGGCGGCGCTGGCAGGGTCGCGGTGGGGGATGGCCGCCCCATACGCCGATCGAGCGGCGGAGCGGCCGGGAGCGACGACCGCGTGAGCCACACACCGCCCGCCCCGAGTGCGATCACGAGCCCGGCTGCCGCGACGAAGCGCCGGCCCACCCGGTGCGGCTCGGGCTCGTCGTCCATGATGACAACGGGAGAGCCCGGTCCCCGCCGCGGGTTGAGCGAGAACAAGGCGGACCGCGCTCCGGCGCCTGCGCCCGGAGACGTACCCCCCACGGCGCCGACCACGTCGAGCACGCTCGGAAACCGCTCGCCGGGGCGTTTGCTCATCGCCTGCCGCAGCGCCTCCGAAACGTGCGGCGGGATGTCCGCCCGGAGCTCGCTCAGGTTGGGCGACGCGTCCCCCGCGGGCGGCGTGCCACTCAAGCATTCGTACGCCAGCGCCGCCAGCGCGTACTGGTCGGCCCCAGCCGTCGGCCCGCGCGCGTTGAACACCGCAGGGGCCTCCCGGGCGCTGGCCACCACCTCCGTGACGGCGAAGTCTCCCACGAGCGCCCACTCGTTCGCGTCCAGCACGACGTTCCCGGACGAAAGGGCGCCGTGGAACACACCGCGCCGGTGTGCGTAGTCCAGCGCGCTCGCCACCTGCTCCAGGATGCGCAGGCAGTGGGTGAGGTCCATCGGTCCGTTAGTGCGGACCATCTCCGCGACGGAGCGACCTTCGACGTGCTTGGTGGAGAACCACAGGAAGCTCGCCGTGGCGCCGCAGCGGTAGATCGGGATGATGTGAGGATGATCGAGCGCCGCGGCCGCCTCGGCGGCGCGGCGGAAGCGATCTTCCGCTCCCGCGTCGCGAAGCGGCTGGCGCGGGGCGACCTTCACCTCCACCTGCCGGTCCTGACGCGGGTCGTACGCCAGGTAGACAGCGGTCGCGGCCTCCTCCCCGGTCGGCAGCAGTGCCTCGATACGGAATTCGCGCGCCAGCTCGCGCCGCGCGTCCAGCTCGGTGAGGGCGGGGGATGATGGGGAGGGGGGCGCCGTCTCGACGGTTGGAGTGGGCAACTGGTAGCCGCACACGGCGCACGCCGGCGCACCGTCTGGAATGTCGAACAGCGAACAGCGCGGACACTTCATTCAGAAGACACCCATGGTGACCGCTCCGCACATCGCGTCCCCCGGTCCAGCGGCGGAGCCATGCAACGTATACACCGGCGGCTCGATCGTCGCGAGGGTTTCATGCGTGCCCGATGAAGTATGCAAGCGCCGCACCGCGTCGCCGCGCCTCTGTAGCTGCGCCAGCCCGAGATCGAGCGAGTCCGCAGGCGGCCTATGTGGCGCGCACGCAACGTTTGTGGGGCCGACGCTCCCCGCTTCAGGGCCACCCTCGGATCTTGAAATCTACTGGCATGTTGATACAGATGCACACAGGTCGGTTCCGGACCCGGCCTCGCGCGAACACTGCCTGTTCGAGGTAGCGGCGGGCCTGGCGCGTGAAGGCGTCATGGGGGGTGGCGAGGATCTTGATAGCCGGGTTCGACACGGCGAAGGCAGCGTCGATGACTCGTGCCGCCTGCAGGACGCGTCGCATTGCGCTCTCCGGCCCATTGAACGCAGCACGTCGCGGACCAGGTGGCGACAGGTACTCTGGCCACTCCCGCCCTCTTCGCGGCTCCGCTAAGTTTTTCTGCTGCAACTGGGGCGGCGTAGCTCAGCTGGTTAGAGCAGCGGAATCATAATCCGCGGGTCGTCGGTTCGAGTCCGACCGCCGCTATTTTCGTCTTGTTTCATGGTTGTGCCGGTTGAGCAATTGGGGGCAGGCCAAGCGTGACCGGTTACCGTCTGGCCAGCGTCACGTCAGTCCTCGGCGCAGCTGCCGCCCTCGCGGCGGCGTGCGGCGGTGACTCCACCGGTCCCGCACCCGACGTCACAGTCGCTATCACCCTCACGCAGCTCACCGGGCCGAACATTTCTGATCTTGGCGCCGGCCAACAACGCGTCGAGTGCGACATCAATCTCAGCGCTTCCGCTACCGGCGCAGCGCGCGCCACGTGGCTCGACGCGACGCTGTTCCTCTACGCCGGGACTGCTCGCACCACGCCCGTCGATTCGACGCTAATCCCGGCGACCGAGATCCAGAGGTCCTGGGGCGCGAGTGACATCGGGCCCGGTGATACGCAACGGTCCGGCTGGCGCATCTCGGCAGCGCTTCCGTTCGGGGCTGCCCTGGCATATCGCTACCAACCGCCGACGGGTGGCGTCCGATCGACCCGTGTCACCTTCACGTGCGGCCCCGAGATAGCCAACCCGCAGCCTCCCACAATCAGCGGGCTCAGCGTCCAACCGCCGGGAAGCGAGATCGAACCGGGAGGCACGCTCATCGTGCACTATATCGCAGAGAGCGACGTCGGGCTTTGGTCGTCATCTGTGAAGACGTCGGGCGCTTGCACGCTCGAGCAGAACTTCTCCGAGCGCCTCCTGCGCAGCAGCGAGCGCACGGTGTCTCTCGTGATCCCGGGGACGTGCACCGTGGGGGCATCGCTGTCGTTCCAGGTGATCGCGACTAACGCCGCCCTCCAGAGCACGACGGTTCTATCGCCACGACCATTCGCTGTCGTGGATCGTACGCCACCCCAGGTGTTTGGCGATCATTTGCCGAACGCGATCGATTACTACTTCGTCGGCGATACGTTGCGGCCTTTCATCTCAGCGCAGGACAACCGGGCCGTTCGATCAATAATCTGGGAAGTCCAACCAAGCGGTGTCAGAGATTCCATCAGCGGTCCGGGCGGCCGGTTCGTCGATATCCCAATCCGTCCGGAATGGGCGGGGACCAGGATCCAGATTCGCCTCTTCGCTAGGGACCTGAGCGGTTTGGTCAGCGACACCCTTGTTGCGCCAATCACCGGCCTGCCCATTTATCCGACCGTGCAGCGACCGACGCGCTGGACGACAATCGCAGGTGATGTCGAAGACCTCGCGTTCGACTCGAAGCGCGGCATGCTGTATCTCGTGCAAGCAGAAGGCAGCGTTCGAATCGGAGTGTTCTCTCTTTCGAATTTGGCGATCGGGGAATCGATCCCTTTGCGGACGGGCGCCTCGGATTTGGACCTGACGCCGAGTGATGATTCGCTCGTCCTCGCGCTGCCGTACGACCGCGCGCTCGGCATAATCGATCTGCGTCAGTCGTCGCCCAGGACGGTAACGGTCCTGCCGCTCAAATCACTTGACACGACCACGCAGCAGGCGCCGTGGCAGGTTCGCGTTGGCGCCAACGGTAAGGCTTACGTGATGCTCGAGGGACCAACTCCCACACCATCCGGTTTACTGGAGGTGGATTTCGCCACTGGAACGGAACGTCTGATTACCGGTTCGAACATCGCGGGCGCGAGATACGAACGCTCCTTCGACCGGACTGCGCTCATCTTCGATCGAGGGACCGACCTGCTGGAGCGGTACGACGTCGCTCTTGATGCGTTCGGCCCACTCCACGCGCCTAGAAGCATCTATGGTCCACTGCGCGTGGACGGCGATGGGGCGCGCGTCAGCATCGGTCTCGATGTCTATGACGCCAGCCTCGACTTCCTGCGCCGCCTTCCTTCGGTGTACGGCGGCGAGGCCGTCCCAGGCGCCGCCCTATCGAAGGATGGGACGTTTCTCTACAGTGTCCTGGGGTTCCGGGGCATCGCGCGGACGCGTACAAGTGACGGCGTCGTGCTCGACCGATCGCCGACGCCATTCAGCGCTTCCGGATACTTACGCGTGTCGCCCGATGGCAACACGCTCATCATCGTGGACAGCTTCGTGGGAACGGCCAGAATCGCGGTTATGGATCTGCGCTAGAGGCCGTCTTTCGCCCCTCACGCTCATGCGCCAGGGAGCAGTGAATGGACCCCCGCGTCCTGGTAGCCATGATGGTCTGCGGGACATTAGACTGGCGGTCACAAAGACTTCAGGAACTCGATGATGGCGTCCTGGTCGCTCTGGGTCAGCTTGCGAAAGCGGTCGGACACGTTGCTCGCTTCGCCCCGGTGCCGCACGATGGCGTCCCGTAGGGTCAACGACGCCCCGTCGTGCATCAGCCGCGGGCGCAGGCGCACCCCCCACAACGGGGCCGTCCGTACCTTGTTGCGGGTGCGGCCGACACTGTCGATCGAAAACTCCCTCCACACGATCTTGTAGACGGCGGGCCCATAGTGCTCCGGCATCGCCATGACGATCCCGTCGCCCGTGCCGACGTTGTGCAGCAGGAAATCGCCGAAGGGGTGGAATGCCCTTTCGCCCAGCGCGGGCGGGATGGTGTCTCTGCCGCCGTTGAGCACCGTCCCGGCGGCAGCCGTGACCAGGGTGCGGACGTGACAGGTGGCGCAGCCGATCGCTTCGAACAGTTGCGACCCGCGCCGCGCCGCCGGGGTCGCGGCCAGCACCGTGTCGCGGGCGGGGGCCTTGGTGGCCCGCAGGAAGCGGGTGAATCGGTCGATGTCCGCCAGCCCGTCAGCGCCGGTCGTATTGTTCGGCTCCGCTGCCGTATTGCACAGCGTGGTCACTTCGTCGGGGAACAGCCGGCTGGTGATGCCCATCTCGTTGAGGTAGGCATCGGCTGAGAACGACAGTAGACTGGCGTGCTGATCCTTCCAGCCGAATCGCCCGACGCGCGTCATCCCCGGGGCTTCCAAGATGGGCACATAGAGCGCCTGGCCGCGGATCGTGCCGCGCGTGGTCCGGCGTTGCGCGCGCGCGATCTCAATCAGCGTCTCGTCGGCGACGGCTTCCACCAGCCCGTCGCCCAGCAGGTTGAGGGACGCGCGCGTCGTGCGTATGGTCTCCGTGTCGGGCACCCGCTCTTGAATCTCTGAATCCGGGAATGTCGCGTTCGGGCAAATGGCCCGATCGTTCACGAGCGTGCGACCCGCGATGACGACGTGGCCGCGCGCGATCGGGATGTCGGCGTTGCGGAACTGCCCATCGGGTCCGAAGTGTCCCACCCGCAATTCGGTGATCTGACTCGCTCCGCCCGAGGTGGGGTTTTGATGGCACTCGCGGCAGGACTGCGCGTTGTACAACGGTCCCAACCCGTCCGCGACCTCTTCCACCTCGTCGAAGGTTTTCTGATCGGCTTGGTGGGTGGAGTCATCAGCCGTGCCGTTGCTGCGGTCGTCGAAGCCGGTCGCTGCCTCCGCCGCGCTGCTCGGGATCGGCACCTGAATCGGTGGAGGGGGCGCACTCATGCTGCATGCCGCCAGCCCCACCGTCAGGGGAGTGAGCCAGAGGGCGCGGTGGACAGGTGCGAGTGGCGTCATAGCAGCCTCACGAATGAACGGTGACGCTGGGCCGGGCGCTGGCCCCCACACCGCAGCCTAACGCTCAATTATCGATCGCACAAGCAGTTAGCACCGCCGCCCAAGCGCCGTGTGGCCTCCGTCGCTGTCCGTTTCACCCTGCTAATTGCATATTGGTCCCCCCCTATGGCCAGCACCGAGAAGGACGTCTGGGTATTCCGGATCGTGCATCAGGACACGGGCAAGCCCGCGCAGGGCGTGCCCGTGACCGTGCTCGACAAGTCCGGGAATCCGGCCGGCTACTGGGTGAGCGAGGCCGACGGCACCGTGACGATTCCGCGACGCGAAGTTGTCACACTGCGGCTGCGCGTGGGGCTCCGCAACGAGGAGCCGATCGAGCTGGCGACCGCGACGCTCGGGCAAGGGCCGATCGATCTCGCGGCACCGACCTGGCTGCCGCAGACCGGGGCGGGCACGAGCGAGCGCGCCGCGCGAGAACCTCCCCCGACCGCGCCGCCGCGTCCCGCCGAGCCGCACGACGTGCCGGCGCACGTCCTCTACTTCCAGCGTCTCGTGATGTTCGCCGAGCGGGCGGCCAAGCCGACGGCTCCGGCACGGGACCCCGTGGCGGACTTCTTCGCGCTCGCGAGCGACACCACGGCGCCGCTGCGCTACGGCGCGCTCGTCGAAGTCGAGGAGGCCTGGCAGTCGCTCGGCGTGCAGTGGGGCGAGCTCCTCTACAGTGTGTCGCTCACTCCGGGCGATGAAGCGCGGCTCGCCGTGCTGGACGGCCGCTGGCGGCGGGAGGTCGAGGCGCGCGAGCGCCCGCTGCAGATCCTCGCCCGCATGGTGGGGAGCTCGATGCTGGGCGATCTGGTGACGGCGTTGGGGACGGATCTCCAGCTCGACCCGCTGACGCTCTCCGAGCCCGCGCTCGACAGCGCGGTCACGAACACCGTGCAGCTGATCCGCGACCGCACCGAGCGGATGAGCAACGCCCTGCGGCGGCGGCCGCTCGGTGTGGTCGATGCGAATCACGAGGCGCCGTCGCAGGCGGCGATCCGGACGGTGCGCAACACGAGTCCCGACCGCGTGGTCACGTTCCACTTCTTCGAGCCGCTCGAGCGCTTCAAGGTCGTGGTGCGGACGCCGCGGGTGCGTCCCGTGATCTTCGTCCCGTTCCGGCTTCCGAACCTCGCGACGCCGGACGTGGTGCGACGCTTTGGATACATCTTCCGGCGCACGCTGCTCGACCGCGCGCTGCAACCGGAGCTCGACCGGTTGCTGACTACCGACAACGGCGAGTCGAGCGGCTCGGCCCGCAACCGGCTGCTCGATCACATCGAAGCGAACCTGCTGTATTACTCGACCGCGATAATCTCTGCGGGGGATCCCGCGGCCCGACATGCGGCTTTGGCGAAACTACTCGACCCCTCGGGTCGGCCCCTCACCGATGTGGTCGAGAACACCGTGCTGGGGCGCGTCGGCAACGCGATCGCACTGCCGCTCCTCTCCCCGGCCCAGTTGCCGCGGGAGTGGCGCGAGGCGCTCGCGGCTTACACGGCGCGACCGCCGCGCGTGACCGAAGCCTTCAACGTGACCATTCCGCATCCCGGCGTCTGGGTCACGGCGCAGCCCCACGATCCGATGCAGCAGGCCGCGGAGCGGGATAAGCTGGCTTGATGTCGCGGGATCGCTCGGCCGCGAACCGCTGCGCGGCTTCGAGCAGGGCTTCGTACTCCTCCCGCCATTCGGGCGGCATGTTCGCCCGAAAGTGCGCCGCCGTCATCACCGTTCCCTTCGGGCCCTTGCTCGCGCCGTACCCGACGTCGACGACGTCACCCAGAAAGCACGTCGAGCTCCCGGTATCCATCACGTTGGCGACGCTACACTCGAAGTGGGCGTAACACTCGTCCAGCACCGGGACGCCCAGCGTACCGAGGTGGTGGGGCACATCGGCGAGCTTGTCGCGCGCGCGCCCGCTCGTGAACCCGAGGCGGTGGATCAGCTCGAACTGGTCGTTCCGGAGCAAGTGCATCGCGAAGCGCCCGGTATCGAAGATCAGGTCGTGACTCAAGTTGAACTTGTGGATGTAGACTGAG
>Ga0137396_10000132_pt1 | contig 29290 bp, 22 predicted proteins | sample czc16metaG_FD_108284 | JGI IMG/M metagenome (GOLD analysis project Ga0137396, IMG submission 108284) | Vadose zone soil microbial communities from Angelo Coast Range Reserve, California, USA - czcobulk3.16 metaG | ecosystem: Environmental > Terrestrial > Soil > Vadose zone | place: USA...
CTTGCATTTCCTGGCACGTTGGGCCTAACATCCGGCCAGACTGTCCCGCGGAGGGTCCAATGAAAGTGTCGGATCTAATCGGGTCCCGCAAGGAAGTATTCTCCATAACCGAAGAGACGAGCGTGCATCAGGCGGCTCAGTATCTGCGCGAGAAACAGGTGCGCGCGGTGGGCGTTGTGGACACGGGCGGCAAGCTCGTGGGGGTGATCTCGCATAGCGATGTCTCCGACAAAGTGGCGGCAGAGAATAAATGCCCCGCGTGGATGAAGGCCTCCGACATCATGACGCGTGAACTGATCACGGTGACACACGACATGACGCTTGAAGATTGCTTGCGATTGATGGATCAGAACACCATCTTTCATCTTCTGGTGGTTGATGAAGGGCATGGGTTCTGCGGGATGCTCTCCATTAGCGACATCTTGCGAGTGGTGGCATCGGACGAGAAGGCGCGGGCCGACCTGCTGGAAGCGCTGATATTTCCGCAGCGCTAGAAATCCCAGATACAATTTATTGACAAGCAAGTTTGTTTTCCCCAACGGCCAACAACCGGAAGGTTAAGTGTATTAGGGAAACTGATTGTCACCTTTGCGAATTCCCTGCGCAACTAATCGCGACCTGCAAATCGAGAGCGAATCCGGGCGGTTCCGATGCGACCTGTACTATCGCATCAGCGTGGTCAGCATCAAGCTGCCGAGTTTGCGCGAGCGACATTGGCTGACACACTCTTCGCGGCCGATGCGAATGCTGTTCCAGGGTCGTCAGATCGTGGCGGTCGAAGCGCCGCTTCCAGCGACAAAACGTCTGCCGACTGATGCCAAAGTGGCGACCGGTGCGCGGCGCGTTCCGGCCATCGAAAAAGTAAACAACTGCCACTGAAGCCGCGCCTGTGCCGGCCTGCTCAGCTTCTTCCCACCCGATTGCTCTCATCCTGACACTCTACCGAGTGTCACCAATCATTCTGAAAAAGCACACTGTGAATCGTGATTACAGGAGTGTGATTCAGTTCCTGAATCATATGCAGTGCTTCACCAATCTTTACGCGGTTGACGCGTTGTCACTCGCCAGCGAGAATACAAATCAGGGCCCCGCCGGGGTCATCGAGGTCGCGATGCACCTCAAGACATGTTTCCGGACGTTGTCATGAAGCAGAAGAAGCAGATCGTCGTGTTCCTCGTACTTTTCGTCGTAGCCGCTACCTTTTGGTTTTGGTACTTCGATCGTGACAAGCCCACAGTAACCGCCGGCGCTGTATCGGTGGCCCAGACCTATCAGTTGCATTCCGTGGAGAATCCTCAACTCCATATCGACAGGCTTGCAGCGGCCCGCAAGCCCGAGTACAAGTACGCGGGGCGCAATATCTTTAGTGCGATTGCGCCACCTCCTCCGTCCAAGGAACCGGACAAAGAGGTTTCTAAACGTGAGCCCGTGGGGCCTCAGCCTGATCCAATCCCACCGCCGCCCACGCTCCCACCAAACTTGAAATTCTTCGGCTATGGCACGGTCCCCAATGGCATGGCTCGCCGTGCCTTCTTCACTGATGGTGAGGATGTTTATATCGTTTCGGAGGGCGAAATCCTGCTGAACCGGTATCGCATTCTGAAAGTAAACAATACGAATCTTGAGTTTGAGGAAATCTCCTCCGGTCGCCGCAGTACAGTGATGCTCGAAGACAAGGAACCCGGCCCATCGTCATGAGGAAGCACCTTACACGTTCGATGAGGCGCCATGGAGAAGGCGGATACTCGTGCTCCTCGTCGTTTTCCCGGGGTTGCTAAGATTGGTCTCGGTCATCGCTGCATCACCAAGTATTTTGACCGAAGGCAGGCGCGAAAAGAGATGATTTGGTGCGGTGAACAATACACCACGGGGACTGGAAACAGTTGGACAGGCAACGCGTCCGAACTAGTGCGCTTGTCAGCAAATTATTGACAGCCGCTTCGGTCTGGATTTTCTCGGCAGATTATTTCTCCACTAGGGCATATCTTTTCGCACAATTCGCGGAGTCCATCCCTGAGGCGAGCACCGCATCAGCACTGAGCACCCCGTAGCCTCCCAGCAGTACTACCACACCAAATCTCTGTAAATGAACAGTTTATTTTCAATGAAGCCAGCTCACTCCCTTCCTGACCGGGTAGAGCTTCCGATCCACAATTGGCGATTCGAATGCTATTTGATTTGAATCCAGAGAAGATGCAGCAGACCAGTTGGATGCCAGTGAATAACTCGCACGACAGAAACTTGACGCCCAGCAATTTCGCACTACCGCCGGACGAAACTGTATTTGGTTGCACTCCTGCTATGCGAAGGATGCGCCAGCAATTGGAAAGGATCTGCCACGCCAATGTTCCCTTATTGATCCAAGGGGCCGGTGGCAGCGGTAAGGAGACCCTTGCGAGATGGGTGCATCATCATTCCTCGTGGAGTTCTGGTCCGTTCATTAAGATAAACTTTGCAGCCATTCCAGGGAATTTGCTGGAGAGCGAGCTGTTTGGTCATCAAGCAGGAGCGTTCACCGGAGCGAATAGATCGAAAGTGGGACGAGTTGAGCTGGCTCAGGGAGGGACCCTTTTTCTGGATCAAATAACAGATTTGGACCTGCCGCTCCAAGCAAAACTGTTGCAACTGCTTCAGGACAGTTGTTTTGTTCGATTGGGCGATCATGAGGAAAGAAGAGTTGACGCGCGCGTAATTTGTGCAAGCACCCTCCGTGTGGAAGACGCCATGCTGGCAGGACGCTTTCGCGAAGACCTGTATTACCGAATCAATGTTTTCAGAGTTGAACTACCGCCCATGTCCGCTCGACGGGAGGACATTCCAGCGATTGCGGATTATCTACTCAAACAGTGCTGTTTGCGCTTCCAACGTGAGGCATCGGCCTTCGAAGCAAGGGAACTCCAACTTCTGCAGTGCCGCGAATGGCCGGGAAACATTCGAGAAATTGAAAATTGGGTTGCGCGGTACGTTCTTCTGGGCAGCGAGGGTTTGCGGGCAGAACAAACCACCAGAAAGAACGGAGATACTGCCATTACAAGAATGGCGGGGGATGGTTCCATACCTCTCAAGCGAATCGTGCAGCAGGCACGTAGAACGGTTAGCCACGAAGTGATCTTGGAAGTCCTGCACGCAAATCGCTGGAATCGACGCAGGGCCGCAAAGGATTTGAAAATCAGTTACCGCAAGCTGCTTTACGAGATGCGCCAGATAGGGTTACCTCCGAGGAGACTCCAGGAGACAACGCCAAAACTGGCTGACAAAAGCAACATCCAGGCTCCCTCCACAGATTGAAACGTGTTCGCTTTGCTGTCCCCAATTGACGGAGCATCGTGCTAACTTTGATGGACTAGCTGCGGGAGCCTTTTCGGCGTTTATCTGCACTGAAGGATTTGAGAATACTGGTATCAAGGGGAGACCGATGAAGAGTTCGATCTCAAATGAAGTTGCATCAGCGGTTCCTATGCTGGATCTGAAAGCGCAATACGCTTCGATCCGATCGGAAATTCAGGCAGCCCTCGACGGTGTGTTGGATTCTCAGCACTTCATCCTAGGGCCTCAAGTGCAGGCTCTTGAGGCGGAGATAGCACGCTATTGCGGGCGCAAGTTCGGAGTGGGAGTCGCATCAGGCACAGATGCAATCATTCTCGCGCTACGCGCTGCGGGCATTGGGCCGGGCGACGAGGTGCTTGTGCCATCTTTCAGCTTCATCGCTACTGCGGACTCGGTGAGTTTATTGGGCGCCAAACCAGTATTTGTTGAGATTCAGCGTGAGACGTTTAACATGGATCCGCAGAAGATCGCTTCCAAAATAACGCCCCGCACGCGAGCCATCGTGCCAGTCCATCTTTACGGACAGTCAACGGACATGGATCCAATCATGGAGCTCGCCCGACGACATAACTTGAAGGTGATCGAGGACAATGCGCAGGCTATCGGAGCTACCTACAAAGGAAAGAAGACTGCTGCGATTGGGGATCTTGGATGTATCAGCTTTTTCCCTAGCAAGAATCTGGGAGGTTACGGGGACGGAGGAATGATCGTTACGGATTCCGAACAGCTCTATAGACGCCTTCGAGGTCTGCGCAGTCATGGTGGAACGAAGAAATACTTCAGCGAAGAGCAGGGATGGAATAGCCGACTCGATGAAATCCAGGCTGCGATTCTGCGCGTGAAGCTGCGCCATCTGGATGCCTGGAACTCGGGACGCCGGGCCGCTGCCGCGTGCTACGATGCGCTCTTGAAAAATGTTGGTGGTGTAACGACTCCGCATGTGGCTGGTTGGGGAGACCATGTCTTCCACCAGTACACGATCCGCATTTCGAGGCGCGACGCCGTGCAGAAAACCCTCAGCGAGCAGGAAATCGCCACGACCGTCTATTACCCCACGCCAATTCACTTGCAGCCAATTTACTCTTCGATGGATTACCGGCAGGGGGACCTGCCGCAAACTGAGCGCGCCTGTCAGGAAGTACTCTCGCTGCCGATATATCCGGAATTGACGCAGGCACAAATCGCACGTGTCGTCGAGGCGCTTGCTCGCGCGGTGTAGCCCTGTTGGCGAGCAAGCGAAGCAGAATGAGCAGGAGTCAGTGGGCCCACAGTTTTGCAGGAGGCTGACCTGACGCCCAAGAACCCGCGAAGAGACCCCATGAGCAGCCCATGCCAAATCGTCTCCAAAGCAAGAGTCTCAGTAATCAAGCCTGCTTCCCGGCTGCACAAACCAGAGTATGAACAGTGTGGCAGGCACAGACGCGCTTCCTCACTACAGGGGGATGGCGCAACACCGGGCTCACGAGCTGATCGCGGTTGTGGCAGCCGGCAAACAAGCTTCCGCCTGATCACGGAGTAGGTTCCGAAGGCGACTCTCCATGCGCTTCAGACCGGTGTAGTGGCGAAACCGAGATTCCCAGCCGGCAAACAACGTTCAGCCTGAAGTCGCTGCACGAGTTCAATCATAGGCTTGTAGCGCCCGTCACGGAGTAGGTTCCGAAGGCGACTCTCCATGTGCTTCAGACCGGTGTAGTGGCGAAACCGAGATTTCCAGCTGCCAACCAATCTTGGCTGCTCAAGATCAATCTCCCAGGGGTGGAAATAGAGTATGGCGGGCTGATTCTCGCGGCGGTGGATCCAGCGAATTGCCCAGCGAGTATAGCTCATCGGCAACAGCCGCAAATAGCCGCCGCCCCCGACCGGCAGATTCATTGACCCAAGACGCGCGGTGGACATTGGAACCTCGACGATGCTGCGTCCCCCAGAGAGATCCAGGCGATGTGCGAACCGCGGAGCGCCAGGAGAACCATAGAGGTCGTGGCGAATCGGAAATATGCTGGAGTCGTAGAGGAACCCTTCTTCAGCGAGGATTTCGAGCGCCCAGAGAGAGTCGCGGCGGATGGAAAACGTCGGGGCGCGATAACCAAAGATTTGCAAGCCGGCAGCGTCCTCGATGGCCGCTCGCGCGCGCCGCAGGTCTTCGCGAAATTCATCTCGAGTCATTGTAAACACGCGCCGGTGAGCGTAACTGTGGCAAGCTACCTCGTGGCCCCTCTTGGCAATTTCGCGGACAAGGCTTGGCTCTCGCTCGGCAACCCAGCCGAGTACAAAAAACGTCGCCCGGCAATCGTGCTCATCGAAGAGATCCAATACACGGAGCGTGTTCTCGCGTACCCGCTGGGGAAATTGCGGCCAACGGGAGTAAGGAATCTTCGAAGCGAATGCCTCTACGTGAAAGTAATCCTCCACATCCACGCTGAGCGCATCAACCGGCACCGGGCCATTATCCGATGGAAGGCTATAGGTCGCCTGCCAAGTTGTTTGCTGACTTTTCTGCATTTTCGGGGTCTTTATGTGCGTGCCAAGAGCGTGACTTTTGATTCGAAGCAATCGGATGGCCAGTGGGCAGAGAATAACGGTTGAGAGGGTCTCGATAACGGCGTCACGAGAGATGGAGCGACTCGGATCGCAAGTGCAAGTGACAGAGGCAGTTATGAAAAGAATTGGAGGAAACAAGCGACAGGTTTTGCGCGCTCGAGAAAGGACCAAACGACAGTCTGTTGCGGGCGGCTAGTCATCACAGTCCTTAACTGTGAATGAAGTTGCCGTCTCTATGAAACTCTCTTCCTTAGCATCACGCCACCCTAGCCCCGCGGAGGGCAGGATTAATGAGTTCTGCGCCCATCTACGTTAAGGTGCACATTTTTAATCACTTACGCAAGGGCTTACGGATCGGATTTTCCGGCGCTTTGGCGAGGTAAGTGCTCTCCTCATCGGAGTCGAGGCATGAAGCCGGTGAAACCCACTTTTGCGGAGCTGAGAATCTCCGCTGACTCAGACATGGAGTAAACTTTATGAAAAGCAGGAAACACTTCCTTTTCGGAGTGACGACCTGTGCGGTGCTTCTACTAACTGTAGTAAGCGGCCGTGCGCAGCAGGAGCAGATGCGTTCCGCGAGTGACGAACGCCCGGCCCCTTCCGGGTCTGGCAAACCGGCCAAGTCGGCTGACGTAGCGGCAGTCCAACCCAAGAAGGAACCAACGGCAAGCGAGCTGGCGAGTTACCGCATCGGTGAGCAAGACGTCCTGATGATCACGGTCTGGAAAGAACCAGAACTTTCCGGTCCGGTGATCGTGCGTCCCGACGGAAAGGTCACGGTGCCGTTGATCAATGAAATTTCCGTCGTGGGCATGACTCCGGAACAATTGCAGACCACGCTGACCGACAAGCTCCTTCCCTTCCTTACCGTCCCGCAGGTGACTGTGACGGTGCGAGAAATCAATAGCCGAAAGGTCTATGTCATTGGCCAGGTTGGCCGTGAAGGCTCATACCGCATTAACGGCGCGACGACCGTGTTGCAGATCATCGCCGAGGCTGGCGGCTTGCGAGATTTCGCCAATCGGAAGCGAATCTACGTTCTCCGCAATGAAAACGGGAAACAGCTTCGTTTCCCATTCAATTACGAGGAAGTGGTTCGCGGGAAGAATAATGCTCAAAATATCGTTTTGATCCCCGGTGACACCGTTCTTGTGCCATAAGAAAAAATACGACACGGGAGACGCATCTATGCCGACAACAAGCAGCCGTGATTCCGGATTGCGAGCGGCGTCGACGATTGCGACGCTCGCCCTCGTTCTGTTCCTAGTCCCTGGCGCTGCTTATGCTCAAGACGCGGGCGGAGCGCCGGCTGGCCAGGAATCCCTCGGGAAAGGATCTGGCCGGGAAATCGTCAGCTATGTGCCGAAGACTTCAGTCACCAACAGTGCTACGGGACAATCCATGGATAGTCCCCTATCTCCGCTGCACTTGGGCCGACTCTCCCTCCTTTCCTTCGAAAGTTTCTACCTCTACGACAACAACTACAACTTTTCGCAGACGGATTCCCGTAGCTCCCAGGCGGCCACATTTCGGGCTCACGTGGCGTATTCCCTTCGCAGAAAAAGATCCCAGTTAACCCTGCAATATCGTCCTTATCTGCTGGCCTCTGGAGCAAATATCAAAGGAAGCTTCCAGTCCAACAATCTGGACATCCACTCCGATTTTCGTTTGAGCTCCCGCTGGCTGCTCCTTCTAACGGAGGCATTTAACATGGACCAGGGGCTCATACCCCAGTTTGGCTTGCTGCCGGATTACCAGACCGGTAATCTGACGAAGAATCCTTATCTGGGTACGAACCGGAGATACCTGGAAAACAATCTTGGTGCCACACTCGAGCATCCGTTGAGTGCTCGGACCAGCCTCGCATTTGATTTTCGCTATCAGTACATCCGTACCGTAGTGGGCCCGAACGACATCAATGTCGCACCCGATCCTTCCTTCAAGAGTGTGCAGTCGGTGCAATCCCTCGCCGCGGGGTTTGGCTGGTCGCACGCCTTCAGCGCAACACAGGGGATGCAGATCCGTTATGGCTATGACCATCGCCTCTACAGCACGGGTGGGATTGCTGACCTGCATAGCCTGTTGTTCAATTACAACTGGCGGATTCGGCGCTCGCTCTTCATGACAGCCGGCGCAGGTCCAGCGGTTCTGATTCCAGAGAAGCCAGCGGGAGCTGTCCTGGCACCAGCTTGGACGAAAAGCTATCAGGGAAACTTTGCCATGACGAAGTCGTTCGAAGGCTCTTCGGTGACGTTTAGTGCTGCTCGTAATCAAGACTTTACAGGGGTGATCGGCGGTGCCTTTAACGACCGTTTCGACCTCTCTTATGCGCGGAGGTTGAATCGCCGCTGGAATGCGGTTGTGGGCGCAGGGTATGTCCACCAGGGCACCTTGAGCGGCGGGGGAATTGACGGGCAACAGGTCTGGATGCGCACGGACTACCGTATTAGCCAGTCCTGGTCCACGTTCAGTTCGATCATCTCACTCCGTGAAACAGGCGGTGTGCACACGGGCCGACGCAATTTGATCATGGGCGGGATCCAGTGGTCATGGCGCCCGGCCTCCAGCTATAACGCAGGCATCGGATTCTAAAATAAAATCATGTTCCAAATGCTAGGTCAATACGTTCCGATAAAGAGCGTCATTCTGGCACTGACGGAAAGCGTCCTGATCCTCGGAGCTCTCCTGCTGGCGACTTGGATGCGGCTCGGCAGCGTGTCTGCGCTGAACCACTACCTCAGTTTGCCCTATGCATCGGAGAAATTCGGTCTGATCGTGGTTGTCTGTTTGGTCAGTTTTTACTACAGCGATCTGTACGACCTCCAGGTCGTTTCGCGCCGCGCTGAATTATTGGTACGACTCCTCCAGGCGCTTGGAGCAGCTTCCTTGATCCTCGCGCTATTGTTCTATCTCCTTCCAGACCTATCATTGGGCCGTGGAATTTCTGCCCTGGCCGCCATAACTGTGGGCGTCCTGATTGGCGCATGGCGCCTGATTGTGGATGCAACGGGATCCTTTTTTCGGCCCCTCCACCGTGTGCTGGTTGCAGGAACGGGGAGAGTCGGCATTCAGCTTGTTAGGACCATCCTCGAACACCCCGAGCTGCACTTCAAAGTAGTTGGGTTTCTCGATGAGCGCGGCGAGGACATTGGCAAGTCCCTGGTGAACCCCGGAATTGTTGCCGGCGTGGCGGACCTTGAAGAGATAGTACGTCGCGAGCGGGTTGACCGAGTAGTTGTGTCCTTCACCGAGCGGCGAGGACGGATGCCTGTCCGGCAGCTTGTGCGAATCAAGTTGGCCGGCGTTCGTGTTGAAGATGCACACGTGCTCTATGAAAGGCTGACCGGACGGATCATGCTTGATATGCTTCCACCAAGCACACTGATCTTTTCCGATGGTTTCAGAGTAAGACCTATCCTGAAGATGTTTAAAAGACTGATCGACATCGTGATGGCTTCCGTAGCGATCGTGTTGCTCTCTCCGCTGCTGGTGTTGGTCAGTCTGGCAATTTATCTGGAATCGGGAAAGCCCGTCCTGTTCCGGCAACAACGGATCGGGCTGCGCGGAGAACCCTTTGAAATTCTGAAATTCCGCACAATGAAGCAGGACGCCGAGCAGAACGGCGCGGTTTGGGCCATCGAAGGCGACCCCCGAATCACGCGCGTCGGGAGGATCCTCCGCCGCTTGCGACTCGACGAACTCCCGCAATTCGTGAATGTTTTGCGCGGGGAGATGAGCGTGGTTGGGCCCCGTCCAGAGAGGCCCGAATTCACTACGACGCTAGAGACAGAAATCCCGTATTACGCGGAGCGCCACTCCGTGCGGCCCGGAATCACCGGTTGGGCACAGATCAAGTACAGGTATGGCTCGTCGATCGAAGACGCAAAAACGAAGCTAGAGTACGACCTGTTCTACATCAAACATCTTTCGCCCCTGTTCGATGTGATCATCCTCCTCCGGACCGGCCAGGTGATGATTTCTGGGACAAACCGCCAACTGGAAGTAATCGTTAGCCGGCCCGCCGCGACTCATCCCACTCTTCAATCAGAGGTTTAGGGCTGCACAGAAGTGGCGAACAGAGACTGAGTTGCCGTGGCCTGATCAACTATCCGGCAGCCTGCCTGGCTCAGTCGTGCGAGAAGCTGCTCCCGATTGTGATGCGGATCGCTCCGTGGGGTCATCACCGCAAGCCGTTCGGTTAGACAGGACACTTCGTAGGTCTGCTGGATTCCTCGCAGGACCGCTGGACTGAAAAGAGTATACCCTCGCCACTGCAGAAGGCGTCCCTTGTCGAGCCCTAAGACAACGACATCATAGTTTTGATTGTTCAATTCGTCGATCACAGGCTGGGGTGACCACCGCCCGGCCAACTCGAGGTAATGATTGACAGACGGGTCGAGAAGTACCGGGGTCTTCGCCTGAACAGCAAGATAAGAGTTGTCGGAGAGATATTCACGTCCCTCGAGCGCCCAAGCCACTCCCTTAAACCCTTGTCGTCTTCCCAAAGCAACTTGCGTGCGCCATGCCTCCAGGCCCAGGCCAAAGGTCCACAGCAACAGGAGCAACAGGGCCGCACGAAGGACAGGACTCGCCGTGGACCAGTCCACCATCATTTTCCTGACGGCGAAAGGCACGAGCAGCGCAGCTATGGTCCAGATTTCCAAGAACGCGTTTGTGCTAGAGCCCGGACCCGTAGACAGAGAGATTGCAACGCAACAGGCAAGCAGCCAGTAGATCCCGAGTAGGCGAGCTCGGATCGGCGATTCGGTCAGGGCCACCCACAGGCCCAACAGTCCGAGCGAGAGCAAGATCCCCTGAGATGGAAATTGCAGGAGATCTTTTTTGAGGAGAGCCAAACCGCTCGCTGGATTCACTATTGAACTTCGAAAGAGCGCCGCTTCTTGAAAGACCGGTTCGTGACGAAGGAGTAGCAAGCCGAATGTCGTAGCGACCGGCAACATCGCGGCCACACTCACTATGATGAGCTGTCGGATTCGCACATGGAAGAGCAACCAAAGCCCGATCGCAAGCGCTGCAGCGCTGTAGGACTGCTTGAACAGAACGGCGAATCCCAGGCACAGCCCGCCGAGGATGGCATCGGCCACCGAGGGGAATTCGGCCCGAGAAATGAAATAGATCGCCAAGAGATCAAGAAAGAGTGCAATCGCGTCAGGCCGTACGCTGACGTTCCATTCGGCAAAATCGTACTGCGAGAGGATGAAGGTCGAACTTAGGAGCGCCAGGAACGGACGGAGCCCAGCACGGCGGGACCACCGGTATGCGACCCAGGCGGTCAGCAGAAAGCAGGCGAACACCAATTCACGCCCCATTCGCAATAGTCCGAGAAAGTCGAGAGAGCCGAGCCGCGCTATGCCTGCCAAACTCAGATAGAGCAAGGGTCCATAGGGAGCGGGGGTGAACGGCGAGGCGTCCAACTTGGGAAAGAGATGGCCGGTGTGGGCAGCCCACAGGGCGATGCGGACGATCGTGGACTCAGGATAGGTATTGTCACCGTCGTAGCCAAAAATCATCCAAACCTTCCACAGCCCGAATACAGTTCCAAGAAGTGTCGAGCCGATGAGAAGGGCCAACAGCCAGGAAGGAGGAATCGATAAAAACTTCGCGATGCGCTCTCGAAGACCGGTGTTCAACCGCCCTTCTCCTTTAGACAGACGCAATGCGACGATCCAAGGCTTGATGTCCTCTCTGAGGCCCACGGTCGGCGATCTGGGGAGAAAGGAGTGTCGAGGTCAAAACTTAGCTGCTCTCTGACCAATAAGCAAGCACAATGTGCGCTCGTAGTCTGTCGATGAGTCGTTGTCTCGGACACGAGTCAGGGCCTGAGGCAGAGAGTTTGAAGCAGCGGGTCCCTCGGGGCCGCCACCGAGGGAGAGTTAGAGTCGCGCAACTACGCTCCTATAAGCAATACCCCTTCCTGCTGTGATAGCACACTTCTTGCTGCGCCTAAGAAGCTGCATCTGAGCATGAAACCGGCAACGGACCCGTGGGCGATGCGCGTGGAAGCTACGGAATCATGATGATTTTTAAGGACTTAGCCGTGTTTGAAATCTCATAACAACCGTAAGACGTAGATCCGATGGAGAAACAAGTTGCACATAAGAGAAAGTCCTTTCCAAAGCCGGAGACGATCTTGAAGCAATCGAACCCGGTTGGCGGTCACATTTAGTAAGCCATTTAAATGGAGCATGATACCTGTATTCGCGTGCAGTTCCCTGCGGGCTGACTTTGGAACCCTAGGTGCACCACACAAGGTACAGTCGGGCCCCGTCAGTGTGTATTTCAGTATCGATCGGCTCGAAACGCGTAGCGGGATGGAACGTCGTAGAAGGTCAATTTTTCTGGGTGAAGGCAGCAAGGTTTTGGCACGAGCGAGCGATGGAAACCAACAAACCTAAGAATCTTAGTAAGCCAACCCTCGGAGGGATTGAACATTTTACCCCGGTTGATTACTGGCGACTCATCATGCGTCGTAGGTGGATTATCATAATCACCACGCTGACGATAGCCCTGGCCGCGGCCGTCGTAGCATTCTTCCTGCCCAATGAGTATCGAACCACGACGGTCATCCTCGTGGATCCCCGAAAAGTGCCCGACAGTTATGTGCTATCCACAGTGACGTCGGGTGTTTCCGATCGTCTGGCGACGCTAGGGCAGCAGGTTCTATCGACAAGTCGGTTGAAGCAGATTATCGAAGAGATGGGCCTCTACCGGCAGCTGCGGACGAAGAAGTCCGAGGAACAGATCGTAGAACTAATGCGAAAGTCGGTTGAGGTCGAAGTCGTCGCAGCGACGACCGGTGACCGCGGCCTCGGCGCATTCAACATTTCCTATACCGGCCGAGACCCATTCTTGTCGGCTCGTGTCACAAACCGTCTCGCCTCTCTCTTCATCGAGGAAAACGTTAAGGCCCGCGAGGAGCAGGTGGTTGGCACGTCGGAGTTCCTGGATCGGGAATTGGAGGATGCCAAGAAGGACCTGGCGGCCAAAGAAGAAAAGATCGGCGATATCAAGAAGCGATATGCTTCCGAGCTCCCTGAGTCTCAGGCGATGCACCTGCAGACTCTTTCTTCTCTCCAAATCGAGTTGCGCAGTGAAATGGAGGCAGCCAGCCGAGCGCAACAGCAAAAGGGATTTTTGCAATCCATGCTAACCGAAACCACCCCCGTCGTTAATCTAGACCGGGTGGGCCAGTTTTCGTCGGAATTGCTCGCTCTGCAAGCACAACTCGTGCAGGCGCAGACGCAGCTGGATGATCTTCGCAAGCATTACGCGCAGAACCACCCCGACTTCATTAAGAAGAATCTTGAAGTTGCCGACTTGGAAAAACGGGTGGCGCAGATCAGGAAGACAGACGACCCCGCCAAGCGGCAGGTGCTAGCCACTCCCCAGAGGCAGCGCAATCCGGTTGTCGAAAGCCAGATCGCCGGTCTCGATGAGGAGATCCAAAAACGCAACGAACGCCAAACGGAGATCAAGAATCAGATCAGCTATCATCAGTCCAAGCTCGAACGAATTCCAGTGCTTGATCAGCAAATTGCCTCCGTCACGAGGGACTACGAGGTCGCGCGGGATCATTTCCGGATCCTTCTCGATCGCAAGTTCTCTGCCGACATGTCATCTAACTTGGAGACTCGCCAGAAAGGCGAGCGATTCGTCATACTTGATGCAGCGCAGCCCCCAGTGACTCCGACACGACCCAACCGGCTTTTGATCGATCTGCTTGCTTTAGTGGTGGGCTTAGGCGCGGGTCTGGCGGCAGCGTTCGTGGTGGAGATTCTCGATGTCACCGTGAAAACGGAGCGAGACATCAAGGTTCTTTTGCGCGTACCAATCTTTGGCGAAATTCCTTTCCTCCTCACATCACCCGAGAGGCAGCGGCGGCGACACCAGACAATCCTCGCAGCATCTGGCAGCGCAGTGTTGGCCGCTGTTTACGCCGTTCTCGTCGTTCTTTCCTCGCGCTGAGGCCTGGCCTCTGCCATGGAGATCCGTAAGACGCGCCGAAGAGAAATAAGACTAGAGGAGTGGGACAAGGATTCCCGCAATGTCGATTGCTACCCAAGATTTCATGGATTGTTTTCATCGCGCCATCACCAGTCCACAACTCGGAGGCCACATTGGCGGAACGGGGTCTAGTTGGGCTCCCCGCACACACAAACCGAGGCCTAGCCCGTCTTCGAATCGTGACTTAGTGCATATTCATGGGGGCACGCCGGGTGTTGGGATTCCGAGCCAGGCCCCACGGCCGCTTTTCTAATTGGAGACAGATACGCCAATGCGAATCCTCTTCCTCGTCCATCGCCTGCCCTACCCACCCAACAAGGGCGACAAGATTCGCTCGTTCTGGGAGTTGCAGTCGCTCTCGGCGCGGCACGAGGTTGACTTGTTCTGTTTTTACGATGATCCGGCAGACCAACACTACTTGAAAGAACTGAGCCGGTATTACCGCCGTTGTTATGCGGAGGGGATATCTCCGCTCCGAAGCCGCGGTCGCGCGCTGGCAGCCGCTGCTCTCGGCCGACCCTTCAGCCTAGGCTTCTATTATTCCCCTACCATGGGGCAGCAGGTTCAGCAGGCGCTGCAAACCCAGGCTTATGATCTCATTTTGGTCTTCAGCTCTCAGATGGCTCAGTATGTCGCATCCGTCTCCTCTCTTCCACGCGTCCTCGATATGGTTGATGTGGATTCCTTGAAATGGGAGCAGTACGCCCAGCACGCAGTTCCCCCAAGCTCATGGTTATGGAAGCGGGAAGCCCGAAACCTGGCCAGATTTGAGGCCCAAATCGTCAAGAATTTCTCTTTGACGATGCTCTGCACAGAGGGTGAGGCGAACCTCCTCCGCGGCCGATGTGCAAGTCCCAGAATTTACGCACTACCGCATCCTTTGGACATCACCTACTACGATCCCAGCTTGGTTGCGGTACCGCAAGAAGTCGCTGCACTCCAGCCCTATATCATCTTCACTGGCTCGATGGACTACTTGCCTAATGTTGACGGAGTGTTGCAATTCTACCGCAATGTCTTTCCGAGGATCCGGGCGCGCTTACCTCAAGTGCGGTTCGTGATTGCGGGCAGGAATCCAACGCGCTCCGTTCGCCGACTGACAACGGATCCTGCAGTACACGTAACTGGTTCCGTCTCAGATATCCGTCCTTATCTCCGCGGCGCGACTGCTGCAGTGGTACCTCTGCGTATCGCACGAGGGCTTCAGAATAAGCTGATTGAGGCGATGGCGATGGGCCTCCCCGTCGCTGCGAGTCGCATTACCGCGGCGGCACTGCCCGAGAGCCTATCGCCTCTGCTAATTATCGAGGACGATCCTCAGCTTCTGGCCGACAAACTCGTGGGCCTTATCCGCCACGGGTCCGCTGCATCCCCAGAAGCGCTGCGGGAGGGCATCGCCAAGGAGTATGGCCGAACGCGACTGGAGCAAGAATTCGAAAGCCTGCTTCTGCGCGCACAGGAGCTTCACGCTAAACGCCGGCAAGAAGACGCACTGGATCGTAAGAGGGAATCTCGGGCACTTTCGGCATACGCTGGAACAAACTGGAAATAGCTGAGTCTGTGAACAACTCAACCCAGCGCTCCTTGCTCACGTGGCCAGCGCGGAAGAATCTCTAAGGATAACTAAGCGAATGGCGATTTGCGGCATTACGGTAACACCGGGGGTTCGGCCCGTCGAACGAGGCGTGCTCGACGCCATGATGTCGACGCTGTTGCTTCGTCCGGACTCCGCATCTGGGTCCAGTATCGATCCCGAGGCCGGGTTTGGACATGTGTCCTCCTCGGGAATAGCTTCCATCTGGTCGACCGCTCAGGTGCTCGTTGTATGTGACGCCGACCTCTACAATTCAGACGAGCTGAACGCCAGCTTGCGCGGAAACTGGACGACGTCGAATCACGCTGCCCTGCTTGCCGCCCTGTATCTCGAAAACGGGGCGGAGTTCATCCATCGCCTGCGCGGGGCTTTTGCTCTGGCCATCTGGGACAAGCAGAAGAAATCGCTCCTGCTGGCAGTCGATCGCTTCCGCATCAAACCCCTCTGCTACGCGGTCGGTAGCGGGGACATCGTTTTCGCCTCGCATCCTCGCGCGCTATTTGCGAGCCGGCGTATTGAAAAGTCCGTGAACCTCAAGGCGATTGTTCAATATCTCAATTTCACTGCCATCCCGGCGCCCTACACTGCCTACGGGGGCGTAGAGAAACTCCCGCAGGGGACCTACTTGCTTTGGTCGGACGGGCAAGCGCGAACGATTCGCTATTGGCAAATGACGTATCCGGAGGACGCCCGGTCGTCAACAAGTCAGCTCGCAGAAGAGCTCCTGGACCGCATGGAAGAGTCCGTGCGCGTGACTTCGGCGGAGATCCTCTCCCCGAAGCTCGGCTGTTTCCTAAGCGGGGGCACGGATAGCAGCTCAATCACGGGCTTGCTGACCCGGATCCGGCAAAGCCCTGTCCAAACTTTCTCGGTCGGCTTCTCTGAGCAGCGCTTCAATGAGTTGGACTACGCGCAGACCGCTTCGCAGTATTTCGGAGCGCACCATGTTCAGTCAGTGCTGGGACCCGACGAGGTGCTGAAGACTATCCCCGTGATCGTCTCTGCCTATGACGAACCGTTCGGCAACGCCTCGGCCCTTCCGACGTATCACTGCCAAGTCCTAGCGCGTGAACACGGGATCGATGTCATGCTCGCGGGTGACGGGGGCGACGAGCTTTTCGGGGGAAACGAAAGGTACTCGACAGATCAAATCTACCAGGTCTATCAACGCATACCTGCTATCCTGCGCCGGAGGCTGGTCGAACCGCTCGCGTTCGGGTTCCCCAATTCGGCGGAAGCCATCCGCAAGATTCAGCGCTACATTCGCCGCGCAAACACAGGGCATCCAGAGCGCTACTGCGAATGGCTCCTGCTGCAGTATTTTGAGCCGGAGCAGGTCCTCGGACCCAAAATGCTGCTGCGGAACGGGGATGCCGATCTGCTGGCCGTTCCCCGCGCGCTTTACCGCGCCGCGCCAGCTCATTCGGAGCTGAACCGGCTTCTCTACGTGGATGCTCAGATGACGCTTGGCGACAATGATATTCCGAAGGTCGTCCGAACCGGCGAGCTCGCTGGAGTTAGTGTGAGGTTTCCGTACTTGGATCATCGTTTGGCGGAGTTCTCCGGACGGCTTCCCGTCCATCTGAAGCTCCGCGGCTTTGAGAAGCGCTATCTGTTCAAGCAGGCCACCCGGCAGCTGTTGCCAAGAGAGATTCTGCGAAAAAAGAAACACGGCTTTGGTCTCCCAATCGGTCTTTGGCTTCGCTCTGACCCGAAACTGCGCGGAATGGCCGAAGAAATCCTCTTCGACTCACGTACCTATCAGCGGGGTTATTTCCAGAGATCGTTTATCGAACAACTTTTCCGGCTCATGGATGGAGACGACAAGACCTTTTTCGGCGATCTTCTCTGGCTCTTTGTCATGCTCGAGCTCTGGCACCGCCATCATCTTGAAGGGAAGGCAGCGTGAAAGTCGTACGGCATCAGAGCTGGGATGAGCTGGAGGCGTTACGAGCGAAGTGGAACTTGCTGCTTGCAGCCAGCGCCAGCGACACGGTTTTCTTGACTTGGGAGTGGGCGAGTGCATGGTGGAACACTTACGCTGCCGGTCGCTCACTCTATGTCTTGACGGCATGGAACGATGACGTGCTCGTGGGCGTCGCCCCGTTTTACGTCGATTCGGTGCGTCGCTGGGGAGTGAACTGGACTTGTCTGAGGTTGATCGGTGACGGGTCAAACGACTCGGATTACCTAGATTGCTTCACGCAGCGGGGCCGGGAGCAGGAAGTCGTGAGTGCGTTCATAGCCCATCTCGACGGCCATCGGGGCGAGTGGGACGAACTCGAACTCCACGGCCCTTCGGAGAACTCGCCGGCTCTGGCGGTTTTCATCGAGTGTGCGCGTGAGCGTTCCTGGAGAACTTCCTCCCACACAATTCCTTGTGCTACGCTCGCTCTACCAACTCGGTGGAGCGATTACCTCCAGTTGCTGAAGCCGCGCGTTCGCACCAAGGTCCGTTCCAGCCTGACCTTCCTGGACGAACAGATTCGATCAGCCCCGCGCCAATGCATGACCACCGAGGAGCTGGATCAGTGGCTCCCTATGCTGTTCGACCTCCACACTCGGCGCTGGCAGGAGGCAGGCCGTCCTGGTGTTTTCCTTGACCAAGCGAAGCGCAGTTTCTACTCGGAGGTGTCGCGGTCGATGCTCGAGCAGGGGTGGCTCGCACTGCATCGGCTGGACTGGGGCGAGCGCCCGCTGGCCCTACAGTACGGTTTTGTCTATCGCAACCACTTTCACTTGTTGCAGGAGGGGTATGACCCGGCATTTGAAGACTTGCGGCCCGGACTCTCGCTGCGGAGCTGGTTAATCCGCCACTGGATTGAGCGCGGACTTGACGAATATGACTTCCTCGCCGGCGCGGCGCCGTACAAAATGGATTGGGGCGCGCAGCAAAAGCAGAGTCTGCGGGTGTCAATCGCACACAATCGGCCGGGCGCTTGGGTTTTTCATGATGCGCCGCGTCTGCGCGAGCAAGTGAAGGAAACGGCTCGCAGAGTTGTCCCTGAGTCGTTGCTGGCTTGGAAGAAGGATTGGCTTGCGAGACGCGCGCGGCGCCTCTGGCAGCACAGCAAGAAACGATCTGCTGCCGATCGTATACGCCGATTGGCGCTCTCCGTCGTTTCATGGGCTTACACCTCGACACCCGCGGAGAGAATCGGCCGAAGCTTGGCGGCTCGCTACACGCTTGAATCCTCAGGAAATCAGCCCCGGTCTGTTCTGCTCCGCAGGCGGTCTGATCCGATCCTCCACATTCTTCTTTATCATCGCGTCAACGACGATCGCGACCCGTACTTGCCATCCTTTCCGGTCGCGGCATTTCGAGCACAGATGGAGCACATCGCCCGGAACTTTCCCGTCGTAGGACTGGACGAAATTGCTCGTGGCGCACTACCCCGGAACGGTCAGAACTATTGCGTGGCGATCACCTTCGATGATGGGTACCGCGACAACTTCCTTCATGCTTTTCCAATCTTGAAGGAACTGCGGATTCCGGCCACGATTTTCTTAACCACTGGCTGCATCGAGCAACAGAAATTGGCGTGGTACGACCAGGTATGCCTCGCGTTCAAGCTCACAGCGGAGCGACGCCTCAGATTGGATTTGCCGGACGCGCCCGGCGGCTCGCTCGAGGGTGAGACCGCGCGGCTTCAGACGCTTCGTCACACGCTTGAGTGGTTTTGGAAATTGTCCGAAGCGCAGCGCATTTGCGGCGCGAGCGAGCTGTTTCGGGCGCTTCGAGTCCCCCCGGATTTGAATCTGCACAACGTTATGCTGAACTGGGATGAAATCCGACAGATGAGCAAACACAACATGCGATTCGGCGCTCACACCGTGACTCATCCAGTCTTGTCGAAGCTATGCCGCGGACGATTGGAAGAGGAGATCCTCGGCTCCAAGCAGACCATTGAAAACCGGCTACAACTTCCGGTGCGGCACTTCGCCTATCCCTTCGGGGGGCAGTCGGACTTCAGCGCCGAATCCAAAGGCGTCGTGCAACAGGCCGGATTCGAAACGGCGGTGACGACAATGTGGGGGTTCAATTCACTTGGTGAGGATCGCTATGCACTGAAACGCTTCAGCCCGTGGGACGCCGACCCCGGACTTTTCTCACTTAAGCTCGATTGGTACCGCTTTGTCGGGATGCCGCCGAAACCTTTGACACAAGAACTTGCTCGGAAAGGTTGAACCAGCGTGAAGGACGAACTCCAAAAGCTCATTCGGCACGCCGCGGTGTACGGCTTTGGTCGGATCGTAGGCCGGGCGGGCAGTTTCTTTCTCATCCCGGTCTACACGCACTACTTCTCCGCGTCGGACTACGGGGCGATGGAGATTCTGAGCCTGGCCGCGATGGTGGCGGGGATCTTACTTGCACTTGGTCTCCCCACTTCTCTGATGCGTTTCTATTATGCGAATGACGACCCGCAGGAACGAGGCCGAACGGTTAGCACGGTGCTGTTGTTCTCCCTCGCCCTGGGCGGAAGCATCGCCGGGCTTGTCATTCTGAATGCGAGCACGATTTCCCGGATGTTGCTGGGAAGCGAGGGCCAGGCGGTGCTCGTCCGATTGGTCGCAGTCACTTTCTTCTTCTCGTACTTTTCAGACTTGGCCTGGGTGTATTTGCGTGCAAAACAGCGTTCGGGCCTTTATGTCTTCCTGACGCAGGCATCTCTTATCGGCGCAATCATCCTAAACCTGTATTTCGTTGCAGTGCGCAAGATCGGAGTCGTGGGGGCATTCTGGGGAAACGCGATCGCCACCGCTACAATAGGGATGATCTTACTGTTTTTGACGCTGCGCGAGGTAGGGCTCCGATTTTCCCCTTCTCGGCTGGGTACGATGCTGCGGTTCGGGGCCCCGCTCACGCTGATTTGGGTCGCTGCTTTTGCGCTGAACTACTCCGACCGCTTCTTTCTCCAACGGTTCACAAGCCTGGCTGAGGTCGGTGTCTACGCTCTGGCCTACAAGTTCGGATACGTCCTAAGTCTGATGGTTATCCAGCCGTTCCAACTGATTTGGGAGCCTCAATCTTACGAGATCGCAAAGCGGGACAACGCCAAGGAGATCTTTCCGCGGCTCTTTGTTCTCTACTCCATCGCCCTGACTACGGTGGCTTTCCTCGTCGCCTTGTTCATCCGTGAAGTGTTTGAAGTCTTTGTCAATGCGAGGTTTCAATTCGGTGCTCGCATGGTGCCGCTGATTGTCTATGCTTACGTCGTTCAGGGAATGGGGCTCTTTTTTGAAGCCGGACTTCTGATTCGGAAAAAGAGCCGCACCATCGCAGCAATCGGTGTCGTAAGCACGCTGTTCTGCTTGGCATGCAATGCGGTTCTGATATTCGCCTTGGGCGCCTGGGGGGCGTGCCTTTCCACGCTGATCAGCTTCGGGGTATTGAGCGCGGCAACGTACTTTTACAGTCAGCGCTGCTATCCGTTTCACTGCGATTTTAGCGGCGTTGGGAAAGTCATCGCGCTGAGCGTGCTCGTGCTCTTTGCCGCCTGGATGCTCCCGGTCGAATCTTTTGCGCCGCGTATGGTTTACAAGCTTGCGCTTGCTGCTGTCTTTCTGTTCGGGGTGTTCAAGCTGCGAGTTCTACAGCCCGAGGAAGCTTCCGCCCTAAAGGAGTTGGTAGAAGCGGGATGCCGTAAGATCGGTTGGTCCAGCCTCGGAGTTGCGGTACCAAGGAATTGAGGTGACAGCTGTGGTTGATGTAAGTGTGATTGTTGCAACGCACAATCGGGCCGCGCTGGTTGCTGAAGCCATCGAAAGCGTGCTGGCCCAGACGGCCCCGGTGCGTGAAGTGATCGTCGTGGACGACGGCTCAACCGACACGACACACCAGACGCTGACCGGCTTTGGCGACCGGATTCGCGCTGTCTTTCAAACGAACCAAGGGGCTTCCGCGGCGCGTAATCACGCCATGCGGCTCGCCCGAGGCTCCTGGCTCGCCTTCTTGGATGACGACGATGTTTGGCTGGCGACGAAGATCGAAGAACAACTCGAGGTAGTTCGGAGGAACCCGAAGCTGGCTCTCGTTTATTGCAGTGATTACGCTGTGGATCACCAGCTTCGGATCATGCATGCGCGCCCGGCGCGGCCCGAAAATCGCGGGGATGTTTTCGAGAAGCTTTTGATCAACAACTTCATCTACACGTCCTGCGTGCTGGCCCGCCGCGACGCGGTCGAAGAGTCCGGTCTAATGGATTTGAAGCTCGCGTTCGCGCAGGACTGGGATCTTTGGTTGAAGATTGCCGCGAAGTATCCGGTAGATTTCGTCGAATCCCCGCTGGTCTACTACCGACACTCCGCCGTCGGTTGCCTGACCAAGGACATCCCCGGTCCAAATCGAATCCAGGAAGTCCAGAGCATTATGGACCGTGCGTGCCAGCTCAGACCCATCCTAGCCTCATCACGCCAGTTGGCCTATCATCGTCTCCAATGCTTGTGGGCGGCCACCTGGCTCGAACAGGGAAGACAAAGCAAGGCCCTAGCATCATCCATTCGCGCGGCCAGCTATCGGCCCCTCTCTCGAGAAGCATATCGTCTGGCAATTCATTCGGTTGTGCCGCCTTCCATAAAGAGGGTAGCCGCCAGGCTCCTCGGCCGCAATGGAAACGGAACGAGGACAGCGACGCATTCCGTGGCCTCTCTGTCGAGTCCTCAAGGAGACACGCAGACAGCAGCTCCCCGAGAGAAGACTCCTTTGGTCGCCCGTTCCAGCGCGGTCGCCCAGGACTGGCCCCCTGTCCTGATTCTAAACATGTCCTATTCCGGGCTCGGCATCGCCCGCAACCTTCGAGGGCGAGGCATGCGCGTTGTTGGTTTGTCGTCCGGCTCGGGGGCCTGCGGGAACTCCACGCGCCTTTGCGAAGTGCGTTTCACGCCCGATTCGCAGAACGAGCCTGAGGCATTGACTGAGTATCTGCTCCGAAGTGCTCACGAATTTTCGGGCGCCATCATATTCCCCACTCGGGACGCGGATGTTCTGCTGCTGGATCGTTACCGCGAGCGGCTCGAACCTCATTTCCGTCTGGCAATTCCGCCGCGCGACTGTCTCCGCCAGGTTGCCAATAAGTACAATTTGGTCAAGCTGGCCGCCCGCGTCGGTGTGCCCATTCCTCGGAGCGCCCTCGTTGACTCAATAGAAGGATTGACTCGCATTCCATCTGAGGTCGGATTCCCCTGCGTTCTCAAACCGGTGAGTTCGGTTCATTGGCGGCGGTCAGACCACTGGAAAAAGGTGGGTGCGCGCAAGGCATTTCTCGTGAGAAACATGGACGAACTGGAAACAGAATATGCAGCGGTCGCTACTGTCCACCCCGAAGTGTTGGTCCAGGAGTGGATTCCTGGGGACACGAATCAGATCGTCGTCTTGGGCGGATATGTGAACGAAAACTCAGCACCTCTGGGATACTTCACGGCCCGGAAAGTCGTTCAGTCGCCCGACGACTTCGGGACAGGCTGTTTGGTCGAGAACGTTGCGATCCCGGTAATTCTGGAACCGACCGAGCGGCTCTGGCGCGCGCTCCATTACGAGGGAATGGCCGAAGTAGAGTACAAACGCGATCTCCGTACAGGGGAATTCAAGCTGATCGAGATCAATACCCGCCACTGGGACTGGCATCAGCTGGGTTGCGCGAGCGGCGTTAATCTCAGTTGGATCGCCTATTGCCATCTGGCGGGAAGGCCCGAGGCGCCGGTTCATCCCAAGGCCGCGCCGGCAAAATGGGTCGCGGAAACTGATTTGTTCTACTATTTCGCCCGCGGCGTGTACCGCAGGGAACTCAAGGCGAAAAAACTGTGGGAGGATCTTTCCGGTCCGCGGATATACTCAATTTTTGCGTGGAAAGATCCCCTTCCGTCTCTGCGCCATTGGCTTACCGAATATCTGCCAGCATTGGGCAGCCAGATTGTGGACAAGTTTCGAGGAGGGAATAGCCGTCCATGAAGTTTTCGGAGCCGGTAAGACAAAATATGAGACTTCCGCGACGGGCCAGTGTCCGACGCTGGCAGAGCGCGTTTACGCTGACACTTGTTGCAATCGTTTCTCAATGTGTTGCAGCTGTACAGGCGCAAGCGCAAACACCTTGGGACATCGAGGTTGTCGACAGCACATCCAGTCGAAACGTTGGGAACTATACTTCGATGGTGATTGATCAGGCGGGTAACTTCCATCTCGGTTATCACGACGAGAGTCGGGGCGCTGTCCGCTACGCCTTCCGTGCGAAGAAGGAACGAGAATGGCACACGATGCAGATTGATGGAGGGGGCGCGGCCCTATCAGTGACCGTAGATCGCACGGGTCACCCTCATTTCGCGTACGTAGGAGAGTACGAGCGCGGTCTGCGATATGCGTATTGGGATGGAACCAAGTGGATCAAGCGTATCATCGATTCGGAGATAATTTCTTTCTGGCTCTCGATTCAGCTCAGCAGTGAGGGATATCCACGGATCAGCTACTATCAGCGGCTTTGGCAGGACCGCAGCTATGCGCTGCACTTGAAGTACGCTTCCTACGACGGGAAAACGTGGTACATCGAAACCGTCGATCCAGAATCAGCAACGGGCAAATTCAATTCGTTGGCACTCGATCCGGCGGGTAATCCCCACATTTCCTATTCCGACGTTGACCGAGGCGACCTTCGTTATGCCTACTGGGATGGTTCGCAGTGGCACTATAGCGCACCAGATACTCACCGCGCCTCCGATGGGTGGGTTGGGCTGGCCAATTGCATCGTGATGGATCCGAATGGCCTCGCGCATATCGCCTATCTGGATGTGGACCACCGGAAAGTGAAATACACCCATTGGAATGGCAAGAACTGGGAGACACAATTGGTGGATCAGTTGGTGGGACGCGCCGACAACATCGACCGGATCTCCTTAAAGCTCGACCGGCAGAATCGGCCTCACTTGGTCTACTATGACAGCGGATTGGGAATGCTGAAGTATGCCGCCCGCCTAGATGATGGCTGGCACATCGAGCGCGTCGATTCGAGTCCTCAGACGGGTTTGCACCCCTCGCTGTGCCTCGATGACCAAGGTCGGCCATTCGTATCGTATTATGACTTGGCGAACGGCGTCCTGCGGTTCGCCGCGAGGAAAAGCGCCCTCGAAGCCCCGCGCGTTGGAAGCAACAACACAGTCAAGTAGCAAGGCATTGGGCTGCGGTTCACCACACCAGCCGATTCGCTTGAGCGATTTCTAGTCGGGCTCCGTGCGGCGTTACTTGGATGTGCTGATTTCTGACTGCTGTCAATTATGAGACGAATTATTTCGACACACCGGATATCTGTCGAATCGCATTTTGCGTGAGCGACTTTGCGTGTACGCAGGCATTTCACATCTTGTTGAGGTCGCCTTTGGGTTGAGTTGACTCACAACGGACGGTGGATAGATCGAAGATGAAGATTAGGCACTGCAATGGCGCAATCGATGGCGAGCATTGGCAAGAATTTGTGGATTCACATCCCCAATGCACCAATTACCACCAGTGGAATTGGAAGCAAGTCATCGAGAAGAGCTTCGGCTGGCCAACTTTCTATTTGGCTGCCGAAGAGGGCGCAAAATTGCGGGGAATTCTTCCGCTCGTGTGGCAGAAGAGTTGGCTGTTCGGAAGTTTCCTGACTTCGATGCCGTTTCTCAATGCCGGCGGTATTGTAGCCGACAACAGCACAATCGAAGAACAGTTGTTCAGTGAAGCCGCCCGCCTAGCCAAAGAGGTTGGGGCGAAACACGTTGAACTTCGCCACCGTGAAGATCATGAGCTCGGCCTGCCGACAAGAACCAACAAAGTGACCGTGGTGCTCCCAGTTGAAGCAGAATCTGAAAAGATGTGGAAGGCTCTGAACACGAAGATGCGCACGAAAGTCCGGAAATCAATGAGTTTTGGCCTGTCAGCAGAGTTCGGAGGTTTGGAGCTTTTGGACGATTTTTATGCGGTGTTCTCCAAGAACATGCGAGACCTGGGAACTCCGGTGTATGCGCGCAGCTTCTTCTCTGAAATCCTGAAGGGCCTCCCGGGTAACACTCACATTTGTGTCGTTCGATCCGAGGGCGCGGCCGTCGCGACGTCGTTCCTGTCTGGCTTCCGCGATCGAATCGAAGCCATCTGGAGCTCTTCGGACCGGAAATACCTGTCCCTCAAGCCGAATTTTTTCTTGTATTGGAATCTCTTGGCTTTTGCCGGGCGGCAGGGCTATCGCCTCTTTGATTTTGGCCGTTCTTCGGTCGGCTCTGGCACGCACGAATTCAAAATGCAGTGGGGAGGCGAAACCGTTCCACTGCATTGGGTGTATTGGCTGCCTCAGGGCGACCATCTCCCTCAACTAAACCCTGAAAATCCGAAGTACCGCATGAGCATTTGGGCATGGCAGCGGCTCCCCGTTGCGGTCACCAAGATGATCGGTCCCCGGATTGTTCGATATCTCCCATGAAGATCAAGGGGGCATTGCAGTTTCTGTTTCGCGGAAGAATCACAGAACAATAGAGTTTGACACCGTCTTCGGCGGCGCGTCCCGAGATGCAGCGATCCCACAAATGACACTCTAAAATCATAACCACGCCGAGCTGCGAATCGCAAGGCACTCGACGAGATTGCGATCCCTCGAACTGCACGGCATCGGTGAGAGGTCCAAACAAACTGCAAGACAAGCTCGCCACCGGAGTGACCGCGTCAATTCTGCACTGACTGTGTAAATTGAGCCAGCCATTATCGGCTTGACTCCAGGCGGCGCCTTGTTTTTTCTGCAACTTAGTTCCGTCAGTCTTGGGAATCGTGATTGCCCGCGTACAAACCCGAACCTTGACAAGTTGTCATCCGGGTGGGGCATCCAAGCTTCGACAGTGACGAGCAACGGAGTGCGTCCATTGAGACCCTCAGGCCTTCTGGTCTGTGTTCGCAGGAAAGACCGGATCGCCAAGTGACTGTCCCGCGGCCACTCGTGGTTCATTTTGGTTTGAGGCACGGTCCGCGGTAAGAATCGAGCAATAGATCGAGTGTTCTCAGCTGTCACCAGGACTCGGTGGCTCTTGGGGTTCCAGTGCCTTGTACGACACACCTTCGTCATGATAGTACGAAGGTCCTATGCGAAGCAATCTATAGCTCTAGTACTACTAGATCCGCGGACTTCTCTCGAAGCTCAGCGGTCCTTCTGTAAATGACTGTAAAAGCGTGGGAGATCATACTGGGGGATTTTTCTATGACTGGCTGCAGCGACCGTCAAATGATCAAGTTCGCGGGGCGTTTGCTGTCCGCGCACTTGCTTTTGTTTTGTGTGATGTTTGGAAGAATTTCTGCCTCGGCGAGTCCTCTGCCCCCGCCGCCCGCGGGACCCACCTTGGTGACTTTCCAAGTTCAGGATCAATCTGGAGTTAGTGGAACCAATGTTCCAGTTACTTTTGGTCAGCCCTTTAAACTGGGAGATGTCCCAAGCGGATCCACCCTAGCGGCTCGCTTGTCGGGCTCCGGAACAGCGATACCTCTCCAAGTTGACGCGAAATCGACGAACGCCGACGGATCTCTGCGCCACGCGATATTAACCACGCGGATTCCAAATTTGGCCGCAAGGGGCACGCAAACAATCGAACTCTTCGTTACGCCTTCCTCCGCGAGCTCTGCGCCCGTGGCCCTCGCCGATCTCCTAGCAACAAATTTTGATGCCGCAGTTTCTCTTAGTGTGAGCGGCGCCGTCTATCAAGCTTCGGCAAAACAACTGCTTCAAGCTAGCTCGTCACCGAGGACTTGGCTTTCAGGCCCGGTTACGACCGAGTGGCTCATTTCCACTCCCCTCAAGACCTCCTCTGGTCTCACCCATCCCCATCTTGCCGTTAATTTCGCCATTCGCGCCTACAACGGCATGGACAGCGTTCGTGTCGACATCAGCATTGAGAACAACACTGCGTTTGTGGCGACTCCTCAAAATTACACCTACGACGCGACCGTCACGGTGGGCGGCAATACTGCCTATACGAAATCTGCGCTCAATCATTACGCCCAGTCGCGCTGGCGGAAAGTCTTTTGGTGGGCCAAAGATCCCGGCGCCGTCGTTAAGCTTAACACTGCCTATCTTTTGGGCACGCCGGCAGTCCCCAACTACGATCCGAGCATCGTCGTCCCCGAAAGCGCTCTTTCCACCATGTCTTGGGCAGGCCCGACCACCGATCCTATGCAGAGCGGTCCGGTCGTACAGTACATGCCTACCACCGGAAGCCGGCCGGATATCGGCCCCCTGCCTCAATGGGGGGCGAGATACATTCTGACGATGGATCCCAGGGCTCGAGCGGTCACACTCGGCGTCGGAGATCTCGCTGGGAGCTGGCCCATCCACTACCGAGATGAGGCTACCGGCCTTCCGGTTTCACTTGATACGCATCCCAACATAACTCTGCAGTCCGTGTCGGGATACGAGAATTTCCCCGCTTGTGGAGGGAGTTGCGCCACTCCTTATACGCCGGATTCGGCCCATCAACCTGAGCTTGCGTACCTGCCGTTTCTCGTCACGGGTGATTTCTACTACCTTGAAGAACTCCATTTTTGGGCGAACTGGAACATGATTCAGTGGAGTCCAAACTACCGCGGCTTTGCAAAGGGCTTGATCAACTTCGATCAACTGCGAGGCCAGGCCTGGTCCCTTAGAACTCTGGCCGATGCTGCCTACATCACCCCCGACAGCCACCCGATGAAGCAGTACTTCATGACTAGGGTTCAAAACAATGTAAGCAATTATGTGAATGAGATCCCCTCGCAACCAACGCTCGGTTTTATTGGCGATGGATTCGCCATCATAAATAACACGACGATGGCTCCCTGGGAGGATGACTTCTTTACCTTCACCGCGGGTCGCCTTGTGGAGATGGGCTTCTCAAGTGCCCAGCCGCTTCGAGATTGGAAAACGAAATTTATATGGGGGCGCTTCAGTAATGAGCCGACTTTTTGCCGATTTGATGCTACAAATTATCTATATACAGTTATAGATCCTAGTGGCGGCGGCTACATCAGCACCTGGGCCAGATTGATGCTAGTAAATGATCCCGCGCACGTTGGGAATTGCCCCGCCGGATTCGACTCCTATATGAGCGATTCGGAAAGTTGGACCGCTGAGGCCATGCCAGCCTTGACGACGGCATATGCCGCCGGAAACACTGGCGCGCTTGCCCAACTGAATTATGTTAGACAGCAAACGAGTGCTGCCGGAGCGGACTATAACTCTGACCCGACATGGGCGATGATGCCGCGTAGTGTGTCTTCGACTCCGCCAGACACGACTCCGCCGACCGTATCCATCAGCTCTCCGGTTTCGGGAGCGACGGTTTCCAGCACGATTAGCGTAACTGCCAACGCTTCGGACAACGTGGGTGTTGTTGGCGTGCAATTTAAACTGGATGGCAACAATCTCGGCACCGAAGTCATCGCGGCTCCTTATTCGGTCTCCTGGAACACCACGACGGCGACGAATGCCTCGCATACGCTCAGTGCTGCGGCTCGCGACGCTGCCGGCAACATAGGCTCGGCCGCCAATGTTTCGGTGACCGTGTCAAACCAGCCTCCGTCTGTGGGCCTGTCACCGGCGAGTGTGAATTTTGGTAACCAGTCTGTGGGTAATTCGAGCGTCGCGCAGGGAATAACGCTGAGCAATACCGGCGGTCCGTTGTCGATCACCAGCATAGCGATAGCGGGTACGAATGCAGGGGATTTTTCGCAGACGAACACGTGCGGAGCGAGCGTGGCGGGAGGGGCCAGCTGCACGATCAATGTGACGTTTAAGCCGACGGCGGCGGGGAGCCGCGTGGCGTCGGTGACCATCA
>Ga0137396_10000133_pt1 | contig 29272 bp, 33 predicted proteins | sample czc16metaG_FD_108284 | JGI IMG/M metagenome (GOLD analysis project Ga0137396, IMG submission 108284) | Vadose zone soil microbial communities from Angelo Coast Range Reserve, California, USA - czcobulk3.16 metaG | ecosystem: Environmental > Terrestrial > Soil > Vadose zone | place: USA...
GATCTCGAGGTAGCGGTCGGTGGTGCGCGTCATCACCACCTTCACGCGTTCCTTCTCCAGCAAGGCCTTCAGCCGGAAGGCCAGGTCCAGCGTGATGTCTTTCTCGACCAGCCGACCGGCCACTACGCCGGGGTCCCAGAGGATGGTGGGATCGCTGCTCGGGCTGCCGCCATGTCCGGGATCGATGGCCACTACGTACGGCGCAGGCATGGGTGGGATGGGCTCAGCGGCGGAGGCCCGAGCCGGTGAGTGAGACGTAAGCAAAACGACCCCGACCGCGAGCCCGGCCAGGGGGCCCAGGAAACGCAACTACCCGCAGTATGGCAAAACTTCTCCTCCCCCTTCAGCTTTCAGGGGAACGGCAGGGGTGGGGGTGTCGCCTTTGGGCGCCTAGCGCTGGTCGGCGGTGTAAGGCAGCAGGGCCACGTGCCGGGCTCGCTTGAGCGCCGTAGCTAGACGCCGCTGGTGGCGGGCGCAGGTGCCGGTCACCCGCCGGGGCAGGATCTTGCCCCGTTCGCTCACAAACCGGCGGAGCCGGGCCACCTCTTTGTAGTCGATCAGGTGGACGCGTTCCGTACAGAAGTTGCAAACCTTCTTGTGCGGCTTTCGGTCGCGTTTCTCAGTGGCAGGTGGCATGGGCTCTTAGAAAGGAATGTCTTCCGGATCCACGTCGCGGGCCGCCTCATCCGACGCCGGCGCCGCCGGCGCTACCTCCACTGGCTCCCGCGGACTGGCCGCCGCGGCCCCCTGGGCGCCCTGGGTCTGGCTGCGTGGCTCGAGGAACTGGACCTCGGTGGCGTTCACCTCGGTGGTCTTTCGCTTCTGCCCGTCCTGTCCCTCCCAGGAGCGGGTCTGGAGGCGGCCTTCGATGTAGACCAGGCTGCCCTTATGCAGGTACTGGCCGGTCAGCTCGGCCAGGTTTCGCTTGCCGATGTTCCAGACCACCACGTTGTGGTAGTCGGTGTATTCCTTCTTTTCCCCGTCCGGCCCCTGCCCGTAGCGGTTCGTGGCCAGAGAAAACGTGGTCACCGGGCTGCCGCTGGGCGTGTAGCGCATCTCTGGATCGCGGGTCAGACGGCCGATCAGCATCGCTTTGTTCAGATTCATTACTTTCCCTCAGGCTGACGAACCAACAGGTGCCGGAACACGGTATCGGAGATCTTCAGGACACGCTCGACCTCCTGCACGCGGCTGCGCTCCAACTCGACGTCGGCGACGACGTAATGACCTTCGCGCTGGTCCTTGATGGTGTACGCCAGACGCCGCTTGCCCCACGGGGTCACCCGGCGCACCTGGCCACCATTGGTTTCAACCAACTGGTTCACCCGATCGATGGCCTGCTGGACAGCCTCATCGTCCAGCTCGGGCCGGACGATGTACATCAGCTCGTACGCAGACACACGACTCCCTCCTTCCTATGGGATTACCCCGCATATAGCCGAACAATCGGCAGCAACGGAGCAGGAAAGCGTGCCTAGTTTACCAGAGAAACGAGCGGCCGCCCGATGGCGGCCGCTGGCCTAAGCCCGCGCCAGCGACTCCACCTGGAGATCCTTGGGGAACGGCGTCAGGTTCCGGTAGCCATCGGCGGTCACCACTACCAGGTCCTCGATTCGGACCCCGCCGATCGCGGGATCATAGAGGCCCGGCTCGATCGTCACCACATCTCCTTCTTTAAGGACCTGGCCCTCGCTCTGCCCGATGCGGGGCGCCTCGTGGATCTCGAGTCCCACCCCATGGCCCGTGCCGTGGATAAAGCGGGCAGCCGACGGCGGCTGGCTGAACTCGGCCGGCAGACTCGCATACCCCGCCTCCCGGAAGAGGGCGCAGATCGCCCGGTGGATGTCCGCGCCCTTGGCCCCGGGGCGGACGAGCCGGAGTCCTTCTTCTTGAGCCCGGAGCACCGCCGCGTGCATCCGGCGCAGCTCATCGGGAACCGAGCCCTTGACCACCGTCCGCGTCAGGTCGCCCCAGTAGCGGCTGGCCTTGGAGAACGGATAGATGTCGAGGACAATGGGCTGCCCCGCTCGGATGGGCCCGCTTCCGTGCGCATGCGGGTCGGCCGAGGCCGGGCCCGCCGCCGCGATGGTGTCCTCGGTGGTGCACCCCAGCTCCAGCAGGCGGCCTTCGATGGCGGCGGTGAGCCGCTCCGACGTGAGGATCTCGCCGTCGGTCCGCAGCACGCCCCGGTCGTCCGGCTGGCTCTTCGCGATCAAACGAATCGCGGCCCGCAGACCATCAAGGCCGGCCGCCTGCACCTGCGCGATCGTCTCCACCTCATCGGGGCGTTTGCGCCGGCGCAGTTCGGTAAAGAGGTCGGGTCGGGGATGGACCGCCACGTCGGCTTCCCGCAGCCGGTCGGCCAGGAACGTCGGGAAGGTCGGCTCCACTGCCACGTCGTCAACCCCGTGGACCTGCAGGATCTCCTTGATCGTCCCGGCAAAGCCCTCCAGCTCGTTCGACGCTGTGGCCCATGTCCGGGCCGAGCGCAGCTCGAAGAAGTGATGGACTTCGGTCACGCGACTCTGCTTTTTGGCCCGTTCGAATTCCATCACGTTGGTGTAGAGCACGCTTTTGCCGTCGCGCTCGAGGTAGATGATCGGATCGGGCGCGAGGAACCCGGTCTTGTACAGGAGGTTCGGATGGTGATAGGTCTCACCGAACAGCAACACGACGCCGCTGCTCGTGGGCTCAGTCATGGTGCGATCATCTGGCAACCAACGGTACTGGATTCACGCTAATGACATCCCCCATGCTCAGCCTTGCTTTCAGGGCAGCGCGCGCCAGGACTGTCCGTCCCAGGCCCACAGGTCGTTAAGTTCGGCCCCACCGCCAGCCTTCCCTCCAAACAACAGCCCAACGCGCCGGCCCGAGTCCTGCGTGGTCATGAAGAGGTAGCGGTTGGCTGGACCTGGCATCGCGACGGGCAAGCGCGCCCAGTTCGAGCCGTCCCACCGCCACATGTCGTTGTAATAGGTGCCGACCTGTGCGGTCTCACTAGAACCGCCGACGATCACCACGCCATTTGGTCCTTGCTGCACAACGCCGGCACCACTTCGAGCCGGTGGGCTACTGGCTGGACGGAGTTGCTGCCAGTGCGTGCCGTCGAAGGCCCAGGTGTCATTGAGGTAAGTCCCTGCCGGACTCGGGCCGGTGCTTATGTGCAGGCCCCCAAACAGGATCAACCGGCGACCGTCGTAGGCCAGAGTGGCGCCGCTTCGACCTGCTGGTGTTGGCTCCGTAAACCACAGCTGCGCCCAGTCATGACCATCCCACAACCAGGTATCGCCGAGGGATGGGTTGGAGGCGCCGAGTCCGCCGAACATGACGAGCCTCTGGGTGGCTGGCAAGTACGCCATAGCCCCCCAGCTTCGCTCAACAGGAATGGTGGCGGTATCTCGCAGACTCCAGTTGGTGCCGTTCCCCGTCCATGTGTCCGCTTTGAACCATCCCGGGTACGACGGTCCGAGAACCTGGGGCGGGCCCTGCCCGCCGAACAATACGACCAGTCCGGTGGCATCGTCAAAGGCGGACGTTGTGCCCGAACGCCAACAGGGAGGGGCGGTGGCGGGGTGCGTCTGAGTCCAGGCAGCACCGCTCCAGGTCCAAGTGTCGTTCGGGATCTCTCCAGCCGCCTGACCCGCGTCGCCGCCGAAGAGAACGGTTTGGTCGGTCGCCTTGTCGTAGATGAAGGCCGCGGATCGGCGCGGCCAAGGCGTGTTCCCTTCGGGTGGGATCGAAGGCGGAACGTAGCCTGCGCAGGTGAACGGAGAAGGCGTCACGCTTGCGGATGGAGATGGAGTGCCGGAAGATACGGCGGAACCAGCTGGACTGCTCCCTGGACGTGTTTGGACGACCCCAATCGTCCGAGGCACGCACGCCGCCAGCATTACGGCCGCCGTTACCAGGGCCACGGTGTGGTCTCTCTTCCAGCCTTGAATCAACCCAGCCATGCTCCTGCGACTAGAGGGGGAAATGGTCGGCGGGGGACTCGAACCCTCGACCTCTTGGATGTGAACCAAGCGCTCTAACCAACTGAGCTAGCCGACCGGTGGGCACATTGTATGTCAGGGCTGGTGCTCGAGCTGTTTGCGGCCCTCTGCCACCGCCCGGCTCACGGCTTCGGCCGCCTCGTAGGGAAGATATTGGGCCGCCTTGGCCAGGATGGCCTCGGCCTCTGCGTCTGGGAGCTTCTTGCGGGCCACCTCGAGCTGTTGGTCGACCAGGTCGGCCACCACCTGGGCAAGCGGGCGAGGAATGCGCCGCTGAAAGAGCTCCTGTTGCGACGGGTATCCGTTCCCAAACGCGACTGGAAACCCCAGCCGCTGCAGCTCGGCCAGGTCCCGAAAGATGGTTCGCTCGCTGACCTTGAGGGACTCCGCCAGCCCGGCGGGCCGGATGCCCGGCTGCGCCGTGGAGAGGGACAGGATCATCAGCAGCCTGCGCAAGCGGGCAGCCTGATTCACGTACCACACGCTAGCATCGGCTTTCCAGGGCTGCAATTCGAGCCTGGACGGCCCCGGACCAACTCAAACCGGCGGTTTCCCCCTGCCGGCCAACGGGTATGACTTCCGGAGCACGTTTATTATCGTGAGGAGTCCCATGCCCAGAGAGTCGAAAGACGGTAAGGCGACCAAAGCCAAAGACGTCAAGCCGGCTGATCTCCCCGTGGAGCCGGTGGCGGAGACCGGGGCCCCGGCCGCCCGGGCGCATTCGGCCATTGACGATGTGATCGCCGCCATCGAGGCGGCCCGCGACAAGGTGATGGCCGACGAGGTCAAGGCGCTGGTCAAGCTGGGGATCCCGCGGGCCATGGCCTACCAGATGGTGGCCGCCCGCTTCCACCAGAACGTGGTCACCGACGGCGAAGGCGGAACGCCGGAGTTCGAGACCAGCCACTGGAACGACCGCTAAGCCCAGTGGATTCGGGCTAGGGACCCTAGCCCGCCTCGACGCGCTCGCCATCGCGATACGCTGAGCGCGTGCTAACCGTCCGGGAGGCCCGCGACCGCATCCTGGCGAAGATCCAGACGCTCGAGCCCGAAGCGGTCCCGCTCGAGTCGGCCGCCGGGCGGGTCCTGGCCGAAGACATCACCGCGGGCTGGGATGTGCCACCGTTCGCGAATTCGGCCATGGACGGCTACGCGTTGCGTTCCGCCGATATTCGCGCGGCTACCCCGGACCGTCCTGTAGCACTGCGCGTGACTGGCGAGGTCCAGGCCGGCTATCCGCCGCCATCCACCGTGGTCATGGGCACCGCGCTCCGCATCATGACCGGCGCCATGCTGCCGGAGGGCGCGGACGCCATCGTCCGCATCGAGGACACGCAGGAGCGGGACCACCAGGTGGAAATCCGGGTCGCTGTGGAAGCCGGAACCAGCGTGCGCCATCCGGGGAGCGACCTGCGGGCCGGGGACGTGGTCGCCCGCGCCGGCCAGGTCCTGACCCCTGGCCTGGTGGGGGTGATCGCCTCCGCCGGCCGCGCGGCGGTCCGATGCGTTCGGCGCCCCCGGGTGCTGCTACTCAGCACCGGCGACGAATTGCGCCCCGCCGGCGAGCCAATGGGGCCGGGGCAGATCACCAACACCAACCGCTATACGCTGCGGGCCGCCATCGAAGACGCCCACGGGGTCGTCGTCGACGCCGGGGTGGCCAAGGACGACCGCCTGGCACTCGCAGCCGCCCTGGCCAGGGCCAGCACGGTGGACCTGGTCCTGACCACCGGCGGGGTTTCGATGGGAAGCTATGACCTGGTGCGGCGCCTGCTGGAAGAGCGCGACAGCATGGACTTCTGGCAGGTAGCCCTTCGGCCGGGCAAGCCGCTCGCGTTCGGCTCGGTGGCGGGCGTGCCGCTGATCGGCCTGCCCGGCAACCCGGTCTCCGCGCTGGTTGGCTTCGAACTCTTCGGGCGGCCCGCCATTCTCAAACTGCAGGGGCGCACAGATCTGCTCCGGCCGCGCCAACGGGCGATCACGGACGAGCCGCTGAGCGGCCCCCCACACCTCGAGCAGTACTTCCGGGGCATCGCCCGCCGCACCGGCAACGGCCTCACCGTTCGTCTCACCGGTGACCAGGGCTCCCACGTCCTGCGGTCGATGGCCGACGCCAACTGCTTGATCGTCATGCCCCAGGGGAACGGGTCCGTCCCGGCCGGTGCAGAGGTCGACATCATCCCCCTGGCACCAATTCCCTGACAGTCTGCCGACGGCACCAGCAAGTGGGTTTGGCGCGCGGCGAGATCGGCTATTGTTGGCAGCGAAGGGACTGGGAGGCGCATGGGTAAGCTGAACCCCGACCGGATCCGAAACGTCGCGCTGGTCGGACATAGCCACGATGGCAAGACCATGCTGGCCGAAGCCATGCTCTTTGCCGGTGGCGCCACCGAGCGCCTGGGCAAGCCGGAGACCGGGACCAGCATCCTGGACTTCGAGCCCGAAGAAGCCAAGCGGAAGATTTCCATCGGCACCGGGATCGCCCACCTGACCTGGCACGACCACAAGATCAACCTGCTGGACACGCCTGGATTCGTCGACTTCGTGGGCGACGTGGTGGGCGCGCTGCACGCCGCCGAAGGGGCGTTGCTCGTGGTCAGCGCCACCGGGGGCCGGGCGGTCGGGACGGACCTGGCCTGGGAGCAGTTGCGCGCGCGGCAGATGCCCACGGTGGTGGTGATCAACCGGATGGACAAGGAGAACGCCGACTTCGGGAAGGCCCTCGACAGCCTGCGGGATTACACGCCCCGCCCGGTGGCGATCCAGGCGCCCATCGGCGCCGAGGCCGGATTTCGGGGCGTGGCCGACCTGCTCACTCGCAAGGCCTGGGAGTTTGACGACCACGGCCGGGCGCGCCCGGTCGAGGTGCCGGCGGACCTGGCAGCCGAGCTGGACCAGCGCCGCAGCTCCCTGGTCGAGGCGGCGGCCGAGACCGACGACAAGCTGGTCGAGCGCTACCTGGAGACCGGCGAGCTCAGCGACGAGGAGGTGACCGCCGCCCTGGCCAGCGGCGTCGCGGCGGGGCACATCGTTCCCGTCCTCTGCGCCTCGGCCGGCAAGCTGGTTGGGATCGGCACGCTGCTGGACGCCATCGTGACTCTCCTCCCGCCGCCACACGTCGACCCGGCAGGCACCCTGGCCGCCCTGGTCTTCAAGACCATCGCGGATCCTTTCGTGGGACGCATCAGCTATGTGAAGGTGACCGCCGGGACGCTGACGGCCAACCAGGGCGTGGTCAACGCCACTCGGGAGCAGCCCGAACGCCTCGGCACCATCGGCTACCCGAAGGGTAAGTCCCTGGAGCCGTCGACCGAGATCACGGCCGGGGACATCGGCGCTATCAGCAAGCTCCAGGGCACGGCCACCGGGGATACGCTCGCTGCCCGTGAGCACCCGGTGAAGCTGCCGGCGATCGAATATCCGGAGCAGGTGTTCACCGCCGCCGCCATGGCCAAGAACAAGGCGGACGAAGAAAAGGTGAACGCCGCGCTGGTGAAGCTGGTCGACGAGGACCCCACCCTCACCCTGGAGCGGGAACCGGTCACCAAGGAGACGCTGCTCCGAGGCATGGGCGACGTGCACCTCGATGTCGTGCTGGAGAAGCTCAAGCGCAAATATGGCGTCGAGGCGACGCTCTCCACGCCGCGGGTGCCCTACCAGGAGACGGTCACCGCCACGGCCCGGGCGGAGAAGAAATACAAGAAACAGTCCGGCGGGGCCGGCCTCTACGGCCATTGCGTCATCGAGGTCGCGCCCGTCGGCCGAGGCGAGGGCTTCCTCTGGGAGGACAAGATCTTCGGCGGGTCCATCCCGCAGAACTTCCGGCCCTCCGTGGAGAAGGGCGTGCGGGAGACCATGGAGCACGGCGTGATCTCAGGCAACCCGGTGGTGGACGTGCGGGTCCGCCTCCTCGACGGTTCCACCCACCCGGTGGACGGCAAGGACATCGCCTTCAAGCTGGCCGGCGCCATCGCCATGCGACAGGCGGTCCAGGAAGCGCACCCCGTACTCCTGGAACCGATCATGGACGTGGAGATCGTGGTCCCAGAGACCGCCATGGGCGACATCATCAGCGACATCAACTCCAAGCGAGGACGCATCGGCGGGATGGAGCCGTCCAGCGACCATCGCCAGAAAGTCAAAGCCCAGGTGCCACTGGCCTCCATGTACCGCTTCCCGATCGACCTGCGATCGATCACCCACGGCCGCGGGCGGTACCGGATGCAGTTCTCGCATTACGAGCAAGTCCCGGCCCACGTGGCCCAGGAAGTGGTCGCCGCCTACCAGAAGACGCGGGGCGTCGAAGTCGACGAGTAGCTACCCTCCCCAAGAGGGCGGGACTTACTCCTATCGAACCGTCCTTGGATCACTCCAGATGTCCACGCCCGCCCAGCTGAGCGCCAGCATGGTCTTGGCGTCAAGGTCCCCCGTACTGCGCAGCACCCGTAAGTCGTTGAGAGCAAACGGGTTCACGTCGAACGACTCGTCGGGTTCCGGATGGGCCTCCGTGGGAGTCAGCTCCTCGGCCACGAAAAAGGTCATCAGCTCATCGGCCCACCCAGGGACCAGGTAGGCTTCGCCTAGCCGCCGCCAGCGGGCGGCGACGCACCCAGCCTCCTCCGCCAGCTCGCGACGAGCGGTTGCCTCCACCGCCTCACCGGGCTGGTCGCGAGTGCCAGCCGGGACTTCCCAGAGTGGCCGGCCGACCGCATACCGGTACTGGCGCACCAGCACGATCGCGCCATCGGCCTGCCGGGGCACGATCGCCACGGAACCCGGATGCCGGACGATCTCGCGGGTCACTTCCCGACCGTCATCCACTCGCACTCGGTCACGCTCGACGCGGAAGATTTTGCCGGTGAAGACCGTGGTCCCATCGATGCGCGTTTCCATCCAACCTCCGTGATTCCAGCCCGAACCGGGCGCCTCTCCATGCTCGCACCCTGGTCTATGATGAGGTTTCACCGATGATCGAACGGACCGTGCTTGAGATTCAGCAGCAGCGATTCTGGTCGTGGCAGCGGAGGCGCTCGGTCACCCCACGAAGCCAGCTCCGCGAAACGGACTTCCTCATGCTGGCAGTAGAAGAGTGTCGGGTCCGTCGACTGCCGTTGATCCCCACGGACATCTGGCGCCGGATTGTCCACCTGCTGGGCCAGGTCGGCGACGGGTATACCGCACGCCTGGGAATTGACCGCTCGGTTGACCGCAGCAGCGAGCTGCTCTTCGAGGCCCAGGCGGCACTGATGAAGGCGGAAGTGGACCGTCGCCGCCCCCGCCGCGACAAGATCATTTCGCTGTTCCGGTAGCGATTGACCTCGTTCCCGCTTCCGAACTGTAGCTATGTCCCCGCTTAGCGAACAAATGTTTGCATTCGGGCCAATTTTGTGCTAGGGTGAGCTCGTGGAGAGGATTCCAGCCGCCCTCAGCGCGGATCCCGAGACCCGGCAGGTTACGGATCGCGAGTCCGTCACCCTGCTCCGCCGGATCGTGGAGAGCCTGCCCCTCCGTCGCCCCGGCCGGTACACCGTCTACCTCGGCCGCCCCGACCCGGTGGCCGTGCGGGCCGATTGGGATCGTGAGGTGGCGCTGATTCGGGCCGCTCGGCGCGCCGTGGTGGCGACCTCCCCGACCACTCCCCTGCCGCCAGAGGCGGACCGCCGCGACGCAGGCCTGGGCTGGCTGGCAGGCCTGTCCTTCTCGGCTGTCCTGGGGGATGAGACGGCCATGGCAGTCATCGACGACGGGCATGGCGATCGGGCGTGGCTGCTGACCAACCCGGAGGCCGTTCGCCGGTTCATCGCGTCGATCGAAGCGGAGCTGGCCCGGCCCGACCCCCAGCTGCTGGCGGTTTAACCCAGACAGCGGGCCCCGTACAATTGGGCCGCTGTGAGGCCCGAGGGGACGACGTCGGCCGCATGGCCGGTCCTCGTGGCCGGCACCATCACCCGCGATGATGTTCGAACACCCATGGGCGCCAACCAGGACGGCCTGGGCGGATCGGCCACCTACTTCACCCTGGCGGCGCGTCTCTTCGCGCCGGTGCAGGTGATCGCCACCGTCGGACCGGACTTCGCCTCCAACTTCCGGGCGGCCATGCCGTCGGCCGGCGTCGACCTCCGCGGGGTGGTGGAGGCCAGCGAGCCCACCTACCGGTGGAATGCCGTCCACGATTACACCACCGGCACCACATCCTTCGAAACGTCGGATCAGGGCGCCTACCGCCATTTCAACCCGCTCCTCCTGGCCGACCAGCGGACCACTCCCATCATCTTCCTGGGGAGCATGCAGCCCCGCTACCAGCTGCAGGTCCTGGAGCAGCTCGAGCACCCGTGGCTGGTCGCCGGTGACACCATGCGCCTTTACATCCGGGAACAACGCGCAGCCCTTGAGCCGGTCCTGCAACGGCTCGACTACCTCTTCCTCAACGGCGCCGAAGCCATGGCTCTGGCTGAGACGACCACCGTGGAGGCAGCGGCCGACCGGCTGCGCCACCGCTACACGCTCCGCGGCCTGGTCCTCAAGGAGGGTCCGCGGGGCGCCACCCTCTACCGCGCCGATGAGGCCATCCACCTGCCGGCCCTGCCAGTCGACCCTCCAACGGATCCCACCGGCGCCGGCGATGCGGTGGCGGGCGGATTCCTGGGCCACCTGGCCCAGGTCCAGCACGAGGATCCCGCGACGGTGCGCACCGCCCTGGCCTATGCGATGGTGATGGCCTCCTTCACCATCCAGCACTTCAGCGTGGCCGGTCTGCGGGGCCTGACCCGGGCGGCGGTGGAGGCCCGCATGGCCACCCTGGAGGCCATGGCCACCGAGGCCGCCGGCTGAGCTGGCGCGTCGGCGCCACCACCATTGACGTGGTCGAGGGTGACCTCACCGAGGAGACGACCGATGCCATTGTCAACGCCGCCAACAACGACCTGATCCTGGGTGGTGGGGTCGCCGGCGCGATCGCCCGCCGCGGCGGGCCCGAGATTCAGCGCGAATGCTCGGCCCATGGCCCGATCGCGGTCGGCGATGCCGCCATCACGCAGGGTGGGCGGCTGCCCGCGGCCTGGGTGATCCACGCGGCCAGCATGCGCCTGGGTGGCGGGACCACGCCAGACAATCTGCGCGGATCGACCCGCCGCAGCCTGGAGCTGGCCGCCGAGAAGGGCCTGCGCTCGATCGCCTTCCCCGCGGTCGGCACCGGCATCGCCGGCTTCCCGCTGGCGGACTGCGCCCGCATCATGTTGGAGGAGGTCGTCAGGCAGGCGAAGACCGGAGCCTCGGTCCAGCTGGTCCGTTTCGTCCTATTCGGCGCCGAAGCCGAAGCGACCTTCCGGCGGGAAGCCGAGCGCCAGCTCGGCCAGAGCGGCCGCTAACTGCCAAACAGTCCCGGGAAGAAGATTGAGGCCAGGAAGACGACTGTCACCCCGGTCAGGAACACAAAGACCGCACCCGACAGCACGTTCGTGAACAACCCATTGGCGTAGCGCCCCAGGATCCGCCTGTCGTTGGCAAGCAGGAGCAGCAATGGCAGGAGGAGCGGGAGTAGCAGCCCATTGACGATGTTGGGCAGGTTGGTGATCAGCGCCAGCGGCGCGCCCGGGAACATGGCGATGGCGGCGCCCAGCACGATCAGAGTCGTGTAGATCGTGAGGAAGGCCGGCGCCTCGCGAAACGACTTGTCGATCCCGCGCTCCAGTCCAAACGCCTCGGTGATCGCGTAGGTCGTGGTCAGGGGAAGGACGGAGGCCGCCATCAGGGATGCGTTCATCAGGCCGAGGGCAAACAGGAGGGTGGCGTACTGGCCCGCCAGCGGCGCCAGGGACAAGGCGATCTTGCTGAAGGCCGAGGGATCGCTGGGATTCACCGCGACGTGGTGGGCGAAGATGGTCGCGCCGCAGGCCACGATGATGAAGAAGGCGATGATCTGGGTCATGAAGATGCCGATGGCCGTGTCCGCTCGCTCGTAGCCCAGGTCGGCTGGATGGAGGCCCTTGTCGGCCACGTTCGACTGCTGGAAGAACGACATCCAGGGCGTGATGGTCGTGCCGATCACGGAGATGAAGATGAGGATGAACCCGGTGTTGGCATGGAACGTGGGGATGAATGTCTGCCGGATCACCTGCCCCCAGGGCGGGTGCGCCATGAAGGCGGAGATGGCGTACGCCACGAAGACGAGGGACAGGACGAGCAAGACGCGCTCGACGATCCGAAAGTTGCCGCGCAGCACGAGGACCCAGACCAGGACGGCGGCGATCGGGACCGCCACGTATCGCGCCGTGTCGCCCGCAAACGGGAAGAGCAACTGGGCGGCCGCCGCGATGCCGGTGAACTCGGCGACGGTGGTTGCCGCGTTGGCAATGAAGAGCAGGAGCATGGCCCACAAGGTGGGCGCCACCCCGAAGCGTTCCCGCATCAGGTCGGACAGCCCTTTGCCCGTCACCACGCCCATCCGGGCAACCATTTCCATGATCGGCCACAGGCAAATCGACGTCACGACGAGGACCCACAGCAGGTCATAGCCGAACTGCGAGCCGGCCAGGGCGTAGCCCGTGACGCCGGTGGCGTCGTCGTCGGTCACGCCGGTGATGACGCCCGGCCCCACCACCGAGATCAACACGAGCAGCCTTCCGCGGCGGCTGCGCACGAAGCGCAGCGGCTGCTCGAGCTTTCCGAGCCGCGCCATCAGAAGATCCGTCGCCTCCGGGCGGCCACCCGCGGCGGCAGCACGCGGTCCATCACATCGTCCACGGTCACGATGCCCTGGATCCGGTTGTGCTGGTCCACCACCGGCACCGCCAGGAGGTTGTACTTGGCGATGACCGCACCCACATCCCGGATGCTGGCGTCAACCGGCACCGACATGACCTTCTCGATCATGAAGTCTCGGATGCGCGTGTCCGGCTTGGCCACGATCAGGTCGCGCAGCGAGAGCACGCCCAGCAGATGCTCTTCCTCATCGATGACGTAGACGTAGTAGACGGACTCGGCATCGGGTTCGAGCTCGCGCAGACGGTCGATGGCCTGGGCGGCGGTCAACGTGTGGAGGACGGCCACGTACCCGGTGGTCATGAGGCCGCCCGCCGTGTCCTCCCGGTAGGCGAGCAGCTCCTCCACGTCCTCGGCTTCGTCCTCCTCCATCTTCTGCAGCAGCAGCTGGGCCCGTTCCTTGGGCATGTCGGCCAGCAGGTCGGCCGCCTCATCGGGCTTCATCGCTTCCAGGATGTCCGAGGCACGCTCGACGTCGAGCCGCTCCAGGATGGAGGCTTGCATGCCCGTCTCCTGGATCTCTTCCAGGGTGTCGGCCGCCTTTTCATCGTCGAGGGCGGCGAACACGGCACTCCGGTCGTCGGGACTCAGCTCGTGGACAATCTCGGCGATGTCCGCCGGGTGCATCCCGGCCAGCTTGGTATGCGCGATCCGCAACTTGACCGAGCTGACATCGCTCTTGACCGGGTCAACCGCTTCCCAGGAGATCAGTTTGTGCGGCCAGTCGAGGCCCAGCATGGCCGCCACCCGGCGCCCGAGGCCTTCCAGCCCCACCCGCCGCATCAGCCCTCGGGCCCCGATGTCCACGCCGACCAGCAGCAGGTTGCCGTCCACCTGCGAGAGCTGCAGGTCGTTGACCCGCACGACGCGGCGCCCGTCCATGTCCACGATTTGCTTGTCCAGGACCTGGCGGGAGAGCCACAGCTCTGCCTCCATCCGCTGGTGCGGCTGCAGCTGGCTGCCCTCCACCTTCAGGCTGAGCTCCTTGTTGTCCCAGCTGCGCACCAGGGACCAGTCGATGCTGCGCACCCTGGTTCCCTTAAGGATCACCCCCGTCACCTTGGGGAAGGGGTCCGTCATCAGCACGATCAGGTCCTGCACCCGACCGACGCGGTGCTGCTTGACGTCGACCACCTCGGCGTTCAGAAAGTCGCTGAGGAAGATCACGGATGTCCCCAACAAGGGAAGAACCTTCCCGCGGGAAGGTTCTTTGAACATCCTCGCCATCCGAGGCAGCCGGCGCGCGGCGCGCCAAAACGCTTCAGCCCGGGCACCATACGCGGACTGTACTTCGGGATCGGGATGCTGTCAAACGGGCGTTCGCCTAGCCGGCGAAATGGCGCAGGACCAGCGACGCGTTGTGACCCCCGAAGCCGAAAGAATTGGAGAGCACCACGTCGATGTTGAGCTCGCGCGCTCCCTCCGGAATGTAGTCGAGGTCGCACTGTGGGTCCGGATCGACCAGGTTGGTGGTCGGCGGGGCGACCCCTTCCTGGATGGCTTTCACGCAGATGACCGCCTCCACCGAACCCGCCGCGCCCAGCAGGTGGCCGAGCATGGATTTCGTCGAGCTGATGGGCACCCGGTAGGCGGCTTCCTGGAAAACGTCCTTGATGGCCAGTGTCTCCGCCACGTCGCCCAGCTGGGTGGCGGTGCCGTGGGCATTGATGTAGCTCACATCCACCGGGGTCACGTGCGCCTTGACCAGGGCCCGCCGCATGGCTTCCGCGGCGCCGGCGCCCACGGGATCGGGCGCGGTGATATGGCTGGCGTCGGCGGTGGCCGCGTACCCGATCACCTCGGCCAGGATCCGAGCGCCTCGCCGCCGCGCGGCCTCGAGCTCCTCTAACACCACGATGCCGGCCCCTTCACCCATCACAAAGCCGTCGCGGTTGCGGTCGAACGGCCGGCTGGCCTGGTCGGGGGGCACGGAGGCCGTGGTGACGGCCCGCACCGCGCAAAACGCGGCCAGCGCCAGGGGGGTGATGGCCGATTCGCTGGCGCCCGCCAGCATCGCCACCGCATCCCCTCGGCGGATGGTCTCGTACGCCTCGCCGATGGCGTGCGCGCCCGATGCGCATGCCGACGCGATGCTGAAGTTCGGCCCCCGAGCGCCCACCGCGATCGAGATCTGCCCGGCGGCCATGTCCCCGATCATCATGGGCACGGTGAAGGGGCTGACCCGGGAGGCGCCCCGCGTTACCAGCGTGGTATGGGCCTCCTCCATCTGCTCCAGGCCGCCGATCGCAGTGCCGACCAGCACCCCCACCTGGTCGCGGTTGGCCTCCGTGATGATGAGCCCGGAGTCCTGCATCGCTTCCTTGGCGGCCACCATGGCTAGCTGCACGAAGCGACTCATCCGGCGCGCTTCTTTGCGGTCGAGGTACTGCTCCGGCTTGAAGTCGACCACTTCGCTGGCCACCTGGCTGGGAGACCCGGTCGGGTCGAAGGCCCGGATTCGACGGATCCCAGACCGACCGGCTTTCAGGCCTTCCCAGGTATCCCGCGTGGTGTGACCCAGGGACGTGATCATGCCCGTCCCGGTGACCACCACCCGAACACCGTTCATCATGCCGGCACCGCCACGCTTCCCCATCGCAGGCAGGCGACACCCCACGCCGGACCCTGTCCACAGGACAGGAGCAGCGCCAGCCTGCCCGGCCGCAGCCGGCCGCCCGCCACCGCGTCGTGCAACGCCACAAACGGCGCCGCCGCAAATGCCCCCCGATACCGGTCCGGGTCGAGCAGTAGGCGGTCCAGCGGCAGCTGCCGGCTGCGCGCCCAGACCCGCATCACCTCGGGAGCCGTTTGCTCACCGATGACGAGGTCGATGGCGGACAGCGGCACCGCCGCTTGTAGCAGGGCTTGATCAACCGCCCCGGAGAGACCCAGCAGCAGGGCTCGGTCGCGCGACGCGGTATCGCCCGCCGCGGCCCCGCCGAGTACGCACGAGAGGAGCTCGCCATCGCCGGCGGGACGGAGGACGACTGCGGACGCAGCCCGGCCGTGTGCCCGGGGCGGCCCGGCCGGCTCGACCAGTTGTTTGTCCGTCTCGGCGCCGATGACGAGGGCCCCGCGGCTCCCGCTGCGCACATACTGGTCCGCCACGCCGAGTGCCATCAGGACGCCGGCCTCGGCCGCGTAGAGGTCGAAGCTCCCCACCATGGGCAGGCCCAGCTCGGTCTGAACCAGGCAGGCGGTACTCGGCCAGAGGACATCGGGTGACGTGGTGCTCACCACCACCAGGTCAATTTCGTCGGATCGGACGCCCGCCGACTGCATGGCTCGCCGGGCTGCTTCGGCCGCCAGGGAGGGGGTGCTTTCGCCCTGCCGCCCCTGGACGCGGTCGGACACACCGAGCACAGCCGTGCCGGTCGGTTGGGGAGCGCTGGCCACCGTTGCCGGGGGAACGTAGACGCCAATCCCGGCAATGGCGCTGAGGGTCACCGTGCCGGCCCGGGCGCCAGCCCTGGCCGGCAAGACTGAGGACACGCTGCATTATATGGCGGCATTTCCGCACCGGTTACGTTCGTAACTATTGGTGGCGGGCAGGACTATGGTTTTCAGAAGGTGGCTGCCTAAAGGCGGGGAGTCGGCTATTGTATATGCCGAATTCGGGTTCGCGCCCGGCGTGACCCGGAACTCGACTGACGCAAAACCCCGCCAGGGAGGATGGGATGGCTGAGGTGAATTTCGAGAAGTTTCGCGGCATCATTGCTGAGCAACTGGGCGTTGAGGTGGACAAAGTCACTCCCGAAGCCAAGTTCACCGACGACCTGGGTGCCGACTCGCTCGACCTGGTCGAGCTAATCATGGCCTTCGAGGAAGAGTACGGCATGGAGATCTCCGACGACGAAGCGCAGAAGCTAACCACCGTCGGCGAAGCCTGGAACTACGTCAAGGGGAAGGTGGGAGTCGCCTAGCCGGCGGCGCCACTCATGCTGAACGCCACCTTCGGCATCGGACATGTGGCGTTCGTCTTTCCAGGACAGGGATCCCAATACGTGGGCATGGGTAAGGCTCTCTACGACAGCTCGGAGGCCGCCCGCCAGGTCTTCCGGCACGCCGACCAGATCCTGGGCATTCCCCTGACCCGGATCTGTTTCGAAGGTCCAGAACAGGAACTCAACGATACGGTCAACGCCCAGCCGGCCATTCTCACGGTGAGTGTGGCCTGCCTGGCGGCGCTCAAGGAGCGCTGGCAGGCGACCGGCCAGACCGTGGCGCCTCGCTACGTGGCCGGCCACAGCCTGGGTGAATTCACGGCCCTGGTGGCCGCCGACGTCATCGATTTTGAGACCGCGCTGAAGCTGGTCCGCGAACGCGGCCGGCTGATGAAGGCCAACGGCGAAGACCGACCTGGCGGCATGCTGGCGGTGCTGGGCCTGGAGCGGCCGGTGGTGGAACAGATCGTGGCCGAGTCCGGGGCTGCCGGGATCATCAGCCTGGCCAATGCAAACTCGCCAGGACAGCTCGTGCTGTCAGGCGAATCCGCCGCCCTGGATCGCGCCACGGCGCTGGCTCGTCAGCGGGGCGCTACTCGGGTGGTGCGCCTGCCGATCAGTATCGCCTCCCACTCCCCGCTCATGGCCAGGGCAGCCGCCCAGTTCGCCGACCTGGTGGCCCGCCTGCCATTGCGTCAGCCCCGCATCCCGGTGGTGGCCAACATCACCGGCCAGGTGCTGACCACCGCCGAGGAGATCCGCCGGGAGCTGGCCGATCACATCCTGCTCCCGGTCCAGTGGTCGGCGTCCGTGGTGGAGATGATCAAGCGGGGCAGCACCGCATTCCTCGAAATCGGTCCCGGCCAGGTGCTCTCGGGACTGATCCGCCGGATCAGCCAGGAAGTGCAGGTGGTCACCATGAGCGATCGCGAGATCGCCCGCGGGCTGCTCACCGGCACCGAACCGCGACCGGCGTGAAGCGCGTCGTCATCACCGGGCTCGGCGCCGTGACGCCGATCGGGAACGACGTCCCGAGTAGCTGGGCGGCCGCCCTGGAGGGCCAGTCGGGTGTGGCCCGGGTCACCCTCTTCGACCCCAGCGATTTCCCCGTGCAGATCGGGGGCGAGGTCAAAGGCTTCGACGCCAGCGGGCGGGTGGAGCCCAAGGAGCTGCGCCGCATGGATCGCTACACCCAGCTCGGCCTGGTCGCCGCCCAGGAGGCGTTCGCCGACGCCGGGTTCACCAAGAACGGGGTCCAGGATGACTTTGGCGTGGTGTTCGGGAGCGCGGCCGGCGGCCTGGGAACCCTGCTGGAGCAGCAGAAGGTGCTCCAGGAGCGCGGCCTGCGGCGGGTGAGCCCCTTCTTCCTCCCCAACATGCTGCCCGATTCCTGCTCGGGCCACATCGCCATCGCCCTGGGGCTGCGGGGGCCGAACATGGCGGTCGTGTCCGCCTGCGCGACCGGCAACCACGCCGTGGGCGAGGCCTTCCACACGGTCCGCCGCGGTGATGCGGCGGTGGTGATCGCGGGCGGCGCCGAAGCCCCCATCCTGCCCGTCATCTTCGCCGGCTTTACCGCCATGCGGGCGCTGGGCAATCACCCGGACCCCACCCAGGCATCCCGGCCCTTCGACAAGGACCGCAACGGCTTCGTGATCTCGGAGGGAGCCGGAGCCCTGGTCGTGGAGGATCTAGACCACGCCATCGCCCGCGGGGCCCGAGTCTACGCCGAGCTGCTGGGCTATGGGTCCAGCAACGATGCCTTCGACATGGCCGCTCCTGCGGAGGGGGACGGCGCCGTCAGCTGTATGATCAGGGCTCTGCGAACCGCGGAGGTCCCCGCCGACCGCGTCGACTACATCAATGCCCACGGCACGGGCACCCCTCTCAACGACAAGTTCGAGACTGACGCCGTCCACCGGGTCTTCGGTGAGCATGCCGGCCACCTGGCGATGAGCAGCACCAAGTCCATGACCGGGCACATGATGGGCGCCGCCGGTGCGGTCGAGGCGGTATTCACCACGCTGGCCCTTCGCGATCAGGTGATGCCGCCCACCATCAACATTCGGACCCCGGATCCGGAGTGCGACCTGGATTACGTGCCCGATATGGCCCGGCGGGCCCCTATCGGGGTGGCGCTGTCCAACTCCTTTGGCCTGGGCGGCCACAACGCCACCGTCGTGTTTGCCCGCTACGAGAAGTAAGGGTCACCAGATCACTGGAGCTCGGTAAGGGTCACCTTTACGGATGCGGTGCTCCCGTCGCTGTGAAGAAGGCTGACCGACACCTGCTGGCCCGGCTTGAGGGTGACCAGCACGTCGGCCACGGCCTGGGCCCCGGTGACGGACTGCCCAGCGATGGCTTTGATGATGTCGCCTTTCTTATCCCCGCCAGCTCGGCAGGCCCGCCAGTCTTGACCGTCGTTACTAAGGCGCCGGTCCCACCCGTGTTGGCCACCTGAGCGCCCAGGGCGGCCCGGCCGGAATTGGTGACAGCACCACTCTTGACTAGCTGGTCGGCGATCAAGGTGACCGTGTTGGAAGGGATGGCGAAGCCGATCCCCGGAGCCGCGCCTCCACCCAGCTGGGGGTCGGTCGCCGCTAGGGTTGGGATTCCGACGACCTGCTCGTTGAGGTTGATGAGCGCCCCTCCAGAGTTGCCGGGGTTAATGGCGGCCGTGGTCTGGATGGCACTCGGCAGGCTGACCCCGTTGCCCTCGGGGACCGCCATGCGCATGGCGCTCACGATGCCCTCGCTCACGCTCGACTGAAGGCCGAGCGGATTCCCGATCGCCAGGACGATATCGCCGACCTGGAGGGTGGAGGAGTTGGCGAAGCGGGCCGCCTGCAGGCCGGTGGCCTGGACTCGGATCACGGCCAGGTCATCTGGTGGAAACGCACCCACCAGGCTGGCCGGATACTGCTTGCCGGTGCTGGTGATGACCAGGAAGGTCTGGGAGCCCGTGACCACGTGGTTGTTCGTGACGATGTCGCCCTGAGTGTCGTAAATGATGCCCGACCCCAACCCAACGCTGGTCTCGATCAGAACCACGGAGGGCCCGACGTCTTGCACCAGCTTGACGAATTCCGACTGCAGCTTGAAGGACGAGGACGGAGCGCTGGGTGTGGCGCTACTGGAGCCCGTGTCACAGGCGGCCAGCACCAGGGTCGAGACCGCAATCGCTGCCCACCCAAGACCAGGAATCGACACCGCATTTCTCGTCGCCATCTCTTCCTCCTCGGTAGACTCGGGCTACATCGCCATCCCCGGGAGGCCCGCTGAGGTGACGATGACGATTCCGCCGTACGCGATCAGCGCGACGCCGGCCACGCGGGGGATGGCCAGGCCGAATGGCAGCGATTTCTCGGCAAAGATGAGCACGGTTAGGCCGACCATGGCGGCGATGTTCATCAAGCCCAGCGGGAAGAGAATCGCGAACAGCAACCAGCAGCAGCCGAGGCAGTACATCCCGTGCTTGAGACCCATGGCAAAGGCCCCCGCGTAGCCGTCGCGCCATGAAGTCAGAATGAAACTCAGAGGGCTTCGGCATTTTGCCAGACAGACGTTCTTCAGCGGAGAGAGCTGGTAAAGCCCACCGATTACCAGCAGAAGGCCACCCAGCCGGGCGGCGTTGCCCATCAACCAGGGCGATCCCCTCGATAGGCCGTCGATGCCAGTCGCGGCCCCGAAGGCCAGGACGCCAAATCCGACCCACACCGCCAGGTAGCCCGTGACGAACACCCAGGTGGGGACGAAGGGCTCAGCCCGCTGCCGTTTGCCCGCCGAGACCGCGCCGTACATGAGGATCATCGGGGCCGCGGTCGGAAACATCATGGCGACCATCATGGCTACCCACGCAAACAGGAACACGGGCAACGCCATGCCCATCGCCGGTCCCATGGCTCCGGGCATGCCAGCCTGGCGAACGACCAGCAGCCAGCAGATTGCTGCCAGTGCCAGGAGCAGGCCCAGGAGCACATTGCGCTGCCGACGCAGTCGCACCGAGGGGGCTTGGGCGATCACGGGACCGAGGTGCGCCTAGTTTTCGTACCGGAATTCGGTAAGGAACGCGTTGGTCCCGTCGACCTCGGCCGTCCAGAAGTGGTCGTAGCGCACGACGCCCGCCTTGCCCTTCCGCACCGGCTGGGTCACCGCCCCGAACGGCGCGTTGCTGATGACCGCCGGGTTCTTGCCGTCGCCGCCCTTGAGCTCCTCGATCTCGCCGCGAAGGTAGCGACCGACTTCCAGCCGCCGTTTCCCGTCGCGAGTCTCAAATGTGATCGGCGCCGGAGTCACACCCGCCAGGCTCCCCACCAGCGGACCGAGATTGGCCAGGTGGCCACCGGCCTGTCCCGAGAAGATGCCGGTCAGGGCCTCCGCCTGCTCTTTGCTGGCCCGTTCATCGATGTAGAGCGCCAGCTTCCAGCCACCGTCGGTCATCTGCTTTGGCGAGTGCACGACGAGCGCGGCGTTCAGCCCCTTGAGGTCGACGTCGCCCAGCTGACCCTTGGTGACGTGCCACCCGATGAATACGTCGCAGTGATCCTCGGTCGCCGGGGCCAGGAAGATGCAGGAGCACATCACCTTGCAGCTGCAGGCCTCGAAATAGTCCCCCTCGACGACGAATTTGGTCTTCACCTGGGATGCGGCAGCCGCCTGAGCCATGACTCCCTCCCTCCATCCTGACTGGCCGAACCGATGCGGCTCCAGTCTAGCCCGACCGGCGCGCTGCTGCTTAGAGGATCAGGCCACCGTCGACGGCGATCACCTGGCCCGTGATGTAGGCGGCAGCTGGGGTGCACAGGAACCCAACCAGGCCGGCCACATCGTCCGCCGTCCCTAGCCGGCCCAGCGGGATGCGCTCCAGGAGGGCGGTGCGGGAGGCGTCGCCCAGGTGAGAGGTGATGTCGGTCTCGATGAAGCCGGGAGCAACCGCGTTCACCGTGATCTGGCGCGACCCCACCTCCTTGGCCAGAGCGCGGGTGAGGCCGATCAGCCCGGCCTTGGCAGCGGCGTAATTCGTCTGGCCGGGGTTGCCGTGGAGGCCGACCACCGAGCTCATATTCACGATCCGGCCGAAGCGCTGGCGCAACATCGGCTTGAGAGCGGCGCGCGCGCAGAGAAAGGCGCCTTTGAGATTGGTCTCCAGGACGGCGTCGAAGTCTGCCGCCTCCAGCCGGAGCAGCAGGTTGTCGCGGATGATGCCGGCGTTGTTGACGAGGATGTCGCACCGACCGAATCTCGCTAGGGCCTGTCGGAACAGGGCGTCGACCGCGTCGGCGCGGGACACGTCGCCCTCGATGGCCTCAGCCACGCCGCCATGGGCGACAATCTCGGCGACCACCGCGGCGGCCGCTTCGGCCTGGGACTTGTAGTTGACGACCACGCCGGCCCCAAGCCGGGCCAGCTGCTGGGCGACCGCCTTGCCGATGCCTCGGGAGGCTCCGGTGACCACCGCCACCCGCTCCGCTAGCACCCCCTCCCCTGGCACGACGCCCAGTATAAGCAGGCACCTGTTTTTGCACAGGATTTTGAATTCGGCCCGAATTCAGGAACTTGTGCTATCCTAGGGCAGTTTTTGGAGGGGCTACCGGCGTCGGCGGAGCAATGAAAAGGAGAGTGGAGACTGTGATGGCAGCGGTTACGGGCTACTGTCTGAAGTGTAAGAAGAAGGTCGAAATCAAGGATGCCCAGCAGATCACGATGAAGAATGGCAAGCCGGCCACCACCGGCTCATGCCCGACCTGCGGCACCAAGATCTACAAAATCGGCAGCCGAGTGTAACTCTCAGTCCTCGAAACCCCCCGGGCCGGCCCTTTGGCCGGCCTTTTTTTACGCTCCGTCCAATTCGGGCGTCTACCGCTTCGGGTTAGGCTCGGAGCTCGGCGCTCGCTTGGCGGGCTCCTTGGCCAGCTCTCGTTCCAGCAGGTCGAGGAGGACCTCGGTGGCGCTGAGCGCCACGTCCACCCCCAACGTCTTGAAGATCCGGACGTTGGAGGGGTTGTTGACCCGGGCCACGGTCCGAGGCACATCGAACTTACGTTTGGCCATCTGGCAGGCGATCAGGTTGTCCTCGTCGTCGCCGGTGACGGCCACCACCACGTCGGCCCGCTCCATCCCGGTGGTGGCCAAGAAGGCCATCTCATCGCCATCCCCCACCATCACCACCTCCCCCAGCTGGGAGGTCAGGACCTCGGCCCGGCGGGGATCCTTCTCGATCAAGGTCACCTCGTATCCCCGTTCGATGAGGTGTTTGCTCAGGTAGTAACCGACCTTGCCGCCCCCGATCACGATCACATACATGCCCACGCCCTCAGCCTTTCAGCATACGGTGAATCTCCCGGACGCCGGTCAGGGTCGGGCTGGTCGTATCCAGGCCCAGCTCGCGGTAGACGTTCTCTCGGATCGGATCGTAGATGCGCGTGATCACCCGAGGGACGTGGAAGATCTCGCGGGCGATCTGGGCGGCCATGATGTTCCGGTTGTCGCCGTTGGTGAGCGAGGCAAAGCCCTCCGCCTGCTCGATGCCCGCCTTGCGAAGCACGTCCTCATCAATACCATTGCCCAACACCATCTCACCCGGGAAGTCCGGCCCCAGACGGTTGAAAGAGCTCCGGTTGATGTCGACGACGGTGACCTGGTGGCCGTCGGCGACCAGCACCTTAGCCACCATGGCTCCCACCCGGCTGCATCCCACGATGATCACCCTCATGGCAGGAGACCCATTATAGGAACGCTCCCTTACATTCCCAGCGCAAGACGGGCGGCCTCAATCTCAGGCAGCCCGGCGGCCAGGATCTTGGCCTGGGTGGTCGGGACGTCGTAGGCCACGCGGTGGAACTGGACCGCCGGCCCGTCCAGATCGACTACCGCGAACGCCGCGTCGGGAACGCCGTCGCGGGGTTGGCCAACGCTTCCCGGGTTCACCAGCGCCGGTTGGGGCAATGGGTACCAGGGGCTGGCCGGCCCCAGCTCTGGGATCACCTCGTCCTCCATCGTGAAAATCCGCGGCAAATGTGTGTGCCCGAAAAAGCACAGCCGGCCACCCAGGTCCTCCAGGATCTCGCTGGCCTGCCCGAACTCCAGGATGTACTCCCAGATATACGGTTTGCGAGGGCTCCCGTGAACGACGCGATGGGGACCCACTCGGCGTTGCACCGGCAGGCGGGCCAGGTAGGCGGCACCCTCCGCCGATAGGACGCCACGCGTCCATTCGAGTGCGGCCGCGGCATGCGGGTTGAACCACTCCAGCACCTTCGGATCCTGGACGGCACGATCGTGGTTTCCCTGCACCGCCCGGACCCCTTCGGCACGCAGGCGAGAGATCACGCCGTTCGGGTCCGGCCCATAGCCGACCACATCGCCCATCACCAACACGAGGTCGACCGGCGGCAACGCACGCAGCACCGCTTCCAGCGCCTCGAGGTTGCTGTGGATGTCGGAAAGGAGGGCGAGCTTACGCGTAGACGCGTTCTTGCAGGTAGAGGAAGACGATACGAACCGACGCCGCCAGCGGCACCGCCAGGAAGAGTCCCAGGATCCCGGCCAGGTAGCCGCCCACCACAAAGGCCAAGATGATCAGCATCGGAGACAGGTGCACCGCGTCCCCGAAGACCTTAGGGGAGATGAAGTTGTAGATGATGTTGCTGATGATGAAGTAAATGATGAGCACCAGGACCACCTTGCTGGGGGACTGGGACACGAAGGCAGCCACCGCCACGGCCGGGAGCGCACCCAGCAAGGGCCCGATGAAGGGGATGAAGGCGGTCGCCCCAGCCACCACCCCCAGCGCCAACCAGTACGGCACGCCGACCAGCAACATGGCGATCGCGGTCACCGCCCCCACCAGGGCGCAGATCAGCAGTTGTCCCCGCATGTAGGCGCCCAACATCCGATAGATTTCCCCAGCCACCGCCCGCACGTCCCCACGGTAGCCCCTGGGGATCAGTTGCTCAAAGAAGCGACGAATGGCGTGGGCATCCTTCACCAGGAAGAAGGCGATCAGGAGCACGAGGAGAGCCTGCAGGAGCCAGTTGAGAACGGTGAACACGTTCTGGACCACCGACTGGAGGTGGCCTGCCAGCAGGGCGGGCAGGTTGGCGGCGAGGGTGCCGTAGCTTTGGCGGAGGTCGACGGGGATCCCGAAGATCGAGAACGCATGGTGACGGCCGGCCAGGTCCTGGAAGTAGGCCGCCACGGCGGGTCCCTGTTTTACCAGGGCGATGAATTCCTGCCGGGCGAGTGGTGCTATGAAGGCGATGCCCGCGGCGAACAACACCAACCCGGCGGCATAGATGCCGATGATCGCCGCCACTCGGGGCACCCGGTAGCGTTCGACCAGGTTGACGAGCGGGTTCAGGATCAGGGCCAGCACCGCGGCGATCAGGAAGGGGCCCAGAATCCCGCGGATGGCGAACGCAAAGACAGCGGCAATGACGGCCAGCACTCCAAGAAAGAGGAGGGCACGGGAGTCCTGACTTTCCCAGAATGGGTCGACCCGTTTCCGCTGAATCACGCGGGGCGCCCCCCCATCTGGACCTCCATGCCACCGTAGCCCCCCACTTCGAGGAAGAGCAGCACCAGTGCTATCAACTCAAAGGGGAAACGGGAAGGCGGGGTAGGTCATGCGCAGATCAGCGCACGCCTGCCTCGGCAACCGATCGGCCCCGCCACACCCAGACCACCAGGGCCGCCAGCACCCCGATGGCAATCACGACCGCAGCGAACTCGATCGGGCGGGAGATGCGGGTCCAATTGGAGCCTAACCAGAAGCCGGCCAGGGCCAGCATGGCGCACCAGGGAAGGGCCCCCACGAAGGTGAGGACTGCGAACGGCTCGAGGCGAACGCGGGCGAGGCCGGCGGGGAAGGAGATGTAGGTCCGGATCACGGGTAGCACGCGCCCGATCAGGACGGCCAGCAACCCGTAACGGGTGAACCAGCGGTCGGCAAGCTCCACGTGAGACCGGCGGATCCCGACCCAGCGACCCGGGCCGAGGAGGAGCGGTTGGCCGAAGCGAGCCGCCAGCCAGTAGGCGACGAGCGATCCCGCCAGGTTCCCAAGCGCGCCGGCCAGGATCGCCCCGGCGAGATTGAGGTGCCCAGCCGCGGCCAAGGCGCCGCTAAACGGCATGATCACCTCGCTCGGAAACGGCAGGCCGCAGCTCTCCGCCGCCATCAGCAGAAACACGGCCACCAGCCCATAGCTAACGACCAGCGTGGTGAGCGTCTGACTCACGGCGCGGCTGACTCGGTCGTCACGCGCGGCGGCACGAACGTCGACCGTTTCTGCTGGCTGACCCGGATCACCAGCCAGATCACGCCGGCGACCATGAACAGGTCGCCAAGGCTGACCACGGAAATATGGTGGAGCAGCGAGATGTCAAAGATGTCGCCCAGGAACCAGAGTCCAGTCGGATGCGCGAGATAGACGTGAAGGGGGTCGAAGCCCCTGCGCAGCATCTCGAGCCGGGCCGACGCATGGATGGCATCTATCCCGCCTGGTGGCGTCAGGAACAACACGGGCATCCGCCCGCCGAAGGCGACGATCGCCGCCAGATTGAGCGTCTGCCCGAGTCCGAACAGGAGCGCGCCCGGCAGGTGACGGTTCAGCCAGACAACCGCCAGCAGGAAGAGGCCCACGAACACATTCAGGGGGCGGGCGAGACTAATGAGAGGCAGGGAGTGGGTGGCGCCCAGCAGGACAACGATTCCTCGCCCCACAAAGGCCGCGATGAGGAGCTCAGGATGCTTGAGCTGGATCTGAGCGAGACGCCGAACATCGCCTCCCAGGATGACGGCGAGCACGATCCCCGCCGCCAGGAGGACGAACAGGAACACCGAGTTAGCCCGTTGCCGACACTTTCACAGGGCTTGGTTTCGGCTCGTCAAGCGTCGCATCGCGTAACCCTCTGAAACCAAGCCCGAGAAGCGCCGCGGCGATGAGCAGACCGCCGGCGGCAATAAACACGACCGACGCTCCGACGCGATCTGAAAGCGGTCCAGCCAAAGCCATGCCGACTAACAACCCGGCCTGAACGAGCAGGAACCTGCTCGACATGACACGGCCCAGCACGTAATCCGGCGCCTCCCGCTGGGTCAGGGAAATCAGTGGAATGTAATAAACGGTACTGGCCGCCCCGGCGATTAGGAGTACGGCGACACCCACAGCAACGTTGGAAGCCGCTCCTGCGAGCACATACGACACGCCGATCCCTGCAACCCCTGCGAGAATCAGCCAACCGGCCCTCAGCTTGTTCATCAATTCGGGGGCGGCAAACGCTCCGATGATGGCACCGGCCCCAATGGCGGCTTCCAGAAATCCGTAGCCCGTCGGTCCGCCGTGCATCGGACCGTACGCGAGCACAACCAGGGTCGGGAACGTCATGCCTGCGAAAAGGGCGGCCATCGTAGTCAACCCCATCGTCGCCCGGAGCGCCGGGCTCCGAAGGATGAATCTCGTTCCCTCAAGAATATTCTGCAGGAGGTGGAGTTTAATTATCCCCCGCGTTTTCTGACTGTCAATGACCCCTAGCAACGTGACTGCCGAGAAGATATAAGTCCCAGCGTCGATCAAGAAGAGGGGAAGCCAGCTTCTGGCAACCGCCACGATGATGCCGGCGATCGAATACCCGAGCAGCTCCATGGTCTTCTCGGAGGACGAGATGAGGCTGTTCGCCCGGACCAGAAGGCTGCTCGGCACCAGGTTCGGTACCACCGCTTGCTTGGCGGGATTGAAGAGCGCCCCTGCCGTCGCAATCAGAAACACCGCGATAAACACGCCGGGTATCCACCTGAGCGCCAGGAACGGGATGGTTATCGTCAGCACGGCACGAACCAGGTCGGCGCCGATCATGAGCCTCTGACGATTGAATCGGTCGACGATCGGGCCCGCCACCAACCCGAACAGAATCGTGGGGGCAGCCCTGGCGATGAGACCGAGCGCGACCAGCGAGGCGGAGCCAGTAAGCAGAAAGAGCATGATTGCCAGTCCCGTGGTGTTCATCATGTCGCCGAAATACGAGACAGCCTGCCCAACCCAGAGCAGGCGGAACGAGCGAATCTGGAGAACGGCCGAATAGCCTGGTTGCTTCACCTGCTGTGGGCGACCCGCGGTTGCGATCGGCACTCCCCATTTGGCAGACACGATCTTCTCAAGGGCGCCGATGACCGCCGGGTCGTACCAGACCCCGGCCAGCCCGTTGAGCTCTTGGATGGCGTCAGCCGGCGTCTTGACCGTTGGTCGAAAGACGCGCGCCTGCGTAATGGTGTCGAAGGCGTCGCAGGCATCTACGATCCGGGCTCCAATCGGGATCTCATCGCCTTTCAAGCCGTCGGGATAGCCGGAGCCGTTCCATTTCTCATGGTGGTGCCTCACGATGGCGGCCACGCCGCGCTGCTCTGGATGCTCAGCCAGGATGTTGGCACCCTCGACCGGGTGAGTCTTGATGATCTCGTATTCTTCGGGAGTCAGCTTCGCGGGCTTCAGCAAGATCGAGTCCGGAATCGCAATCTTGCCGAGGTCATGCAGGATCCCGGCGACTCGTATCGTGTTGCAAGCGTCATCACTCAGGTGGAGTAATCGCGCCACGCCCTCGCACAATTCCCCAACCCGTTGGGAATGACCAAAGGTTTGCCCGTCTCGCTTGTCCACGATTCGACTCTGCATGATGAACGACTCGCGGAGCCACCGGTCCAGTCGGTTTTGCTTCAAGAGACTGGCTCGATAAACCAAGAGGGGCCCGTAGAGCAGAAATACCGCGAGCTTCTCCGAAACCAGCGGCGCCTGCAAGAGCAGGTAGATCAGATACCCCACCACCGGAAGCGCGATGTAAGTCAACCAGCTGTTCTCGACTGTATTTTTCGCCGTAGCCCAGAAATTAGACCCTCGTAGCAGCGTCAACGCCACGGCCACAGTCAGGACGTTGATCCCGACAATCGCCACAACCGTAAGGGACTGCGCCAGATACCACCCGGTGTTCGGATATTTCACTTTGACGGTCGCAAGGAGTAGCGAGGGAATCGCATATACCAGCACGAAATTCCCGCGGTTGAAGAAGAAACGGTCCCAAGGAATTCTTCGTCCGGGGATCCTTTCATCAACGGTCCCAAAGCACGCCACCCACATCACGGCCCAAGGGGGTAGCAGCATGACGGCACCGACGAGCGGAGCCAGACCTACTGTGAGAGTCGATCCCTGTCGGGTCTCGAGGGGCGAAATGTGAGACAAAAAGGTAAGCACCAAGAGGATGACGCCCTCAGCGATGATCTGTTTAGCTGAGTGCGCCAGGTCCGCGGGTGCCTGAGCGACGGTGCTGATCACCAAGACGCTCAGACCTAGCGCGGCCACGGCCCACAAATAGAACGTGCCGAGCTTCTCTCTGGTCATGCGACCGTCGCTATCTTAATTGGATAACTGGACGACGTCGCCACAACCGGCACAAATACAAAAACCCGGGCATCGAGCCCGGGTTTGTTAAAGTCGCTTAATCGTTACAGGCCGATGTTTGCGCCGCCCACTAGGATCGCGCCCAGCAGGCCCGTCAGAGCGATGAGAAGCTTCTTCATTCCGTGCACCC
>Ga0137396_10000137_pt1 | contig 28955 bp, 26 predicted proteins | sample czc16metaG_FD_108284 | JGI IMG/M metagenome (GOLD analysis project Ga0137396, IMG submission 108284) | Vadose zone soil microbial communities from Angelo Coast Range Reserve, California, USA - czcobulk3.16 metaG | ecosystem: Environmental > Terrestrial > Soil > Vadose zone | place: USA...
CCAGACGTCCTGGAGCTTCTGGTTGGTGAAGTGACTGGGCGGAGCCACCCAGTTCTTCACTTTGGCCCAGTGCACGACGTTGCGCGACCACCAGCGACCCGGCATGTGGTACGCGTTCTCCAGCACGATCTTCTGGAGCTCGATGACGAGCTTCTTGCGCTCGGCCGGGTCGAGTGTTCGCGCCTGCCGCGAGTACAGGTCGTCGATCGCGGGATTGGAGAAGCGGGCCCAGTTCTGCGAGGACCCCGTGATGTACGGAGCGAGCAGCTGGTCGGGATCGTCGATGAAGGCGCCGGTCGGGAACACCATCACCTCGAAGTTCCCCTGATCTCGTCCGTCAGCGTACCAGGCCGCCGTCTCGAGCGGGCGATGCTCGACCTCGATGCCGATCTTACGCCATTCCTGAATCACGTACACGGCGAAGTCCTGGTAGGGGAGCTTGACGTTGCGGTTTTTCAGCACCACCCTGAACCCGTTCGGGTAGCCCGCTTCGGCCAGGAGCCGCCTGGCCTCGGCCCGGTTCTTCTCGGCGTCCCGGCCGAAGCCCGGAAACTTTTCGAGCTCGGACTGCGTCATCGCCCACTCGGTGCCCGGACGGGTGAGCGCCCCGACGTCCCGGAGACCCGTGAGCGCATGGAGGACCTTGCCCCCCGTGTAACGATCGAGACCCAGCGTGAGGGCACGGCGTACGCGCGCATCGGTGAACGGCTTCACGGTGTTGTTGATCACGATGTCGAAGTGGATGACGAACGGGGTCTGCTGGACGACGACCTTATCGCCGAGCTGCTTGCGGATCGCTTCCACCTCGGCCAAGGGCAGGTCGCGGAACTCGATGTGGGCGCGGCCGGACCGGATCGCCGCCGCGCGCACCGACGTCTCCGTGCTGATGAAGAACTTGTAGCCGTTGAGGTAGGGCCGGTCCTTGACGAAATAGTCCGGGTTCCGCTCGGCTTCGAACGTCGATCCGCGCGTGTAGCTCTTGAACCGGAAGGGGCCGGAGCCCATGACGTTGTTCTTGAAGTAGTTCGGATCCTTATCGAGGTACTTCTTCGGAAAGATGACGTTCGACGGCGAGGCGAGGTTTGCCAGAAGGGACGCTGACGGGAACTTCAGCCTGAAGACGACGGTGCTTGGATCCGGGGCTTCCACGCTCGCCACCGCCGAGTAGTGGTGCTTGCGGATGCTGCGCACCCCTTCGGGAGGAAAGAGGATCTTGTCGTGGCTCGCCTTGACGTCGGCGGCCGTCAACGGCGAGCCGTCGTGGAACCGGATGTCCTGACGGATCTTGAACGTGTAAGTGAGCCCGTCCGGCGAGATCTTCCATTCGCTCGCCACGTCGCCGATGACGTTCGGGTAGCTGTAGGGGTCGATCTGGAGCAGCGTGCTGTAGAGCGGCGCGACCGGCTGGACGGTGGCGAAGGTTTGTTCCTGGTGCGGGTCGAGGCTCGGCGCGTCAGCGCCGATGGCCGCCAGGAGTACGCCGCCACGGCGCGGGGTGTCGGGCGACTGCGCGGCGGCGAGGATGGCCAGACCGCCGACCGTCGCCGCGAGCGCGACGACGATGACGAACGTTTGGTGACGCCGGATCCCTGTCGCCATCTGGCACCTCCCGAGACTTTGGGCGTTCGCCGGGACTAACCGAACAGGGAAAGGACGGGACGTCGAGTTCGCCTGACGGACGTGCATGCCGCCGGAAACGGCCCGACGCGCCGGACGCTAACAGGGGACGGGCGCGCCTGTCAACCGATGCGCGGCGCGCGCGGATCAGCGGGCCGCGAGCACCATCTGGGTCTGGATCGTCTGCGCCAGCAGCCGGCCCGACGCGTCCGTCACGCGCGTCTGCCACACCATCGTGGTCCGGCCGCGGTGAAGCGGGGTGGCTTCGGCGCGGACCACGCCGTCGCGCCCGGCGGCAGGTTGAGAAGGGTCGCGGTCGCGCCGACGGTGTCCGCGAGCGCCATGATCGTGCCGCCGTGGAGCGCGCCGCCGACCGTCCTCAGGTCGTCGCGGATCGTCAGCTCCGCCACCAGGCGGTCCTTCGAGGCTTCGGTGTAGCGCATCCCGATCAGCCCGGGCAGGTACGCCCGTTGTAGGTCCATCAGCGCGTCAAGATCGATCGTCACGACGGGTCTCCTTGGAGCGTGCCCGCGCTGCCCCGGCTCGCCGATCGCGCGAGCTCAGGCCGGCGAGTAGCCGCGGTACTCCATCTACTCTGCGATCTTGACCCGCGCGTCGGCGCCCCAGTATTTCTCGACGAGATAGAGCCCGAGGTCGAGCGACGACGAGACGCCGCCGGCCGCCACCACGCGGCCTTCGTCCACCACGCGCCGATTGGTCACCACTTCGCGGTAGAGCGGCCGCAGCAGATCCATCGCCAGGTGGTGGGTCGTCGCGCGCTTGTCACGCAGATAGCCGGCGCGGCCCAGCAGCAGGGCTCCTGAGCAGACCGAGGCCAGCGGCCGCTCGTCGCCCCACGTCTGCAAGTAGTCGATGGCGCGCTTGTCGTCCATCAGCGCGACGGTTCCGAGCCCGCCGGACACGTAGAGGAAATCGAAGCCCGAGAGATCCTGGTACACGCCTGTCGGGCTTGAGGGTCAGGCCGGACTCGTCGACGATCTCGGCATCGGTGCCGATGATCGGATGAGTCACACTCGAGTCGATGGACATCGACGCGATTCGACGGAGGGCGTCGTAGGCGCCGATCAGATCCAGAAGCGTCAGGCGAGGGAAGACGAGAAACGCAAGCCGCTTCGGCGCCATGACGTCAGCAGGGCTGGACCGAGGCTTTGTGGCGCTGCGCGAGCGCCTGATAGCCCTCGGGGTTGGCGCGCACCCAGCGCTCGGCCGGCGTGCCGGCGAGCGGGCCGCGCACCTTCGCCGGCGCTCCCAGCGCCAGTGTGCCCTCGGGGATCTCGGTCTCGGGCGTCACGAGCGCGCCCGCCGCCACCATCGCTCGGGCACCGATGCGCGCCCCGTCGAGCACCGTCGCGCCGTTGCCGATCAAGCATTCCTCGCCGAGCGACGCGGCGTGGATCGTGCAGTTGTGGCCGACCGTGGAGCCCGCGCCGATCTCGGTTCCGGCGCGCGGCGTGACATGCACGACCGCGCAGTCCTGCACGTTGGCGCCGCGACGCACGACGATCGGATTGAAGTCGCCGCGGAGCACGGCGTTGTACCAGACGGAGGCGCGCTCCTCGATCGTCACGTCGCCGATGATCACGGCGGTCGGCGCGATGAATGCGGTGGGATGAATCCTCGGGCTCTTGCCCTCGAAGCTGAACAGTGGCATGGGCTGGACCCTCGCAGTATGCTCGGAGTGCCCACATCTTACTCCCACACGCCGCGACAGGAGGAGGGAATGCCGTTCCCGAAGATCGCGGCCGTCGCCACGGCGACGCCGCCCCACCGCTTCACGCAGTCGCAGATTCTGACTCTCGCGGGCTACGGAGACGCGGAGCGGAGCGGGTTCTTTCGTCGCAGCGACATCGACGGTCGCTATCTGTGGATCGATCCGGCGACCTTCCGGCCCAACGAGTCGGTCGACGAGCTGAGCGATCGCTTTCGCGAGGGCGCGCTCGAGCTCGGCGAGTCGGCGGCGCGCCGCGCGCTCGCGGGAGCCGGATGGGGACCGGACGATCTGGACTTCATCGCGACGACGACGTGCACCGGACGCCTGACGCCCAGTCTCGACGCGCGCCTGATCGGCCGGCTCGGCTGTCGCTCCGACATCCAGCGGGTGCACGTCGGCGACACGGGATGCGCCTCCGCGATGGTGGCGCTCCAGCAAGCGTCGAACTACATCACCGCGTTTCCCGGACGCCGGGCGCTCGTGATCGCGGTCGAGATCTGCTCGGCCGCCTACTTCCTGGACGATCGTCTCGAGAGCGCGGTGGCCCACGCGATCTTCGCCGACGGCGCCGGGGCCCTCGCCATCACGACGGACGGGCCCGGGCCGTCGATCGTCGCCCAGCGCACGCTGTTCCGTTCCGAGCATCTCGACGCGATGGGGTTCGAGTATCCGGGCGGGCGGCCGCGCGTCGTGCTTTCCAAGGACGTGCGCCGTATCGGCGCGGCCATGATGGGCGAAATGGCGGCGATCCTGATGTCGGCGCAGGGGCTCAAGCGCGAGGACATCCGGTACTGGGTCCTCCACTCCGCGGGGCGACGCGTGATCGATCGCGCCCGCACCTTGCTCGAGCTGGGCGAGGAGCAGGTCGGTCATTCACGCTCGGTGCTCCGTCGCTTCGGCAACATGTCATCCGCCACGATCCTCTTCGTACTGGATGAAACTCTCCGAGAGGAGTCTCCGGTTCCCGGCGATTGGGGCCTGATGATCGGCCTGGGTCCCGGCTTCGCCGCCGAGGGAGCGTTACTTCGGTGGTAACCAGCGCTGACAGTCGACCGAGCACAAACGCGCGAACGAGCACCGACGGTCGAGCGCGCAACGGGCGACCGTCCAACGGCGGTCGACCGCGTGATGGTGGACCGGGCGTGTCGGAGTCGGAGCCACACGCTCCTATCTCAGGCCACCCTCGGTCCAAGCCGATCTCATGGCCCCCGGTCCAATGAAACGGGCGGACGGCGCGCGAGAAGTGCTCGACGGGTCGGTCGCGGCGCCCGAGCTCGCGGCGTCGCTGGCCGATATCGACCGCCTCAACAGTTGGTTCGGCGGCTACGCGCTCTCGCTGCGCGCGATCCGTCGCCTGGCGACGGAGGTGCCGCGCGATCGCCCGCTCCGTGTCATCGACGTCGGAGGCGGCACGGCCGCGTTCGCGGTGCGCGTCGTCGAGTGGGCCCGCCGCAACGGTCGTGACGTCCGCGTGATGGTCGTGGAGCGCGATCCGACGACCCTCGAGCTCGCGCGCGGAGCCGTCGCGAGATATCCGGAGATCCTGCTGGTCCGCGGCGACGCGGCGGCATTGCCCTGCCGCGAGCGGGCGGTCGACATCGTCACCACCGCCCTCACGCTCCATCATCTCGAGCCGGAGCAGGCGGCCGAGGGCCTCCGCGAGATGGCGGCGGCGGCGCGAATCGCCGTCGTCGTCAACGATCTGCTTCGCCGCCGTCTCTCGCTCGCGCTCGTCTGGCTCGCGACGCGTCTTCTGGGATGCCATCCGATCTCGCGCCACGACGGGCCGCTCTCGGTACGGCGCTCGTACTCGCGGGACGAGTTGCGCGCGCTTGCGGCCAAGGCGGGCGCTCGTCGGCTGACGATTCGCGAGTACCCGGTGCTGGGACGCTTCCTGGCGGTCATGTCGTGACAAGCGACGTCATCATCGTCGGCGCGGGTCCCGCGGGCGCGGCGACCGCCATCCTGCTGGCCGAGCGCGGCGTCTCGGTGCGTCTGCTCGATCGCGCGCGGTTTCCGCGGCCGAAGATCTGCGGCGAGTACCTGAGCCCCGAGGCGCCGCGGCTTCTGGATCGGCTCGGCGCGCTCAAGGCCGTCGACGCGGTCGCGAGCACGTTGAAGGGCATGCGGATCACCGCGCCCAACGGCACCACGCTCGTCGGGACCTTTCGTTCGATCGGTGCGTGGCGTCCCTATCGCGAGCACGCGATGGCGATCACCCGCGAGGCGCTCGACGCGATCCTCGTCGACCGCGTCCGCTCGCTGCCGGTCGACTTGCGTGAACAGACGCGCGTCACGGACCTCGTCGTCTCGGGCGATCGGGTGCTCGGCGTCGAGGCGATCGACGGCGACGGGCGGCGCCAGGTTCTGCGGGCCCCGCTCACGATCGCGGCCGACGGCCGGGCGTCGGTCGTCGCCCAGCGGCTCGGGCTGCGCCGGCCGCATCGTCTCCAGCGGATGGCCATGGTCACGTACGTCGAGGATGTGAGCGGGCTCGGGCGCGTCGGCGAGATCTTCGTCGATCCGCCGGACTACGCCATCCTCAATCCCGTCGCGCCCGGTCGCGCGAACCTCAGCCTGGTGGTGCCCATGGCCCACGGGGCGCCGTGGAGCGGGCGCCTGGATACGTTCTTCGACGCCCGCGTGAAGCATTTGCCGCATCTCGCCCGCCGGATCGCCGGCGGCCGGCGCGTCGCGCCGGTTCGGGCCATGGGCCCCCTCGCGTATAGGGTCGATCCGCCGCGTACCGGCGGCGTGCTCATGGTGGGCGACGCCACGGGCTTCTTCGATCCGTTCTCGGGCGAGGGGATCTTCAACGGCCTCCGGAGCGCCGAGATGGCCGTCGACACCGCCGTCCAGGCGCTCGGCCGCGGCGACCTGTCGGCGCGCGCGCTGGCCGGCTACGACCGGGCCCGCCGGCTGGCGACTCGCGACAAGGAGCGCGTCACGCACGCGCTCCAGATCGTCGTCAGCCACCGTCGTCTCGCCAACCTGGCGGCGCGATTTCTCGCGCGCCGCCCGCGCCTGCTCGACCTCCTGCTCGGTGTCCTCGGCGACTTCGTGCCGCCCCGCGCGCTCGTGACCGGCATCGTCGCGCGCTCACGGTTCTGAGCATCCGCTGTCCAGCCGGGGCGCGCTTCTAGACCAAGGAGACCTTCGATGAGCCCGAGCGACAATCTGCCGCGCCGCTTCGCGCGTATCTACACGGCGGCGATCACCGACGTCATGGACGAGATGGGGTTGCGCCGCCAGACGCTGCCGGCGACGATTCAGCCGCTGTCCGGGGGGATGCGGACGGCCGGCTACGCGTTCACCGTGCGCGGGCGCGCACACGCCGGATCACCGCGCGAGCGCGATCAAACGCTGCGGCGCTTCCTCGCGATGCTGGGCGCGGTGCCCGCGGAGTCCGTGCTGGTGCTCGCCGCGCACGACAACGTCGCGGCGCATTTCGGCGAGCTCAGCGCGGCGTGGTTCCGCGCCCGCAAGGTGCGCGGCGCCGTGATCGACGGCGCGACCCGCGACGCGGCGGCGATCATACGCATGGCGTTTCCGACGTTCGTGCGCTACCGGACGCCGCAAGATTCCGTGCCGCGGTGGCGGGTCTCCGACTGGGGCCAGCCGGTGACGATCGGCAGCGTGCGAGTGAGCCTCGGAGATCTCGTCGTGGGCGACCTCGACGGCGTGGTGATCATCCCGCGGCGGGCCGCCCACGAGGTGCTCCGGCGCTGCGAGAAGCTCGTGGGGACGGAGAACCGGGTTCGCTCAGCGGTGCGGCGCGGGATGACGCCGCTGGCGGCCTATCAAAAGTTCGGCAGTTTCTGACGCGCTCTCAGCCGGAAGCCGCCACGGCGCGCGACGCGTCGCGGATGACCTGCACCGCCGAACGGCCGAACACCGAGGCCACGAGCAGGCCGATGACGACGTCCGGCCACGGCGAGGCCGTCGCCGCGACCGCGCCGGCGGCGACGAGCACCGCCGCGTTGCCGAGCACATCGTTCCGCGAGCAGATCCAGGCCGACCGCATGTTGATGTCGTCGCCGCGCCGCCGCCAGAGGAGCGCCAGGCACGCGAGGTTCGCGACGAACGCCAGGGCGCCGACGCCGCCCATCACCTCGACGGTAGGCGTGAGCCCTTGCGCGATCTTCAGGACCACCTGGACGACCACGCCGACGCCGAACGCCGCCATGATGATCCCTTTGAGCAGGGCGGCGCGTGCCTGCCAGGCGAGGCCCCGGCCGATGACGTAGAGGCTGAACCCGTACACGATGGCGTCGCCAAGCATGTCGATGGAGTCGGCGAACAGCGCGGTCGAGTGAGCCAGGATGCCCGCCGCGGACTCCGTGAGGAACATGGCGGCGTTGATCCACAGAACGACGTGGAGCACCCGCCGCTGCTCGCGCGGGATCGCTCGAACTTCGCAGCACTCGTCCACGGACGTGAGGCTAGCGGCGGCGGCGCGCGGAGCGGGGGGCCGCCGGACGCGCCGAATCGTCGGGCTCGTCGCGTGCCTCGGCGCCGGCGATCTCGGGTAGCCCGGCTTCCTTGAGCGGCTTGCCGACGTGATCGCGGATCCACTTCGCGTCCCACCACTCGAGCGGTGTGACCGAGATGCCGTTGACCAGCACCTCGTAGTGGAGGTGGTCGCCGATCGCCAGGCCGGTCGAGCCGGTCCGGGCGATTTCCTGGCCCTTCTCGACGGCGTCGCCCACCTTCACGGTCGTGCTGGAGAGGTGGGCGTAGAGCGTCTGCAGACCGAGGCCGTGGTCGATGACCACCGCGTTGCCGTAGATCGTGAGAGGCTCGGCGAAGACGACGACGCCTTTGTTGGAGGCGGGCACCGGCGACTGACGCGTCGACGCGAGGTCGTATCCGAAGTGGATCTGGCGGTCGATCTCGCGGCCGGCGTGCACGTACGTGCGCGTCTCGGCGAAGTTGGCGAACACCTTCGTGTTGCGCGCCTGCACGAACGGCCCGTGCCAGAGCGGCTTGTCGGCGGTGGTGGCGCCGATCTTGCGCTTGATCTCCTCGGCCTGTTTGCGCAGGTCGCGGTTGATCACGAGGAATCCGTCGACCAGCGACTCGGTGGCGGGCCGCTGCGGTAAGAGCTCGGCGACCTTGGCCTGGAGAAAGGCGTCCTTGACGTCGATGGTGTCCTTCGGGAACTTGCGCGGGCGGATCTCCGCCGGGATCCCGCGCGAGGCGGTGTTGCCCGCCTCGTCGCTGGCTCGGATCTGGATCGGAGTGGCCGGATCGTAGTCCCAGGGCAGGGCGATCAGCGCGATGCGGGCGCCCTTGTCGGTCGGGCCGAACGCGAACGACGGGAACGTCGTCGCGCCGGCCAGGACGTCGGTCCGCGCCGCGCCGGTGACCCGGAACGCGACGAGCCCGCTCCCGCCCGGCGAGAGGTAGCGCGTGGAGGCGAGCAGCTCGACCTTCGGCGGCGTGAGGTCGACCGTGACGGGATAGCCGGCGATCGCGCGGTCGTCACGCCGGATCGGACGCCAGAAGGTGTCGCGCGCCCACACCTCGATGGTCGCGCTGCCCTCGCGCAGGCCGAGCGCCGCGCTGTCCACCACGACGGGAATCTCCACCCGGCGGCCGAGGCCGCTGTCCTTCGTGGCCACCGGTGTCGACTTGCCGGATTGCTCGATGCGGACCTCGACCCGCGCCACGTTGCCGCGTCGCGCCTCGACGACCACGGTGAACGACGTCTTCTGCCCGACGAAGCGTGGTGGAGTCGTGAGGGACTGCACGCCGGGGACCGTCTGCCGCCAGACCAGATACCCCACGGAGCCGACGCCGGCCACGAGCAGAATCAAGACGAGGAGCACCCAGGCCTTCGCACGAGACCGCTTGGGCACAACGGATGATACCATGCCGACCCGTCACGAACCTCGGAGGTGATCGCGTCATGAGCCCTGTCCTCGTGCTCGGCTCGCTCGCGCTGTTCGTGCTGGCGGGACTATGCGAGATCGGCGGCGGCTATCTCGTGTGGCTCTGGCTTCGCGAGGGGCGTAGCGCGCTCCTGGCCGTCCTCGGCGGAGCGATCCTGTTCGCTTACGGTGTCGTGCCGACGCTCCAACCGGCCCCGTTCGGCCGCGTCTACGCGGCGTACGGCGGTGTATTCGTCGTCCTCTCGCTGCTGTGGGGCGCCATCGTCGTCCGCGAGCTTCCCGATCGGTTCGACGTGGCGGGCGGCCTTCTGTGTCTCGCGGGCGTCTCGGTGATGATGTACGCGCCGCGCGGCTGACGCCGCGACCACTGTTCTTGACACTCCCGGTAGCCGGTCGTTAGCATGACCCGGTGTCGACCTCGGTCTGGCTGATCCCCCTCTTCCCGCTCGTCGGCGCGCTGCTCAACATGTTCTTCGGCAGGATCATCGGCCGGCACGCGCACTGGATCGCGGTGACGGCGCTGGCCGGATCGTTCGTCGCCTCGTGCATGCTGTTCTCGCGCGTCGCGTCCGGCGAGACGTTCACCGCGACGCTGTTCAGCTGGGTCAGCGCCGGGGACTTCGAGACGTCGGTGACCGCGTACGTCGACCCGCTCACCGGCATCATGCTGCTGGTCGTCACGGGCGTGGGCGCGCTGATCCATCTCTACTCCGTCGGCTACATGCATGACGACCCGGGCTATCCGCGCTACTTCGCGTACCTGAATCTCTTCGTGTTCTCGATGACGATGCTCGTGCTCGCCGGCAACTTCCTCCTGCTCTACGTGTTCTGGGAAGCGGTCGGTCTCTGCTCGTACCTCTTGATCGGCTTCTGGTACACGCGGCCGGCGGCGGCGCAGGCGGGCAAGAAGGCGTTCATCGTGAACCGCGTTGGCGACTTCGGGTTCGGCCTGGGCATCATGTGGCTGTGGAGCGCGGCCGGCACGCTCGACTACGACGCGGCCTTCGCGGCGATCGGCGGGCTCGAGCCGAGCACCGCGACGGGCATCGCGCTGCTGCTGTTCATGGGCGCCTGCGGCAAGTCGGCGCAGCTGCCGCTCCACACGTGGCTGCCCGACGCGATGGAAGGACCGACGCCGGTGTCGGCGCTCATCCACGCGGCGACGATGGTGACGGCCGGGGTGTACATGGTCGCGCGCAGCCACGTGATCTTCGAGCACTCGCCGGTCGCGCTCGAGGTGGTCGCGTGGATCGGGGTGGCGACGGCGCTCTTCGCCGCCACGATCGGCCTCGCGCAGACGGACATCAAGCGCGTGCTCGCCTATTCCACCGTGAGCCAGCTCGGCTACATGTTCGCGGCGGTCGGCGTGGGCGCGTACGCCGCCGGCATCTTCCATCTGGTCACGCACGCCTTCTTCAAGGCGCTCCTGTTCCTCGGCGCGGGCAGCGTCATCCATGGCCTCGGCGGCGAGCAGGATCTGCGGAAGATGGGTGGGCTGTCCTCGCGGATGGTCGCGACCACGATTACCACGACGATCGGCGGGCTCGGTCTGGCCGGGATGCCGGGGCTCGCCGGGTTTTTCTCGAAGGACGAGATCCTGGCGGCCGCCTGGGGAAGCGGCCATCGCGGCCTGTGGGCGCTCCTGCTCCTGGGCGCGTTTCTGACGTCGTTCTACACGTCGCGGATGCTGTTCCTGGCCTTCTACAGCGGCCCGCGGATGAGCAGGGAAGCGGCCCACCACGTCCACGAGTCGCCCGGAGTGATGACCTTCCCGCTCTGGGTCCTGGCCATCCTCACGGTGATCACCGGCATCGCGTTCGGCATTCCGTCTGATCACGGCACGCGGTTCGAGCGCTTCCTGGCGCCGGTGTTCCCCGTGCACGAGAGCGGCCAAAGCGGCGTCGTCGCGCTGATGCTGCTGGTCTCGGCGGTCATGGCGTTCGTCGCGGGTGTCATGGTCGCGTGGTCGAGGTACATGGCCTCGGCCGTGCGCGCCGAGGAGATCGGCCGGCCCCGGACGCCGATTCACGCGCTCCTGCTCAACGCCTACTACGTCGACGCGCTATACGATCGCGCGATCGTGCGTCCGCTGCTGGCGCTCTCCCGATTCCTCGCCGGCGTCTTCGATCTGCGGCTGATCGACGGGCTCGTCAACGCGGTGGGCCGCACCGTCGTGGCGTGCGCGGCGGGTCTCCGCCGGATTCAGACCGGCTACACCGTCAACTACGCGCTCACGATGCTGGCCGGCGCCGTCGCCATCGTCGCGTTCCTGCTGAGTCGATGACGCGACCCGATCGATGATCCCACTCGTGACGCTGGTCACGTTTCTTCCGGGCGCCGCCGGGCTCGCACTCCTGCTGGTGCCGCGGCGCGCCGCCGGCGTGCTGCGCCCCGTCTCGCTCGTCGTGGCCGTCGTCACGTTCGTGCTCTCGCTGCCGCTCTACTTCGGGTTCGACGCCGAGATCGTCGGCTATCAGTTCGAGGAACACTGGCGCTGGATGCCGACGCTCGGCGCGAGTTACCACGTGGGTGTCGACGGCATCAGCCTCCTGCTCGTGCTCCTGACGACGTTCTTGATGCCGCTGGCGCTCGCCTCGGCCTGGGGCGCCATCGAGGACCGGGTCAAGGAGTTCCTGGCGACGATGCTCATCCTCGAGACGGGGATGCTCGGCGTATTCGTCAGCCTCGACCTGTTCCTGTTCTACGTCTTCTGGGAGGCGATGCTGATCCCGATGTACTTCGTCATCGGGGTGTGGGGCGGACCGAATCGGATCTACGCCGCCGTGAAGTTCGTCCTCTACACGATGGTCGGCTCCGCCCTCATGCTGGTCGCGATCCTCGCCCTCTACTATCAGTACGGCGGCGCGACGGGACGGTACACGTTCGACCTGCCGGTGCTGGCCCAGTACGTGATGGCGCCCGGTCGCGCCCAGAACCTCATGTTCCTCGCCTTCGCCCTGGCCTTCGCGATCAAGGTGCCGCTGTTCCCGTTCCACACCTGGCTGCCCGACGCCCACGTCGAGGCGCCGACCGCGGGCAGCGTCATCCTGGCCGGCGTGCTCCTCAAGATGGGGACGTACGGCTTCCTGCGCTTCTGCCTGCCGCTGTTCCCGGACGCGAGCCTGGCCTTCGGTCCCCTGGTCTTCACGCTCGCGGTGATCGGTGTGATCTACGGAGCGTGGGTGTCGACGGTGCAGCCCGATATGAAGAAGCTCGTGGCCTACTCGAGCGTGAGCCACCTCGGGTTCGTGATGCTCGGCATCTTCACGCTCAATCAGCAGGGCCTCGTCGGCGGTCTCCTCCAGATGGTGAACCACGGGCTCTCCACGGGCGCGCTCTTCCTGATGGTCGGGATGATCTACGAGCGCCGCCACTCGCGGCTCATCGCCGACTTCGGCGGGCTCTGGCAGGTCGTGCCGGCCTTCTCGGCGCTCTTCCTGGTGGTGGCGCTGTCCTCGCTCGGGCTGCCCGGGCTGAACGGGTTCGTCGGCGAGTTCCTGATCCTGGTCGGCGCCTTCCAGCGTAACCCGTGGATGGCCGCGCTGGCGACGACCGGCATCATCTTCGCGGCGGTGTACATGCTGTGGATGTACCAGCGCGTCGTGTTCGGCGAGGTCACGCGGGACGCCAACCGCCGCCTCACGGACCTCACGACGCGTGAGTGGGCGGTGCTGGTCCCGGTCCTGGCGCTCATCGTGTGGATCGGCGTCTATCCGGCGGCGTTCACCGGGAAGACGGAGACGACCATCGAAGCCCTGATCGCTCAGGTCCAGGCGAAGACCAGCGCGAACCGCTAGCCATGGACGCCATCGTCTTCCCGTCCGTTGTCCTCGGCCCGCTGATGCCGACCCTGGTCGTGCTGGCCGCCGGCGCGCTGGTGCTGGTGCTCGACCTCGTCCCTCGCTCGCTCCCGCGAGAGCTTCCGGCGATGATCGCGCTCGCCGGCATGGTCGGGGCGCTCCTGGCGACGCTCATGCGGTGGAGCGCGCCGGGGCGCGCGTTCCGCGACATGGTCGTGCTCGACAACTTCGCGCTCTACTTCAACGTGGTCATCTGCTACGCCGGCGCCCTCGTCGTGCTGCTCTCGATGGATTACCTGCGCCGCACCGGCGCCGAGTCGGGCGAGTACTGGGCGCTCGTGCTCTTCTCGACCGCCGGCATGATGCTCATGGCCGCCGCGGGTGACCTGATCGTCGTGTTCCTGGCCCTCGAGCTGATGTCGCTCTCGCTCTACGTCCTGGCGGGATCGTTCAAGCGGGAGCTGTCCTCGGGCGAGGCGGCGATGAAGTACTTCCTGCTCGGCGCGTTCGCCTCGTCGTTCCTCCTCTACGGCATCGCGCTCATCTACGGCGCCACGGGCACGACAAACCTGGACCGGATCGCGGCGGCGATCGCCTCGAGGCCGCGCGATCCGCTGTTCGTCATCGGTCTCGGGCTCATGCTGGTCGGGTTCGGCTTCAAGATCTCCTCGGTGCCGTTTCACATGTGGGTGCCCGACGTGTATCAGGGCGCGCCGACGAGCGTGACGGCGCTGATCGCCACCGGCTCCAAGGCGGGCGCCTTCGCCGCCTTGATCCGCGTGCTCACGGTGACCCTGCGCGGCGTGCCGCCCGACTGGGCGGCGCTGCTCTGGGTGATCGCGGCGGTCACGATGACGATCGGCAACGTCGTGGCGCTCGCGCAGTCGAACCTGAAGCGGATGCTCGCCTACTCGTCGATCGCCCACGTCGGCTACATGCTGGTCGGCCTGGTCGCCGGTGGTGTGGGCGGGGCCAGCTCGGTGCTCTTCTATCTGCTGACCTATACCTTCACCACGGCGGGCGCCTTCGGGGTCATCACCCTCTGCGAGCGCGCGCGCGGCGAGGCGGTCGAGGTCGGCGACTATGCCGGGCTCGCGCGGGGGCACCCGGTCCTGGCGGCGGCGCTCGGCCTGTTTCTTCTCTCGCTGGTCGGCATTCCTCCGCTGGCCGGGTTCGTCGGAAAGTTCTACGTGTTCGGCGCCGCCGTGCGCGCGGGCTATTTCTGGCTCGTCGTCATCGGCGTGCTGAACTCCGCGGCGGCCGCCTACTACTATCTGAGAATAATCGTCTACATGTACATGCGGGAGCCCGAAGGCGCCGCCACCACGTACGCGTCGTCGTTTGCCGGCAGCCTCGCGCTGGCGATCGCGCTGCTCGCGATCGTGCTGCTGGGCGTCATGCCGGCGCCCTTCGTCGATCTCGCCCAGGCCGCCGTCGCGCCGCTGCTCCGCTAGCCGATGGGCGCGGCGAGCTGAGCCCGGTGCCCGCCGGCTTCGTCCTGCCGCATCGCGGCTGGCTCTTCGACCTCGACGGCACCGTCTATCGCGGCGAGTTGCTGATCCCCGGCGCCGACGACGCGATCGGCGCGCTGCGCGCGGCGGGGCGGCGCGTCGCCTTCCTCTCGAACAAGCCGCTCCAGACCCGGGCCGACTACGCCCAGAAGCTCACCCGCCTGGGCATCCCGACGCGGGAGGACGACGTCATCAACTCGTCGCTCGTGCTGGCCCGCCACCTGGCGGGGCTCGACCCGGGTGCGCCGGTCTTCGTCATCGGTGAGCCCCCGTTGATCGCCGAGCTCCGCGCCCACGGGTTCGAGGTACGCGGCGACCACCGGGTCCGCTGGGTGGTGATCGCCTTCGACCGTACCTTCGACTACGCGAAGCTGAACACCGCGCTCCAGGCGGTGCGGCAGGGCGCCCGGCTGATCGCGACGAATCCGGACCGTACGTGCCCGACCGAGGACGGGGAGATCCCGGACTGCGCGGGAATGACGGCCGCGGTGGAGGCGGTGACGGGCCGCGCGGTCGAGGTCGTCGTCGGCAAGCCGTCGCCGATCATCCTCCAGGTGGCCCTCGAGCGTCTGGGGGTGGAAGCCCGCGAGTGCGTGATCGTCGGCGACCGCCTCGAGACCGACATCCTCATGGGAAAGCGACTCGGGCTCGCGACGGTGCTGGTGCTCACGGGCATCACGGCCGCCGGCGACGCCCGCATCGCCGATACCGCTCCCGACCTCGTCGTCCCCTCGATCCGGGACCTCGTGAATTCGTAGTCGCGGTCGATTCATCGTCGTGCCTCGGCCGGGCGGGAGCCCCGACGTCCCGCGGCACGCACCACCGAAGTTGACGGCCGTCGTCGCCGTGCAGTACGGTGTGGGCGGGCGCTGTCACCTCGGCGCCCGAGGAGCGGACGAATGACCCAGATCACGACCCGGCCCGGGAGCGTCTGACCGATGCACGGACGTCCGTGGCCGCTGGAGGACGCGGAGTACGATGTCGTCATCGTCGGCGGGGGAATGGCCGGCGCCGGCGTCGCGCGCGAGCTGGCGTTGCGCGGCGTGTCGGTGGCGCTGGTCGAGAAGGGCGACTTCGCCTCGGCGACGACCTCTCAGTCCTCGAAGCTGATCCACGGTGGCCTGCGCTATCTCGAGCTCTTCGACTTCGGGCTGGTGCGGGAGTCGCTCCGCGAGCGCGAGACGCTCAGGCGCCTCGCCCCGCATCTGGTGCGGCCGCTGCCGTTCCTGGTGCCGATCTACCGCGATTCGTCGCGGAGCCTGATCAAGGTGCGCATGGGCCTGAAGCTGTACGACTGGCTCACACCCGGCCGGAAGCGAGAGCGCTACCGCGTGCTGCCCGCGGTCGACGCGCTCTCCCTCGAGCCGACGCTGCGGGCGGGCGACCTCCGCGGGGCCGGTTACTACTTCGACGATCTGCTGATCTTCCCGGAGCGCCTCTGCCTCGAGAACATCCTGTCGGCCTGCCGGCTGGGCGCGCGCGCGTTCAACTACGCCCAGGTCGCCGAGCTCACGCGCGACCGGCGGGGCGCGATCACGGGCGTCCGCGCGCGTGATCTCTTGACCGGGCGCGTCGCCACCCTGGGCGCGCGAATCGTCGTCAACGCGACCGGCCCCTGGGTGGACGAGCTCCGCGCGGCCGCCGGCGTGTCCGAGCGCGGCCCGCAGATCCTCAGACGGACGAAGGGCATCCACTGCCTGCTGCCGCGGCTCACCGACCACGCCATCTATCACTCGACCCGCGACGACCGGATGATCTTCGTCATTCCGTGGCGCGAATTCTCGCTGATCGGCGCGACCGACACCGATTTCAACGGGGACCTCGAGCGCCTGCACGCGACCGGCGACGAGGTCGCGTATCTGCTGGGCGAGGTGCGCAAGGTCCTGCCCGACTCGCGCGTCGCGCTCGACGAGGTCGTGTACACGTACGCCGGCGTGCGCCCGCTCTCGTACGAGAAGGGCAAGCGCGAGTCCGACGTCTCGCGCGCGCACAAGGTCGTCCCCGAGGAGCGCGGGCGCTTCCTGTCGATCACCGGCACGAAGCTCACGTGCTTCCGGAGCCTGGCCGAGGAGCTGGGCGACCAGGTCATGCACACCCTCGGCCGTCGCGGCGCAAGCCGGAGCGCGCGGATCGCCCTCGACGGCACCGACGACGAGGCGGCACGGACCGAGGCCCATGCGTGGCTCGACGTCTCGGGCGAGGCGGCGGCCACCGGGCTCGGCCGCGACACGCTCGAAACCCTGGTGTCGGCGTACGGCCGCGGCTGGACGCGGGTGCTCGACCTCGCCGGCAAGGTGGCGGGCGGGACCGAGCGGCTGTGCCCCTCGAACCCGGACATCGTCGCGGAGCTGCACCATGCGGTGCAGGACGAGATGGCGGTCTCGCTGCAAGACGTGATGCTGCGCCGGACGGGCATCGGCACCAGCCGCTGCCAGGGGCAGGACTGCGCGGAATCGATCGGGCAACGCATGGCGCAGCTCTCGGGCTGGACTCCGCGGCGGCTCGACGCCGAGCTCGAGGCCTATCACGCGCACGTCGCGCGCTCACACAAGTTCCGGACGTAGTCCCCGCGTCGTCTCGCCGCACCGAGCCGTCGCGCGCATGTGCTATAGTGCGGCGCACCTGGCACGGATGATTCCGCGCCCGAACCCTGTCATGGAGGCTCTCATGAAGCGCTCGACCTTGAGCGTTCTCCTCGCGATCGTACTGCTCGCGGCGCTGCCCGCGACATCGATCGCCGCGACCGAGATCCAGTTCTGGCACGCGATGACGGCGGTGCTGGGCGAGCGGGTCAACGAGATGGCCGCGAAGTTCAACGCGTCGCAGAGCGACTACGTCGTGAAGGCGGTGCACAAGGGCTCGTATCCGGAGACGCTCACCGCCGCGATCGCCGCCTATCGGGCGAAGCAGCCGCCCCACATCGTCCAGGTGTTCGAGGTCGGCACACAGACGATGCTCTCGTCGGGCGCGGTGTACCCGGTCTATCAGCTCATGAAGGACAACGGGGTCGCGATCGACTGGAACGACCTGATCGGACCGGTGAAGAGTTACTACTCGACCGGCGGCAACCTCTACTCGATGGCGTTCAACTCGTCGACGCCGATCCTCTTCTACAACAAGGACCACTTCAAGAAGGCGGGCCTCCCCGACAAGGCGCCGACGACCTGGGACGAGGTCGAGTCGATGGCCAAGAAGCTCCACGCGGCCGGCGTGAAATGCGCGTTCAGCTCGGCGTGGCCTTCGTGGGTGCTGGTCGAGAACATGCACGCCTATCACGATCAGCCCTTCGCCGACCACGCGAACGGCTTCGACGGCCTCGCGACCACGCTCAAGATCAACGGCCCCTTCGGCGTGAAGATGATGGAGATCCTCGTGCGCGGCGCGAAAGAGGGCTGGTTCACCTACGGCGGGCGGCTGAACAAGGCCGAGGCGCTCATGACCGCTGGCGAGTGCGGGATCTTCACGACCTCGTCGGCCTATATCGGTAACCTCACCCGCGCCTCCGAGGGGAAGTTCACGTGGGGCACGGGCTCGCTGCCGCGGCTCTCCGGCTTCCCGCAGGGGAACTCGATCATCGGCGGCGCCACGCTCTGGGTCATGAAGGGCGCCAAGCCGGAGGAGTACAAGGGCGTCGCGCAGTTCTTCAAGTACGTCGCCTCCACCGAGAACCAGGCGTGGTGGGCGGGCGTGACGGGCTATCTGCCCCTCACGAACGCGGCCGCGAAGGCGCTCGAGGCCTCCGGCCACTTTGCCAAGAACCCGAACCAGAAGACCGCCGTGAATCAGATGAACGCTGGCAAGACGACCCCGAACAGCCAGGGGATCCGGCTCGGAAACTTCAACTCCGTGCGGGACGCGATCGAGGAGCAGATGGAGAACATCTTCAGCGGCGCCAAGACGCCCAAGCAGGGTCTCGACGACGCGGTGGCGAAGTCCAGCGAGATCCTGAAGGAGTTCGCCGCGCTCTACAAGTAGGCGGCGGCTCGCGCGGATGAAACGCACGGTCTTCCGCAACCGCTGGCTACCGTACGCGCTCGTCGCTCCGCAGCTGGCCGTCACCATCGCCTTCTTCTTCTGGCCGGCGTTCGACTCGCTGCGGCTGTCGCTCTACCGGGCCTCGCCGTTCGGCGACCGGCTGATCTTCATCGGCCTCGGCAACTTCCAGCGGCTCCTCGCCGATCCGGCCTACTTCCGGAGCGTCGCGACGAGCTTCGTGTTCTCGGCCCTCGTCACGTTCGTCGGCCTGGCGGTCGCGCTCCTGCTGGCCTCGCTCGCCAACGCGAAGATCCGCGGGCTCGCGATCTACCGGACGCTACTTCTGTGGCCGTACGGGATCGCGCCGGCGGTGGCGGGCGTCATCTGGATGTTCGTCTTCCACCCGTCCTTCGGCGTGTTGCCGTACCTCCTGTCGTTCGTGACGGCCTACCAGTTCAACTGGTTCTTGAAGGGCTGGGTGGCGCTGGTGCTCATCGTGGTCGCGGCGATCTGGAAGCAGTTCGGCTACAACCTGGCCTTCTACCTGGCCGGGCTCCAGGCCATTCCCGGCTCGGTGCTCGAGGCGGCGAGCGTGGACGGGGCCGGGCCCATCAGACGATTCTTCGCGATCACGTTTCCACTGCTGTCGCCGGTCACCTTCTTCCTGTTCACGCTCAACATGACGTTCTCGTTCTTCGACACCTTCGGCCTCGTCCACGCGGTGACGCAGGGCGGACCGGGCGACGCGACGTCGATCCTCGTGTTCCGGGCGTGGAAGGACGGCTTCGAGGGTCTCCAGCTCGGTTACTCCGCCGCGCAGTCGGTGATCTTGATGCTGCTGGTGATCGCGCTCACCGCGGCGCAGTTCCGCTTCGCGGAGAAGAAGGTCACGTACTGATGGCCGCGACCAGTCGCGTCGCCTCCGCCGGCGCCGTCGCCACCGCCGAGCTCGCCGGACGCCTTCCGACCGCCCGGCGGCGCGACATGAGCGGTACGATCGCCCACGCGATCCTCGTCGTCTCGGTGGTCGTGCTGGCCTTCCCGCTCTACTACGCGTTCGTCATCAGCACCCAGACCCTCGACGAGGTGACGAGTCTGCCACCGAAGCTCCTGCCCTCGACGAACATGCTGCAGAACTACGCGGATGCCTGGACGCGCGCGAAGATGGGCCGGCTCCTCCTGAACAGCGCGATCGTGGCGCTCGCGGTCGCGGGCGGGAAGATCGCGATCTCGCTCCTGTCCGCGTTCGCGATCGTCTACTTCGACTTCCGCGGCAAGCAGGCCGTCTTCTGGACGATCTTCGTCACGTTGATGCTGCCGGTGCCGGTGCGGATCGTCTCCACCTATCAGGTCGTCAGCGTGCTGGGCTGGGTCGATACGTACTGGGGGCTCACCGTCCCACTGCTGGCGTCGGCGACGGGCACCTTCCTGTTCCGCCAGTACTACCAGACCATCCCGGACTCGCTCGCCGAGGCGGCACAGCTCGACGGCGCGGGCCCGCTGCGCTTCCTGTGGTCGTTCCTGCTGCCGCTGTCGAAGGCCAACATCGCCGCGCTCTTCGTCATCCTCTTCGTGTACGGCTGGAACGACTACCTGTGGCCGCTGATCGTGACGAACAGCCCGGAGATGCGGACGGCCGTGATCGGGATCGACTCGCTGATCCCGCGTACGTCGCAGCTTCCGGAGTGGAACGTGGCGATGGCCGCGGCGATGATGGTGCTGCTTCCGCCCGTCGTCGTGATCGTCGTGATGCAGCGGTGGTTCGTGAAAGGCCTGATCGAGACCGAGAAGTGACGCTGATCGCGGCACATCGTGGCGGCGCGGCCCTCTGGCCAGAGAACAGCCTCCTCGCGTTCCAGGGCGCCATCGCGCTCGGCAGCGATCTCCTGGAACTCGACGTGCATCTCACGCGCGACCGGACGGTCGCGGTGATCCACGACGCGACGCTCGAGCGCACCACGAACGGGGCGGGGCCGGTCGCGTCGCTGACGGCCGCCGATCTCCGCCGTCTGCGGCTCCGAGGACCCGGCGCCGACCTGACGTCCGAGCCCGTTCCGATGTTCGATGACGTGCTCGCCGTGGCCGTGGCGGCACCGCGACCTGTGGGACTCCTCGTCGAAGTCAAGGAATCCGATACCGGCGCCCGGTACGAGGGGCTGGAGGAGCTGGTCCTTGCCGCGCTCGCGCGTGCAGGACTTCAGGCGCAAGCCACCGTCATGGCGTTCAATCCCGACGTGATCGCGCGGGTCCGCGCGCTGGCGCCGCGCGCGGGCACGACCCTGCTGGTCGAGCGCGACGCGGTCGAGAGGGCAGGGGCGCGTCCCGAGCACGCCGTCGACTGGGCGATCGCCGCGGGTGTGACCGACCTCGGTCTCGAGTACACGCTGGCCGACGAGCGGGTGGTCGTGGCGGCCCACGCCGCGCGTCTCTCGCTCGGGGTGTGGACGGTGAACGATGCGACGACCATTCGCAGGATGCTGGAGCTCGGCGTCGACATCATCACGAGCGACCGACCCGATCTGGCCAAGCGCGTGCAGCGGGGCGACGCGTGACGCGGCGCCTCCGCGTCGTGATCGACGTCGCCGGAGCCCTGCTGGTGGGGTTGACGACGCTCGCGACGGCGATGGCCGCTGGCCCAGCGACTCTGGTCGCGGCCCACCGAGGCGGGGCTGCCCTCTGGCCCGAGAACAGCCTGCTGGCCTTCCGTTCGGCCCTGGCGCTCGGCGTCGACGCGCTCGAGCTCGATCTGCACCTGACCGCCGACGGCGAAGTCGTGGTGCTTCACGATCCGACCCTCGACCGCACGAGCACCGGCGGTGGACCCGTGCGCGATATGAAGCTCGCCGACCTCGCGGCGGTGAGGCTCAAGACGCGCGCAGGGGCGCTGACCGGTGAGCGAGTCCCGACCTTCGCGCAGGTGCTCGATCTCGCGGCGCCGACGTCGGTGGAGCTCGTGCCCGAGATCAAGGTGGACGCGAAGCGGCAGCGGTACGACGGCATCGAGGAAAAAGTGCTGGCGCTGATCCGGGCGCGCGGCCTGCTGGCGCGGACGACCGTTCAGGCGTTCCAGGTCGAGACGATCCGCCGCCTGCGGGAGCTCGAGCCGCAGGCGCGCACGATGCTCCTGGTGGCCCGAGGCGACGTCGAGCGCGACCGGGCGCGACCGGCCGAGGCGGTGCGGCGCGCCCGCGAGCTCGGAGCGACGGACCTCGGCATGAACCATCGGCTGATCGACGCCGACGTGATGGCGGCGGCACGCGCCGCCGGCATCCGCGTGGCCGCGTGGACCGTGAACGAGGAGGCCGACATGCGCCGGATGGTCGGCCTCGGTGTCGACATGGTGATGAGCGATCGGCCCGATCTGGCGAAGCGGCTCATGGGACGATGACCGCGGGCCGCCACGTCCTGGCTCTCGATCAGGGCACGACCGGATCGACAGCCCTCGTCGTCGATCCCGACGGCCGGGTGCTCGCGCGCGGCTATGCGGAGCTGCCGCAGTACTATCCTCAGCCCGGGTGGGTCGAGCACGACCCCGAGGAGATCTGGTCTACCGTCGAGCAGTCGGCGCGCGCGGCCTTGTCCGAGGCCCGCCTGACCGGGAGCGAGATCGCCGCGGTCGGCATCACCAATCAGCGCGAGACGACCATTATGTGGGACCGCGCGACGGGCGCGCCGATCCACCGCGCGATCGTCTGGCAGTGCCGCCGCACGGCCCCGCTCTGCGACCGGCTCCGCGCCGAGGGTGTCGAGGGGCGAGTGCGCGGGACCACCGGGCTGGTCCTCGACGCCTACTTCTCTGGCACGAAGATCCGCTGGCTCCTCGATGAGGTCGCCGGGGCCCGCCGTCGCGCGGAACACGGTGATCTCGCCTTCGGCACCGTCGACTCATGGCTCGTCTGGAAGCTCACGGGTGGACGCGTCCACGCGACCGACGCAACGAACGCCTCGCGCACGCTCTGCCTCGATCTCAGGACGGGTGACTGGAGCGACGAGATGCTGAAGATCCTCGGCGTCCCGCGCGCGGTGCTGCCAACCGTGGCGCCGTCCTCCGGCGTCTTCGGCGAGACGGCGGACCTCGGCTGGCTCCCGCGCGGTGTGCCGATCACGGGGATCGCGGGCGATCAGCAGGCGGCGCTGTTCGGCCAGGCGTGTCTCGCGCCGGGCGACGCGAAGAACACCTACGGGACCGGGTGCTTCGTGCTGCTCAACACCGGGACCGAGCCCGTCGCCTCGTCGCACGGGCTTCTGACGACGATCGCCTGGCGGATCGGCGGCGTGACGACGTACGCCCTGGAGGGCAGCGTGTTCATCGCCGGCGCGGCGATCCAGTGGCTGCGCGACGGGCTCGGGCTGATCCGGAGCGCCGCCGAAAGCCAGGCGCTGGCCGAGTCGGTCCAGGACACCGGCGGCGTCCACTTCGTCCCGGCGTTCGTCGGCCTGGGCGCCCCCTACTGGGACATGTACGCGCGCGGGACGATCGTCGGGTTGACGCGCGGGACGACCGGCGCCCACCTGGCGCGGGCGGCGCTCGAGGCGATCGCATTCCAGAGCCGCGACGTCCTGGAGGCGATGGCGGCCGACGCCGGGATCGCGGTCCGTGAGCTGCGCGTGGACGGAGGCGCGGCGGCGAACGACTTTCTGTGTCAGTTCCAGGCGGACGTCCTCAAGGTCGCCGTGCTGAGGCCGCGGATCATCGAGACGACGGCGCTCGGCGCCGCCTACCTGGCGGGGCTAGGCGCGGGGGTGTGGCGCTCGCTGGACGATGTCGAGCGGCGCTGGGCCCTCGAGCGGCGGTTCGAGCCGAGATTGGACGAAGCGACGCGGACGGCGCGATACGATGGCTGGCGGCGGGCGGTAGAAAGAGCCAAGGCGTGGGTGGTCCCCTGAGAGGAGACGAGCGATGCGACGATTTGCGATCCTGACGCTCGCGGCCCTGCTGGTCGCGGGCTGGTACGGCCCGGCCGGCGCGCAGGCGGCGCCGATCGAGAGCGAGCTGGCGATGATCACGCCGGTCTCGAAGTTCATCCACGACGCCGCGCTCAAGGCGTTCGCCGACTACGCGAAGGAGAAGTGGAATATCGCCGTGAAGGTCAGCGCGATCCCGGCGGGCACGCCGGTCGCGTACGGCCGCGTGGTCGAGTGGAAGGGGCGGCCCGAGGTCGACATCCTCTGGGGCGGCGAGTCGGCGCTCTTCGAAAAGCTGGCCGAGCAGAAGCTCCTGCAGAAGGTCGAGATCGCGCGCGAGGCGTGGGACTCGATCCCGGCGTCGATCGGGACGCCCAAGCCCATTCCGCTGAAGGACAAGGACGGGTACTGGATCGGCACGGCGCTCGAGCCGTACGGGCTCGTCTACCACCCGAAGAAGATCCAGCGCCTCGGCATTCCCGAGCCGCGGGAGTGGGACGATCTCCTGAATCCGAAGCTCAAGGGCGAGGTCGCCCAGTGCGCGCCCACGCGCTCGTCGTCGTCGAACGCGACGTACGAGGTGATCCTGTCGATGCACGGGGAGGACAAGGGCTGGGACTGGCTCCGCAAGCTCGCCGGGAACACCGGGCTCTTCACCGCGCGGAGCCGCGACGTCCCGACGGTCGTGGCCAAGGGCGAGTTCAGCGCCGGCTTCGCCGTGCCGTCGTACATGGCGTTCGAGGAGAAGCTCGCGGGCTTCGATCTCAAGTTCGTGGCGCCGAAGAACGCCTTCGTCACGCCCGAGCCCATGGCGATCCTCGCCGGCGCCCGCAATCCCAGGGCGGCGCGCGCCTTCATCGAGTTTCTCCTGAGCGAGCGCGGCCAGCGCGTGTTCATGGAGCGCGGCCTGTTCCCGATCACGCCGAAGTACAAGGTGCAGGGGCCTCCGGGCTCGACCGCCGAGATGGCCGTCGAGTTCACCGGCGGGGTGCGGTCGTACTTCGAGCGCGACGTGTCCAACGTGTACGACGAGGCGATGGCACAGAAGCGGTCGGATGCGCTCAAGCAGAAGTTCCGGACGGACATCGAAGCGACCTGGAAGAAGCCCTGAGGTCGGTGCTGAGGTCGGAGCGGACCGGATCTGGCGCCCGAGGCGGGCGCTGAGATGAAGATCCGGCTCGAGCACGTCGTGAAGCGGTTCGGGACCGCGACCGCGGTGGACGGCGCGAGCCTCGAGATCGGCGACGGTGAGCTGTTCACCCTGCTCGGGCCCTCGGGATGCGGCAAGACGACCTTGCTGAGGCTGATGGCCGGCTTCTACACGCCAGACGGCGGCGCGGTCTGGTTCGGCGAGCGCCGGGTCGACGCGCTCCGGCCGTACGAGCGCAACATCGGCATGGTGTTCCAGAACTACGCGCTCTGGCCGCACATGACGGTGCGCGCGAACATCGCCTACGGGCTCAAGCTGCGAAAGCTCGGCGGCGCCACCATCGCCGAGCGCGTGGCGGCCGGTCTCGACAAGGTGAACCTGGTCGGTCTCGAGCACCGCTATCCCGGTCAGCTCTCGGGGGGCCAGCAGCAGCGGGTCGCGCTCGCGCGCGCGCTCGTGCTGAACCCGGACATCCTGCTCCTCGACGAGCCGCTGTCGAACCTCGATGCGAAGATCCGCGTGCAGGTCCGAAGCGAGATCCGCAAGCTGCAGAAGGATCTCGGGATCACAACGGTATACGTCACGCACGATCAGGAGGAGGCGCTCTCGATGTCCGACCGCGTCGCGGTCATGCGCGAGGGCCGGGTGCTCCAGGTGGCGTCACCCAAGGAGCTCTACGAGCGGCCGGCCGGTCGCTTCGTCGCCGACTTCGTCGGGACGAACAACTTCTTGCCCGGCACGTGCCGCGAGGTCGCGGCTGACCGGATGGCCGCCGAGACTGCCATCGGGACCGTGCGAGGCTCGCCGACCTCGCGGGTCGGCATCGGCGACCGGTGCCTGCTCGCGGTACGTCCCGAGAACATCGCGCTCGGGGCCGCCCACGAGAACACGTTCGCGGGGCGGGTGGTCCTGGCCTCGTATCTGGGCAGCACGCTTCGCTACGACGTCGAGGTGCGCGACGGCGTCGTGCTCAAGGTGGACGTCGGCGATCCCTGGCATCACGAGGTGCTGCCGATGGGAGCGGCGGTGCGCGTCACCTTTCCGGCGTCGGCGGCGCTGACGCTTCCCGACGAATGACCGACCCCGCTGCCGCGCCCGCCGCCCGGAGCCACGCGTTGTCCAGCGCCGGGCGTCTGCTCCCGGCGTTCGGCGTCGGTGTCGTCTGGCTCTTCCTGCTGCTCTTCCTCCTCTACCCGCTCCTGCGCATCCTCTACGACGCGTTCAGCGACGAGGCGGGGCGGTTGACCCTGGCGAACTTCGTCGAGTTCGCGCGCGACCGGTTTTACCTGCGCTCGCTCGTGAATTCGCTGCTGCTCGGCCTCGGCACCGTCGCGGCGACTTCGGTGGTGGGCTTCGCGGTGGCGTTCCTGCTCGTCCGTTACGACTTCGTCGGGCGCAATCTCTTCGGCTATCTGACCTTGATCCCGATCATCTCGCCGCCGCTGGTCGGCGTGCTCGGGTTCACCTTCATCATGGGGCGTGCCGGCACCGTGAACGTGCTGCTCGAGGACTGGTTCGGGCTGGCCCGGCCGCTGAACTTCGTCTACGGACTGCATGGCGTGTTGCTGGTAGAGACCCTCCACCTGTTTCCGATGATCACCCTGAACGTCGTCGACGCGCTGGCGAAGATCGATCCCGCGCTCGAGGAGGCGGCCGAGAGTGTGGGCGCGCGCGGCTTCACCAAGCTCCTCCGGATCACGTTGCCGCTCACGACGCCGGGTTACGTGGCCGGCGCGCTCCTGGTCTTCATCTGGACCTTCTCGGATTTCGCCACGCCGCTGGTGCTCGGCGTCCACGATCTTCTCGCCTCGCAGGCGTACCTGAACATCGTCCAGTTCGTCGATCGGCGCCTGTTCCGGATGGGGATCGTGATCTCGGTGCTCATGGTGGTCCTCGCCGTCGTGTTCCTGGTGGCGGCGCGCCGCTACGTCGCGATCAAGGATTACTCGTCGCTCTCGTACTCGAAGGTCGCGCGCCGGCGCCTCTCACCGCTCGGCCAGACCGGGGCCGTGGCGTTCCTCTCGTCGCTGATGCTCCTGTCCTTCATTCCCTACCTCGGCGTGTTCTTCGCGTCGGTGGGCAAGGGGTGGTCACTGACGCCGTTTCCGGTCCGCTACACGCTCGCCCACTTCGAGCGGGTCATCGTCGAGACGCCGAAATACGTCGTCAACACCTTCCTCTACTCGGCGGTGGCGGTGTTGCTCTGCGTCGCGATCGGCGTGCCCATCGCGTGGATCCTGGCGCGCACGCGCTTGCCCGGACGGGACACGCTCGACGGGTTGAACACGCTGATCCTGGCGATCCCGGGCACCGCGATCGGCATCGCCTACATCCGCGCGTTCCACTTCGACCTGCCCGGGCTGGACCGCGGGCTCACGAGTTTCTGGATCATTCTGCCGCTCGTCCTGGCGATCCGGCGATTGCCGTACACGGTGCGCGGCTCCTACGCCTCGCTCTTGCTCGTGCATCGATCGATGGAGGAGGCGGCGGCGAGCGTGGGCGCTCGCGGGCTGCGCTCGTTCACCGACGTGACCTTGCCGCTGATCTGGCGCGGCGTCCTCGTGGGCGCGCTCTTCTCGTTCATGACGTCGCTTCAAGAAGCCTCGGCCGTCCTCTTCCTGTCGCTCGGAGGCTGGGAGACCATCACGGTCGGCATCTTCTCCTTCTACATCGCCGGTAGCGCCAACGAGGCCGCCGCGCTCGGCGTCATCCTGATCGTCGTCGCGGCGATCAGCGTCGCCGTGATCAACCGCATCGCGGGCACGCGCATGGGCGGGATGTTCGGCTGAGGTTGTGCCGAACCCACTGAGGGCCGATTGCCTTCACGGCAGCGAAATCAGTCACTTCCGATCGCTTGTCCGCTCGGGGCCATTATGCTAGTGTCCTTCTTCACATGGCGCCGTCCGGGGATCAGGGAACCTGGAAAGCGCTCGGGGAACTCTCCTCGATCGGGCTCGTGCTGGTCGTTGCGACGGTCATCGGGCTCGTCGGAGGCTACTACGCGGACCGTGTGCTCGGAACATCGCCCTGGCTCTTGCTGATCGGGTTGGGGTGCGGGATCGCGGCGGGATTCGTCAACCTCTTTCGATCGGTGAACCGCGCCGACCGGGACCTCGATGACACCAAGTGAGCTGACGACGAGGGTGACGCTCGACACGTGCGTCGCCGTGGTCGCGCTCGCCGCGCTCGCCTGGTGGGTCGCGGGCGAGTCGGCCGGCCTGGGCGTGCTGGCGGGCGGCGCGCTCGCGGTCGTGAGCTTCCGCTGGCTCGTGGCGCGCGCGTTCGTGGCGACCGCGACCGGCAGCGCGTCGGCGGCGGCGTGGCTCGTGGGCGCCGGGCTACGGTTCATCGCGTGCACCGCCGCATGCGGTGTGCTCCTGGCCACGGGCTGGGCGCACCCGATCGCGCTGGTGGCGGGATTCACGGTGTTGCCCTGCGATGTGATCGCGCGCGGCCTCGCGTCGGCGCGCACGGAGCGCTGATCGATGGAAGCGATCGAGCACCCCCCGATCTTCCGCCTGCCGGGCATTCCCGACCACGTGACGTACACGTGGCTCGCGATGGTCATCCTGGCGGCGATGACGTTCGTCGCCTCGCGCAACCTGCAGCTCGTCCCGCGCGGTCTCCAGAACTTCCTGGAGGTCGTGCTCGAGCAATTCCAATCGATGATCGATGACGTCATGGGCCACGAAGGCCGGCGCTACCTGCCGCTCATCGCGACGCTGGGGCTCTTCATCCTGACCGGCAATCTGATGGGTCTGGTGCCGGGACTGGCGGGGCCGACCGGCAACCTCAACACCACGGCCGCGTGCGCCCTCGTCGTGTTCCTCGCCTATCACTGGATCGGCGCGCGGAAGCAGGGGGTGCTCGCGTACCTCAAGCATTTCGCCGGACCGGTTCCGCTGCCGCTCAAGCCCCTCATGTTCGTGATCGAGGTGATCAGTCACCTCGCGCGTCCGCTCTCGCTCACGCTTCGACTCTTCGGCAACATGGTCGGCGGTCACATCCTGCTCGCGGTGATCTTCCTCCTGATGGGCCTCGACGGGCTGATCGGCTGGGCGCTGTCGGGCAGCGTGGTGGGGGCCGTCGTCGGCGGGATCGGCGGCTTGGTCACGATCGTCTTCACGGTGGGGTTTCTGTACCCGCTGAAGATTCTGGTGGCGTTTCTGCAGGCGTTCATCTTCGTGATGCTGACGATGCTCTACATCTCCGGATCGATCGAAGAGGGCGACCATCATCCGGGCACCACTAGCAGATCACACGTATAGAGGAGGGAGTCGGGCGACGTTCACTGATTCTGGTGGGTGCGGCGGTTCTGGCGTTTCCGACCGCGGCGCTGGCGGCCGACGGCGGCACGGGCGGCTGGATCGC
>Ga0137396_10000139_pt1 | contig 28898 bp, 27 predicted proteins | sample czc16metaG_FD_108284 | JGI IMG/M metagenome (GOLD analysis project Ga0137396, IMG submission 108284) | Vadose zone soil microbial communities from Angelo Coast Range Reserve, California, USA - czcobulk3.16 metaG | ecosystem: Environmental > Terrestrial > Soil > Vadose zone | place: USA...
AAATAGAATACAAAAGTATTCCACAATTGCATTCGCCCAGAGCATCCTTCACTGGATTTTTATATTCTATCTTGAAAGTCTTAGGTGCGGTATTACCAGTAAAAAAAAATGAAATAATTGATTCAATAAAAGAGTTAGAGAACTCAAGTAAACAAATTTCTTCAACTAATTTGAACGAAAAAAATCCCTCTTTGAATTTGGCAGAATGGATTTCAGGTACCCCCGTAATTTATTACCCATTTGGGTTACAAGCTGCCGCAATAAGATTCAAAAATTCACTTCAGGAAAATGCTAAAATCCATGCAATGACAGAAGATGTCATTGAGGCTTGTCACAACGATATTGTAGCATGGGAAAGAGTAAGTTATGTAAAACCAATTTTACTTGAAGGTGCTAATGATTACGTAAAAACTAAAGAGAGATGGAAAATACTCAAAATTTACTTTGAAAAAAACAAGATTGACTATAGGGAAGTATTATCTGTCAACGGGTCCATAATATCGAAGTTGATTAATCTAATTTATCTTCTTGATTATTCTACTATTTATCTTGCGGCTTTAACTGGTGTAGATCCATCGCCTATCAAACCAATTGATTTTATTAAAGATAGGTTATTGTAATTTATTTTGAGGTATATTTTTTTGCTATTGATTTTGCGTCTTTTACCTTTTTTGCGTAGGCATAATTTAATTTTTTTATAAGATCAAGTGTCTGATTATGAATCAAATCCAAATTTGGAACAATGCAGTGCCCGCCTATGAAACCTGGATACATCTTTGGTCTGTTTCCCAGATACTTGTGGATCTCGTCTGCAAAAGACCACATTTCGTCATAATCTACTCCGTGTTCTAGTGCAATCATATTTGAAAGCTGGGCATAATTTATGAGCCATCCGTAGTATGACGTATCCACTACAATTTTAGCAAGCTCAAGTGTAAGTGGATTTGTCATTTTCTTTGTTTTTACACCACATTTTTTCATCAAACTAGAGTATGTGAAAGAGGCCCATTTCGATCTTGGGGCATTTGGATCTACAGCAAAAAATTTTGTGTATCTCCTAAGATCATGAAACATGCGCTTGTGAACACCCCTTGTTGCACTATAAATTACAGGGATTGGAAGTAATCTCTGGAGTCTGGGAGTAGTTCCCGGACTAATTGTACTGTGGATAACTATTCCTTCTGGCTTGAATTTATCATAAAGTGAAACCACATTTTTATCAAAATTGTTGGTAAAGGGGATACATATGTGCAAAAAGCAGGTCTCTAGACTTTTGTATTTGTCAAGTCTCTTTTTATCAATCAATTTTGGATTAATGTCATCCCCTATTGCTGGGCCTGCCTTTGAGACAAGCTGTAAAATAGGCATACCGATCTCTCCAAGTCCTGCAACTACATCTTTTTTGATCAAAACAGAAGAAGCTTGTTTTGACTCCTAAATTAATGAATAGGTTCACTCATTATGATTTGGTCTTTAATTCTGCGTTCATTTTATCCAACACAACCTTTCTGTATTTTGGATAATCTATAGCGTTATATTCTCTTAGTTTGATAACTACAAATAGATAATGTTTTAAAATGTCAATTTAAATTTTGTTTCACAAAAATGAATATTGATAATCGATTATGCGTTATAAAATGACCTTGACTTTATAAAAGGCAGCTTGAAATACAACATTTGAAAATTGCCTATTATGAAACATGAAAGTCTAGTCATAACATTAAAAAATATTACCAAATCGGATTCTCCGTTTCTTTATGAACTCCTTAATGAAAGAGATCCTACAGTCAATATATCACATAAAAAAATGCCAACATATGAGAATCATTTAAAATTTGTAATGTCAAAACCCTATTCAAAATGGTATATTATAAAATCTAAAAGTCAGAGAGTAGGTTCAATTTATCTTTCAAAACAAAACGAAATAGGCATTTTCATAAAAAATGGTATGCAAGGAAAAGGAATTGGGAAAAAAGCTATGCAGTTATTAATGAAAAAGAATCCAAGAACCAGATATCTAGCAAATGTAAATCCAAAAAATATCAAATCTATTGACTTTTTTAAAAAAAATGGTTTTAGACTGATACAGTACACTTATGAATTAATTAAATGATAATAGCTAATTGATATGAAAAAAAAAATTAAGCTTTTTGATCCCGTGATTGGGAAACAGGAAGAATTTACTATTAGAAAAGTTCTACACAGTCATTTTTGGGCTTCGGGGGCTGGAACTGGCTTCGTATCTGAATTCGAAAGGAAATTTAACAAATACATTGGTTCGGATCATAGTATTGCATTAAATAGCGGCACTGCAGCACTTCATCTAGCACTATCCCTTATCGATATAAAAAATAAAGAAGTAATTCTCCCATCTTTATCATTTGTATCTACAGCTCACGCTGTAATCTATAATGGCGGAATACCTGTATTTGTCGATGTTGATCCAAATACTTTATGCGTTGATCCTCAAATGATAAAAAAATCCATTACAAAAAAGACTAGAGTAATTTTACCGGTTCATTTGGGGGGGATGCCTTGTGATTTAGATGAAATAACTACCTTATGTAATGAATCTAAAATTACTTTAATTGAAGATGCGGCTCATGCAGCAGGAGCATCATACAAAAAAAGAAAAATTGGAAATCATGGAATGGCAGTATGTTTTAGTTTTCATCCAGTAAAAAATCTGGCAATGCCTACTGGCGGAGCAATTACACTAAATGGTAAGACAAGTGAAAGATTCAAAGAGATTCTAAAATCAAGAAGGTGGTGCGGAATCTCAAATAGAAAGGGTGTAAAATATGATGTCGAAGACCTTGGATGGAATTTTTATATGAACGAATTTTCGGCAGCAATTGGAATTGAACAACTAAAAAAGCTTGATCGTTTGAATGCAAAGAGAAAGGAAATAGCAAAGAGATATTCAAAGCAGATTGAACTTGAAACAAAAATGCCGTTTAACCAAGAATCTTCGTATCACTATTATTGGATTCTGGTTAAGAATCGCGATCATTTTATGCAAAAACTCAAAGAGAATGGAATAGAGACAGGTATTCATTATCTACCTATACATAAAATGAAATTCTATAGGCAAAAAACAAAGTTACCTATTACTGAAAACGCAGGAAAAAGTTTAGTTTCACTTCCGACTCATCCCAATTTGGATGAAAATGATATTGACAAAGTAATAAAGATGGTCAATAGATTCTCTTGAGTACGATATTATTCGTACTCTGTTATCCCGTCTCCTCTCTTGATCTCTCTTACAGCTTTTTTACCGTTAACTGTGGCAAGAAATCTTGGTTCAATTCCTCTTATTCTGTTGCCTGGTCTGAGAATTTCAAAATTTACTCCTTCTTGCAAAATCTCTCCTTTTGATATGTCCCTTATTGCTTGAATTGACCTTGTTGCAAAACGTCTCAATTCCAATTCTTCTTTGAGGATTTCCTTTTTTCCATTTCCCTTTGCCAATTCTGCACTTCTGATAGATTTGATCATTAATTCCAATTCGCTTGGAATTAGAGCAAAGGGATGATCAGGACCAGGTAGATTTCTGTCCAAAGTAAAATGTTTTTCTATTACTGTAGCACCAAGGCCCACAGCTAAAACAGGAGCAATGACAGGCTCTATGCTATGATCTGAGAAACCAACTGGAATGTTATATCTGGATCTCATTTGAGGTATTACTGACAAATTTAACGCCGAGATGGGACAAGGATATTTCGATGTGCATTGCATTAAAACAATCTTGTTGTTACCATTTTTTTTAGTGAGATTTACGGCAAAATCAATTTCTTCGTAAGTGCTTGCACCAGTAGAAATCAAAAGGGGCTTTTTTGTTTGTGCTAAAAATTCAATAAGTCTAATATGATTTATTTCAAAGGAAGCTATCTTATGAATCAGAACATAAGGATCAACTACTTTTGCATCCTGAATTGAAAATGGGGTTGACATGAACATGATATTTTCTTGTTTACAATACTTTGTTAGTTCAGGAATCATTTCATGTGGCATTGATAAGTGTGCAAAAATATCATTGATACTTTCCTTTATGCCATGTTCTGAAAGATAATTGCTTTTTCCAGCATCTTGAACGTATATAGTTTCAGGCCTATAGGTTTGGAATTTTACAGCATCGGCACCAGCTTTTTTAGCTGACTTTATCAATTCTTTTGCTCTTTTCAAATCTTCTTCATAACTACCACATTTCCAATTGGAACCAGCCTCCGCTATTATGAAAGTTCTTTGTAGATTATCTAGACTCATCGGAAAATTAGCCAATATCCCAATTCAAGCAATACTTAATAAAATATCTTCTCCAAACAATGAAAATGACTTTTTAAGCTGGAGAAATACATTATATAATTAGTACTAAACATTATAAGTTATTTATTGATCGAATTAAAACCATAATATGAAAGTGGAAGCAATAATTCAGGCTAGAATGGATTCTACCAGATTACCGAGGAAAATATTCATGCAATTAAACGGCATTTCGCTGTTAGAATGCCTGTTCAATCAACTCAGTTATTCTAAGCTCCTTGTTCGTAAAATCATTGCGACTACCACAAACAAAGAAGATGATACAATAATAGATTTTGCACGTTCCAATTCAATTGACTACTTTAGAGGAAGTAGTACTGATGTACTAGATAGATATTATCAGTGTGCAAAATATTTTTCAATACAACATATTGTCAGAATAACATCAGATTGTCCTTTAATTGATCCAGAAGTAATTGACAAGGTAATTTCAATTTATAAAAATGAGAACTTTGATTACGTAAATAATTTTTATAATACGGAAAAAGCATTTCCTTCGGGAACTGATGTTGAGGTATTTTCATTTAATGCGCTAGAAAAAGCATGGAAAAATGCAACAAAATCATCCGAAAGGGAACATGTTACACCATATATTTACAAAAATCCTGATCAGTTTTCAATAGGACATATCGAATTCCATGACAATATGCAGAATTTACACTGGTCAGTTGACCGACTACAGGATCTAGAATTCGTACGAGCATTGTACAATAAGATTCAGAAAAAACCTATCTTAGTTGAAGATATACTGAAAGTAATAAAAGATAATCCTTCTATACTTGAAATTAATAAAGATACTAATCCAAACGAAGGATACCTGAAATCACTAAAAACTGATGAGATATCATGAAAATAGTTAATTTTACTTTATTGTAGGTAACGTTACGTACCTATCTTTTTATAACCAATTCCACCAATAAAAAATGTGAAGGTATTACTAATTCAGCCTCCAGTGCGTGTAGATCACGATCCTGTTGATACTCCAGCTGGTTTAGGAATTTTATCTAGTATTGCAATGCAAGATAATCATCAAGTCGCACTTTTGGATTTGAATTCGACTCGCCCAGTTCCATCTTGGAATGATGCTGCAAAACAGTTGGCAGTAGAAAAATGGGACGTCATTGGAATTGGCGGACTAAGTAGCATGTATAAAGATATTAAAAAACTCATTTACATAACACGAAAATTCAATCCTGATGCTCTGATTGTTTGTGGTGGTGGTTTCATTACTTACATGCCTGATAAGATAATGCAGCTTAATCCAGAAATTGATATTGCTGGTATAGGTGAAGGTGAAGAGACATTCAAAGAGATTTTGAGAACTGCAGATAGAGGAAACTGGAAAAGCGTTAGGGGAATCTGTTACAGAGAAGATGGCAAGCTGATCTACACTGAACCCCGTCCATTGATTGCAGATATGGATACCATTCCATATCCTGCATATGAGCTAATGGATCTTGAATCTTATTTCAAATATTCTGGTTCAATGTGGTACAATGGTGCTTGGAAAAGCAAAAGAAGAATAAATTTCACAACAGAACGTGGGTGCCCACGACAATGTACCTTCTGTACCCATAATGGAATGAACCGATGGGATCAGGAAGCAATGTTAGGAAAAGAAAGACTCAGATTGCTGGACAAAGAGTCAGGATTTCAGGCAGTTACACGATTCTTTTCACCAAGATATGTAGTTGATCACGCCTTGTATCTGTATGAAAAATATAAAGTAGATTATATCTGCCTTTTAGACGAAAACCTTACCTCTAATAATAAAAGAGTGCACGAGTTTTGTGATCTCTGGATCCAAGAAGGGCTGCACAAAAAAATCAAGCTAGGTACTTCTGGTGATTCTCCCAGTATTAATCCAGAAGTTGTCAAACACATGAAAGAGGCTGGATTCACATTTATTGCTGTTGGCGGAGAAAGCGGTAGCGACAAAGTTCTAAAAGAGGATATCAAAAAAGGAGTTACAGTAGCACATAATCAACGAGCTATAGATATTCTAAAAGAGGGCGGAATTGCACCATCTATGACTTTTATGGTAGGTAATCCACATGAAGATATCAATGACGTATTAGAAACCGTGTCATTTTTTATACGAAATAATGCTATTGTTGATCCCTTTATTTGCACTCCTTATCCTGGTACAAGATTGTTTATGGACTATCAAGATTTCATACTGGAGCAATATGATGAAAGACTAGCACTCATCAAGAAATCACCCAATCCAAACATCACAAAAGAACAAATCGCCAAATGGAAAGATGAAGCACTCGAGAAATTTTTACTGTCACTAAACAATGCTACCGACTACAGCTGTACTGTAAGTCAGTATTTTGATTTCGGTGATCTATTAGCTATAAAATATCTTATGAGTACTCAAGATATCGATAAATTGTTAAAACTTGCTCATACAAGAGGCTGGCCACATCAAGAAAAATGGAAAGAAATGTGTCCTGTTTGTGAGGCAGAGGAAGAAGTGTCTCTTAAACCCTTGGTGGACACAAAATAAATTATTTTTAATAATTAAAACTACATACATTCAACTGCTAAACTCATAAATACAACAAAAGTGATTTGTAACTCATGATAAAAGGCAATTTTAAATTAAAAAAAATTAATCTGGAAGAAAAGGATAGAGAGCAAAAAGAGCTGGAAGCTGTGATAGAAAGAGCAGGCGCTGGCTCGCATATGGTATTTCGTAGCAACAAGAAAAATGATGAATTGTTTGTAGACGAATTATAATTTTTAAAGTAATTAAATCAGTCAGGCCCAATCTGAAATTTATTAGCTAATTTTTTTAAAAGGCAATCTCTACATATACAATCATCGTTAGTAATTTCGTTCCGATCAAGTTTTGAAACGTCCATGCACCAACATTTTAATGATCCCTCACACTCAAAATCATTCTTGCAAATGGTACACTGTTTCTTCACATGCTTACTTGATTTGTACTAACTAAAATTAATTTCTATAAAAATGGTTCATATTATATAGTACAAATCTATTGATTGATTGAGGAAATGGTAGAAAAAAAATCAACAGCCAAAATCATTGATGAGGTATTCTACAAGAATATTTATGAAAAATATTATGATGATTGGATTAGAAATTTTGCTCTTAACCTAGATAACATCTGGAATGGAAACTCTGTAAGAGAACTAATTCCAAAACAAAACAAGACTTCAAAATTATCTCCAGCAATTATAATTGGAAGAGGTCCATCAATACATAAATACAGACATTTGGACTTACTTGCAAAAAGCAATTATGAAGGAACAATAATTTGTTGTGATTCGGCTTTAATATACGCTCTAAAGGCTGGCATTACCCCAGATAAATTTGAAAATTTTCTGGTTATTACAATAGATACCCAAGTTCATCAACGGAATTTGTATAATGATCCTATAGTGAATAAATATGGAAAAAAGATCAAGTGCATATTATCAACAACAGTTCCTCTTTCAACCTATGAGGTAGTAAATAAAGCTAGAATGGGAGTTTATTGGGTTCATACATTGTTTGATTATGATAAGGGCAAAACGTCTTTCAATTATATAGCTGGTGTAATGACAAGAGCTAAAAATCACAAAAAAGGAATACCAGCTATTCAAACAGGAGGTAACGTCGGTACCTCAGCATGGATGGTTGCGTGGGCAATTTTGAAATGTTCACCGCTTATTTTGTTAGGGATGGATATGGGTTATCCAGCTGAAACAACTTGGGAAGAAATTCGCTTGCACAAAGAATCGCATAAAATTCCACATGGATTAGATCAAAACAGTGACGCCTTCAAAAAAGCATATCCTACCGTTTATAATCCGGAATTTGATTGTTATTGTAAACAAGACCCAATTTTTCAGTATTATAGTAACGCATTTAAGGAATTTGCTCCGCGTGCTCCAAAATGGGTTAAAACAATTAATGCGACAGGAGGTGGTTCTATTTTTGGAAAAGGAATAAGGTGTATAAACTTTAAAGATTTTTTAAAAAATATGATTTTAGAAATTAAATAATCTTAATAGCATGTGCTTAATCGCAGTCTTTCGTGCATCATTTGGCAGATACAAAATAATTTGTAGAGTCCAACATCTTGTCTTTACAAACTGATTATCTTGTCTTTTTCCGCTGATTGTAATGCTGCTATACCTATTCTCAAAGTTTTCAATCCTTCCCATCCATCCACAACAGGCCTTTCGTTTTTTGTAATTGATCGAATAAAGTTTTTTATTTCGTCTTCATACATTTGATTTGTCCTAACTCTAAAAGAACGCTTCTCCCGTTTATCACCACTAATATTTGTCATAACGATAGACTTTACTTTTCTTCCATCAGCCTTCGAAGTAGAACCGCCAGTAATGTATTCCCACTTTAAATCACCATTTTCATCAACAATATGGCATCTTCTCTCATATTGAGGTCTCACATAGTCAATAACCAAATTTGTAATAGTTCCTTTTTTAAATTTTAATACTATTGCGGCAATACTTTCAGTCTGAGTTTTTATTTTTGATACTTTTCTTGTCTGACAATAAACCGATTCAACACAATCATCAAGTAACCAATGTATGTAGTCGTATTCATGAGAATCATCCAAAATTATGCCCCCTCCTTTTTTTAATACATAATGCTTTCTATAATCAGAACCGGGTTTCCACTTTTTAATATCAAATCCCCATTCGGAGGAAATGAATAATGGATTAGGCATAACAGACTGCAATCGTTCTTTAAGAAAGCGTAATCCGTGATCATACCTCATGTTATATCCAACGGCAATCTGAAGCTTTTTAGACTGTGCTTTTTTTAACATTTGTTCGACCCCCTTAAGATTGGTTGAAAGAGGTTTTTCAATAAAGATATGAGAGTTGGCATTAACGCAGATATTTGCTATCTCAAGATGTGAGGTTGGATGAGTGCATATGAATGAAAATTCGGGTTCAAATGAGAGTGCAGAGTGTAAATCATAAAACTTCTTAACATTATGTTTCCTTGCTATCTGATTAGCTCTTTTTTTATCAGTGTCACATATAGCAATGTTTGTAATTCCGTTTTTTTTTAAATTCTGTAAATGTCTCTCTCCAATTGTACCGCAGCCAATTATTAGACCTTTCATATTAATGACTGAATTACTCGTTTTGTTAACTGTTTTGTTCAATGTTACTGGAGATTACATAGAGGAAGGTTTTTTATAAGTTAGTGAAAAATTGAGTCATCTTGTTTAAAGGCAAACGGGTATTAATCACAGGCGGAACTGGTTCCCTGGGAATTGCCCTTACAAAGAAATTACTTGAAACTGATGTAGATACACTAAGAATTTTCAGCCGAGACGAATGGAAGCAAATTCAAATGAAATCTATGTTTAATGACGATAGATTAGGATTTTTCATAGGTGATGTCAGAGATAAGGAAAGATTATCAAGAGCACTAGAAAACGTTAACATCGTAATCCATGCTGCTGCTCTAAAGCAAGTACCAGTTGTAGAATATAATCCGTTTGAGGCAGTAAAAACTAACGTTAATGGAGCACAGAACTTGATTGAAACATGTTTAGATAAAAGTGTGGAATTAGCATTAGCAGTTGGAACTGACAAAGCAGTTTCACCACTTAATACATATGGTGCCACCAAATTGCTAATGGAAAGATTATTTATTTCTGCTAATTATTACAAGGGAAATCATAAAATCAAATTTCTATGTGTTAGGTATGGAAACGTGTTGGGAAGTAGGGGATCAGTTGTTCCTCTCTTTCTTAACCAAATCAAAGAAGATAAAAAAATCACAGTAACTGATCCAAACATGACTCGATTTAACATCACGATGAATGAAGCATTGGAACTAATTTTCAGAGCTATGAAAAATGGCAGGGGTGGACAAATATTTGTTCCAAAACTAAAAGCCTACAAGGTGGGGGACATAAGGGACGCACTACTTGACCTACTAAAAAGTAAAAATGAAACTGAAATAATTTCCATTAGACCTGGTGAGAAGCTTCATGAAGTGTTAATTAATAAGGATGAAACAAAAAACACTTTTGAAAACAATGAAGATTATGTTATTTTTGATAATTTAACAGAATCTCGTAATGTTGATGCTTCAAACTTAGGGAAGGCTAATCTTAACGACCAGTATTCATCAGATCGGGTTGAATTATTGACTAAAGAAGAGCTGAAAAAAATTCTAATCAGAGAAAATATTGTGCCTGAAAAGTAAGTCAGAATATATATGAATTAACGCTTTCTGAGTAACGATTTTCTATAAATGGTCCTTCAAAAGACATGTAAACAAAGTTCCAGAGGTAAACGGAGTTGATATAGAAATAGTGTTGGATCCTCTTGCTGGCTCTTCAAAATGTCATTATCTGTTTCATTGCTTGTCCTTTCAATGATTTTTTCACATTATTGTTTTTAATCGCATTTTTCAAAATTTTCATACTTGCTTCACAACACACTAAAGTTTTTTCAATGTCTTTTTTGGAATGCGAATATGAAAGAAATATGGCACCCGGTCCAAATAGAATACCATTTCTTAGTGTTTCTTGATAAAACAAGCTTTTAAGAAGTAATGATGGTTTATTATGCGTGTCTTTACAAACTATAGAAGATCTCACAGGTAAGCCTTCCATTTTTACATTTACATCTAATTCTTCAGCTATTTTATTAAACTTTGAAATGAAATGCTTGCCTAACTCCCAACAATGTTTTATTACAGGTTTCTCTTTTAATTCATCAATGACTGCAGATGCAGCTGCAAGTGATAGTGTTTCCCCTCCATATGTAGTAGAGTAAAAAACATCGTTAAATTGTTCCATAAATTTCGTTTTGCCAGTTATTGCACCAAGAGGCATGCCGTTAGCTATTCCCTTACCAAATACAACAAGATCAGCTTCAATCTTAAGTAATTCTTGCGCTCCACCATTTGCAAATCGAAATCCAGTAATAACCTCATCAAATATCAGTACAGCACCATGTTTGCGAGCTAACTGTTTGACTTTTTGTAGAAAGTTGTTCTTTGGATATTCTAGTGTTATTGGCTCAATGTAAACTGCGGCTATCTCACCATGCCAATTTTCAAATAAAATTTTCAAAGATTCAATGTTGTTATAATTAAACTTACGAATCATTTTAGATAAAATTTTTGGTATTCCTGCATTTCTGCTTGTTAAAATCGTAAACCAATCATGCCATACGCCTCCTGTGCCACAATAAGCTATATTGTCACGTTTGGTAAAAGCCCTAGCCGCTCTAATTGCTGCGGTTCCAGCATCTGAGCCTGTTTTTGAAAAACGAACCATTTCCGTACCAGGAATTATTGATTGTATTTTTTCTGATAACTCAACTTCAAGAGTATGAGGAATCGAAAAAGATATTCCATTTTTTAGTTGTTTTTTGATAGCGTTATCTACTTTAGGATAGTTATAACCTAGGATAATGGGTCCTAATGCTAAAACATAGTCAATGTATTCATTATTATCTACATCAAATACATGGCTACCTCTTCCTCTTGACAGATAAGCTGGATATACTCCCTCAACATAACTGTAAGGGGCTTTACTAAAAGTTTGGGATAACGCCGGAATAAGATTCTTAGCTCGACGCAAAAAATTTTTTGAGTTTTTCATTGTATGCATAAATTTGTGAATTAAAGATTAGCATATAAGGATATATTAGTTAGTGTTTCGAGTTTGCCAAGTAATGAATATCTCGTGTTCCGCATTTTCATTAATCTACTATCCATACCATAATGTGATTAAATTATTAAATCAATAATTTTTTATTATGTTTGCAAGAAAATTTGAAGAGTTTCCCTGATTTACCAGATATTCGTTTACGAATTTTTTTCCTTTTTGAATGAGCTCATTTCTGAATGCATCATTAAATAGTACGTTATTAAGCGCATTTTCAAATTCCTCTGGTGTTTTTACCAAAAGACTTGCCTCGCTTTGAAAAATTTTATCTTCATAAAACCATTGAGAACCCATTCTGAAGGTTATTGTGGGTTTATCTAGAATCATTGCTTCCAAAAGTACTGTTGATGGACCAATCGAAAATAATACATCACAATCTTTTATTAAATCAAGTATGTTATTAGTTTTATAGATAGGAATTGAGGGATCTATATCATGTATTATGGGTTTAACATCGTATAAATCGAATTGGGAGGGATGGAGCTTTATAATTAATTTCTTGTTTTGAATATTAGTCGATATTCTACAAACCTCTCGAAGTATATTTTCAAATTGTAAAAAGGCGTTAGTGTCTAATCCATAACAGCTTAATTCTGCAAAAATAGTGCAAGCAAACAAAATATTGCCTTTATTTTGGCATTTATTTTTCATTCGAAAAAATTCATCATGTCTGGTGCTGCCAGCTAATATTATATCATCATCCTTTACGCCCAATTGACGAAGTTGATTTGCTATCACTTTGCCCCAGGAAGCATGTTTTATACCAATTGGTGGAATAGCAGGTAATAAGATTGCAATTCTTTGCATATGTATACTCTCTGGGATAAGACCATGTTGTAATATAATACCAGGAATTTTAAATCCCCGAGCAGCATGTAAGATTACTTTTTCCTCTGGAGCAACAGCATATAAGATAAGGATGCATGTGACACTCATTTTTGTAAATAGTTCCTTTGATAGTTCGAATCTTTCAATCGCTTCGTTAAATCTTCTTGAACACATACCAACAAAACTTTCTTTAATCGAAGGCCAGAAAGAATAACCCTCGATAGAGAATAATTCTTCAAGTTTACTGTTCAAGGACATTTTTTGAAGATTAATTTGTAATTCTTTTTGCTTTTGTAGTATTATAGATTGTAATTTGGAATTAAGAAAATCCTTTAGTCGTATTACCTTAGACTTTGATTGTTTAATGTTTTTAAGGCTTTGAAGATTCCATACCGCAGGTCTACGTTCATTTAAAAGAACTACATTTTTATCTAATCTTGAAAGTTCCTTTAAAAGATCGCCGTGTAACATTGGGTTAAAATCAAGAAGCAGAATAGATGCCTTATTAGATGCATGGGAAAAATTAAATTTGAAATTAAAAATTAGATTTGTCACAGATTCCATAATGTTTTTGATTTTTAGAGCAAGATCACGAGAAATCCAAATAGCAAATGATTTTTTTCCAATTCGGAAAGGGATTTCTACACGATCGAACCACAGTGATGGGGTGTTTGTTGCAATGTATGAATGTACTACTATTTTTTTATTCTTGGTAACTATTTTAACCATCGAAGCAAGTAGATCTGAAGCTAAAACAACGGAAGGATTTTCTTTATCAATAATTCGCATCATACCCACGAAGTTTCTCATTATTGATAAAAAATATGATGCAATTTCAAATTCTAACAACCACCCCAAGTTTATATTATCCAATTGAAGTAAATCTGAAACTCCTTCTAGCTTGTACCATTCGTGAGATTTATCTACAAAGAGTTTATCAATTAAGTCCTGATCATTTATGTCAATATAGCTTTCCACTTTTTCATGTTCAATTCCTAATTTGGATAACGTGTTATGTGCAGTAATGTCGAAAGAAATCACCTTGGTTTTTTTAGGTTCTGTAACTTTAGACATCAATTTAGCAATATCTGAAGAATGCTCTACCAAGACTATAGAATCAACCAAGAATTAAACCTAATGTGTTGAATTTTTTTTTGGTTAATTTAAGGTTTCGTACATGCCTGTAATCCTTAGAGATTTTTTATTTATCTTCTGTATTTATCTAACTAACTACTAATCGTCATTATTGCCTAAAACATAGTGTGGTGATCACTAAAACATCAAACAAATTATCTATATTCTTAAAATCAGTAAAGTAAAAAATCGGTATCTTATACCACTTGTATATCATAAACTAAATGTGCAACACATTGGAGGAAATAAATAAAGTAAACGCAAGAAATGAAGGGTTTTGGCTTCAATGTGACAAAAAGGTAAATTTGATAAAATCTTCTTACAGAATCTATTCCATGCCTTGTTTGGTAAAGTATACAAAGCTTAATGATGTATTGAAACGCAGTTTGCGCGGGAGATTTTAATGAAATCAGTCATACTTGCGGGGGGATTTGGTACCAGAATTAGTGAGGAAACAAATCTAAAACCAAAACCTCTGATTGAAATTGGAGGCATGCCAATTCTCTGGCATATTATGAAGACATATTCTGCATATGATATTAACGACTTTGTCATTTGTTGTGGTTATAAGGGCTATCTAATCAAGGAGTATTTTGCTAATTATTTCCTGCACATGGCTGATGTTACATTTGACATCAAGCACAACAAGATGGAAGTTCACCACAAATTTGCGGAACCGTGGAAAGTAACGTTGGTGGACACTGGTTTGGAAACCATGACAGGCGGTCGTCTTAAAAGAGTTAAGAATTATCTTGAAAATGATACTTTTTGTTTTACATATGGAGATGGTTTAAGTGATGTCAATATGTCAGATTTGATCACGTTTCATAAAAGTAAAAAAACATTGGCAACAATAACTGCGGTTCAACCACCTGGGAGGTTTGGAACATTAAATCTGGAAAAGGACAAAATTTGTGATTTCAAAGAAAAACCAGCGGGAGATGGCAACTGGATTAATGGTGGGTTTTTCGTTTTAGAGCCTGAAGTACTAGATTATATCAAAGATGATTCAACCATTTGGGAACGTGAACCATTAGAGAAATTAGCTCAGGAAGGTCAGCTTTCTGCGTTTAAACATACGAGATTTTGGCACCCTGTGGATACTCTTCGTGATAAAAATTATTTAGAAGAGTTGTGGAATTCTGGCAGAGCTCATTGGAAGGTCTGGCAATAAATTTACAGTTTTGGTAAAATAATAAAGTATGAAATGTTGTAATTGTAGATTTTGTAAATGTGTTAGAGTGGTAAGTTTTTAAATAATCATATTACGATCGTGGAATAAACAGGTTGAATTCAATAAAAATAAGATTCGGTCTATTGCCATGCTCTTATCCGTTTTAAACTAAATAAGCATAAGTGTAACGTATTAGGAAAAAATGATTTGTTTTTTAATACATAGATTCTGATCTAAATAACCTTGTTCGATCAACCAGTTGATATAAGATACTCGATAGAAAGTTTTATCTTTGAATTCTTTTTCAGTAAATCGTTTCTTTTTAAATATGCTATAGATTTCTTTAATTCCATCAACTAATTTCCATTTAGTTTTATATCCTATTCGGTTTCTTATTTTAGTAAAATCTACTTTATATGATCGGGTGTCTTTAGTTGCTCCTTTTGAATATTCTATTATTGAACCTGGTACAATTTCAGCTACTTTCTCCGCTATCTGTACAACAGTATAATTTTGCTCATTTGATCCCACATTGAAAGTCTCTCCGCTGATTTTTTCTTCTGGCGCTTTTAGGACAGTTATGAATGCGTTTGACATATCCTCTACATGAACTAATGGCCTCCACGCTGTGCCATCACTTAATAATTTAACACTACCAGTTGTAAATGCAGAGGCGGTCAAATTATTTACTACTAGATCCAACCGTAAACTAGGAGACACACCATAAGCAGTGGCGCTTCGGAGGAAAATTGGTGAAAAACTTTCATCTTTTAATTTGACTATTTCGTGCTCAGAATCTACTTTTGATTTTGCATATGCCGTAATTGGATCTAATGTAGATTCTTCATTTACAATGTCATTGTTGGCCCCATATATAGAGCAGGATGATGAAAAAACAAATCGTTTAACTCCTGCTTCCTTTGCTAACTTTGCGAGTCTAACAGTTGCTAAATAATTAACATCGTTAGTCAATGTTGAATTAAGTTCTCCCAACGGGTCATTAGATAATGCAGCTAGATGTAAAACTGCGAAACAATCCTTCAAATCGTCTTTTGTTAGATTTCTAATATCTTTTGTAAGTGTATTTATTTTTGAAATTTTTTTATCTACAAATCCTTGTGGGTAATATCCTACATCACATCCCGTTACTTCAAAATTTTCTTTTATCAGGATATCAGCTAAAATACTGCCCACATATCCACGATGACCCGTCAGAAAAACTTTCATTATTATTTGCGGTAAGCACAAAGTCTAATTTATACTATATAAAAGACAATTTGAAGATTATTTTGATGTTGAGGTCGAGTAAAAAGAGGATCCCCTTTGATGAATAAAGTTGTGCTACGTCCTTCTTTGCTTCTTTCTTGTAAATTGGTATATATTATCTTAACAAGTGTTTGTTTACTATCATTACATGAAATGTGACATAATAATTAGAATTAATTATATTTTATTTTCTGATAATGATATGGTGAAGATAAAGATTTGAAATTAGGAACAATTTGTACCCCCTTTCACGTCATCTTGGCATTACCCATCATTATACCCATCAGTATAATCTTTATCTTAGATTCAAAAAAAATACACAAATCGTATAAGATGAATATATTTAAGAAGTTAAGACTTGGGTTCAAAATGGCCATGAATAACATCCGAATTGTAGGCGGTTCATCTTATACATTGCATTTGGCTATGGCTTCTAAGATACTTGAGACCCCGCCAGAAGTATTAGGCGACATTATTGAATGCGGAACGTGGAAAGGGGGTTCAGCAGCTAATCTGTCTCTTGTCTGTAAAATTGTTGGAAGAAAATTGAAGATTTATGATTCGTTTGAAGGACTCCCTGAGATCAAATCAGCTGATCAATTTGCAATAGTACAATTAGTAAAAAAAGGAGATTATTGTGGTACATTAGATGAAGTAAAACGAAACATTACGAAATATGGTTACATTGAGTCATGTGAATTCATTAAAGGGTGGTTTAGTGACACACTCCCAAAACTACATTCCCCGGTACTCTTAGCATTTTTGGATGTTGATTTAGTGGACTCTCTTGATACTTGTGTCAAATATATATGGCCCAACTTGATTGAGCAAGGTTACATCTTCACAGATGAACACCATCTTCTAGATTATCTTGCTTTATTTTATTCTGAAAAATGGTGGAAAATAAATTTCAATCAAACTCCTCCTGGTCTTATTGGTGCAGGTTCGGGTTTACCTTTAGGTCAATTCTTTATTGGACCATACTCAGAGATGAATGATCATCCTTTGCAAAGAACTAGTTCAGGAACATACACCAAAAAAACTTTGTCTGCTTATTGGTCCTATTATCCAAATGAAAAATGAATCTAACCAATAAACCTACTTCAGAAGAGCAATATTCAAAACCAGTCTCTTCTTAGCCCTAATTTTTTATATAGTAGAAGATTTTGATGAAGATGAGAATTATTATACAATAAAAAAAATTACGTGAGAGAAAAGGAGGTTTTTATTGAGACCGAGAAAAAACTAGTAATATCTTACAACACATTAAAAAATTGAGATGAAAATATTCAAAAAACATAATACTGCAAAATTCCCTGTTGTAAATATTATGAAATTCCGTAATTGCAGGTTTTGTAATGCATTATTGACACAAACCTTTGTAGATCTTGGCAAGTCTCCTTTGGCTAATTCCTTTCTTAGTCCTAACGCACTTAACGATCTGGAATCATTTTATCCACTACATACTTTTGTCTGTAACGAGTGCTTACTTGTTCAGCTAGAGGAATTTGAGACTCCAGAACATATCTTCACCGATTATGCCTATTTTTCTTCATATTCAGAAACTTGGTTAAGACATGCTGAAGATTATGTTAACATGATGATAGGTCGGTTTGGATTTGATCAGGACAGTCAGATTGTTGAGATTGCTAGTAATGATGGATATTTGTTACAGTATTTTAAGAAAAGAGGTATTCCTATTTTGGGTGTAGAGCCTGCAGCAAACGTAGCCAAGATTGCCGAAGAAAGAGGTATTCCAACAGTAATCAAATTTTTTGGAGTAGAAACCGCGAAAAAATTAGCATTTGCAGGCAAGCAAGCTGATCTGTTATTAGGGAATAATGTTTTGGCTCATGTTCCTAACTTGAACGACTTTGTTGCAGGTATGAAAATTTTACTCAAACCACAAGGTATCATCACTATGGAATTTCCACACTTGTTACAATTAATACGACAAAATCAATTTGATACAATTTATCATGAACATTTTTCTTATTTTTCATTAATTACAGCTCAAAAAATTTTCTCATCCCATGAACTTGTGATTTTTGATGTAGAGGAGTTACCAACTCATGGTGGATCATTGCGTATTTACGCTAAACATACAGAAAACAATATGTTTCCGATAAATCAAAGTGTGAACATTCTAGTACAAAAGGAAGAGCGATTTGGTTTAGCAAATATTTCTACTTATACAAATTTTCAAGAACAGATTAATAGGGTTAAACAAGATATACGTGATTTTTTTATAACTGCAAAGAATGCTGGTAAAAAAATAGTTTGTTATGGTGCACCTGCAAAGGGTAACACTTTGTTGAATTACTGTGGTATAGGTTCTGATTTTGTAGATTATACTGTAGATCGTAGTCCACACAAACAGGGATTATATCTTCCTGGTACACATATCCCTATCAAGTCTCCAGAAAAAATACGTGAAAATAAACCAGATTATCTTTTAATTTTGGCATGGAACTTGAAGGATGAGATTATGATGCAGATGGATTATATCCGTAATTGGGGTGGAAAATTTGTGGTTCTAATTCCTGAGGTGAAAGTTTATCCGTGATTTTTACTGAAACCAAATTAAAGGGAGCATTCATAATAGAAATAGAGAGACAGGAAGATGAGAGAGGCTTTTTTGCACGTACTTGGGATCAGAAAAAATTTGAAGAAAATGGATTGAATCCAAAACTAGTTCAATGCAATATCTCTTTTAACAAAAAGAAAGGAACTTTGAGAGGAATGCATTATCAAATATCACCTTACGAAGAAGCTAAACTAGTTCGCTGCACCAGAGGCAAGATATTTGATGTGATTATAGATTTGCGATTCAAATCTGAAACTTTTAAGAAATGGGTTGGAGTTGAGCTAAGTGCTGAAAACCACAAAATGCTTTATGTTCCTGAAGACTGTGCACATGGGTTTCAAACACTTGAAGATAATACTGAAGTATTTTATCAAATGTCTGAATTCTATATGCCAAAATATACTCGCGGCGTGAAATGGAATGATAAAGCTTTTGGGATTAGGTGGCCAGCACTACCAACGATAGTATCAAAAAAGGATTCTATTTATTCAAGTTTTCTAGAATAGATAATTATGAGAGACATGTTTGAGAAAGACAAACAAGAAAATATTCAGAAACTTGGAATGAGTGACCATCTTCGTACCCTTTCTAAGAAATGGATTGTAGATGTTTCTGCATATAGGTACTCTTACAATTTTACATGGATGGGAAGACCTATCATTCAATTTCCTCAGGACATCATTGCTATGCAAGAAATTATCTGGCAAGTCAAGCCTGATTTAATTATAGAAACAGGTATTGCCCGCGGTGGTTCTCTCATTTTTTACGCTTCATTGCTTGAGCTGATAGGTGGAGATGGAAAAGTGTTAGGTATTGACATTGATATTCGTGAGCATAATCGAGTTGAAATCGAAAAACACCCAATGTACAAAAGAATAACAATGATACAAGGTTCTTCAATTGATAAGGACGTAGTAAAAATGGTTTATGAACATGCTAAAGGAAAAAATCGAATATTAGTACTTCTGGATTCCAATCACACCCACGAACATGTTTTGAAGGAAATGAATCTGTATTCTTCATTAGTAACGAAGGGCAGCTACTTGATAGTATTTGATACTATAATAGAAGATATGCCAGAAAAAATTTTTGCTGATCGTCCTTGGGGTAAAGGTAATAATCCAAAAACGGCAGTTTGGGAATTTCTTAAAAATAGTGAGCGCTTTGAAATTGATATGGAGATTGAAAATAAATTGCTAATTACTGTTGCCCCAGATGGATATCTGAAATGTGTTAAAGAGTGATTAATGCATGGAAAAAATTCCTGTGTTTGTTCCTTCAATCGGAGAGGACACTAGGAAACACCTCGATGAAGCCTTAAATGTTGGTTGGTTGGGCATGGGTTCTGCAACCAAGGAGTTTGAAGAACGTATCTCGCAGTATTTAGATTTGAATGGAAGATATGTAGTAGCTACAAATACTGGAACTTCTGCATTGCATATTGCTTTGTTAGTGGGGGGAGTAGGGCCTGGTGATGAAGTTATCACACCATCATTTAACTACGTATCGGATCATCAGGCAATACGAATGACGGGAGCTGATCTGGTCATGTGTGATATATGTGATGACAACCTTGGCATAGACTGTGAAAAAGCTGAAACTTTGATAACTAATAAAACCAAAGCCATTCTCCCTCTTCATTTTGCAGGAATTCCATGTGATCAGATAGGCGTGTATCAGTTGGCCAAAAAATATGGCTTGCGTGTAATAGAAGATGCGTGTCATGCATTTGGTACAACTATTGATGGAAGAAAAATTGGAAGTTATGGTGATATTACATGTTTTAGTTTTGATCCTGTAAAAATAATTACTTCTATAGATGGAGGTTGTGTAGTTTGCAATGATGAAGATGAATTACAACGTCTACATCATTTACGTTTACTTGGAGTGAATAAAGATACTATTGAACGTTATAAAAATAAACGAGCTTGGGACTATGATGTAGTAAGCGAAGGCTATCGTTATCATCTAACTAACATTATGGCAAGCATAGGAATTTCTCAAATCAAACGAGTTGAGGAGTTTATTAAAAGTAGACAAAAAGTGTGTCAAGCATATAATAAAGCATTTGGTGGTATTGATGGATTAAAAACTCCTCAATCTGACTTTTCTAATGTATCACCTTTTATTTACAGCCTACGAGTTTTGAATAGAAATAGAAAAGCGCTTATAGAACATTTACATGATTTGAATATCGATGTAGGCATACATTTTATACCAGTTCACAGACATACGTATTTTTCCAAAGCACGTCGTAGTGACATGACTATTACAGAGAAAGTGGTAGATGAAGTATTAACATTACCTTTACACTCTATTATGAAACCAGAGTTCGTTCAACGTGTAATTGATGGAGTTTTGAGTTTTTTTAAGCAATAGTATCAAGGAATAAAATAAGGTTTGATTATGTTTTTTGCTGATTAAATAATCGCAGATCTGTGGTTAACTTGTCTTCTGTTTATAGTTTGACTAGTATGAATATATAGATAGAGATTGGTGAACAAGTACTAGAAGAATGGCTCGTTACCATGACCGAATTAGGGAAGTAAAGGGTTTAGGGTCAGTTGATTTCATTAAAGTAAAAATTGACGGAATGTTTGTATCTTTACGTCCTATTGACGAATCAGATGAAACGGTTCGTCTATTGACCGAATGGCGAAAAAAATACTGGCACTGGTTTGCTACGAAATTTGAGGTAACTGAAGATAGAACAAGAAAATGGCTTAGAGATGAAGTTATAGACAATTCTGATAAAATTCTATTTATCATAATTCTAGAAAACAAAAAAATTGGACAGTGCGGGATATTTCGATATGATGAAATTAATAACAGTGCAGAAATTGATAATATTCTCAGAGGAGTAAGGGGTAGCTATCCAGGAGTGATGGAAAAAGTTGAAAAATCAGTACTAAAATGGATGTTTGAGGATCTGAAATTATCGAAGGTTCAACTACGGGTCTTTAGTGACAATTATAAGGCTATAAATTTGTATGAAAGATGTAAGATGTTAACAGTGGGCACTATTCCTGTGAAGCGTATTTTTACTCAAGACGGTTGGAGATGGGAAGAAACACGATTACAATCAGAAAATGATTATGCAGAGAGATATTTCAATATAATGGAAATAAGAAAAGAAGATTACTTGAGCGAAAAGAAATTTTTCGAACTATAAAGATTAAAATAATACATGTAAACAAAAAGTAATTTACAAAAATTTTTATTCAAATTAATATGCGTTAACGTGTAAAATGATTAATTAAGAATTAAAATAAGATGAATTTCAAAGTTTTACTGTTTTAAAATCATAAGATGATAAGACTTTGCAATCTGCTGACTGTCTGATAGTTTTGATAATTTTTTCTTCTTTTCCATCTATTAATGGGTACATATGTGTCAAGATTACAGTCTTGAAATTACCGATTTTTGCCAATTTAGCTATCATTGTAGGTTCTAAATGTTTACCATTCAATGATTTTCTATCAGGAAATGAGCATTCTATTGCTACAAGATCAGCTTTTTTCCCCAATTTACATATTCTTTCATCATAAGTCATATCTCCAGAATAAACAAATGATTTTCCGTTTGCATCTAAGCGAAACGCAATTCCATTGTAATGTTCGACGGGACAACAAGATACTTTCCAATTTTTTGTAACTAAAACTATTCCTTTTTTTATTTCGTTGCAATTGGTTATTTCATGATAATCGAGTTCTTTACTCATATAATTCCATTTTAAAACATTTTGGAAAATGTCTTTATTCCATCTTTTTAAACCGGGTGGTCCAAAGACATTCAGAATTTTGCCATTGCCAACACAACAAGTTTTTTGATTGAAATGTCTCCCTTTTACCAGAGCGATATAATCAAGACAATGGTCTATATGATAGTGGGTTATGAAAAGGTAATCTGGATGTATTTGAGTGTTAATTCCTAAAGATTGCATTTTAGATAAGGTTCCTGGTCCTATATCGAAAAGCAATTTTTCATTTCTAATTTCTACTAATATGGCTGAATAAGACCTTCTCTGTTTTCCTCCTTTTGAACTTGGAATAATTGAACCAGTTCCAAGGAATGTTATTTTCATAAAATGAACAATTTGACTGTTTTATTTAAAATGTATTATATTTTGCTTATTTCGGGTTTGTTTACAACACTACGATGATTTGATAAATCTTAATTTCACATTCAATATTAAGTAAGTAATTTATTCATCAATAACAATGATTTTACCATGAATTTATCCATTGAAACAAAACCAACAAATCAGCCAAAAATTAGTATTGGCATGCCTGTATATAATGAAGAGGCACTTATTCGCAAGAAACTTGATTCCTTACTTACACAAACTTTTACAGATTTTGAATTGATTATCTCCGACAATGCTTCAACAGATTCTACCTCTGTAATTTGTGAAGAATATTCAAAAAAAGACACGAGAATTCGTTATATTCGCCAAAAAAAGAACATGGGTGCACTTTGGAATTTTAATTTTGTTTTGCAAGAAGCTAAATACGATTATTTTGTATGGGTTGCTGCAGATGATATTATATTGCCTGAATTTTTGGAGAAAAATATTAACATTCTTGTATCAAAAAAAAACTTTGTAGGTAGCATAAGCAAAGTAGAACTTTATGAGATAATAGATAGTGATTTAAAACCTAATACAATTGATCTTGCGTTTAAAAAGTTTATAAAAAAACTAAGCCGCTCTTTGAAATCTCTTGCTGCTTATTCAATATCTGGTTCATATGAAAAAAAAATAAGGTTTTACTTGAAAAGGTCAACATGCCAGATAATGTATGGGGTATATAGAACTGACGAGTTACGGAAAAGTATCATTCAAGAAAATTTTGTGGGAAGCGATTGGCCTATTGTTTTAAATGTTTTAAAATATGGTGATTTTAACGTGATTGATGAGGTCTTGATGTATAGATACGGAGGCATTAGTGAGACTGGGATGATTAATCTGGCGCGTCAGTTTAATGATGGCTTCCTAGGAATCATTTTTCCGTTTTATCCCATAACCTTTTGGTGTGCAAAGCACCTCGGAATGAAGATTTTCTTGAAAAACCTTGATTATTTTATTCAGTTAAATTTGGAGGGTGCATTTTCCCTTTTGGTTGATCTAATTCGATTGTTCACACACACTATCTCTAGGAAATAAAAGATTTCTAAGTTGTTGATGATAGAATGATTGAGTATCATATTATCAGTCACGGATAGGCAGAGCCATGCGAGAAATCTTCTAAAAGGTATTTTTACCCAATCTTATTTCATTAAATTATGTTACCTGGTGTTAAAATAAGAGAAATTAATAAATTTCCTGATGAAAGAGGCACTTTTGCTGAAATATTCAGAGATGACTGGACTGATTTTATTGAAGGGGATAAAATAGTACAAGCTAATCTATCGTATTCATATCCTGGTATGATTAGGGCATGGCATAGACATCATAGAGGACAGGTTGATTATTTCGTTACTGTTAAGGGAACAACGAAGATTTGCGCATACGACGACAGACCAGATTCATCTACAAGAGGACAGCTGGATGAAATAATCTCAAGTGAAGAAAAAGTCCAGTGCGTAAGAATACCTGGAGTATATTATCATGGGTTCAAATCTATTGGATATGAGCCGGCGTTAGTAATTTATCTGACTACAAAAATGTATGATTACAAAAGTCCAGATGAAGAAAGGCGTGCTTGGAACGATCCCAAAATCATAGATCCAAAAACTAAAAAGTCTTATGATTGGAATGCTCTTCCTCATAAGTAGCTATGAAAATACTTGTCTGTGGTGGAGCAGGTTTTATTGGCAGTGCCTTTATTCGGAATTATCTTAAGAACAATCCCAATGATAAGATAATTAATGTTGATAGTCTAACAATTGGTTCAAACAAAGCTAGTTTGCTAACGGTAGAAAATAATCCAAACTATAGTTTTGTAAAAGATGACATTAAAAATTCAGACACAATAAACAAAATAACAAAAGAAGTAAATACAATAGTAAATTTTGCGGCAGAAACTCATGTTGACAGAAGTATCGCAAATCCTAGACCGTTTATAGAAACTAATGTTTTAGGTACCTTTTCTTTGCTAGAGGCAACAAGATTATACGATAAATTATTTGTTCATGTATCTACTGACGAGATTTATGGAGACGCAGAAAATAAAGAGTCTTTTACAGAAGAAGATATTCTAAATCCAAGCAACCCATATTCTGCTACAAAAGCATCTGCTGATCATCTGGTTGAAGCTTATCACAGAACTTATGGAATAAAATGCATTACAACTAGGTGCACTAACAATTTTGGACCATATCAGTTTCCTGAAAAGCTCATACCAAAAACGATAATTCGTGCTTCAAGAAGTCTGAAAGTGCCTCTATACGGTGGCGGTTACCAAATTCGAAGCTGGATTTATGTTTTAGATCACGTACAAGCTATAGAGTCTCTACTTACAAAAGGAAAGTCAGGTGAGGTATACAACATCACAGCTTGGAATGAAATAGCAAACAGAACCATAGTTGAAAAGATTCTCAAACTAATGCAAAAACCAATGGATTTGATAGAAAACGTAGGCGATAGGCCTGGACATGATACGCGATATTCTATAGATGCGTCAAAAATTCAAAAAACTATTGGCTGGAAGCCAAGTTACCAATTTGATCAAGCTTTACAAGAAACCGTCGAGTGGTACACAAATAATCCTCAGTGGTGGGCTCCACTTGCAAACGAGAAAACTCTTCATCCACAACCTTGGACTCTTAACTGGTAAGAATGAAATTTATTGTAACTGGTTCAGCTGGTCTGGTTGGAAGCCAAGTTGTCAAAGATCTTACAAACTCAACTGATCAAATTTACTCATGTTATCACAACTCAAAACCAGAACTTGGCATTCCAGTACCAATGGATCTGACAAATTTTGAAAATATAACAAAAGTAATTGAAAACAACAAACCAGATGTAATCATTCATTTAGCAGCAATAACAAACGTCGATCTTTGTGAGACAGAAAAAGAATTGGCGTTAAAGATTAACGCAAAGGCTACAGAAATAATATCAAAGCAAGCTGCAAAACAACAAGCTTTCTTTATTTATGTTTCTACAGATTATGTATTTGATGGAGAAGGCGGTATGAAAAAAGAGACCGATATTCCAAATCCAATAAACTATTACGGCAAGTCAAAGCTTGAAGGAGAAAAGGCGGTAAGAGACTTGGCATCAGCTTGGTGTGTAGCGAGGACTAGCACTCCATTTGGCATACATCCAAAAAAGAAGAGTTTTGCACTGTGGGTTGCAGAAAATCTACAAGCGAAAAAAGAGATTAGTGTAGTTGCGGACCAATACACATCACCAACATACATCCCAAACTTAAGTAGAATGATCATAGAAATAGCTGCTAGACAGATAGTTGGTGTAATTCACTTGGCAGGTGCCACAAGAATTTCCAGATACGAAATGGCTAAAATAGTTGCAGACAAGCTGAGTCTTGATAAGACATTGTTAAAATCAGCAGGCATTAACGACATGAACTGGACTGCCAAAAGACCAAGAGATTCTTCCTTGAATGTCTCAAAGGCAATTTCAATGCTAAAAGAAAAGCCGCTTACAATAACAAAAAGCCTTGATTATTTTATACAAGAAATCAAACCCCAACTGAATTAGCCTATGACTTTAATTATATTAGAAAACCAACATCTAAGTGAAAATGAAAGGCATTATACTTCATGGCGGTCATGGAACAAGACTCAGACCGCTTACACACACAGGTCCAAAACAGCTTCTTCCCATTGCAAACAAACCAATGTCACAATACTGTATAGAATCTCTAAGGGATGCCGGTATCACAGATATTGCGGTAATTGTAGGAGGAATAGGTTCAAACAAAGTACTAGATTATTATGGAGCCGGAGAAGGTTTTGGTGTAAAACTGACTTACATAAACCAAGATTCACCGCGTGGTATTGCCCATGCAATACGTCTATGCAAGGATTTTGTTGAGAGCAATAAGTTTGTAGTATTTTTAGGTGATAATATCCTAAAAAGAAATATCTCAGATTATGTAATAAATTTTGAACAGTCAGATGCCACTGCCTCAATTTTACTCTGTGAGGTGAGTAATCCTACTCAATTTGGAATCGCGGATGTAAAGGATGGCATTATAAAAAAAATAACGGAAAAACCAAAAATCCCGCCTACAAATCTTGCAGTCACAGGGATTTATTTTCTAACCCCTACAATATTTGACATAATAGACAGACTTAAGCCTTCTTGGAGAAATGAGCTAGAGATTGCTGATGCACTGCAAATGCTATTAGAAGAAGGTTACAAGATTACTTATAACATGGTAACAGATTATTGGAAAGATACTGGAACTTCTCAAGACATCATACATGCAAACAAGGCTATCCTAAGTGATATGAAACCGTATTTTTATGGAAAAAAGGAAGAAGGTGTTTCTATTAGTGGCAATGTAATGATTGGTGATAAAACCTTACTCAGAAGTGGTTCAAAAATAGTAGGACCGGTCATCATAGGAAAAAATTGTACGATATATTATGGAACACAAATAGGCCATAATACTAGCATAGGAAATGAATCTCATATAGCTAAATGCAACATTGAAAATTCTATAATAATGTCAGGTTGTAAAATTGATTGCAATATTAAAATTAGAGATAGTATAATTGCATTTAATTCTGAAATTATTTCAAAAGATGATAATAACAAAAATAAAATATTCTTATTAGGAGAAGGTACTAAAATTTCGCTTTAAGGTAGAAATAATTCTTGAGATGAATTTGAGAATGTTAAATAGGCTTAGGTAAAGTAGATAGTAAGAACGATTTGACAAAAGATCATTCCAAACCATTGGTAAGTATAGTAATCCTAAATTATAATGCCGGCGACTTGCTGTTAGATTGTATTAAATCCATTTTTAAAACAAAATATGATAATTACGAAGTAATTTTGGTAGATAATGCATCTCAAGATGATAGCCATAAAAAAACTAAAGAAAAATTTAGCAAGATTCGTTTGATCGAAAACAAAGAAAATTTAGGATATTGTGAGGGAAACAACGTTGGTATAAGAGAGGCAAAGGGAGATTTCATTGTAATATTAAATCCCGATACAAAGGTAGAACCAAATTGGTTAGAAGAATTATTCAGAGGATATACAAAATATGGAGATGGTTTGTACCAACCAAAGATACTTGCTTTTGAAAATCAAGTCTTTGAAAGTGCTGGGAACATGTCACATTTGTTTGGATTTGGGTATCCCAAAGGAAGGGGAACCAAAGATAGAGGTCAATTTGACCTACCAGCGCCAATTGGTTATGCATGTGGAGCATGTTTATTCACATCCTCAAACATATTAAAAAAAATAGGTTTTTTTGATCCGTTCTTATTTTTGTATCATGATGATCTTGATCTAGGTTGGAGAGCTGCTCAGCTGGGAATAAAGTCATACTACATCCCATCTGCAACAATTTATCATCTTGCAAGTTACAATTTAAAATGGAGTGCTAGGAAATTTTTTTGGTTAGAAAGAAATAGACATTATTGTTTATTAACGCATTATTCAAAAAAAACATTTTACAAGCTGCTACCATCGCTAATAATAGTTGAGATAATGGTAATTCTGTTTTATATTTCAAAAGGTTTTATTAAAATGAAAATCAACGCCTATATAGATATAATCAAAAATAGAAAGTTCATATCACAAAAATTTCATGAATTAGAGAATAAAAAGGCAGTTCATGATTCTGATTTAATAAAGAATTTTCCTGATGAAATTTTGTTACCAGAAGCAATTTCTACTAATTTCTCTAATAAAGTCTTTAATTTTATTGTAGCAAATTTGAGTAGAATTACAAAAATTTTTATTTAAAATTATTGGG
>Ga0137396_10000141_pt1 | contig 28739 bp, 28 predicted proteins | sample czc16metaG_FD_108284 | JGI IMG/M metagenome (GOLD analysis project Ga0137396, IMG submission 108284) | Vadose zone soil microbial communities from Angelo Coast Range Reserve, California, USA - czcobulk3.16 metaG | ecosystem: Environmental > Terrestrial > Soil > Vadose zone | place: USA...
CAAGACCTGATTGAGGCCGCGCTCGAGCGGCGGGCCGCCGCTGCGGCCCGGCTCATCGAGCCCGTGCTCGAGCACGCGGGGATGACGGGCGTGCGGATTCTCATGGCGCTCGGCACCGCCCTGATCGGCACGGCCCTCGCCCGCGCCGAGCTCGACCGGGGCACCCCGCCGGCCCGCTTGGCGGGCGCCTTGCTCGGCCAGCTCCGCACCGCGCGGCCGTTCGGCCTGGGGAGCTGGGAGCAGACGGCGTCGCGCTGGGCGAGCTGGGCCGCGCATTGGAGCGCCGGGTCGCTCCGCGCGGCGCTGCGCCTCGCTCTCGACGCCGATCGTGCCCTCAAGTCGACCACGCTCACCGACGAGCGGGGAATTCTGGTGCAGCTGGTGCTCGCGTTGGGCGTGCTCCAGCGGGAGGCTGCGTGATCCTAGAAAGGCGGGTCGGCAGACCGGCGCTCGGTCTTGCGGCAGCGCTGCTGCTGTCCGGCTATCCGGCGATCCGCCTGCCAGCGCAAGCGAGTCCTTCAGGGTCCGCTCACACCGACTCCGTGCGAGCCGCCGCGCTTCGCGTCGCGCAGACCCGTCCGGACTCCGGTCGTGCGATGATGCGCCGGCTGCTCGCGAGTCTGTCGCCGCAGGATTCGCTCTACCCGGCGGCGCTGTTCACCGCGGCGCGCATCGCCCACGACGCCGTGGGCGCGGCCACCAATCTGCAGCGCGTGGTCGTGGAGTACGGCCGCTCGGTGTGGGCAGACTCGGCGCTGGTGCTCCTCACGCAGCTGTACTTCGCGCAGGGCGACCCGGCGGCGACCGTGCAGGCGGCGGAGCGGCTGCGGCGCGACTACCCCGATTCGCCGCTCAAGTCACGCGCCGACTTCTGGGGAGCCCGGGCATATTTCGACCTGAAGGACGACGCGCACGGCTGCAGCTTGATCCGTGAAGCGCTGGCCGGTCCCGGGAGCGATGTCGAGTTCACGAACCAGGTGAGCTTCTACGCGGCGCGCTGCACGAACGTCACGGCGACTGCCACGTCCCCGGCCGCCCCCCCGCCTGCGGTCGACAGTCAACCGAAGGCCGCGTCCAGCGCCGCCGCGTACTCCGTCCAGGTCCTCGCCGTGAAGAGCGCGGCCCAGGTAGACGAGATGCTGACCCGCCTCAAGGTGATGGGGTTCGACGCTCGGGTCGTGCGTGATACGAGCGGGCTGTTCAAAGTGCGTGTGGGACGCTACCCCACGCGAGACGAGGCGCAGCAGGTGCAGCGTCGGCTCAAGACCCGACTCGCCGGACAGCCGTTCGTGGTGGAGGAGCAGTGACCCCGCGAGTCGAGGCCGACACGCCACTCATGCAGCAGTATCGTGAGATCAAGGCGCGGTACCCGCAGACCATCCTGTTCTTCCGGATGGGCGACTTTTACGAGATGTTCGAAGACGACGCCCGCCTCGCCGCCCGCGAGCTCGGTCTCACGCTCACGTCGCGCAACAACGGGGGAGCGGCGGAGGTGCCGCTCGCCGGGGTACCGGTCAAGGCAGGGACCGAGTACCTGCGGCGCTTGATCGCGAAGGGGCACCGGGTCGCGATCTGCGAGCAGGTCGAGGACCCCAAGCTCGCCAAAGGACTGGTGCGGCGCGAAGTGGTGGAGACGATCACCCCCGGGACGGTGCTCGCCGAGGACTGGCTCGAGCGCAAGCGCAACAACTTTCTGCTGGCACTCGACCCCCGCGGCACCGCGCCGGGACTCGCCGCGCTGGACTTGAGCACGGGGGAGCTGGCGCTCGAAACCGTGGCGGTCGAGGACCTGGCGAGCGCGCTCGCCCGCTACGAGGCGCCAGAAGTCGTGCTTCCCACAGGATGTGCGCTCGCCCCGCCGCCCGGACCCGGTGCCTGCTCGGTCACCGAGCGGGAAGCGTGGGAATTCGATCCCGAGCTGGCGCGCGAAGATCTCGTGCGCACGTTCCGACTCGCGTCGCTCGACGGACTGGGCGTCGAGCCCGGGGACCGGGCCGCCGTCGGCGCCGCGGGGGCGCTGCTCCGGTATGCGCGGGAGCTCAAGCCGGGCGGGCTCCCGCACCTGGCGCGCCCCCGCGTGCTGCGCCGCGGCGCCGTCCTGTCACTCGACGACATGACGCGCCGCAATCTCGAGCTGGTGGAGCCGCTGCGTCCCGGCGCCACAGGAGCGACCGTGCTGGAGGTGCTCGACCGGACGATGACGCCGATGGGCGCGCGCCTGCTGCGCCGGTGGCTGCTGGCGCCGCTCGTCGACCCCGCGGCGATCATCGCCCGGCTCGATGCGGTGGACGTGCTGGTGCACGACCCGCGCGGCCGCGACCGGGTCCGGGAGGCGCTGGACGGCGTGCGGGACCTGGAACGACTGGCGGGGCGGGCGGCGCTCGGTCGCGCGACGCCCCGCGAGCTGGGCGCCCTGCGCGACTCGATCGCGCGGCTCCCCGATGTGCGCTCGGCGCTGGACGGGCTCGAGGCGCGGGACCGCGCCGCGTCGCTCGAGCAGGCGGCCGAGCGTTTCGACCTGCTGGTCGATCTGGGGGACGAGCTGGCTCGAGCGCTGGTCGAGCGGCCGCCCGTGCTAACGACGGACGGCGACGCCATCCGCTCGGGCTACGATCGCGAGCTGGACGAGCTCAAGGACGCGCGCGACGGGGGGAAGCAGTACATCGCCTCGCTCCAGGCGCGCGAGCGGGAGCGCACCGCCATCCCCTCCCTCAAGGTCGGCTTCAACAAGGTCTTCGGCTACTACATCGAGGTCACGAACCCTCACAAGGATCGTGTGCCGCCCGACTACGAGCGGCGCCAGACGCTCTCCGGCGCCGAGCGATTCGTGACCCCGGAGCTCAAGCAATACGAAGCCAAAGTGCTCGGCGCCGAGGAACGGATCGCCGTCCGCGAAGCGGAGCTGGTCGACGCGCTGCGGAAGCGCGTCGCGGACGCGGTCGCTCGGGTGCAGATGACCGCCGGGATCGTCGCCGAGCTGGACGTGTGGAGCGGGCTCGCCGACCTCGCGCACCGGGAAGGGTACGTGCGGCCTCAGGTGACCGCCGATTTCACGATCGAGCTGGAAGCGAGCCGGCACCCCGTGGTGGAGCGGATGATGGCGCGCGAAGCGTTCATCCCGAACGACGTCCGGCTCGACGAGGAGGGGCGGGTGATCCTCCTTACCGGGCCGAACATGGCGGGCAAATCCACCTTGCTGCGTCAGGTCGGCTTGTGCGTGCTGCTCGCGCAAACGGGCTCCTTCGTGCCAGCCCGCCGGGCGGTGATCGGCGTGGTGGACCGGCTGTTCACCCGGGTCGGCGCGTCCGACAACCTGGTGCGCGGCCAGTCCACGTTCATGGTGGAGATGAGCGAGACGAGCGCGATCCTCCATGGCGCGACCGCCCGGAGCCTCGTGCTGCTCGATGAGATCGGCCGGGGGACGTCGACCTACGACGGCGTGGCGATCGCGTGGGCGGTGACCGAGCACTTGCACAACGTGATCGGCTGCAAGACCATCTTCGCGACGCATTATCACGAGCTCACCCAGCTCACGGAAGAGCTCGCGCACGCGCGCAACTTCAACGTGGCCGTGCGGGAGGCCGCGGACGAGATCGTGTTCCTGCACCGGCTTGAGCCGGGCGGAGCCGATCGCTCCTACGGCATTCATGTGGGGCAGCTGGCGGGGCTGCCCGGCGCCGTCGTGGGACGCGCCTGGGAGGTGCTCAAGCTGCTCGAGGCTGGCCACCACGTGGCGCGCCAACTTCCGCCCCCCGCTCCGGACGCGCAGCAGCTCGGCCTGTTCGCGCCCGGGACGCACCCGCTGGTCGCCGAGCTCGACCGGTTGGACGTGAATGCCCTGTCGCCGCTCGAAGCGCTCAATCGCCTCGCGGCGTGGAAGAAGCGACTCGAGGAGGCGTCATGAGACGCTGGTTCGCGCTCGTCGGGGCGGTCGGGCTCGCCGCCGCCGGCTGTGGCAAGCCGGCGCCGCCGCCGGAGGAGGCCGCGACCGGCGGGGGAGCGGCCGCCACGCCGCCCGACCAGGAGCCGCCGGTGCCGCTCAACGCGGATTCGCCGATCCAGTATCCGCCGCGGTTGTACGACCAGCGAGTCGAAGGCGACGTGGTGCTCCGCCTGTTCGTCGACTCAGGGGGCCGGCTCTTACCGGAGTCGAGCAAGGTCGCCGAGTCGAGCGGCTATTCCGGGCTCGACTCGGCGGCGCTCGCGGGCGCGAGGAAGCTGCGGTTCGCCCCGGCCCGCCGCCGTGGGCTCGCCGTCGCGACGGCGTTCCTGCAGCCGATCGAGTTTCGCCGCCCCGCGGGCGGCGGCACCGCGGCGAAGGCGAAACCGGATACGAGCGGCGCCCGGCGACCGGCCCCGCGCCCCCCGCCGGTCATGTTTCCGCCGCTTCCTCCCCAACCCCGACCGGATAGCGCCGGCGCGCTGCGCGACACCACCGCCGCGCCGCGCGATACCGGCGGCGTGCGACGGGACACGAGCAAGGCGAAAGCGGATAGCGGTGCCGGCGCACACTGAGCCGTACGCGAACGTCCTCGAGACGATCGGCTGGACGCCGCTGATCCGAATCAACAAGCTGACGCAGGGGATCCGTACACCGGTCTACGCCAAGGCGGAGTTCTTCAATCCTGGGGGCTCGGTGAAGGATCGCATCGGCGTCGCTATGATCGAGGCGGCGGAGCGCGAGGGGCGGCTCCGACCCGGCGGGTTGATCGTCGAGGCGACCTCGGGCAACACGGGCGTGGGGCTCGCGCTCGCCGCCGCCGTAAAGGGCTACCGCTGCATCTTCACGATGCCCGACAAGATGTCGCAGGAGAAAGCCCGGCTGCTGCGAGCGCTCGGGGCCGAGGTCATCATCACGCCGACGGCCGTGCCGCCCGATCATCCCGAGAACTACATCATGAAGGGCCGCGCCATCGCCGCCGCCCATCCCAACGCCATCTTCGCCGATCAGCACTACAACCCCGTCAACCCAGAGGTCCATTACCGCACTACGGGACCGGAGATCTGGGAGCAGACCACCGGCAAGATCACCCACTTCGTCTGCGCGCCGGGGACCGGTGGGACCGTGAGCGGGGCGGGCCGCTTCCTCAAGGAGCGGAATCCGAAGGTCCGGGTCGTCGCGGGCGACCCGCTGGGCTCGATCTACATGGAGTACGCGCGCACGCGCCAGAAGACCGAAGGGCACCCGTACAAGGTCGAGGGGATCGGCGGCGACAAGATCCCGACGTCGCTGCACTGGGACGTGATCGACGAGTGGATAGCGGTACCGGATAAGGACGCCATGCTCTCGGTCCGACGGCTCGCCAAGGAGGAAGGCCTATTCTGCGGGGGGTCGACCGGGGTGAACCTCGTGGCGGCGCTCGAGGTGGCGCGCCGCGTGGATGATCCACAGGGCCTCGTCGTCACGGTGTTGTGCGACACCGGTGAGCGCTACCTCTCCAAGGTCTACAACGACGAATGGCTGCGTGAGAACCAGATACTCGAGACCGAGCGCGTGACGGTGGCGCGCGTGCTCGAAGCAAAGAACTCGGGCGCGCCGCCCCTCATTTCCGTCGCGCCGACCGCCACGGTGCGTCAGGCGCTCAATCTCATGAGCACCTACAACGTATCCCAGCTCCCGGTGCTCGACGGCGGTGACGGCGTGGGTGCCGTGTCCGAGCCGGCGCTCATGGCCAAGGCGCTGGAACAGCCCGCCACGCTCGACCAAGCCGTCCAGGAGGTGATGGACGGGCCGTTCCCCGTGGTGGACGCTGATCTGCCAGTGGAGCGCCTCACCGCGCTCCTGTCGCGCGAGACACCGGCGGCCCTGGTGCGGCGCGACGGCCGCATCGCCGGCATCGTGACGCGCTACGACGTGCTCCACCAACTGGCCGGGATCCACTGATGCGGATCACCGTGCTCACGGGCGGCGCGACCGCGGAGCGCGCCGTCGCGTTCGCGGGCGCCGCCCAGATCGTCGCGGCCCTGCGGCAGCGCGGCCACTCGGTCTCCGCGGTGGACACCGCCTCGGGGCCGCTCACGTCCGCCGACGAGGCGCGCCTGTTGACCAGCGCCGTAGGCCGGGAGCCGCCGCCGGTCGCCGAGCTCGATGAAAGGGAGCGCGCGTTCCTGTCCACCGGCCTCGCCGCGCTCCCGGAGGTGACCGGGGCAGACGTGCTGTTCCTCTGCCTCCACGCGGGTCGGGGTGAGGGGGGCACGCTCCAGGCGATCCTCGACGTAATCGGCGTGCCGTACACCGGGAGCGGGGCGCTCGCGAGCGCCCTGGCGATGGATAAAGACCTGTCGAAGCGGTTGTTCCGGGCGGCCGGCGTGCCGGTGCCCGCCTGGTTCATGACCCCGGTTGCGGCCGAGGACGTGACGACGGCCTTGGGTTGGCCCGTCATCGTCAAGCCCTCCCGGATGGGCTCGTCCGTGGGGATGACGCTCGTCAGGAACGCCAAGAGCCTGGACGCCGCCGTGGACGCGGCGCGGAGCTACGACGCCGAGGTGCTGGTCGAGCAGTTCATCGCGGGACGGGAGCTCACGGTGGGGGTGCTGGGCGACGTGCCCCTGCCGGTAGGGGAGATCATCCCCAAGCACGAGCTGTTCGACTACGAGTGCAAGTACACGCCGGGCATGTCGGAGGAGATTTTCCCGGCGAAGCTCGACCCCAAGCCGGCGCGCCAGCTGCAGGAGCTGGCGCTGGCGGCGCACCGCGCGCTCAAGCTCGGGGGGTACTCGCGGGTCGACTTCCGGTTGACGGCCGAGGGGGACATCTTTTGCCTGGAGGCGAACACCCTCCCCGGGATGACCGGGACGAGCCTGCTCCCGCAGGCTGCGCGCGCCGCCGGGATCGAATTCTCCGAGTTGTGCGAGCGCATCTGCCGGTTGGCGGGGAACCCGGGAAGTGGGCGCGGGGGAATAACAAGCTAGACGCGACAGGCGCGGAGCGCCGAGGGTAGATGGGCCCGCAGCGAATGTTCGGCATGACCCCCTGGGTGCGACGCCTGTTCGTCGCCAACCTGGTCGTCTTTCTCTTCCAAATGACGATCTTCGTCGACCCGCGCTTCCTCACCACGTTCGGGTTCGTACCGCTGCGCGCCCTGGCGCAGCCCTGGACGTTCCTCACGTACATGTTCCTGCACGCCGGGCCGCTGCACCTGGCGTTCAACCTGCTCGCGCTGTTCGTGTTCGGCCCGGAGGTGGAGGAGCGGATGGGGGGCGGGCCGTTCCTCGGCTACTACCTGTTGTGCGGCCTCGGCGGCGCCGTGTTGTCGTTCGTGCTGATCCAGTTCCGGCCGGTCGAGCTGGTGATCGGTGCGTCGGCCGCCGTGTACGGCGTGCTGTTGGCGTTCGCGTGGGCGGCGCCGGATCGGCCGATCTACGTGTTCCCGCTCCCCGAACCCATCCCCGCCAAATGGCTCGTGACGTTCGCGGTCGCGGTCTCGTTGGCGCTCGCCATCTTTCCGCCGATCGACAAGGTGTCGCATCTCGCCCATCTCGGCGGCTTCGGAGCCGGGTTCCTCTATCTCAAGGTCGCCGATTGGCGGCTCGCGCGGGCCGAGCGGCAGCTGCGGCGTGCGGCGCAACCGAGCGTGCTGGTCCACCCGGGCCGGGTCGCCCGGGCCGGCGACGCGGGCCCCAAGTCGCGCCGCCCGCCGCGCGATGCCGCACAGGCGGAGATCGACCGCGTGCTCGACAAGATCTCGGCGCGCGGCATCGAGAGCCTCACCCCCGCCGAACGGAAATTCCTCGCCGACATGAGCCGGAAGATGCGCGACAAGGCCTGAGGGCCCGGTGTTCGCGCTGCTGGTCGTCCTGCTGCAGGATCCTGCCGCCGCCGATCCCGACTCCCTGCTCGCCATCCGGCGGCTCCCCGACGCGCGACGGGCCGCCGAGCGTCTGATCGCCCAACATCCGGAGGACCCGCACGCCCACCTCGCGCTGGGGCGCGTTTGGCAGGCGTGGCCGGCGGTCGGCCGCTACCACGCGCTCGCGGAGTTCCGCGCCGCGGAGCGACTGGCTCCGGACGACACGGCGCCGCTGTGGGGACAGGTCGAGGTAGGGTATCGGCTGGGGAGCGACGAGGGCGAAGCGATCGCCCGCGAGGCGCTGGTCCGCCTGCTCGAGCTTCGCCCCGGCGATCGCGACGTGTGGGGACGCTTCCTCGAGCTCTATCACGACGACGCCATCTGGCGGCGCGCCGACCGGGCGCTCGCCCTCCATCCAGACGATCCCGCCGCCGTGGAACGATGCGCGCTGATCGCGGTCGCGCTCGGGGAGCCGGAGCGTGCCGACTCGCAGGCCGCGCGCGTCCTCGGATGGCGCGGGCCGGATGTCGTCGCCTGGCTGCTCCGTGCCGAGGCGAGCTTTCAGCTGGGCCGGGACTCGACCGGGTACGCCTGGTACGACAGCGCGCTCGCGCACGCCGACGTCGACTCGACCGGTGCCTTGTGGGACAACGTCCGGCTGATCGCCACGCCGGACGAGGGGGCGCGCTTCGCCGTGACGGGACCGGGTGACGCGCGGCGGTTCTTCCTGTGGTTCTGGGGCAAGCGCGATCCGAACCTTGTCACGCCGTGGAACGAGCGGATCGCCGAGCACTTCCAGCGGCTCGCGTACGTGCGGCGCCACTTCCACCTCCTGCACCCGCTCAGCCTGTATCACCGCTCCGCCACGGCCCGCGCCCTGACGGCGGCGGGGCTCCGCGGCCTCCAGCGACAGTTCGTCGCGGTCGAGCCACAGCTCGTGCCGCTGGCGAGCGAGCGGCTCGCCCTCGCGGCCGGACTCGGGCCCGAGCCGCGCGACGCCGCCGACGCGCCGGGGGAGCGGTCGATCTACGGGCTGTCCGGGCTCGACGCCCGCGGGCTGGTGTGGCTGCGCCATGGAGCCCCCGATGCGCGCCTCGCCAAGGCGCGTGATCCGCTCCGCTCGCTCGACCTCCCGGGGGTGAGCGCGCTCGATGCAGAGGCCTGGCGCTATGAGACAGTGGACGGCGCAGCGGATGGGCCGGCGAGCGTCGCATTCACTCGCGCCACCGCGAGCGCCGGGCTCCAGCTCGGCGGCGATTACATCTTCACGCCGACGACCGCGCGCCAGGTCGCCGACACGCGGCGCTTACTCGAAACCGACCGCACGACGCTGGCCGCGTCGCTCCGCCCCCGAATGTGGGCGGCGTTCTTTCGTGGCCGCACGCCGGGTCGCACGGCGGTTTACTACCGGAGCGCGCCCGACACGGCGGGCGTCGCCCTGTGGGACGAGCGCGGCGTGGCGGCGGCGCTGGCCGGCGGGCCGGGGCTGTTGCGCCTGAGCGTTCCGCCGGGGCGCTACGCCTTCGGGCTCGACGTCGATTCGGCCGGGATGCGGGGCCGGATCCGCGGCGCCGTGACGGTCCCTCATTTCGTGCGCGCGCGGGCGCCGATGCTCTCGAGTCTGATCCTGGGAGCGACCGACAGCGCCGGCGACCGCGAAGCGGTGCTCGCCGCCAGTCCCGCGGATCTGGTGTACCGCGCGGGGGCGGCGCTCGCCGCGTACGCCGAGCTCTACGGCCTCGCGGCGGACGAGCGTGGCGCGTCCCGGTACGTGGCTCGCTACAGCTTCGCCCCGGTGCGGTCATTTTTCGCCCGCGTGCTCGGCACGCGTCATCCCGTCGTCTTCGAGTTCACGCGGGAGGCGCCAGCGGCGGACGTCACACTCGAGCGGCTCGTAGTCGACCCGGGGCGGCTGCCCCCGGGGCGCTACCGCGTGACGCTGGGCGTGACCGACGTGGTGCGAAATGTCAAGTCGGAGTCGGTAACGGTCGAGATCACAGTCCGCTGAGGCACGCTTGTTTCCCGCGGGGCGGTTTCCCAAATTGGGGCCGGCCGCTCCATGCTCGTCAATCTCGTCCCCGAATTCCTGGCGGTCTTAGCCGCGCCCGATCCCACCGCGGCATACCACGAGTACCTCGATCGGCACGGGCCCGTGCTCGCCAGCTACTGGCACAACTACGTGCTCGACCCCGCGTCGCCGCACGCGGAGCAGGTGATCGCGGCGGCGCTGCAGGCGGACCGCGCGGATCTGAAACGGCTGCTCGCAGACGTCGACGTCGTGTCGATCACGGAGGACGCGCTGCAGCGTGCCCTCGAGCGGCTCGAGGCGGACTGTCCCGTGGACCTCTACCTGATGGTCGGCGTGGGCGCGGCGAACGCCGGCGAGCTGGTGGTGGGCGGGCGCGGCATCGCGTTCCTTTGCCTCGAGCATTTCACGGGCCGGGCGAACCCGCAGACGTACGGCATGGGGCTCGCCCCGCATCTCCTGCCCCTGTGGGTCGCGCACGAGACAGCGCACGCCGTGCGATACACGTCGCCCACCAGCCGGGCCGACCTGCGGCGGCTCGTCGTCGACTTACGCGGCCACTACGACTACTGGGACACGGGAAGCCGAGCCAGCTTGCGCGAGCTGCTGGTCAACGAAGGCGCGGCGGTCGCGGCGGCGCAGGCGGTGGCCCCCGGGCTCGAGCCGTGGGAGTACTTTGGCTATACGCGCCGCCAGTACCGGCGTATCCGCGAGCTCGACGCCTTCCTCCGCCGTGTGACGGCCCCCATGCTCGACCAGAGCGGGTTGGGGTTGCGGCTGCGTTTTCTGTCGGGCGGGATGACGCCGGCCGCCAGGTTGATGGGGGGCAAGGTGCTGCCGGAGCGTGCCGGTTACTACCTCGGCTTGCGCCTAGTGGAGAACTACCTCGCCGAGCGGGGCATCGCCTCGACGCTGCGCGCCGCGGCGGATGAGTTCCGCAAGGCGGACGACCGCGCGCTCGGGATCCAGACCGCGTGAGTCCACGCCCCAAGGCGGAGCGGCGCTGCAACCAGCCGCTGCGCGAGTTGCTGGACGAGCTGCTCGTCCACTCGCGGGAGATCGCGCGGCGCGCCAGGCAGATGACCGCAACGGAGCTCGACTATTCCCAGCAGCGGCTCGAATGGCTCGCCGACGAGGTGTGGCGCGTGGCGACAGGGGGGGCGGCACCCCACTAACACCCGGAAACGTTCCAATTCCCGGCTTCCGGCACGCTCTTGACACCGGTCTACCCTGCGGGCAGGTTAGCTCCCCATCGATACGGTTCCGTAAGGAGCTACCCGCAAAGTCGGGACCGCGTGGTTCCTCTGACCCCCTCAGCCACGCCGCTCTCAATACCGCATTCGTGACACCGGCAGCAGAATTTCGTGCACCCCATCCGGATCGGGAGGTCGTTATGGCAGCAGATTTCTTCATCGGCGAGTCGCTGGTAGGGGACGGAAACGAGGTCGCCCACATCGACCTGATCATCGGGTCGAAGTCGGGCCATGCGGGTCAGGCATTCGTCAACACGTTGTCGAACAACACCGACGGGTTCACCAAGCTGCTCGCCGTCGTCACGCCCAACCTGCCGGCCAAGCCGGATACGTTGCTCTTCAACAAGGTGACGATGAAGAATGCCACGCAGGCCGTCCAGATGTTCGGCCCGGCGCAGGCCGCGGTCGCGCGCGCGGTGGTCGACAGCGTGTCGTCGGGCGTGATCCCGCGCGACAAGGTGGACGACTACTGCATCCTGGTGGGCGTCTTCATCCACTGGCAGGCGAAGAACGACAAGAAGATTTTCGACTTCAACTACCGCGCGGTGAAGGAATCGATCGAGCGGGCGCTGAAGGGCCAGCCTCGGATCGACGCGGTCATCTCGGGGGCCAAGACCGCCACCCACCCGTTCGCGGGCGGGGCCGACAAGAGCTGACGCCCCGGCGGTCGTCGGAAGCGGTAGTCCGGGGGGCGGTGGCGTTGCCGCCCCTCGACTGTTGTCTCCCTGTCCGAGCCTTGGAGCCCGACCCCTGATGCGCAAGCTTCTGCTGCAGCTCGACACCTCGCGGCTGCCGAGCGTGTTCGACCGGGTGGTGGCGTACGATGGCGGCGACGACGAGGCGCTGAGCTACGGCGGCATCGTCGAGGCGGACGTCCGCGACCTGGTGCACGGCTGCATCTTCACGCGTGGACCGAAAGACCTGAAAAATACGGCCGGGTTCATCGGCGGGGCCGACATGGCGGCAGGGGAGCGGCTCCTCGCAGCGGCGCAGCAGGCGTTCTTCGGCCCGTTCCGCGTCTCGCTGATGCTGGACTCGAACGGCTCCAACACGACCGCCGTGGCCGCGGTGGAGAAGATGGTCCAGGCCGCGGGCGACGTGCGCGGCCAGCGCGTCCTGATCATCGCGGGGACCGGACCCGTGGGGATCCGGGCGGCGGGTCTGTTCGCGCGAGCGGGAGCGGAAGTGGTCATCACGTCCCGTAAGCCCGAGGCGGGTGAGCGGGCGCGCGATCTGGTGGTGAAACGGTTCGGCGGGACGGTGCGGGCGATTACGATGCCGGACGCGAGCGAGGCGATCCGCGCCTGCGAACGCGCCTCGTTGCTCCTCAACGCGGGTCCGGCGGGCGTCATGCTCGTGCCGAAGCAGGCGTGGGCCAACCGGCCCGGCCTCAAGGTGGTCGCCGACGTGAACGCCGTCCCCCCGCTCGGGATCGAAGGCCTCGACGTGATGGACGACGGCGTCACCAAAGACGGCGTGCGGTGTTTCGGGGCGCTCGCCATCGGCAACCTGAAGATGAAACTGCACAAGGCGTGCATCGCGCGCCTGTTCGAGCGCAACGACCTCGTGCTGGACGCCGAGACGATCGCCGACGTCGCGCGGGAGTTGAGCGCGAAGCCCAAGTAGGGCGCATGCCCCGCGTGATCGGGATCGACCCGGGGACGCTCACCATCGACCTGTGCGGGCTCGAGCATGGAAGCGTGTTCCTAGACCGCTCCATCCCCACCGCCGAGGCCCTCGCGGACCCCGCCGGGTTTGTGGGTCTGTTGGCGGCGGCGGGGCCCCTCGACTGCATCGCCGGTCCGTCCGGCTACGGTCTCCCGCTCACCCCTGCGCGACAGGCGACCGAGGAGGACCTGCGGCTCGCCTTCCTCGCCGCGGAGGGGGAGCCCGGGGGGATCGGCGGTCTGCGGGCCCTGGCCCGGGCGCTTGGCAACTCGGGGCTGCCCGTCTTCTTCACGCCGGGCGTGATCCACCTGCCCTCGGTGCCGGCGCATCGCAAGGTGAATCGCGTGGACATGGGCACGGCCGACAAGGTCTGCGCGGCGGCACTGGCCATCGAGGAGCAGTCGCGCCGCAGCGGCCGGTCGCTGCGCGACGTGTCGCTGCTGCTGCTCGAGCTCGGGGGCGCGTTCACGGCGGCGCTCGCCGTGGCCGAGGGACAGATCGTGGACGGCGTCGGAGGATCGGCCGGTCCGCTCGGCTTTCGCGCGCCCGGCGCGCTCGACGGGGAAGTTGCCTTTCTCGCCGGCTCCGTGTCCAAGGCGCTGCTGTTCGGCGGCGGCGCGGCGGCGGTCGCCGGGTGGGACGGCGGGCCCGCGTCCCCCGACGCACTCGGCAACCCCCGCACGACCCGCGAGCAGATCGCGCTAGACGCCTTCGTCGAGGGCGCCGTGAAAGCGGCGCGGTTCCTGCGCGCCAGTGTGCCCGCACCGCGCGAGATCGTGCTGTCGGGACGGCTGGCGCGGGTGGAGGGAGTGCGCCGGGCCATCACCCAACGACTCGAAGGTATCTCCCCCGTGCGGCTGCTCGAGGGATTCGCGGCGCAGGCCAAGCAAGGCGCGCAGGGCGCCGCGCTCATCGCCGACGGACTGTCGGGCGGTCGGCACCGCGAGCTCGTCACGGCACTCGGCCTCCGCGAGGCGCGGGGCACGGTGCTGGATCATCTCTACGTGATTTCCCGCGAGCAAGCGCGGCGGCGCCTCGGGCTCGAATGATGCCGACGCGGGTGCTCATCGCGGGCGTGTCGACCCGCGGCTTCGCCGAATCGGCCGCGCGGGCGGGATATGAGGTGATCGCGGTGGATGGGTTCGGGGATCTCGATCTGCGCGCGTGCGCTCGGGCGGTGCTGGTCGCGCGAACGGTGGACCAAGGGGGCGATCGCTTCAGCGTGCCCGCCGCGCTCGAGGCCGCGCGCGGGGTCGCCTGCGAGGCGGTCTGCTACGTGGCGAGCTTCGAGAACCATCCCGACGCGGTGGGCGTGCTGGCGCGCCGCGGCGCGTTGTGGGGCAACCCGCCCGCCGTGCTGCGGCGCGTGCGAGACCCCGTGCGACTCGCCCGCGCGCTCACCGCCCTGGGGCTCCCGGCGCCGGCGGTCCGCCTCAGCGCTCCGCGCACGCCGGCAAGGACTCGCTGGCTCTTGAAACCGCGTGCCTCGGGCGGCGGCAGCGGGATTACGCGGTGGCGCGGCCGGAGGGTGCCGGTCGGGAACTATCTGCAACAGTGGATCGCGGGCGTGCCCGGCTCGATCGTATTCGCGGCCGACGGGCGGCGCGCGGTGCCGCTCGGTGTCTCGGGCCTTCTGGCAGGCGAGCGGGCGTTCGGCGCCGGCTCCTTCCGGTATTGCGGGAACATCCTGGGTGGGGCCGACGCCCGCCTGGTCGACATCGCCGGCCGGATCGCCGATGCGGTGACCCGCGAGTTTCGCCTCGTGGGAGTCAACGGGATCGACTTCGTGGTGCGCGGTGGCGTGCCGTACCCGCTCGAGGTGAACCCGCGATACACGGCCGCCCTCGAGCTGGTCGAGCGAGCGCACGGTCTTGGGATCTTCGAGACTCACGCGCGCGCCTGCGCCGGCGAGTTGCCGGACGCTCCGCTGCACCGGCGGACAGCCGTGATCGGCAAGGCGATCGTCTATGCGCGGCGCAACGTCGTGATCGGCGACACGAGCGGCTGGCTCGAGGACGAGAGCGTGCGCGACATCCCCTCGCCCGGTCAACGGATCGGCCGGGGGCACCCGGTATGCACCGTCTTCGCTCAGGCCCCGAACCCCGCCGCCTGTCACGCGGCGCTCGTGCGCCGGGCTCGCTCGGTGTACCACGAGATCGAAGCGCGCGAGCGGCGGATCGCATGAGCCCCGCCGCCAGGACCGTGGAGCACGTCACCTGCCTCGGCTGCGGGTGCGCCTGCGACGACATCACCGTCGTCGTGAAGCAGGATCGCATCGCCGAAACCCGGAACGCATGCGCGCTGGGCACCGTCTGGTTCGGCGACGGACAGATCCCGCAGGACGCCCGCGTGAACGGCCGCCCGACGTCGCTCGAGCAGGCGCTCGGCGAAGCAGCGCGGACCCTGGAGGCCGCGAAACGCCCGCTCGTCTATCTCGCCGCCGACCTGTCGTGCGAAGCGCAGCGCGAGGCCGTGGCGCTGAGCGATCGTCTCAGCGCCATGCTCGACAGCCTGACCGGCGCGGCCGCCGCCGGGGTGCTCGCAGCCCAACGGCGCGGCCGGGCCGGAGCCACACTGGGCGAGATCCGTCAGCGGGCCGATGTGATCGTGTTTTGGGGAGTCGACCCGGCCGAACGCTACCCGCGCTTCGCCGCCCGCTACGCGGTCGAGCCCCGGGGTCTCGCGACGCCGCGAGGCCGCGCCAGCCGTACGGTGATCGCCGTGGACGTGGGCGCCGGCCGCGGGCCCGCCGACGCCGACGCGCGCGTCGCGATCGCCGTGGGCGACGAAGTCGACGCGCTCGGCGTCATGCGCGCGACGGTGCAGGGCCGGGTGGCGAGCGACGAAGCCCGGTTTCGTGGCTCGCCCGAGCTCGCTCGCCGGATGAGCGAGGGCCGCTACGTGACGCTCGTCGCGGACGGAGAGCCGGGCGCCGCCCCGGGCGACCCGGACCGCGCCGAGGCGCTCGTGACCCTCGCGCAGGCCCTCAACGGACCCACCCGCTGCGCGCTGGTCGTGCTGCGCGGCGGAGGAAACCGCTCGGGCGCGGACGCGGTGGTCACCTGGCAGACGGGGTTTCCATTCGCGGTGGACTTTGCACCCGGGTTTCCGACCTACCGGCCCCATGCCGGCGCGGCGGCGCTGCTCGCGACCGGTGAGATCGACGCCGCACTCGTGATCGGCTCGCCGGCGAGCATCCCAGAGCCGCTGCTCAGAGGGCTGGCGGGGTTGCCGAGCGTCGCCATCGGGCCGCGGGCGAGCACCGCGACGTTCCAGCCCGCCGTGGCCGTGGACACGGGCGTCGCCGGAATCCACGAGGGGGGCATGGCGTTCCGGATGGACGACGTCCCCCTGCCGCTGCGACCCCCGCTCGCCGGCCCACCCACGGCGGCTGGCGCGCTGCGCGCGTTGCGCGAGCGGCTCGGCGCTTGAGCGCTGCTCCGCAGCTCCGCGTCAGCGGCGGCACGGTGTACGATCCCGCGAACGGCGTGGACGGCCAGGTGCGCGACGTGTGCATCGAGGGTGACCGCATCGTCGCCGACCTTCCCGCCAACGCCCCACGACTGGACGCCCGGGGCATGATCGTGATGCCGGGCGGCGTCGATATCCACGCGCACATCGCCGGCTCGAGCGTCAACCAGGGCCGCCGGCTGCTTCCGGAAGAGCACGTCGCGGATCCCGTGCCCGCGCCGCGCCTCGCCGACGGCGCCCCGGCTCGCTCAGGAACGGGCGGCACGATTCCGAGCACGTTCACCACCGGGTACCGCTACGCCGGGCTCGGTTACACGACCGTGATGGAGGCGGCGGTCGCGCCGCTCGCGGCCCGGCAAGCCCACGCCGAGCTGGACGACACGCCGATCATCGATGCGGGCTGTTTCGTGTTGCTCGGCAACGACGACTACCTGCTGCGCCAGCTCGCGGGGGGCGAGTCGACACACGCGCGCGAGTACGCCGCGTGGCTGCTCGGGGTGACGCGGGCCTATGCGATCAAGATCGTGAACCCGGGAGGCGTCGCGCGCTGGAAGACCGGGGGCGCCGAGCGCAACGTGAGCGGGATCGACGATCCGGTCGGGTCGAGCAGCGTGACACCGCGCAAGATCCTCGAGGCGCTCGCCGGCGCCGCCAACGCCCTCGAGCTGCCGCACCCGGTGCACATCCACTGCAACAACCTGGGCCAGCCGGGGAACGTTGCGACCACGCTCGCGACCATGCGCGCGCTGGCCGGGCAGCGCGCGCACTTCACGCACCTCCAGTTCCACAGCTATGGCGGGGAGCGGGGGAAAGGGTGGACGTCGGCCGCGCGAGACGTGATCGAGCACGTGAACGCGCATCCGGAAGTGAGCGTGGACGTCGGCCAGGTGATGTTCGGTCCTGCGACGACGGTCACCGCCGACGGCCCCGTCGAGTACCTGCTGCACGCGAGCACGGGACGCAAGTGGGTGAACCTGGACATCGAGCTCGAGACCGGATGCGGGATCGTCCCGTACTCGTACAAGGAGACGGCCGCGGTGGCGGCGCTGCAGTGGGCGGTGGGGTTGGAGCTGTTCCTGCTGGCGCGCGATCCCTGGCGGGTGGTGCTCTCGACCGATCACCCAAATGGCGGCTCGTTTCTCTCGTACCCGCGGCTCATCCGGCTGCTGATGGACCGGGCGTATCGCGACGAGCAGCTGAAGCGGGTGAACCAAAAAATGCTCGCGGGGAGCGCCCTGCGCGACGGGCTGGCGCGCGAATACACGCTCTCCGAGATCGCCGTTGTCACGCGCGCGGGCCCGGCGCGTCTGCTCGGCCTGAAAAGCAAAGGGCACCTGGGCCCGGGCGCGGACGCCGACGTGACCATCTACGCCAACGACCCGGACCGCGCGCAGATGTTCGCGACGCCGCGCCACGTGATCAAAGGGGGGGCCGTCGTGGTGGAAGACGGCCAACTGCGGCGGGCGCCCGCCGGGCGGCGGCTCGTGGTGCGTCCCGAATACGATCCCGCCATCACGCGCGACCTGCGGCGCTTCTTCGACGACTACGCCTGCGTGGAGTTCGCGAACTACGGCGCGGAGCCGGTGGCGTGAAGATCGAAGGCGTGACCATCGAGGACACGTTCGCCGAAGCGTTCACGATGCGGGTCGCGCGGCTGATCATCACCGGGCGGAACGCGAAGTGGGCGAGAGAGGCCGCCGTCAAGCTCACGGGCTTCGCCACATCGGTGATCGGCTGCAAGTGCGAGGCTGGGATCGAGCGTGAGCTCACCGGGGACGAGACCCCCGACGGGCGGCCCGGTGTGAGCGTGCTGTTTCTGACGCTGGACAAGGAAAGCCTCCCAGAGCAGCTGATCGTCCGGATCGGCCAGACGGTGCTCACCTGCCCCACCACGGCCTGCTTCGACGGCCTCGCTCTGGCGCCCGACCGGCTGGCGGTGGGCAAGGCGCTCCGGGTGTTCGGCGACGGATTCCAGACGAGCAAGGTGATCGGGGGCAAGCGCTACTGGCGTCTACCCGTCATGGAAGGAGAGTTCCTGGTCGAGGAGACGTTCGGCATGCAGAAGGGGGTCGGGGGCGGGAACTTTCTGATCCTGGCGGAAAACGCCGACGCGGCGCTCGCCGCAGCCGAGGCCGCGGTCGTCGCCATGACGAACTTACCGGGGGTGATCCTCCCGTTCCCCGGCGGCGTGGTGCGGAGCGGGAGCAAGGTCGGCTCGAAGCGCTACAAGAACATGATTGCCACGACGAACGACCCCTTCGACCCCACGCTGCGCGCGATCACCGCGTCACAGGTCCCAGCGGGGGTCAACAGCGTGCTCGAGATCGTGCTCGACGGCACCGATGCCCCAGCGATCGAGGCGGCGATGCGCGTCGGGATCCGCGCCGCGTGCCGACCCGGCGTCGGGGCGATCACGGCGGGGAACTACGGCGGCAAGCTGGGGCCGCATCACTTTCATCTCCGGAAGATTCTGGCATGAGCGACACCGTGGTGCTGACGCTCGCCACCGCCCCGACGCGCCCGCTCGTCGCGGACTGCATCGCGGCCGACCGTTTCGGGTCACTCGGCGCCCGAGACATCGGGCAGTTGCCCGTGACGCACGGGGGGCGGCGCGCGCGACTGGGTGACTTCTTCACGGTGACGGGCGAGCGCTCGGCCACGCTGCGCATCGCCGGCGACCTGACGAAGGTCGAGGGCATCGGTGCCGGCATGGCCGGGGGCGATCTGGTCGTCGATGGCAGCGTGGGACGCGACCTCGGCCGCGCGATGGCGGGCGGCCGCATCGACGTGCATGGGAGCGCCGGGGAGAATGCGGGCGGTGCGCTCCCGGGAGCCGCCCGCGGCATGACGGGTGGAGAGATCATCATTCGGGGCGGCGCGGGCGCCCAGGCGGGCGCCGCTGCGCGGCGCGGGCTGATCGTGGTGACGGGTGACGCGGGACCGCAGGCGGGGAGAGGGATGATCGCCGGGACGGTGGTGGTGTTCGGCCGGGTCGCCGCGGGCGCGGGCCGCTTCCTCAAGCGCGGCTCGATCGTCGCGCTCGGCGCGATCGACCGCCCGGCGACGTTCCGCTACGCCTGCACCTACCGTCCGCCGCACCTCCCGCTGCTGTTCCGCTACCTGCGCGCCCGCTACGGGCTCGCGATGGCCGACCCGCAGATCACGGGTCGGTACGAACGCTATTCGGGCGACCTGGCCGAGCTCGGCAAGGGAGAGATCCTGCAATGGGTGGCGGAATGAGCGCGGAGCCGCTGAGCCTGAACGAGCGCGCCTGGGAGATCGCGGACCGGATGGCGACGCACGCCGAGGCGATGCGCGTCGTGGCGCGAACGCTGCCCGGCGGGGCGCGCGTCATCGACGCCGGCGTCGCGGCGCCGGGAGGCTACGCGGCGGGGCTCGCGCTCGCGGAGATCTGTATGGGCGGCCTCGGGCACGTCGATTACACACCGGTGCTGATCGGTGGCGAGGCGTGGCCCGGCGTGCGCGTCTGGACCGATCATCCGGCGGTGAGCTGCATGGCGTCGCAGTACGCGGGGTGGGCGATCCAGGTGGACAAGTATTTCGCGATGGGCTCGGGGCCGCTGCGCGCGCACGCCCGAGTGGAGCGCGAGTTGTTCGCCAGGCTCGGCTACGCCGAAACCGCGCGGCGCGGGGTGCTGGTGCTCGAGACGCGGAGCGCCCCAACGGAGGCCGTAGCCGCCTGGGTGGGCGCGAAGGCGGGGCTGGCCCCGGCACAGCTCAGCTTCGTCGTGGCGCCGACGGCGAGCCTCGCCGGCGGCGTGCAGATCACGGCCCGCATCCTGGAGACCGGCCTGCACAAGATGGACACGCTGGGATTCGACTTAAAGAAGATCGTGAGCGGGATCGGTACGGCGCCGCTCCCGCCGGTGGCGAAGAACGACCTGCGCGGCATCGGCCGCACCAACGACTGCATCCTGTACGGCGGGCAGGCGCGCTACACCGTGAACGCCGAGGACGCGGAGCTCGGCGAGCTCGTGCCCAAGATTCCAGCCTCGGCCTCGAAGGACTACGGCACGCCGTTCTCCGACATCTTCAAGCGGTACGGCGGAGACTTCTACAAGATCGATCCGCTGCTCTTCAGCCCCGCGGAGGTGTGGCTGACGAGCGTGCAGAGCGGGAAGACGTACCACGCGGGTCGCCTCAACCCCGAGGTGCTGCGCGCGTCGCTCGTCGAGAGCTGACGCGTCGCGTCCTCACCCACTCCCCACCAAGGAGAGATTTCCATGCAGCGTCCGTTGCTGAGCCTCGCCGCCCTCGCCACGCTCGCCCTCGCGGCTGCCTGCTCCAAGCCGGCGCCGCAGCAGGCGGCGGCGGCCGGCGTACAGTGGGCGGTGATCGTGCTGTACAACCAGCCGAAGGATACGACGGCGTTCGAGAAGTACTACGCCGAGAAGCACGTACCGCTGTTCGCGTCGCATGCGCAGGAGATCGGAGTCACGCGCGTGGAATTGGTGAAGTTTCCGGCGACCATCGACGGCCAGCGACCGGCACTGTATCGCATGGCCGATCTCCGGTGGGAATCGCGCGCGGCGCTCGAGAAAGGGATCGCGACGGCGGGATTCAAGGCCGTGGCAGCGGACTTGCCCAATTTCGCCACGGGCGGTGTGACCGTCCTGATCGGCCAGAAGACGAATTAGCCGCCGTGCGCATCGCGATTCTCGCCGCGCGGCAGGGCTGGCACACCGACGAGCTCTGCCGCGCGCTCGCCGCGCGGGGCCATGAGGGACGGGTCCTTCCCTACGAGGCGCTGGTGGCGCGTCTCGGCGGCGCGGCGGCGGGGTTTGCCGCCGGCGAGACCGACCTCGGCGCCTGCGACGCTGTGCTGGCACGTATCATCCCTGCAGGCTCCCTCGAGCAGATCATTTTCCGGGTGGACACGCTGCACGCGCTCGAGGAGCAGGGCGTCCCCGTCATCAACTCCCCACGCGCGATCGAGCGCACGGTGGACAAGCTGTGGACCACCGCCCTCCTCACCCAGGCGGGGCTCGCGGTTCCCGAGACCGTCGTGTGCGAAAGCCCGGACGCAGGGCTGGCGGCGTTCCGCCAGCTGCAGGACGTGATCGTGAAACCGCTGTTCGGCTCGATGGGGCTCGGGATGGTGCGTGTGACGACCGAAGAGATGGCGTTCCGGGTGTTTCGCACGCTGGAGACGATCCGGGGGGTATATTACGTGCAGCGCGCCATCGACCACGATGGCTGCGACGTGCGGGCCTTCGTGGTGGGCGGCCGCGTGGTCGGCGCGATCGAGCGCAGCGCAGCCGGCTGGAAGACGAACCTGGCGCGCGGCGGGCGGGCGCAGGCGACCGCGCTCTCGGTGGAGCGCACGGATCTGGCGCTCCGCGCGGCCCGGGCCGTCGGTGCCGAATACGCAGGCGTCGACCTGCTCCCGGCGCGGGACGGCACGGACTATGTCGTCGAGGTGAACGGAATCCCGGGATGGCGCGGCCTGCAGGAAGCAACGTCCGTCGACGTCGCAGCCACGATCGTCGAGCACCTCCTCGGACGGCTGACGTCCGCGTGAGCCCGACGGCGCGCGCGGCCGAAGTCGCCGCCGCGGCGCAGCTCGCCTGCCTGCTCGAGGTGAGCGCCTCCAAACCCGGCAACGTGTCCCCGCTCGCCCGCTTCCACGATGCGACGTACGAGGACTTCCTCGCGAGCGCGGTGGCGATCGGCCCGGCACTCGCCGCCGCGGGAGAGCGCCCGCTCGGCGCCACGATCCGCGCCGCGGTGGAAGCCACCGCCCGCTGGGTGCCTTGCAACACGAACCTCGGTCTGGTCCTGCTGCTCGCCCCGCTCGCCCGGGCCGCCCTGCTGTCGTCCCCCGACGATGCCGCGCTGCGGGGGAGCGTCGCCACGACGCTCGGGGAGACTACGGTGGCAGACGCGCGGGAGGTATACGCCGCCATCCGCCAGGCACGGCCCGCCGGCCTGGGCCGCTCGCCGGAGCAGGACGTCGCCGGTCCGCCAACGGTGACGCTGCGTGACGCGATGGCCCTCGCGGCCGCGCGGGATGCGATCGCGCGCGAGTACGCTACCGATTTCCAGACGACGTTCGACGCCGGTGCGCCCGTCCTGCGGCGCGGGCTCGCCGCCGGGCTCTCCTGGAGCGATGCGGTCGTCGAGACGTACCTCACGCTGCTCGCGGCCTGGCCGGACACCCACATCGCGCGCAAGCTCGGCGCCGAGGAAGCGGTCCGCGTGCAGCAGCGGGCGCGTGAGGTGATCGACGCCGGGGGCGTGCGCACACCCGCCGGACGCGCGGCGATCGCCGCCCTCGATCGCGCACTGCGAGACGAACGCAATACGAAGAACCCCGGCGCCACCGCCGATCTCACCGGCGCCGCGATCTGCGTCGTCCTGCTCGAGGGTGGGTGGGGGAGACGCGATGGCCGCGCGTAAGCTGTTTCGGGTCGCCGTGACGAAGGACAACCACGTCTTCGCCTCCGCGCACTTCATCACGTTCCCGGGGCACCGCTGCGAGACGCTGCACGGTCACAACTACCGCACGCACGTCATGGTCGAAGGCGGCCTCGATCCCGAGGCGCACTACGTCGTAGATTTTTCCGAGCTGAAGCAGCTGATGAAGCGCCTCACCGACGAGATCGATCACAAGGTGCTGCTGCCGCTCCAGAACCCGAAGATCCAGGTCCGGGAAGACGGCGACAGCGTGGCGGTCGCCGTCAACGGCAGGCCCCGCTACGTCTTCCCCAAGGGCGATTGCGCCCTGCTCCCCATCCCGAACACGACGGTCGAAATGCTGGCGCAGTATCTCGCCGGCCGCGTCAGCCGGGAGCTCACGCGGTCCCCCGGGGTGGAGCTGCGGGCCATCGAAGTCGAGGTCGAAGAGAACTTCGGCCAGTCCGCGACCTACCGCGAGTCGCTCGAGTGACGCCCGCCCTCGAGCGGTGCCGGCCCGCGACGCCGTACGGCATCGAGATCCCCTCGTCCCACTTGGCCGTCGTGCAGGGCCGTGGCGAGCAACGCCGCGTCGCACCCCACGTCCGCGAGCCGCTCGAGATCCTCGCGCCCCCGCACGCCGCCGCCGACCAGGAGCTCGACCTCCGGCACGGCACTACGGACGGCGTCCACCAACCCCAGATCCGGGCCGCGCCGCGCCCCTACGCGAGCGAGATCGAGCACGAGCAGCGCCGTCGCCCCGGCGGCCACGGCCGCGCGCGCCAGCCCGAGCGGCGACCCGCGATGGGGCGCCCCTGGCGCGAGAACGGGCTGCCCGTCGCGCAGGTCGAGGCTGAACACGATCCGCTCGGGGCCGATCGCGGCGGCGATCGCGTCCAGGGCACCGAGGGTGGGCAGCGTCTCCAGCCCCACGACGACCCGCGCGGCGCCCGCTGCGAGGAGTGCCGCCGCACTCGGCGGACCGGCGACGCCCCAGTCGACGAGCAACCGGCCGCCAACGCCGACGAGGGTCCGCACCAGGGCGCGTTGCGGCTGGCCGCCCGTGATGGCGTCGAGATCCGCAACGTAGCACTCGTCGCAGCCGAGCCGCTCGCGGAACGCGCGCGCCAGCGCGGCCGCGTCTCCCACGGCCATCGCAGCCACCAGCACCGACTCGACTGGCTCGTAGGTTTCCCGCACGCCGCCGCGCGCCAGCACCGCGCGACCCGCCTTGAGATCGAGGACGGGAATTACGCGCACGGCAGCGTCCCCTGGAGTCTCCGCGTATGAAGGGGGTGCTCGGCTGGGACATCGGCGGCGTGAACACGAAGGCGGCGCGCGTCGCGGGGACCCGTGTCGTGGCCGTCCGAGCGGTGCCGTACGAGATCCAGCGCGATCCCGCCGCTCTCACGCCGCTGCTCGCCCGCCTCGCCGGGGAGCTGGGCGGGACGCCGGCGGACGCTCACGCGGTCACCATGACCGCGGAGCTGTCGCAGATCTTTCGGACCAAGCGCGACGGCGTGGCGTTCGTCGTCGACGCCGCTACCCGCGCGTTTCCCGATGGGCTGGTGTGGGTTTACGCGGTCGAGGGGCGCTGGCTCACGGCGGACGAGGCACGCCACGAGCCGCTCGCGGTAGCCGCCGCCAACTGGGCGGCCGCGGCGCGCCTCGTGGCCCGGAGCTTCCCGGATTGCATCCTGATCGACGTCGGCTCCACCACCACCGATATCATCCCGATCGTGGGCGGCGTACCGGCCGCCCTCGGCCGCACGGACCCTGAGCGGCTGCGCGAAGGGGAGCTCGTATACACCGGAGCACTGCGGACGCCGGCCGAGGCCATCGCCGCCCACGTCCCGCTCGGGGGCAGGTCCACCGGCGTGTCGGCGGAGGGGTTTGCGCTCGCGGGGGACGTCCACGTGTGGCGGCGACAGCTCGCGCCGGCTGACTACACCGTGGCCACACCAGACGGGCGAGCGGCGACCCGAGAGCTCGCCGGAGAGCGGCTCGCGCGGGTGGTGTGCGGCGATCGTGAGATCCTCGATGAGGCCGCGATCGACGCCATCGCGGAGGCGCTGTGGAACGCCCAGGTCACCCGCATCGCCGAGGCCGTCGGACGCGCCCGGCGGCGCCACCCCTCCCTCGGGCTCGCGGTGGTCACCGGCCTGGGTGACTTCCTGGCCGCGGAAGCGGCCCGGCGCGCCGCCCTGCGGGTCACCCATCTCTCGGCCGCGCTCGGCCCCGCTGCCCGTCACGCGCCCGCGGCGGCAGCCGCGCTGCTGCTCGCCGCAGATCTCGCTTCGGAGACGGTGACGCCGTGACCGACGAAACACAGGTCATCCACACCGTCGTCAAGGTCGGAGGCGGACTGCTCAGCAAAGCCGGCGCGTTCGATCTCGTCACGGAGGCCCTTACCGCATTCAGCCCGCGGCGCCGGCTCGTCATCGTGCCCGGGGGCGGACCGTTCGCCGATGCCGTCCGCACCATGTTCCGCCGCATCAAGATCGGCGAAGACGCGGCGCATTGGATGGCCGTGCTCGGCATGGATCAGTACGCCCACGTGCTGACCGCTCGCCTGCCCGGTGCCGTGCTCGTGGAGCAGCAGGCGGAGGTCGCGGCGGCACGCCAGGCCGGACGCCTCCCGGTCCTCGCGCCGTACCGCTGGGTGCGCGCCGCCGACCCGCTCCCCCACACGTGGGAGATCACGAGCGACTCGATCGCCGCCTGGATCGCCGGTATGCTCGGCGCGCGGCGCATCGTCCTGATCAAGCCGGCGGGGGGCGACCCGCGCAAGCTCGTCGATTCCCTGTTCCTTCGCACCCTGCCGCCGGCAGTGGAGCATTTCATCATCACGGCCGACGACCTCGGGCAGCTCGATGTGGCGCTAGACGAGGGCGGCGGTCGCCAGGGGCGCCGAGCGCGCCAGGGCTGACAGCGCCGTCACGCGCGCGCGGGACACACGCCCTGTCCTGCCGCCGACGCACGCCGCGCCCCGTACCCCGACCACGTCGGCGCCGAGCGCGCACGCCGTGGCGAAGTCCGCTCCGCGGAGGCTCCCCGCCAGACAGGCGAATAAGCCGGCGCCGTGCGCCGCGCCGACCCACGCCCCGACCACCTCGGGCTCGAGCAGCGTGAATAGACCCGCATCCTTCACCATGGTGTCGAGCAGCACACCCACCGCGTCGGTCTCCACCGCCAGCGCGAGCAGCGCAGCGGGTTCGATAGCGCGCGCGCGCCGCCAGTCGGCATAGCCGACCAGGACCAGGCCGGTGCGCGCGCCCGCGCCGCGCCGTGCGGCCGCTGCACGCCGCGGCGCCTGTGACACGGCAGCGGCACCGCGAAATCCCAGCTTCACGAACGCCGCTCCGACGCGCGCGGCGGCGCGGGCGCGACGCTCCACCGACGCGGCCGGGCCCCGATCCCCGAGCGCCGCGCTCAAGGGACGACCCACGCCGATGGCGCGGCGCAGCGCGCCCAGCAGCTCGACCCGCACCGCGCCCAGGGCACCGTCCCGCGGGTCTTTCGCATCGATCACGTCCGCGCCGCCGAGCAGCGCGGCTCGCGCTTCGGACGCATCGGCAACGCTGACCAGCAACTGCATGTGCGGCGGCTCCCTTGTGGGGGTCCCAAAGTCGCCGATAGGTTAGGCTTCCGGAGACCTGATGTCAAAACGACAGCCGGAGGAAGCGGTGCAGGCAACGCCGCAGGGGGGGGCGGACGGCCCGGCCGGTCCGACGCTCACGGGAAAAGTGGTGCTCATCACCGGGGCCTCGAGCGGCATCGGCCGTGCCATCGCGCTCGCCTGCGCCGAGGCCGGCGCCGACCTGGCTCTCACCTATCGCGCCAACCGCGCCGGCGCCGACGACACCGCCGAGCGGGTGCGCGGCCACGGCCGCCGCGTCGAGCTCTTCTCGGTGGACGTGGCGGACGAGCGGGCCTTGGAGACGCTGGCCGCCCGCGCTCGCGACGCGTTCGGCCGCGTGGACGTGTGGGTGAACAACGCCGGCGCCGACATCCTTACAGGGGAAGCGGCGCGACTCACCTGGGTCGAAAAGCTCGACCGGCTCCTCGCCGTGGATCTCCGCGGCACGGTGGTCGCCTCTTGGAAGGCGGTCGCCCTCATGCGGGGGCAGCCGGCGGGGGGGGTGATCCTCAACGTGTCGTGGGACCATGTGCTCGCGGGCGGTGCGAAGGGCGGGTACGCCGAGGTGTTCTGCGCCGCCAAAGGCGGAGTGTATTCGTTCAGCCGCGCCCTGGCCCGCTCGGTGGCGCCGCACATCCGCGTGAACGTACTCGGGCCCGGCTGGATCGAGACCGCATACGGTGAGTCCCTCGACCCGACGGTGAAGGAGCGGATCACGCGATCGATACCGCTGGGCCGCTGGGGCAGCGCGCAGGACGTGGCGTACGCAGCGGTCTATCTCGCTTCGGATGCGGCTGCCTACGTCACCGGTCAGATGCTGATGATCAACGGCGGGGGCGTCGTCTAGCCCCGGACAAGGGAGATACGTATGGCGCAGAAAGACCCGACGTACAACGAGGCGCAGATCGAGCAGAAGCTGAAGGAGTTACCGGGGTGGTGGTATGAGGACGGCTGGATCCGGCGGACCTACAAGACGGACGGCTGGCCGACCACGCTGATGCTGGTGAACGCGATCGGCTACTGCTCCGAGGCGGCCTACCATCATCCGGACCTGTCGGTCACGTGGGGCAGGGTGATCGTGAAGCTCCAGAACCACGCGGCCGGCGGGATCACCGACAAGGACTTCGAGCTGGCGCGCAAGCTCGAGGAGGTCGTGCTGTGGCGCCCCACGGGCGGGGCCCTCGAAGGAACGCCGAACAAGTTCGTGCGGTCGGGCGACCCGCGGTGACGGCTGCCCCGGAGGAAGCCGCACCGCGCCGCGTGCTGTTCGTCACGGGCAAGCTCGCCGAGCCGGCGCTGCGTCGCACGCTCGGCGAGATGGCGCCGGCATTCGCGTACGACGTCGCGGTCATGAAGATCACCGTGGCCGCGCTGATGACGACGCCGTGGATCGCGCGCTTCCTGGTGGTGCCCGCCGGCACGGACCTCGTGCTGATCCCGGGCCTGTGCGAGGGAGACGCCGCGGTGATCGCGGAGCGGGCGGGGGGGGGCGTGCGCGTCGAAAAGGGGCCGAAGGACCTGCACCAGATCCCCGAGTATTTCGGCCGCGCGGCGGCGGCGCGGGACTACGGCGCGTACGGCATCGAGATCGTGGCGGAGGTGAACAACGCACCGCGGCTGGAGCGCGCGGCGCTGCGGCGGGAGGCCGACCACTATCGGGCGAGCGGCGCCGACGTGATCGACATCGGCTGCACCCCGGGACGCGAGTTCCCGGGACTCGCGGACACGGTGCGGGAGCTGGTCGACGCGGGGATGCGGGTGAGCGTCGACTCCTTCGACGCAGGCGAGATCCGCACGGCCGTGGCGGCGGGCGCCGAGCTCGTGCTGTCCATCAATCGATCCAATCTCGACGTCGCGCGGGACTTCACGGGCACGGCCACGCGCGTGGTCGTGATCCCCGACTTCGGTCAGGGTCTCGAGACGCTCGAGCCGACCATCGCCGCGCTCGAGCGCTGGGGCGTGTCGTACCTGATCGACCCGGTGATCGAGCCGATCGGCTTCGGATTCTTCGCCTCGCTCGGACGCTTCGCCGAGGTGCGCCGCCGACACCCGACGGCACCGCTGTTCATGGGCATCGGCAACATCACCGAGCTCACGGCCGCGGACACGACCGGCGTGAACGCCCTGCTGATCGCGATCTGCGAGGAGCTGGGAGTCCGCGCCGTTCTCACGACCGAGGTGATCCCCTGGGCCCGGGGCGTCGTGCGTGAAGTGGACATCGCGCGGCGCCTCATGCACCACGCCGTCGCCCGCCAGACCCGGCCCAAAGGGGTGGACGACCGGCTCGTCACGCTCAAGGATCCCACGATCCGCGCGTACCCGGAAGTCGAGCTGCGCGAACTGCAGGCCCGCGTGACCGACCCGAACTTTCGCATCTTCGCGGATCGCGACGTCATCACCGTTTTCAACGACGAGGTCTTCGTCCGGGGCACGGACATCCAGGAGATCTTCGCGCAGCTCGGCGTCGACGAGGC
>Ga0137396_10000143_pt1 | contig 28681 bp, 24 predicted proteins | sample czc16metaG_FD_108284 | JGI IMG/M metagenome (GOLD analysis project Ga0137396, IMG submission 108284) | Vadose zone soil microbial communities from Angelo Coast Range Reserve, California, USA - czcobulk3.16 metaG | ecosystem: Environmental > Terrestrial > Soil > Vadose zone | place: USA...
TCTCCTGGTTCTCGCCTTTCCCGGCCAACCCGGCTTTCCGCAGTCCGACGATCCAAAAGCACTGAGAAAAGAGATCGAAGCTCTCAAGGAGGAGCAGCGCGCCATCCGCAAGGAGATGCAGGACCTCGTGAACTCGCTGCGCGAACGGGGCGCGCCGCCCATCCGCGACGTGCGCGACCTGACGATCGGCGTTGGAGGCAGCCCCTCCCAGGGGAGCGACACCGCCGTACTCACCCTGGTCGAGTTCTCGGACTATCAATGCCCCTTCTGCGGCCAACACGCACGAGCAATCTCTCCGCAGATCAGGCGAGACTACATCGACACCGGTAAGCTGAAGCACGTCTTCCGCAACTTCCCGCTTGAAGCCATCCATCCGAATGCGTTCAAGGCGGCCGAGGCGGCCCACTGCGCTGGCGCGCAGGGAAAATACTGGGAGATGCACGATCGCTTGTTCGCCAATCAGGGGGCTCTCGCTCCGGCCCAGCTGTTGGTCCATGGCCACGAGCTGGGATTGGACCCTCGGGCCTTCAGGCAGTGTCTCGACGGTGAGCAGTACGCCGCGGAGATCCGCAAGGACTTGGAAGACGGACAAAAGGCCGGTATCCGAGGCACGCCGACGTTCTTCCTGGGGCTCACGGACGCGAAGACCAGTCAACTCAGACCCGCGAAGATGATCGTCGGGGCTCAGCCGTACACCAGCTTCAAGGAGGCGATCGAGACGCTCCTCGCCTCACGCAAGTAGCCTCACGGACGCAGCGGCCCCGAAATGATCCTCAGCCCTGCAGCTCGCCGGGGTCGATGCCGTGCTCGATCAGCTTCTTCCGGAGCGTGTTGCGGTTGATGCCGAGGATCTGCGCCGCGCGCACCTGATTGCCCCCGGTCTCGCGCAGCACGGCGCGGAGCAGCGGCTTCTCGAGGAGGCCGATCATCAGGCCGTAGAGATTTGCACTCGCGTGCTCCCGGAGGCCGCGGACGCAGTCCATCAGCTTCCGCTCGATGATCTCCTCCAGGGTCGCGTCCACGGCGACGGACGCCGCGGCCGAGACGGGCCCGATCGGCAGATGCTCGGGCAGGATCACGCCGCTCGTCGCCATCACCATCGCCCGCTGGATGACGTTCTCGAGCTCCCGCACGTTGCCGGGCCAGTCGTGGCCGACGAGCCGGTCGAGCGCCTCGGGTGCCACGCCCCGCTCGCCGAGCCCGGCGGCGTGCTTGGCGAGGAAGTGCTCGACGAGGAGCGGGATGTCGCGCCGCCGGTCGCGGAGCGGCGGGAGGTTGACCGTCACGACGTCGAGCCGGTAGTAGAGGTCCTCGCGGAACCGGCCCTCCTTCATGAGCGTCTCGAGGTCGCGGTTGGTCGCCGCGAGCACGCGCACGTCGATCCGGATCGAGTCCGTGCCGCCGAGACGCTCGAGCGTCCGTTCCTGGAGCGCTCGCAGGAGCTTCGTCTGGAGCTCGCCCGGCATGTCACCGATCTCGTCGAGGTACAGCGTGCCGCCGTGCGCCAGCTCGAGCTTGCCGAGCCTGCGCTCTTTGGCGTCGGTGAAGGCGCCGCGCTCGTGGCCGAACATCTCCGACTCGAGCAGCGTCGCCGGGATGGCCGCGCACGAGACGGCGACGAAAGGCCGGGCCGCCCGCCGGCTGTAGTGGTGGATCGCCCGCGCGACCAGCTCCTTGCCCGTCCCCGACTCGCCGCGCAGGAGCACCGTCACGTCGCTGCCGGCGATGCGCCCGATGGTCTTGTAGACGTCCTGCATCCGGGGGTGACGGCCGATCAGGGCGCCGAACTCCCACACCTCCTGCAGGCCGCTCTTGAGCTGCATCACCTCCTGCGTGAGCCGCCGCGCCGCGAGCGCGCGCTCGGCCAGGAGCAGGACTTCGTCGAGGTCGAACGGCTTGGCCAGGTAGTCGTAGGCGCCGCGCTGCATCGCCTGGATCGCCGTGTCCATCGTCCCGTGGGCGGTCATCACGACCACCGTCGCCTCGGCGCGGATCGCGCGCAGGCGCGCGAGCGCCTCGAGCCCGTCCACACCCGGCATGCGCACGTCCAGGAAGACGAGGTCGAAGGGCTCCGCCTCGAAGGCCCTGATGGCGCTCGCCCCGTCCTTGACGGACGTCACCTCGTAACCCGTCTGGCGCAGGCCCTTCTCGAGGACCCAGCGGAGGCTGTCCTCGTCGTCGGCGATCAGGATGCGCGCCGTCGTCTCGACCATCACTTTGCGATGGGGAGAAAGCAGGTCACGGCGGTGCCGCGCCCCTCGGTGGACTCGACCTGGATCGCCCCCCGGTGCTCCTCGAGGATCCGGTGGCAGATCGCGAGCCCGAGGCCCAGCCCCTTGTCCTTGGTCGTGAAGAACGGGTCGAAGATCTTGGCGCGCGCCGCCGCCGGGATCCCGGCGCCCTCGTCGGCGATGATCGCCTCCACCATGTTCCGCTGGCCCGCGCCGAGGTCCATCTTGCCGAACAGTGGGTTGAGGCTCACGCGCGTCGTGAGCGTGAGTCGGCCGCCGTCCTTCATGGCGTCCAGCGCGTTGCGGACGAGGTTGTGGAAGACCTGGAGCAGGCGGTCCTCGTCGCCGAGGATCGGCGGCAGGCTCGGGTCGTAGCGGCGCACGAGCGCGACGTTCCGCTCCCGCGCCCCCTCCTCGGCGAGGAGCGCGACACCCTCGAGGAGCTGGTGGAGGTTGAGCGGGACGAGGCGGAGCTGGACGGGGCGGGCGAGGTCCAGCAGCATCTCGATGATCCGGTTGACGCGGTCCACCTCGGTGAGGAGCACGTCCGTGTACTCCGCGAACCGCGACTCGGAGCCGAGCTCGCGCCTCAAGAGCTGTACGGCGCCGCGGATCGCGCCGAGCGGGTTCCGGATCTCGTGGGCCAGGCCGACCGCCATGCGCCCGGCGGCGGCGAGCGTTTCGCCGCGCCGGACCTCCGCCTCGAGCTGGCGGATGCGCGAGAGGTCGCGGAGCACGGCGACCGCGGCTTCGACGACGCCGGCGCGGCCGAAGAGCGGCGCCGTCACGATAGAGACGGGCACCGGCCTGCCGTCCGTCCGCTCCACGAGCGCCTCGGGCTCCGAGCGGCTCTCGCCCGTCGCCAGCGTTTCGCCGAGCCGGCGGACGACGGACGCCTCGGCCGGGAAGACCTCCTTCACCAGGCGACCCTCGGCGCGGCGGGCCGAGCGCTCGGTCAACACCTCCGCCGCGGCGTTCCAGAACACGACGCGGAGGCTCGTGTCCACCGCGATGACTGCGTCCGGCAGGCCCGCGAGCACCGCCTCGTAGTTCATTGTAACGGGGTCCGCGAGACCGGTGCACAGCGTGGGTGGCCCGAGACGAGGTGCGAGCCGGCTCCGTTCCGCATGTCGCTCATGCCGCGAGCGTCAGGTCGGACACGGCGTTCAACGTCAGGTCGGCGCGCTCGCCCGCCCGGAGGCGCGCCGTCCCCGCGGCCGTGATCATTGCGGCGTTGTCCGTGCAGAGCGGGCGGGGTGGGACGTGGAGGGTGAGACCGTGCTCCGCGGCTTCGACCGCGAGAGCGGCGCGGAGCGGGCCGTTCGCCGCGACGCCCCCCGTCAGCACCAGCCGCTTCACGCCGAGGCGGAGCGCGGCCTTGACCGTCTTCCGGACGAGCATCTTCACGACCGCCGCCTGGAACGACGCCGCGACGTCCGCGACCTGCTGGCCGGAGAGATGCCCGTGGCGCTTGACGTAGAGCGAGACCGAGGTCTTGACGCCGCTGAACGAGAAGTCTAGGGCGCGGTCGGACATATGCGCGAGCGGGAACGCGATCGTCTTCGGATCGCCCCCGGTCGCCGTCTCCTCGATGACGGGCCCGCCGGGAAAGCCCAGACCGAGGAGCTTCGCGACCTTGTCGAAGGCCTCGCCGGCCGCGTCGTCGCGCGTCTGGCCGACCAGCGAGTACTCGAGCGGCGCCCGCGCGTGGTAGAGCGCGGTGTGCCCGCCCGAGACGACGAGGGCGAGGAAGGGGTGCGTCGGCGGGTCATCGGTGAGGAACGCGGCGTAGATGTGGCCCTCGAGGTGATTGACGCCGACGAGCGGCGTGCGATGGACCCAGGCCAGCGCCTTCGCCATCGCGCAGCCGACGAGCAGGGAGCCGACCAATCCGGGGCCCTGGGTGACGGCGATCCCGTCGAGGTCAGGCAGGCGCGCCCCGGCGACGGCGAGCGCCTTCTCCACGACCGGCACGATGACCTCGAGATGCCGGCGCGACGCAAGCTCGGGGACGACACCGCCGTACGGCGCGTGGATCGCGTCCTGCGAGGCGACGACGTTCGACAGCACGCGACGCCCGTCGGTGAGAACCGCCGCTGCCGTCTCGTCGCACGAGGTCTCGATGCCCAGTACCAGCATCCCTGATCCGTCTGTCCCTTCCTGCGGGGACCCTACAAAACAACGAGGGCGATGCCGGCCACCGTTCCGGCCGGCATCGCCCCCGGAAGCGCGCGGAGTCCTACTGCGGCCGGGCCTGGACCTGGGTTGCCGGACACTGCTGCTCGATGATGCGCATGGTCTTGATCACGTCGATCGCCCGCTGGACCTGCAGGTCCTTCCTGAGCTCCTCCAGCGGGTCGAGCGCGGGCTGCACCCGGTCGCGCGTGGCAATGTCCTTCGGCGGCTCGACCACGATGTCGGGTGTGATGCCTTTGCCGTGGATCGAGCGGCCCTTCGGCGTGTAGTACTTGGCCGTCGTCAGACGGAGCCCGGAGCCGTCGGAGAGCGGAATGATCGTCTGCACCGAGCCCTTGCCGAAGGTCTGCGTGCCGACGATGATTGCGCGCCCCCAGTCCTGCAACGCACCCGCGACGATCTCCGAGGCCGACGCGCTGCCCTGGTTGACCAGGACGACCATGGGCAGGTTCGGATAGGACTTCTTGGCATGCGCCGAGAAGCGCATGTTTTGGTTCCGCACACGTCCCTCCGTGTAGACGACGAGCTTACCGTCATCGATGAACTCCTCGGTCACCTCCACGGCCGCCGTGAGGAGCCCGCCGGGGTTGTTGCGGAGGTCGAGGACGAGCGCCTTCATGCCGGCCTTGTTCGCCTTGTCGAGCGCGGCCGACATGTCGCCGGGCGACTGCTCCTGGAACTGGCGCAGCTTGAGGTACGCGATGCCGCCTCCGAGGTCGTGGGCGCGCACCGACTGCACCCGGATCTGTTCGCGCGCGATCTCGAAGTCCTTCGGCTCGGTCCAGCCCTCGCGCACGACGGTCACGGTCACCTTGGTGCCGGGTTTGCCCCGCATGCGCTTGACGGCGTCAGCGAGCTGCATGTCCTTCGTGGAGAGGCCGTCGATCTTGGCGATGCGATCACCGGTCTGGAGCCCCGCGCGATGCGCCGGCGTGCCCTCGATGGGCGCCACGACCGTGAGGACGTCGTCCTTCAGCGTGATCTCGATGCCGAGACCGCCGAAGCTCCCCGATGTCTCGACCTGCATCTCGCGGTAGCTCTCGGGATCGAGGAACGAGCTGTGCGGGTCGAGCCCACGCAGCGTCCCCTTGATGGCGCTGTAGATCAGATCTTTCGGGGGCACCTCGTCGACGTACTGGTTCTGGACGATCGAGAGCACCTCCGTGAACAGCCGGAGCTGCTCGTACGTCGCGCCGCTGTCCGTCCCCTTGCTCACCGCGGATCCGCCGAGCGACAGCGTCAGCACGACGAGCAGAGCGCTGATCACGAACGCCTTCTTCATGGAGTCCCCCTCATCCTGGTTCCCGCGCTACCCTCGCTGGCGGAGCCACTCCGCCGGATCCTGGGCCTTCCCCTGATAGCGCACCTCAAAGTATAACCGAGGCCCTGCCAGCGACCCCGTGTCGCCGACGGTGCCGATCCGCTGGCCCTGCTTCACGTCCTCGCCCTCCTTCACCTCGATCTCGGCGACATGGGCGTAGAGCGTGTAGTACTCGTTGCCGTGATCCAGGATGATCAGGTTACCGTAACCCTTGAACCATCCCGTGTAGATCACGTGGCCGGCGTAGACCGCCCCGACGTCCCTGCCCTCGGGTGCCTCGATGTCCACGCCATTCCGGAAAGTCCTCGTCCCGAATCGTGGATGCACCTGGGCGCCGAACGACCCCACGATGCGTCCTTCGGTCGGCCACGGCAACCGCCCGCGCAGGCTCCCGAACCCGACGCTGGGCGGCTCGACGCCGCCCTTCGGCGGCGGGATCTTCGCCAGCTTGCGCTGCTTGGCCTGAAGCTCGCGGATGAACGCCTCGAGGCGCTTGGAGGCCTCGGTGAGCTCGCCGACCATGCGCTCGTGGTAGGCCCGCTCGTCCTGCACCTTCGCGAGGAGCGTGCGGCGCCTCGCGGCCTCGCGGTCCACTTCGCTCTGCTCGAGCTGGGCGTCGGTGTGCAGCCCCGCCAGCTCCCGCTGGCGCGTCTCCTCCCGGCTCTTGCGGTCGGCCAGTTTCTCCGACGTCCCACGATACTCCTGGATCAGGCGAGCGTCCAGGGCGGCGAGGCTCGTGAGGTGACGGACGGCCGCGGCCCGCGCGATGGGATCGTCGTCGCTCAGGATGACCGGCAGCGCGCCGCCCTGGGCGTGGACGCGGTACATCGCGCGGAGCCGCCGGGCGAGAGCTTCTTGCTGCCCCCCGCGCTGGCCCTCGAGCCGTGTGATCTCCGCGCGGAGGACCGCGATGTCCGCCTGGGTACGCTGGATCCGCTCCGCGAGTCGCTGGACCTCGGCCTGCTTGGCGGCCAGGCGCCGCTCGCTCTGCTCGAGCTCGGCGAGCAGCGACGTCTCGCGCGCGCGCGCGGCAGCGGCCTTCGCACGCTCCTCCTTGAGCCGCTCCTGCGTCTGCTGGAGCTTCTTCTGCTCGCTCGTGACCGGATCCTCGCGCTTCGGCTGGCCCGCCGCGGGGCCCGCGAGCACGAGCAGCACGAGCAGCGGGGCGAGGGGCGCGTAGGAGCCGGAACCGATCCAGGATTGGTAGCGTCTGCGCCCGACGCGGGCGCGGCCCCTGCCGCGCGTCGGCCCGAGCACGGGCGTGGCGCTCATGGCTCCCGGGCCCCGCGGGCGAGCCAGCCGCCGAGCGCGCCCAGCAGCGTGCCGGCCGCGACGAGCATCGCCAGGCTCGCGGGCGGCAGGAAGCTGAGGTGCGAGAGGCCCAGCGTGATGTTGACGAGCGGCTCGAGGCGCGGCACGACGAGCTCGTGCGCGAGGACGAGCGCGCCCAGCGCCAGGAGCGCACCGAGGAGCCCTTGCATCATCCCCTGGAGCAGGAGCGGCAGGCGGATCGTCGCCTCCGGCGCGCCGACGAGCCGCATGATCTCCATCTCGTGCCGCCGCGTGTGGAGGATCAGCGTGGTGGACGTCGTCACCGTGAGGATCGCGGCGACACCCAGGACAGCGCCGATCCCGAGGCCGATCGTCGTCACCAGGCGCTGCCACTGAGAGAGTCGCTCGACCCAGTCAGCGCTTCCCGCGACCTCCTCGGCCTCGGGCAGGGCCTGGAGCCGCGCGAGGAGGGCGCGGGCGCCCTCCGGCGTCGCCGCCCCGGCGGCCGGCGTCACCTCGAGCGACGCCGGCAGCGGGTTCGCGGGGAGCTGGGCGACGACGCTCGCGTCCTTGCCGAGCACCTCCTTCAGCGACTTGAGGGCGTCCGCCTTGCTGAGGTAGACGACGCCCGAGACGCCGGACACGCCCTGGACCCGCTCGACGAGCGCCTGGGCCTCGCTCGCGGCGGGCTCGCGCTTCAGATAGACGATGATCCGGACGCGCTCGCGCCAGTTCGCGACGGCCCGCGCGAGGTTCGAGGAGAGGAGCCAGAACCCCCCCAGCGCGGCCAGCGAGAGCGTGATCAGCACGATCGCGCTCACCGCCACGCGGCCGGCGCGTCGCAGGTCACGCAGAGCCTCGCCGATCAGGAACCCGAGCACGCCTAGCCCTCGTCCTTCAAGAGGTACCCGCCCTCGAGCGTGATGGTCCGGCGGCGGAGCGTCCGGACGAGCCGCGTCTGGTGAGTGGCGAGGACCACCGTCGTCCCGCCCGCCCGGATGTCCTTGATGACGTCGATGATCTCGGCCTCCATCGCGTCATCGAGGTTCCCCGTCGGCTCGTCGGCGAGGAGCAGCGACGGCTGTCGCACGATCGCGCGGGCGAGCGAGGCGCGCTGGGCCTCGCCCTGGGAGAGCTGGGCCGGGTAGGCCTGGGCGCGGGCCGAGATCCCGACGGTGCGGAGCGCGTCGAAGACGCGCTGGGTGATCTCGCGCTTGGGCGTACCGAGGACGCGCAGGACGAAGGCCACGTTCTCGTAGACGGTGCGCGTGGGCAGGAGCTTCGCGTCCTGGAAGACGACGCCGATCGAGCGGCGCAGGGCCGCGACCTCGGACCGGCGGAGCGAGCCCACGTCGACACCCAGCACCTCGACCTCTCCCTCGGTCGGCAGGTCGTCGCGATAGAGGAGGCGCAAGAGCGTCGTCTTGCCGGCGCCCGACGCACCCGTGAGCACCACGAACTCGCCCTTGCCGATCCGAAGCGAGACGTCGGTCAGCGCTGGGACCTTCACGGGCCCGACCGAGAACACCTTCGACACGCGGTGAAGCTCAATCATGGCGGGCACTTCGATTATAGCGGGCGACCTCAGATTTTAGACAGCTTCTCCTCCAGCAGGCGCTGGACGATGGCGGGGTTGGCCTTGCCCTGGGTAGCCTTCATGACATCGCCGAAGAAGGCCTTGGCGGCGGCCGTCTTTCCCTTCCGGAAATCCTCGAGCGCCCTGGGGTTCCGCGCGATGACCTGGTCGACGACGGCGGCGAGCGCCGACTCGTCGCTGACCTGGGTCAGGCCCTCGCGGGCGACGATCGTCTGGGCGTCCTCGCCCGAGGCGAACATCTTCTGGAAGACGTCCTTCGCGATCCTGCCGCTGATCGTGCCGTCCTCGACCAGCTTGAGCAGGCCGGCCAGGCGCGACGGCGTGATTTTGGCTTCGCGGACGGCCGCTTCGTCATCCGCGGGCAGCACACGGAGGAGCTCGGACATGATCCAGTTGGATGTGCTCTTAGCCGCTTGGCCGAGCGTCAGAGAGGGCGCCGCCCGCCTCAATGCGGCGGTCGCCTGTTCGTGATACTCGGCCAGCGCCCGAGCCTGAGTCAGCACGTCGGCGTCGTACGGGGGCAGGCCGTACTCGGTCACGAAGCGCCGTCGCCGCGCCCGCGGGAGCTCCGGCAGCCCCGCGCGGATCTCGTCCACCCACGCCCGGTCGATCGCCAGGGGGATCAGGTCCGGTTCCGGAAAGTATCGGTAGTCGTGCGCGAACTCCTTCGAGCGCATCGAGCGAGTGTAGCCGCGCTCGGCGTCCCAGAGGCGCGTCTCCTGCGCGACCCGCTCGCCCGTCTCGAGCGCCTCGGCCTGGCGGCGCACCTCGAACTCGAGCGCCAGCTTCACGTTCTTGAACGAGTTCAGGTTCTTGATCTCGACCTTCGTGCCGAGCTCCGTCGAGCCGCGCGGGCGCAACGACACGTTCGCGTCGCAGCGGAGCGAGCCCTCCTCCATGTTGCCGTCGCAGACGCCGAGGTAGACGAGCACGGCGCGGAAGGCACGGAGGTACGCGGCCGCCTCCTCGGGCGAGCGCAGGTCGGGCCGGGAGACGGTCTCCATCAGCGGGACGCCCGAGCGGTTGAAGTCCACGAGGCTCGCCTGGGCCGTCTCGAGGGTGCCCTCATGGAGGAGCTTGCCGACGTCCTCCTCGAGGTGCAGCCGTTGGATGCGGATGGTGCGAGACGCACCCTCGACCTCGATGTCGAGCGAACCATCTTCGGCGAGCGGCTCTTCGTACTGGCTGATCTGGAAGTTCTTCGGCATGTCGGGGTAGTAGTAGTGCTTCCGCGCGAATCGGCACGCGGTATTCACGCGGCAGTCGAAGGCCAGCGCCGTCTTGATGCCGAACTCGACGGCACGGCGATTGAGGACCGGCAGCGAGCCGGGCATGCCCTGACACACAGGGCACGTCTGGGAGTTCGGCGGCGCGCCAAACGTGGTCGCACAGCCGCAGAACATCTTCGAGCGTGTGAGGAGCTGGGCGTGGACCTCGAGCCCGATGACAATCTCCATCATGACGGGAGGCTCGGTCGCCGCGCGTGCCACGGCGTCGCCTGCTCGTAGGCGTAGGCCGCCCGCAGCACGCCCGGCTCGTCGAGGGCCTTCCCGATGAACTGGAGACCGATCGGGAGCCCCTGGGCGCTGAACCCGCACGGCACCGAGATCGCCGGCAGTCCCGCGATGTTCGCCGGGACGGCGAAGACGTCGTTCAGGTACATGGAGAGCGGGTCTTCCTTCTCCCCGTGCTTGAAGGCGACGTTCGGCGTCGTCGGCGCGACGATCAGCTCCACGCGACCGAACGCCGTGTCGAAGTCGCGACGGACGAGCGTCCGCACCTTCTGGGCGCGCCCGTAGTACGCCTCGTAGTAGCCGGCCGAGAGCACGTAGGTGCCGAGCATGATCCGCCGCTTGACCTCGGCGCCGAAGCCGGCCGCCCGCGTGCGGCTCGACATCTCGATGAGATCCTTCGCCCCGGCGGCGCGCAGGCCGTACTTCACCCCGTCGTAGCGCGCGAGGTTCGACGAGGCCTCCGCGGGCGCGATCACGTAGTAGGTCGCGAGCGCGTGGCGCGTCGTCGGGAGAGAGACCTTCTCGAGCGTGGCGCCGAGCCCTCGCAATACGTCCACCGCGGCGCGGACGGCCCGCTCGACCTCGGGGTCCATGCCCTCGATGAAGTACTCGTCGGGGATGCCGAGCCTCAGCCCCTTCACGCCCCGCGACAGCGTCGCGACGTAGTCCGGCACGGGCGCCTCCAGGGATGTCGAGTCGCACGGGTCCAGGCCGGCGATCGCCCCGAGGAGGAGCGCGGCGTCGGTGACGTCCCGCGCGAACGGGCCGATCTGGTCGAGCGAGGATCCGAACGCGACGAGCCCGTAGCGCGAGACCCGCCCGTAGGTGGGCTTGAGGCCCACGATGCCGCAGAACGCCGCGGGCTGGCGGATCGAGCCGCCCGTATCGGTGCCGAGCCCCCCCACGGCGAGGCCCGCGGCGACCGCGGCGGCGGGGCCGCCCGACGAGCCGCCGGGGACGCGCGCCAGGTCCCAGGGGTTGCGCGTCGGCCTGAACGCCGAGTACTCGGTCGACGAGCCCATGGCGAACTCATCCATGTTCCCCTTGCCGAGCATCACCGCGCCAGCGGCGGTGAGGCGCGCCACGACGGTCGCGTCGTACGGCGGCACGAAACCCTCGAGGATCCTCGAGGCGCACGTGGTCTGTACGCCGCGCGTGCAGAGGACATCCTTGTAGACGAGGGGCGCGCCGTCGAGCGGGCCGAGCGGCTTCCCCGCCCGGTAGCGCGCGTCCGATTCGGCGGCCGCCCGTAGCGCCTGCTCGCGCGTGATCGTGAGGTAACCGCCGATGCGACCGTCGAGCTCGGCGATCCGCGCGAGGTAGCTCTCCGTCACCGCCGTCGGCGTCGTCGCAGTCCGCCGGTAGGCCTCGGTCAGCTCGTGGATCGGCTGCTCGGTCACGCTCAGTCCTCGATGATCCGCGGCACGCGGAAGAACTCGCCGACCCGGTCGGGCGCGTTCCTGAGCGCCTCGTCCTGGGGCAAGCACGGGACGACGACGTCGTCGCGCATCACGTTGACCCGCGGCACGGCGTGGGAGGTCGGCTCGACGTCCGTGACGTCGAGCTCCTTCAGCCGGTCGATATATGTCAGGATCGCGTCGAGCTGCGCACGCATCCTCTCGAGCTCGGACTCACTGAGCTCGAGCCGCGCGAGCCTCGCCACGTGGAGCACGGCCTCCCGGGTGATCATGGGCCCGGTTCCGCATCCGCCATCGTCAAAGCTCTTCCAGCTGGGCGTACTGGAGCGAGAGCTGCTTCCGCCCGACCGAGGCGAAGCGCACGGTCACGAGCGTATCGCCGCCACTCCGCTCGACGCCCACCACGAGTCCCTCGCCCCAGCGCCCGTGGCGGACGCGCGCGCCGACCTTCAGCGGGAGGTCGTCGCCGCCCGCGTCGAAGGGCGAGGGTTCGACGTCCACGTCGCGACGCGTCTCGTCCCGGCCGGCCGCACCGAGAAGCACCAGGTGCTCCTCGGGCATCTCGAGCAGGAAGCGCGAGGGCTCACCGAGGCCGTAGCCGTGTATCCGCCGGTGCAGGGCGTAGGAGATCGCGAGGCGATCCTTCGCGCGCGTGACGCCGACGTAGCAGAGCCGCCGCTCCTCCTCGACCTCGTCCGCGGAAGCCATCGAGCGCGCGTGGGGGAAGACGCCCTCCTCCATGCCCGTGAGGAACACGACGGGGAACTCGAGCCCCTTGGCCGAGTGGAGGGTCATGAGCGTGACGCCGCGCGTCCCCTCCGGCAGCTCGTCCACGTCGCTGACGAGGGCGACGCCGTCGAGGAAGCCCTCGAGCGAGGGCGTCTCCTGCGACCCGGCATAGTCCTCGGCGGCGGCGATCAGCTCCTCCAGGTTCTCGAGCCGCGCCTCGGCCTCCGACGAACGCTCCCGCCGGAGGTCCTCTCGGTAGCCGGAGGCGTTCAGCACCTCGTCGATGAACGCGGGCAGAGGCGTCCCGGCGCGCTTCCCAGCGAGGATCGCGATGAGCGCCGTGAACTCCTCGAGGGCTCGGCGTGGCTTGCCCGAGACGTCCGGGGGCGGCGCGGCCGCGACGGCGAGGAGCGGCCGCCCCTCGCGTGCCGCCACCTCGTCGAGGCGCACGATCGTCGCGCGGCCGACGCCGCGTCCGGGCGCCTGCACGGCCCGACGGAAGGCCACGTCGTCTGCGGGGTTCACGATCAGCCTGAGGTACCCGAGCGTGTCCTTGATCTCCTTCCGTTCGTAGAACCTGACCGACCCGACGATGGCGTACGGGATGCCCCCGCGCCGCAGCGCGTCCTCGAGCACGCGCGACTGGGCGTTGGTGCGGTAGAAGACCGCGATGTCGTCCCACGGCGTGCCGGCGTTCCGCGCGGAGAGGATCCCCTGGGCGACGAAGTTGGCCTCCTCGTGCTCGTCCCAGGCGCGGTAGACCTGCGCGCGCTCGCCCTCGGTGTTCTCCGTCCAGAGCGTCTTGTCCTTGCGCGAGACGTTGTTGGCGATGACCGCGGCGGCGATCGCCAGGATGCGCTTGGACGACCGGTAGTTCTGCTCGAGCCGGATGACCCGCGTGCCCGGATAGTCCGTCTCGAAGTCGAGGATGTTCCGGATGTCCGCGCCGCGCCAGTGGTAGATCGACTGGTCGGGATCGCCGACGACGCAGACGTTCCGGTGCTCGCCCGTGAGCTGGCGGATGATCCGATACTGGGCGCGATTCGTGTCCTGATACTCGTCGACGAGCACGTGGGTCCAGAGGCCGCGGTACCAGCGGAGGACCTCGGGGGCCTCGTCGAAGAGCCGCACGGTGAGGAGCAGGAGGTCGTCGAAGTCCACCGCGGCCGCCGCGGTGAGCCGCTCCTGGTAGCGCCGGTAGAGCTGGGCGACCCTTTCCTCGCGCGGGCCCCGCGCCGCGTGCTCGACCTCGGCCACGGAGACCATCTGGTTCTTCGCCGAGCTGATCCGGTGGACGAGCGACGCCGGCGTCCACGTCCGGTCCGTGAGGTCGAGCTCGCCCAGGCATTCCTTTACGAGAGACAGACGGTCGTCCTCGTCGTAGATCGTGAAGTGCGTCGGGTAACCGATGTGGCGGATGTGCGCTCTCAAGATCCGCACGCACGCGGCGTGGAACGTGGCGATGACCGGCGCGCCGATCCCCGCGGGCAGCAGAAGGCCCTCGACCCGCCTCGCCATCTCCCCGGCCGCCTTGTTCGTGAAGGTGACCGCGAGGACGTGCTTCGGGTGCACGGCGCGGACGCCGAGCAGCCAGGCGATCCGGTGGGCGATGACGCGCGTCTTGCCGCTGCCGGCGCCGGCGAGCACGAGGAGCGGCCCGTCGTCCGCCGTCACCGCTTCGCGCTGCGGCGGGTTCAGATCGAGAAGGAGCGCCTCGCGGTCGAGCACGCCGCGATTGTACCGTACCGCGGAGATCCTCGACGTCTAGCGCCGGCCGAGCCTGTCCTTCAGCGCGAGGAACGGGCGCTCGACGACGTGATACGACGCGGCCGCCGCGAGCACCACGGCGACGAGCACGCCGACGAGCTGCACGGCGATGCCCTGCGACGCGAGGAGCGTCTTGGCCGGCTCGACCACCACTTGCTGGTAGAGATAGATCGAGTACGAGAGCGTGCCGAGGTAGCGTACGGGACGCCAGTTCAGCCAGGACCACGCCGGCGACGCGCGAAGCGCCATCGCCTGGACGATGATCACGGCGATCAGGAGCGGATCGAGGGCGAAGCCGACGAGGTCGCGATAGCCGGTGCCGTAGATTTCCCCCAGCGCGATCGACGTCACCAGCAGCCCGACCGTCAGGACCGAGACCCACAGGCGGCAGAGCCGCGGGAACAGCCCGGAGAGATGGCCGTCGTGCAGGAGCAACGCGAGGAGGCAGCCCACCATGAGGTGGTCCGCCCGCGTGTCGAAGGCCTCGTAGAAGTATCCCTGCCACACGCCGACGGCGAGCTTCAGGATCGCTCGGTGGATCCAGACGGCCAGGATCGCGCCGGCGACGATGACCACGGCCCGCGAGCCGCGGCGCCGGAGGGCGACGAACACCATCGGCCACAGCACGTAGAACTGCTCCTCGATGCCCAGCGACCAGGAGTGGCTGTAGCCGGTGTCGGGATCGCCCAGGATCGCCTGATAGTAGTTGTTGACGTACGTCAGCGCGCTGAGAGCCTGGGGCCAGACGATCGGCTTGTGGAACGCGAGCAGCGCGGCGGTCCACAGGAGCCAGAAGGTATAGAAGGCCGGAAAGATCCGCAGCGTTCTTCGGATGTAGAAGAGCCTCAGCGAGACGGCGCCGTACGTGTCCGCTTCCTTCAGGAGGAGCCACGTGATCAGGAAGCCGCTGATGACGAAGAAGGTGAGCACGCCGTGGCCGCCCGGAATGCTCTGAAAGCCGAAGTGATAGAGGACGACGAGGAGCACGGCCACCATGCGGAGCCCGTCCAGCGCGGGGAGATGGCCGCCCGACAGGCTCTCCTCCAGGGCAGACCGCGGCGCCGACGCGTGGGGCGTTGGGAGCGTCCGGAGCATCAGGGCTCAACGCTAGGCGGGCGACCGCGAAGAGGCAATCGGGTGAACTCCGGAGCGGACCCGCGGCGAACTCCTGAGCCTGAACGGGTCGGGTGACCCGCGACCCGTCCGCTACTCCACCGTCACCGACTTGGCGAGGTTGCGGGGCTGGTCCACGTCGCAGCCCAGCCGCACCGCGATATGGTAGGCGAGAAGCTGGAGCGGGACGACGGTGAGGATCGGCGCGAGCAGCTCGGCGCAGGGTGGGATCTCGATCACGTCGCGGGCCTTCGACGTCACCGTCCGGTCACCGACGTGGCAGACGGCGATCACGCGTCCCTCGCGCGCGCGCACCTCCTCGATGTTGCCGAGCATGCGCTCGTAGGAGCCGTCGCGCGGCACGAGCGCCACGACGGGCAGGTCGTCGGCGATCAGGGCGATCGGTCCGTGCTTCATCTCGCCGCCCGCGTAGCCCTCGGCGTGGATGTAGGAGATCTCCTTCAGCTTCAGTGCGCCCTCGAGGGCGATCGGGTACTGGAGGCCGCGCCCGAGATAGAGGAAGCCCTTCGCGTGCGCCAGCTCTCGCGCGAGCGCCGCGATGCGGCCGTCCAGCTCGAGCGTCTTCTCGACGAGCCGCGGGATCTCGACGAGGTCCTGGATGCGCTTCCGGACGTCCTCCGCGGTGATCGCGTTCCGCTGCCGGCCGAGCCAGAGGCCGAGAAGATAGCCGGCGACGATCATCGTCGCGAACGCCTTGCTGGAGGCGACGCCGATCTCGGGCCCCGCGTGCATGTAGAGCACGCCCGTCGCCTCGCGCGCCAGGGCGGACCCGACGACGTTCGTGATGGCGAGGATCGGGCAGCCCTTGAGCCGCGCCGCCTTCACCGCGCCGAGCGTGTCCGCCGTCTCGCCCGACTGGGAGATCGCGACCACGAGGGTCTCGGGGCCGACGAGCGCGTCGCGGTAGCGGAACTCCGAGGCGAGGTCCACCTCGGCCGGAAGGCCGGCCAGGCGCTCGATCATCGTCCGCCCGAGCAACGCCGCGTGGAAGGCCGTGCCGCAGGCCACGAGCACGACGCGCTCGATCGCCCGCACGGTATCGGGATCGAGGCTGACGTCGGGCAGGACGATGCTGCCGGTCTCGGGGGCGATGCGGCCGCGGAAGGTGTCGGTGATCGCCCGCGGCTGCTCGTAGATCTCCTTGAGCATGAAGTGCCGATAGCCGCCCTTCTCCGCCATGATCGGGTCCCAGAGGATCCTGACCGGATCGCGCTGGACGGGCTCGCCCGCGAGCGTCGAGAGCTCGACGCCGTCGGCCGTCACGACCGCCACCTCGTTGTCCTCGAGGATCACGACGTCCCGCGTGTGCGAGAGGATCGCCGGGATGTCGGAGGCGATGAACATCTCGCCACGCCCGAGCCCGACGACCACACTGCCCGCCCCCTGCTTCGCGGCGATCAGCCGGTCGGGAGCCGCCGCGCAGACGATGCCGATCGCGTAGGAGCCGCGGACCTCGCCGAGCGCCGCCCTCACCGCGCCGTCGAGCCGGCCCGTCGCGCTCAGGTGGTGTTCGACGAGGTGGGCGAGCACCTCCGTGTCCGTCTCGGACCTGAAGCGATGGCCCTCGCCGAGGAGGCGCTCCTTGATCTCGAGATAGTTTTCGAGGATGCCGTTGTGGACGACCACGAGCGCGCCGTCGCAGTCCGTGTGCGGGTGGGCATTCTCCTCGGAGGGCCGGCCGTGGGTCGCCCAGCGCGTGTGTCCGATCCCGAGCGCGCCCTGGACCGGCCGCTCGCGTAAGACTCCCTCGAGCATCTTGATCCGCCCCGCCGCGCGCCGCACCTCCAGCTTGCCGGCCTGTAGCACGGCAATGCCGGCCGAGTCGTAGCCGCGGTACTCGAGGCGCTTCAGCCCCTCGACGATGATCGAGATCGCGTTCTTGTCGCCGACGTAGCCGACGATCCCGCACATGGCGGCTATTCCTTCGCCTTGGAGGTCTGCTTCGCGCGCCGGCGGGCGGCCCAGCCTTCCTTCAAGACCTGCGGCGACCGCTCGAGGACGAGCGCGTCGGCCGGCACATCCCTGGTGATCACGGACCCGGCGGCGATGTAGGCGCCCTCTCCGATCGTGAGCGGCGCGACGAGGCTCGAGTTGCTCCCCACGAACGCGCGGTCGCCCACGGTGGTCTGATGCTTGGCGACGCCGTCGTAGTTTACGAAGATCGTGCCAGCACCGATGTTGACGTTGTCGCCGATGATCGCGTCGCCGAGGTAGCCGACGTGGTGCGCCTTCGTCTTCCGACCGACTCTCGCCTTCTTGAGCTCGATGAAGTTGCCGATCTCCGCGCCCGCGCCGACGTGCGACTTCGGCCGCAGGTGGCAGAACGGCCCCATCACGGCGCCGTCCTCGACGACCGAGTCGGTGAGCACGCAGTAGGGTTTGAGCGTCACGCGCTCGCCGAGGCGGCTTCCGGTGACGTGGCAGCCGGACGCGACGAGGCACTCGCCTCCGATCACCGTCGCGCCCTCGAGGACCACCTGGGGATACACGACGCTGTCGGGGCCTATGGTGACGGTGTCCTCGATATAAGTGCTCGCGGGGTCCAGGATCGTCACGCCCGACTCCATGAGCCGGTCGAGGATGCGCCGGCGCTGGATCGCCGCGACCGCGGCGAGCTGCTTACGGTCGTTGATTCCGAGCGCCTCAACCGGGTCGGGCGCGGCGACGGCCTCGATGCGGCCGCCCGCCCGCGCCAGGATGCCGATGACATCGGTGAGGTAGTACTCGCCCTGGTCGTTGTCGGGCTTGACTTCGGCGAGCGCCTTCCACAACCGCTTCGCCTCGAAGCAGTAGACGCTCGTGTTGATCTCGGCGATCTTCTTCTGGTCGTCCGTCGCGTCGCGGTCCTCGACGATGCGCTTGACTCGCCCGCTCTGGCGGAGGATTCGCCCGTAACCCTGCGGTCGGTCCACGACGGCGGTGAGCACCGTCGCGACCGCGCCCGTCGCCCGGTGGTGGCGCACCAGACGCTCGAGCGTCTCGCCCGCGAGGAGCGGGGTGTCTCCCGGCAGGACGAGGATCGTGCCCTCACCGCAGACCGGGCGCGCCTGGAGGACCGCGTGGCCGGTGCCGAGGCGCTCGCTCTGCTCGACGACGGTGACGCCCTCGCCCGCCGCGGCGCGAACGCGATCGGCGGTCGGCCCGACGACGAGGACGATCCGGTCTGCGAGAGTCCGCGCCGTCCTCAGACCGTACGCGAGCAGCGGGCGGCCGCAGAGCGGATGGAGGACTTTGGGCTGGCGCGAGCGCATCCGCTTGCCCTCGCCGGCGGCGAGGATGACGATCGTCAGATCTTTCATTGGCGCGCCCCTCATTCTATCGCACGCGCCCGCAAAGCCCATGCCACAGTGAGAGCCGCCCGAATCCACGGATTTACCCACGCTCGCCGTGCCAGCTGTGGAAAATCTGACGCGTCACACGTCAGCGGCTGTTGCGCAGGTGAGACAGGAGCCGGTCGATCCGCGGCGGCAGCGGTGCCGTGAATTCCCTGAGCTCGCCCGTGACGGGATGGAGGAACGCGAGCGCCGCGGCGTGGAGGGCAAGCCCCTCGAAGGGCACCGGCAGCGGCCGCCGGCGCCGGCCACCGTAGACGGGGTCGCCCGCGACCGGGTGGCCGAGCGACGCCATGTGGACGCGGATCTGGTGCGTGCGACCGGTCTCGAGGCGCGCCTCGATGAGCGTGAGGTCGTCGAAGCGCTCGAGGACGCGGTAGCGCGTGACGGCGCGTTTGCCCCGGCCCGCCGGCCGCACCGCCATCTTGACGCGGTCGTGCGGGTGGCGGCCGATCGGCTTGTCCACGATGCCCGCATCGGGCCGAACGCGGCCGTGGACCACCGCCAGATACGCCCGCGTCACGGCGCGGCGCGCGAGCTGATCGACGAGCGAGTCGTAGGCGGCGCGGGTCTTGGCGACGACGAGGAGTCCCGAGGTGTCCTTGTCGAGCCGGTGCACGATACCGGGGCGCCGTGGGCCACCGACGCCGGCGATGCCCGGCGCGTGGGCGAGCAGCGCCGCGGCCAGCGTCCCGCGCGAATGGCCGGCGCCCGGATGCACGACGAGCCCCGCGGGCTTGTCGAGGACGAGCACGTGGTCGTCCTCGTGAACGATCGTGAGCGCGGCGGCCTCGGGCACGAGGGTCTCGGGAGGAGGCGGCGGGATCTCGATCTCGACCAGCTCGCCCGCGCGGAGCCGGTGCGCGGGCTTGCGAGGGCCGCCGTCCACGCGCACGTGGCCGCCGGCGATCAGGCCCTGGGCGCGCGCGCGCGACAGCTCGGGAAAAAGGTCGGTCACCCAACGATCGAGTCGCGTCCCGGCCGCGGCCGGCTCGACTCGGAGCGCCGTCATGCGGTCGAGTGCACGCTCCGCCCGTCGGTCATGAGCCGGAGCGCGAGCACCACCACGCCGACGGTGATGGCAGAGTCGGCGAGGTTGAACGCGGGCCAGTGCCACGCGCGGTAGTAGACGTCCACGAAGTCGACGACGGCGCCCAGGCGCCAGCGATCGATCAGGTTGCCCACGGCGCCGCCGAAGATCAGTCCGAGCGTGCCGTGGTCGATGACGCCGCCGCGCGGCAACACGCGCAGCGCCACCCGCACGAGGACGGCGAGGGCGGCGAACGAAAGGAGCACGACCATCCAGCGCCAGCCCGGCGGCACGCCGCCGAGGAGTCCGAACGCGAGGCCGCGATTCTGGACGAGCGTGAGCGAGAGGACGCCGTCGATCACGGGGACGGCGACGCCCGGGGCGAGTCGGGCGAGGACGAGCAGTTTGGTGAGCTGGTCCAGGAGGACCACGACGCCGGCGACGATCGCGAGGCGCGTCCCAGCGATGCGCATCATGCTGCGGACGAAGTCACCGCTCGGCTCGCGGCGCGGCGCCGCTCACCTCGCACGATCCCGCCCCGTGTCACCGCTCGGCTCGCGGCGCGGCGCCGCTCACCTCGCACGATCCCGCCCCGTGTCACCGCTCGGCTCGCGGCGCGGCGCCGCTCACCTCGCACGACCACCCGTCACCACGGGGAGGCAGCGCTCGCAAAGGTCGGGGTGGGCGGGGCTGGCGCCGACCTGCTCACTCCACGTCCAGCAGCGCTGACACTTTCGGCCGCGCGCCTTGTCCACGCCGATGACGAGGCCCGGGATCTCCTGACTCTCGTAGCGGATGGCGGGCTTCGCCTGCGCCGCGGCCCGCTCCACCTGCGAGACGATGAACAGCGTCGGCAGGAGCGCGTGCTTGGCGCGGAGGAGCTCGGGCAGGTCCTCGGGCGCGTGCATCAGGATGACGCGCGCCTCGAGCCCGCTCCCGATGAGTCCCTGCCCGCGGGCCGTCTCGAGCGCCTTCGCGACCTCGCGGCGCACCTCGAGGAGGCGGCTCCACTCGGCTGCGAGCCGGTCGTCGAGCCACTCGACCGGCTCCTCCGGGAAGCGCTCGAGGTGGACGCTCTCGCTTCGGGCGCCGGGCAGGTGCCGCCACGCCTCCTCGGCGGTGAAGGTGAGGATCGGCGCCAGGAGTCGCGCGAGCGCGCTGAAGATGTCATAGCACGCGGTCTGCGCCGCGCGCCGGCGCGGGTCGTCGGCCGCCGAGGTGTAGAGCCGGTCCTTGATGATGTCGAGGTACTGTGCCGAGAGGTCCACGGCGCAGAAGTTGTGGGCCGCGTGGAAGACCGTGTGGAACTCGTACTCCTCGTAGGCGCGCCGGACACGCCCGATGAGCCGCCCGAGCCGGTCGAGGATCCAGCGGTCGAGCTCGTCCAGGCGCGCGTACGACTGCCGGTCACGATCGGGCACGAAGTCGCCGAGGTTGCCCAGCAGGAAGCGGAAGGTGTTACGGATGCGCCGATAGGCGTCGGCGAGCCGGTCCAGGATCTCGAAGGAGACCCGGATGTCCTGAGTGTAGTCCTCGGCCGCCACCCACAGACGAAGGATCTCGGCGCCGTACTTCGGCAGGAGGTCTTCCAGGCCGATGACGTTGCCGAGCGACTTGGACATCTTCCGCCCCTCGCCGTCGACGAAGAAGCCGTGCGTGATGACGCTCCTGTACGGCGGTGCGCCGCGCGTGCTGACCGACTCGAGCAGCGAGGACTGGAACCAGCCGCGGTGCTGGTCCGACCCCTCGAGGTACATCTCGGCCGGCCAGCGGAGCTCGGGCCGCGTCTCGAGCACGGCGGCGTGACTGCACCCAGAGTCGAACCAGACGTCGAGGATGTCCGTCTCCTTCCGGAACCGTCCGCCGCCGCACTGCGCGCATCTCGTGCCCGCCGGCAGGAGCTGGGCCGCCTCGCGCGCGTACCACTCGTCGGCGCCCTGCCCCTCGCGAAAGATCCCGGCGACGTGCTCGACGATCCGCTCCTCGAGGAGCAGGGTGCCGCAGGCCTCGCAGTAGAAGGCGACGATCGGCACGCCCCAGACACGCTGGCGCGAGATGACCCACTCGGGACGATGCGCGACCATGTTGAAGATCCGCTCCTCGCCCCACGGCGGGATCCAACGGACGTCACGCTTGATCGCGTCAAGGACGCGCGCGCGAAACCCGAGCTTGTCGAGCTCGATGAACCACTGCTCGGTCGCGCGGAAGAGGGTCGGGTTCTTGCACCGCCAGCAGTGCGGGTAGGTGTGGTCGAGCGGGCGCTCGGCGATGAACATCCCGACCGACCGGAGATGCTCGACGATCTTTGGATTCGCCTCCCAGACGGTGAGCCCCCCGAAGTGCTCCACCTCGGGGACAAAGCGACCGTCGTCATCGACCGGGTTGTAGACCTTGAGGCCGAGCGACCGGCCGAGCTCGTAGTCCTCCTCGCCGTGGCCCGGGGCGATGTGGACGAGCCCCGTGCCCGTGTCCATCGCGACGAATTCCGCGGCGGCGATCTTGCCTTCACGGGCGATCCACGGGTGGCGGAACGTGTGCCCGGCGAGCTTCTGCCCGTCGAAGGACGCCAGGACGTCGTGTTTGGAGTCCTTGAACAGTGCGAGAAAATCGTTCATGAGCGCGCGGGCCACGACGTAGACCTCGCCCGCGACGGCGACCGCGACGTAGGTCTGGGTCGGGTGAACGGCGATCGCGAGGTTGGCCGGCAATGTCCAGGGCGTCGTCGTCCAGATCGCCGCGAAGGCGGGACGGCCCGCGAGCTTCGTCGCGAGCTCCGCAGGCACCGACGTGAGCGGGAACTTCACGTACACCGAGAGTGTGCGCTGATCCTCGTACTCGACCTCGGCCTGGGCGAGCGCGGTCTTACAGTGCATGCACCAGTGGACCGGCTTCAGCCCCTTGTGGACGAGGCCGCTGCCGACGAAGCGCCCGAACTCGCGCGCGATGACCGCCTGGTACGCGGGCGCCATGGTGATATAGGGGTTCTCCCAGTCGCCGAAGATCCCGAGACGCTTGAACTCGTTCCGCTGGATGTCGATGAAGCGCAGCGCGTACTCGCGGCACCTCCGCCGCTTCTCCACGGGATCCATCGCTTGCCGCACGTCGACCGAGGCCGAGTCGAGCCCGAGTTCCTTGTCCACCTGATGCTCGATCGGCAACCCGTGACAGTCCCAGCCCGGGACGTAGACCGCGTTGAAGCCGAGCATCGCGCGCGACTTCACGACCAGGTCCTTGAGGACCTTGTTGAGCACGGTCCCCAGGTGGATGTGGCCGTTGGCATAGGGCGGGCCGTCGTGGAGGATCCAGAGCGGACGACTTGCCGAGGTCTCGCGCAGGCGCCGATAGATCCCTACGTCGGCCCACCACTCGAGCATCTTCGGCTCGGTCTGCGGCAGGTTGGCCTTCATCGGGAAGGCCGTTTTCGGCAGGTGGAGCGTGGCCTTGTAGTCCATGAGCGGGAGGGTCATGGTAACACGGCCGCGCGTCACCTCGGGTTGAGCATGACCACGCCTTCCCTGTTGTCGATCGAGACCTTGAACTGGTCGAGGAAGTCCCGCCCGAGAAGCCCGTCCACGCCCTCGTGCTCGATGTCGTGAGAGATCACCACGAGCGTGGCGACCTTGGCCTCGCCGACCTCGACCGAGTCTACTTGTACGGTGCTGACGCTCGCCGTGCCGGTTGCCCCCTTCATCTGCACGGCTTGGCCCGTTTGGAGCGCGACGCCCGCCGCGACGAGCGCGCGGGGGTTGATCACCGTCCGCTGAGCGCCGGTGTCGAGGAGCAGCTTGACCGACGTGCTGCCGTTGAGCCGGGCCTGCACCAGGATCTCCCGGCCGGGCGTGAACTTGATCTCCGTGCCGCCCGTCGCCGCGGGGCGGCCGGCGGCCCTCGGTGTGCCGCTCGTGGGCGCAGGCGACCCGAGGGGCGCATTGTGGAGGCCGGTCGGCACGGCGTTCGCGCGGTACTTTTCCGGCACGCTCTCGAAGCCATCGGAGTAGTGCGTGGCCCCGCGCTCGTCGATCCAGCGATAGATCTCAGCCGGAGACGCGATCGACCGCGCGAGCAGCACGAAGAGCGCCGCCACGAGCGCCGCCGACCGGATCATGCCCCGATCATACCCTACGAGGCGCCGGCCGGCACACGACCAAGTAGGCTACGACGCCTTCTTTTCCTCTTCCTTCTTGGCGGTGGCGGTCGTCTCGTCTTTCGAGGACTCCTGCACGCCCTTCTTGAACTCCTTCATGCTCGTGCCGAGCGAACGGGCGAGCTCCGGCAGCTTGTTCGCGCCGAAGAAGATCAGCACGATCACGAGGATGAGGAGCAGCTCCTGGTAGCCAAGACCAAACATGGTTGGCTCCTTTCCGCCCCACCTTAGCGCGCCCCTACCCCCCGCGCAAGACCCGCCGTTCGCCGACCCGGGTCGTCACGCGGCGCTGGTCGAAGAACTCGAGGAGTGGGATCGCGTACTTCCGGGAGATGCCGAGGAGGTCCTTGATGTCCGCCGGGCCGATCTCCTTCCGCTCGCGGAGCATGCCGACGAGTTTCTGCTGGATCGCGTCGAGCGCCCGGGCGTGGAAGAAGAGCGACTCCTTGACGCGGAGGAGCGTTCCCGAGTGGACGAGCACCTGGAAGAGCTCGTGCTCCTCGTCACCGCGGATGCCCGCGCGCCCGAGCGCTTCCTCGGGGCTCGGCGGCGCCGCTTCCGCCCGGAGGAACTCCAGCTCGAGCTGGTCCACGACGCGTTGCTGCTCGGGCGTGAGCCGCACCTCGTGCGCCGCGAGCCGCACCTTGTCGCGCACGCTCTTCACGATACCCTCCGTCTCGAGGGCCGCGAGGAGCGCCGTGAAAATCCGCTCGTCGGCGCCGCCCGCCCGCCCGCGCAGCTCCTCCCGCGACATTCCCGGTCGGAGCGGATGCGCACGGTGGAAGGCCTCGAGCGCGCCGACGGCGAGGGTGCGCAGGCGTCTTCCGCTCTCGGGGTGGAGGAACCAGTCGCGGTCAACGACGAGCACGCGGCCGGCCGCCACGAGCGCGTCGAGGAGGCCGCGCAGCCGCTCGGGGCCGAAGGGCACGCGGCCCGAGAGGGCCCCGACGCGCACGCCCGCGGCGCCGACGTGGCGGACGTGCTCCTCCAGCACTGCCTCGGGGCCGCCGGTCCGCAGGAGCGTGAGGTGGGCGACCAGGGCCGGTGCCTTGCGCTTGAAGCGCGGCGGGTCCACGTCGAGCAGCGTGCCCCCGCCGATCGTGAGGATCGGCGAGTACGAGCGCACGACGAACCGATCGCCCGGCAGTGCGACGAGCGGCGCCTCGAGCCGGAAGCGAGCGAATGCGGTCTCACCGGGCGCGAGCTCGGCTCGGTCGAGGAGGAGGACGCGCGCCATGATCTCGCTCGTGCCCGCGTGGAAGCGCACGCGCGTCCGCGTCTTCAGCGGACGCGGCGCGTCCGGGAGGAGCTCGAGGGTGCCGTCCACGAGCAGCGCGGTCACGAGTGTTCCCGCGTGCGCCAGGACGTCGCCACGCTCCAGCGCCGCGCGCTCGACGCCCTGAAGGTTCACGGCCGTCCGCTGCCCCGCGCTCGCCTCGGCGACGGGATGGCCATGGGTCTGGAGGCCGCGGACCTTCGCCTCCACGCCCTTCGGGTACACCTCGACGCGGTCGTCCACGGCGAGCCGCCCGGCGGCGAGGGTGCCCGTCACGACGGTGCCGAACCCCTTCACCGTGAAGACGCGGTCGATGGGCAGCCGGGCGAGCTGGTCCGTGGCGCGCTCGGGAACGGCCTCCGCGAGGAGGCGGAGGGCCTGGCGCAGCTCCGGGAGCCCGGCGCCCGTCTTCGCCGACACGGGGACGATGGGCGCGCCCTCGAGGAAGGTAGAGCGCACGAGCGCGGCAACGTCCTCGCGCACGAGCTCGAGCCAGTCCGGCTCGACGAGGTCGGTCTTCGTCAGCGCAACCAGGCCGCTCCGGATCCGCAGCAGCGAGCAGATCGCGAGGTGCTCGCGCGTCTGCGGCATCACGCCCTCGTCCGCCGCGATGACCAGCATGGCGAGATCGATACCGCCGACCCCGGCGAGCATGTTCTTGACGAAGCGCTCGTGGCCGGGGACGTCCACGATCTCGATCGTGAGTCCGCCGGGCTCCTCGAGGAACGCAAAGCCGAGGTCGATCGTGATGCCGCGCGCCTTCTCCTCGGGGAGCCGGTCGGTGTCGATGCCGGTCAGGGCCTTGACCAGCGAGGTCTTGCCGTGGTCGATGTGACCGGCCGTCCCGACGACGACGTGCCGGCTCATTCCGCCGCTTCGAGCGCCTTCGCGAGCTCCGAGATCTGCGCGGCGAGCACCGTCCGGCAGTCCAGCAGGAGCCGGTCGTCCACTATCCGACCGATCACCGGCGGGTCACCCTCGCGCAGGCGCGCGTCGAGCCGCATCGCCTCCTGGGCGTCCCTGCCCACGGCGAGCCCCGCGGTGGGCAGCTCCACGGTCGGCAGGGCGCCGCCACCCACCTGCGCGTGGTCGTCCACGATGCGTGCCGCAAGGCGCTCGCGGCTCGGAGGCGAGAGCCGCCGGAGCAGGCGCCGCGCGCGGCCCCGTACCGCCGCGAGCGGCTCGCTGAGGAGCCGGAGCGTCGGGATCGTCTCAAGCGCGGCGCCGGACTCGTAGCCGTACAGCGTGGCCTCGAGGGCGGCGATCGTGAACTTGTCGATCCGCAGTGCGCGGTTCCACGGGTTCTTCTTGAGCCGCTCGACGACGGCGCGCCGACCCACGACGATTCCCGCCTGGGGTCCGCCCAGGAGCTTGTCGCCCGAGAAGGAGACGAGATCGAGCCCCGTGGCGACCGCCTCCGGCACCGTCGGCTCGTACGGAAAGCCCCACGGACGGAGGTCCACGAGCGAGCCCGAGCCGAGGTCCTCCATGACGGGGATCCCACGTTCGCGGCCGAGCTCGACGAGCTCGCGCGACGAGACGTCAGCGGTGAAGCCGACGACCCGGTAGTTCGAGGTGTGGACCTTGAGGAGGAGCGCGGTGCTCGGACCGATCGCCTCGGCGTAGTCCCTGAGATGTGTGCGGTTCGTCGTCCCGACTTCGCGGAGCACGGCGCCGCTCCGGAGCATGATGTCGGGGATGCGGAACTCGCCGCCGATCTCGATCAGCTCGCCCCGCGAGACGACGACCTCCCGGCCGTGAGCGAGCGTCTCGAGCGCCAGGAGCACCGCGGCGGCATTGTTGTTGACGACCAGTGCGTCCTCGGCGCCAGTGAGCCGGCGCAGGAGCCCCTCCACGTGGCTGTAGCGCGAGCCCCGCTCCTTCGTGGCGAGGTCGAGCTCGAGGTTCGAGTAGGCCGCGGCGACGGCGTGGAGGCGCTCGATCGCGAGCGCGCTCATGAGCGCGCGCCCGAGGTTCGTGTGAAGCACGACACCGGTCGCGTTGATCACGGGGCGGAGCGAGAAGAGGCCGGCGCGCCGCGCCCGCTCGACGACGCGAGCGGCGAGCGCATCGGCCGCGGCCGGGGCGGCACGCCCCTCGCGCACGCGGCGCCGCTCGGCGTCGAGCGTCTCGCGCACGAGCGCGGTCAGCCGCGCGCGCGGGACGCCCTCGAGCTCGGCCCGGCCGGCGAGCGCGCGAAGGAGTTGATCGACGGAGGGCAGGCCACGGAGCGCGGCGGGCTCAGCGCTCATCGAGCGCGGCCTCGACCTTCTTGCGGACGCGGGCAATGACCTCTTGCGCCTCGTGGCGCCACGCCTGGGCCGTCCCCTTCCCATCACCGGGCGGGCCGCCACGGCGCACGGCCTCCTCGATGAGCCCGGCCCACAGCTCGTCGAGGTCGGCGGCGGAGAGGCCCTGACCGCGGAGCGCGCGCGCCCACTCGGTCGCGAGGCCGTCGATGAGCTTGTCGCGCTCGGCGGCGAGGCGCCGCGCCTTCCGGATGAGCTCCGCCAGCCGTGACGGCACGGTCTACTCCCGGACGAGCTCGCGGACGGCGTCGAGGAGGTTCTCCTCGAAGCGTCCGGTCGATGCGCAGGTGAACACCGGCTCGGACTTGAGCCGGCCGCTCGAGCCCCTGCGATGCATGTGCGTGCGCATCTTCGAGTTGACCTGGATCTTTGTGCGCGCGCCGTCGGGCTCGGCGAAGAGCGTGAACGCGACCAGCGCCTCGCCCTCGATCAGCTCGTCGCCGATGCGGCCGCAGTCGGCGTAGACGCCGATCGGCGCGACGAAGTCCTCGGAGGCGATGACGCCGGAGTCGCGGGCGATGGCCCGGAGCGGCACGTTCTCCTTCGCGAGAGCGTGCACGATCGCCGTCCACGTCCTGTCGTATTTGGCCTCGATGTCCTCGCGATGGGGCGGCGGTGCGAGTGGCGAGACGTAGAGCCGGCCGCAGCCGGTGAGGAGGGCCAGGGCCGCGAGCACCGCGAGCCCGACTCGTGCCGTCTGTGCCCTGAGCCAGACCGTCGGCGGCCTCGTCGCACGCCTACTTGTGATGGTCGATCCCACGGTACGCCTCGATGAAGCGGACCACGCGGCTCTCGTCGACGTCCTCGAGCGTTTCGAGGCGCGTCCACGCGGTGAGCGCGATCCTGCTCTTCATCGGGGGATAGGGCGCGAGGATGACCGACTTGTCGTACCTCCGGACGATCGCGGAAAGCTTCGCCACGAGCTCCGGGCACTCGCAATTGTACTGGACGAGCACTCCGCCGTCCTCGAGGTTGTGCACCTGGAGCTCGGGCTGGATCGGTCGCGTGTGCACGCCCCAGGGCGCGATGTAGGGCAGGTGCGGCCCGGACGTCGGCGGGTCCGAGTTGTAGGGCGTGTGCGGCGAGTCCGCCGTCTGGATGTGGAGGTTCCCGAGATCCGCGAACTGCTGGCCCGGCAGATTCGCGACCGCGCGGTAGGCGAAATAGCCCACGACGACCGCGCCGACGACGAGCGCCGCGCTCACGAGGAAGAGACGCTGGCGCCGAGGCATCCGCCGTCCGGGCTTCGACCGCTGGTCGTGCTTGGCCATGAGCCTCCTGATGGCGGAAGCGTATGGGAGTCGAACCCATCGACCGTTTGTCTAGAACGGTCCGCCGGATTTGAAGTCCGGGAGGCCCACCGGGTTCCTAGACGCTTCCGACTCTGTAACTATGCTCCGTGTAAGCGCAA
>Ga0137396_10000144_pt1 | contig 28574 bp, 30 predicted proteins | sample czc16metaG_FD_108284 | JGI IMG/M metagenome (GOLD analysis project Ga0137396, IMG submission 108284) | Vadose zone soil microbial communities from Angelo Coast Range Reserve, California, USA - czcobulk3.16 metaG | ecosystem: Environmental > Terrestrial > Soil > Vadose zone | place: USA...
ACCATAATTCTCGGTTATCCTTCAGTGGACTACTGAACGGCTAGGCGGCATCAAGGCACCAAGCAGACGCCGCGGATGCCGGTGATTGAGCACATCGCGCTGTGACTTGTCGTTGACGTGCGCATAGATCGTCGTGGTCACGATGGAACTGTGGCCGAGGAACGTTTGGATGAAGCGAAGATCCACTCCTTGCTCAAGGAGCATTGTGGCTACGGTATGACGGAATACGTGAGGGGTGATCTTCTCGAGCCCCGCCGCCTTGGCGTGGCGTTTCAGCGCCATTCGGATTGACTGCTCAGAAAGCCGGCGCCCGAAGCGATTTGTGAAGAAAAAGGCATCGGGCTCCCGGCTAGGGCCTTGGACGGCAACGTACGCAATGAGGGCGGAGTGCACTTGATCGTCGCAAATCGGAATCAGCCTCTCTTTATTGCCCTTGCCGCGAACAAGGACAGCGCCTCTCTCGAGGTCAACCGTAGTCACTAGAAGGTTCGAGATTTCCGAGACGCGCATCCCGGTGGAAAACATTAATTCGAACAGCGCGACATCCCGGATCGCGAGGTGGCACGCTTGAGTTTGTTCGACGCGGGAGAGGCGGTTGGCGTAAACCTGACGGAAGAAGGCTTGTAAAACCGAAAGGCTAACCGTTCGCGGCAGAATCCGGCCGAGGCGAATGTCGAGTCGCAAGTTTCTCGCGGGATTCGATTCAAGGATCCCTTCGCGCTCCAGAAAGCCAAACAACGACTTCACTGCCGCAAGCTTTCGCCGCTGAGTTCGCGGTTTGTAATGGTGAAGCGTGCGGGTGTACTCGCGAATAAGGGAACGGTCGACCTGTGTGACGGTACTCGACTTGCCTTGTTGCACCGTGAAACAGGTGAATTGGCATAGGTCGAGGCGATATGCTTTCACGGTGTGGGCGCTGAAGTTTCGCTCGTATTCGCAGTGATTGAGGAAGACTTGGATGCTGTCGTTGAGAGATTGCATGGTCGCGCATTTCGCTTGCCCGGTGCTCGGCTGACAAGACCCTTCTGGGGTAGGCAGGAGCCGGGAAGCGCGAAATCCGACTCACCGCAGGTGCTTCACGGCATCGATTTGCCGTTCCGCTTCAAATCACACCCAGAGCGTGCGGTCAAAGGTTCGATACTGAATGGCTTCGCTGACGTGTTCGGGGGTGATGGGGTCGGAGGCGGCGAAGTCGGCGACGGTGTGGGAGACTTTCAGAATGCGGTCGTAGGCATAGGCGCTCAGGTTTCTAGGTCGCTCATCGCGGCGACGAGCATGAACTCGGAAGCGAACATACGGTGCCGGCCCGCGCGAAATGATAAGCCATCCCGTTGGTCAGGCTATCGGTGAAGGGCGGAAGCGCTAAACTGCGCCGAAATTGCGATTCAAACCAGATCGCATTCGTCCAGCACGACGCTCAGTTCGCCGAGGCGGATGCAGACGACTTTTTTGAAGTTCGGGACCGTGTGAATAATCGCCACGATGACATCGCCGGATTTTACAGTGCCCGGAGTCTGAATCGAACTGCCGACTTTGGTGATGTCGCCTTGCGCGACAGGGTTGCCATTCACTACGAGCATTCCGACCGCCCCGGTGTTGGGGCATAGACTGGAGTTGACGTTCCGCAAGACCATTAGCTTTTGAATCTTCGCTTTGACCTTGTACAACAGAAACGACGACGCTCCGGACTCTCCGACGCCACCGTTGGCGACGGCAACACACGCACCAGCTTTGTATTTTGACATAAGTTTTTGCTTTCGAGGGTTAACTTCGACTTCGAGGTGTAATTAGATGCACGGCGGAAGTCAATCACTCCTCACGGCAGACGCCGGTCGGACGTCTTCGAACTAGACCCAAAGCGTGCGGTCGAAGGTGCGGTATTGGATGGCTTCATTGACGTGCTCGGGGGTGATGGCGTCGGAGGCGGCGAAGTCGGCGATGGTGCGGGAGACTTTCAGAATGCGGTCGTAGGCGCTGGCACTAATGTTTGGTTCGGTCATCACGTCGCGCTGTCAATCAGTCAGCGCCCAAATGCGCGAAGAGAGACGCGAACACTTCGATCCCGTCCCAAAGATTTTGCAGGCGGATGTTCTCGTCGGCGGCGTGCTGATTATCGTCGTGATTGGCGATCGGCAAACCGATCACCGGCGTGTTGTTCGGTTCTTGAAACAAATACATCGGAATGCTGCGGATTAGAAAAGTAACTATCCGGTATGCGCTTTCGGTCGCCTAACGAGAAAGAGATAAGTCACGGCAAGATGCTGTGGCAAACTCTCTGGAACAAAAGGATAAATACCGACTCGGAGAATGCGCGGTTTGCAATCGCTCTGTCGAAACGCGAGGCCCGCTAACGCAACTACGGCCAAAAGAATGGGCCACAAGATCGCTTTGCTGCGCAGCTTTTGAGTGCTTCGCATGGGGAGAATTGGGGGTTAAGCGCGGATGCTAGTTCGACTGGCTGTTTTTCGTGAAGCACTCTTGAGGTGCTCGCTGATCCGCGTCGGGGTTGAGGACTATCAGAGGATTTTCGCGCGCGTCACGTCTAGGCCATTATTCCGAAACGATGCCGAGCTTGACATGATTCTGAGCCGTATCCATTACGTCGAGATACAACAATTTAGTTCGGCCCCAACTATAAATCAGGCTCTTGTCCTCTTTTTTAACTCTGCTGTGAGTAACTTTTGGCTGATGGTCCCAACCTATCATTCGATCATAATCGCGAAACGTGATCGTCAATTCAGATATCTCGACTCCGTTGATGACTACTGACACGTTGGGACCACTGAATTGTCGCAAATCTAACGGTCGTCCAATTTCCAAGTCGATGATCTGCGCGCCATTAACTGCATGTGGCGGCTCCTGCCCTTGTTTAGCAGTGCTCACCCTGTCTTGTGCAGAGATTTCTCCCGTCGGAATGGATTTTCCAGTTTCGTAAGCTTGCGGCGTGACACGCTGTTGCTCTGTAAATTCTTCCGCCCGGGTCTTGACGGCCGCAATCTTTTGCTGTGCCTGCGCTAATTGATCCGCTGTCGCATTAAATTGACCATTTTTCAGCGCATCCAACAGCTCCGGTGAAGCGTTAAGTTTTCGGAGTTCGGCTTCGGAACTCGGGTCGAGCGGGCCAGCGAAGTGCTTTGTGTTTAGGTCATGCAAGATGATCTCGGTCGAATAGCCTAGCCGGACCATTAACACGATGTCTTTGCCCGATAGTGGCAGCGTGTCGGCGATTGCAAGACATCCGCATTGTAGCGTGACTAAAACGGAGAGAAATCGACGCATTCTTCACAAAAAAGCAGGAAACGCACCGCTTCCGCAGTTAGCCCCGAGAGGGTTTTCCGGAAATCCTTGCAACCGAGAGAACTTTACTCTATTCGGAATCGCCTATGGACTTATCAACTCGAAACTTGGAACAGGCTTTATCGATTCGTCGCCAGATTGATGCGTTGGAAAGACGACTGAGAGGTTTAGTAGGAAGAGGCGCTGCGACGACTGCGCCCCGACGCGGAGGCAGACCGCGAATGTCGGCCGCAGCGCGGGCGAAGATCGCCGCGGCGGCGCGAGCTCGCTGGGCACGAATAAAAGGACGCGCGGGTGCGAAGGTAGGAAAGAAACGCAAAGGCGGAATCACCGCAGCAGGTCGACGAAGGCTTTCTCAGTTGATGAAAGCGCGGTGGGCGGCGAGAAGGAGAACCGCGAAAAAATCTAGTTAAGCTAAGAGAGTTCGAAATTACAAATCTCGAACCTCTGCAATCGCGCGATCAATATCGCTTTCAGCATCTTCAAGTTTGCGAATTGCTTCCTCTACGTCGGTGTCGTGCGGGTGGTTCAGCCGTGCTCTTCTCAGAACACGTTTCGCATCGCCAACGGCGCTGAGAGCGTTTTTCAAATTGTTTTCAACAGACATAGCTGTCAAGGGTAACCACTATCGAATCGCAATACTGAAATCTCGGTTCTGCCAGCGCAGATACACGGAATTTTGAGCGATCGCGGTGACTCGCAACCGAGCGCCACAGGGAACAACCACCTCTTGGCCTACTTCGTAGTCTTTTCCGTTTATCACTGCGATCGCTGGATTTCCAGACAACACTGCGGAAAGACGGGCCTGGTGTATGAAGCTCTCAACAGAAGAGGTCAAATAATCGTGAAGTGGCTGCGGTGGTTGGGGCGCTTCATACGAGTGTCGTACCGAAGGTGGTGAAACTTGCGAGACTAGCGTCGGCGGTTTAGCTAACGATCCCAAACCAGGGGCTGAAGTCTCCACGCGGTATTGAGCCTTCGTGGCCGCATATCCGAGAACACTCAATCCCAAAAACATTAACGAAAGCGGGATCAACACAATCGCCGCGACCGAGCAACTAAGAAGAGCTAGCCCGCGGCGCACCTCATGGGTGGCCATAGCAACAATGCCGAAAATGAATGCGGCTGAGAAAAACACCATCCCGATGCCGAAGATCCACAGCGTAAGAGCCCCTAAGCCGAAGCAGATCCATCCAGCTTTAATAGCTGTGGTTCGCGGCTGAGCCCTGTCAGTCGGATATTGATCTTCTGTTATATATGCTACGGGAGCATCTCCTGCGCCTGCCTAAATGACTCGGACGGCGTTTTCGCGAAGACTCAGGAGCGCGCGCCACTCGCCATTCCCAACGATGGCCAGCTAACGCCGTCCCTCCAGTTATCTTGAGATCAAAATCCGATTTGAGCGGCCAAATGGAGGCTTCAGAGCAACCGGCGTTGTAACCGTGCCGGAACAGGAGGCCCATCCCGACGCTTCGTATGATGAATACCACACAAAGGCCAACGAGAAAACATACAATCCTCTAGCCAAATATAAAGTTGAGAAGATCACCGAAACCCCAGATGACGGTGCCAGCAAGGGTGATCCAAAGCCCGAAGTACACCGCCTTTCGGGAGTATTGATCCTCAACTACAGCACGAGGAACCGGCTCTTGCACGCGCCGGTAGTGCTCCGGGTCGTGCGAACTAAGCCCGGTGTCGGCCATCTTCACGTCGGGGAGGATGTCCTGACCAAGGATGACGTACCGGTTGAACAGGATAATGCCAACGGCCGTGATCACGGATCCAAAGCGCGCAAACCACGAGAAGTCCCGAAGGCAAATGCTGGTGACAATGCCAACAATGGCAAAGCTAGCGGCCGCACTGACCATAACCTGATTGTTTCCGAAAATCTTTCGCATGATACTTTCGCCTAACATATGATTATGCGGACGCTTTCGACGGATATCCAGTGTATTGGCCAACACGATTCTCACATCGTTCAGCCCTGACTTTTCTGGACAGAAGTGGACTGACGAAAATCATCAGGGGGCAAAACGGGTGGACCTATGGATTCGTCGATAAATCTCGTCCAATCTCCAGACGAGGTTCGACATCGGCTGTCGCCACCCTGTGTATGCCAAACACGCTTCGCTATGCTCGCACAATGCAAGCGCGATTGCCAACAAGCGCTAAACCACGTTACACTAACGCAGTTGCCTTTGTTTCATGAGCACGACGGCCGAATACGAACAACAGATGGAGCAGGTTCGAGTCCTCGACTCCCTCCGAAAGAAAGTACGGAAGCAGGAGAAAGAGGGCTATAAAGGCTTGATGGATTACATGCTGAGTGGCTCTCGGGACGACAACAAAGGGTGGGTTTCGGGCGGCGATCTAATAGAAGAAGCACTGGCTCTCAATACGTTCTCCAATTCGAAGGAATTCTCCGGCAAGCTTTCTTCTGGTTTGGGAAAACTCTCTTCGCTCGGCCCAGAAAGTTTCTTCAATTATCTTAATTCCAGCACAGGGGTCCTCGGAGGATTGGAAGATCACGTACCGGTACTCCGAGCGGCGATCATCCTGGAAACGCTCTCCGAGTCATTGCCAAACGCATTCTCGCGCGGCGGCTTGAGCAGCTATGCACGAATTATTTACGAGTTGTATAAGGCCGCTGAGCCAGACGAGATGTTAGGAGGAGCTGGCCCTGGTAGCCTTGATGGTGCGCAGACCGCTTTCGTGACTATGTGGTGCATCCGTGCAGTCATCTCATTTGCCAATGCGTGCCGAGATTTCGCAGCGCTGACCAAAGCGCTCGTTGATTTGCAGCAGAGACCTGTGCCCGAGTTCATGTCCAAAGAATGGTGGGACATTCACTCTAAGCTGCTAAGAAAGGCAGCCCGTGTTACCGCGGATACGCTTGCCAGCCACTGGAAAGTTGAGGACGCAAACGGCGATTTCGTGAACGATGAACTCACCAAAATTGGTTCTCTTGCCAAAGCGGCGTTGGAGGAAGCCCAGGCGGTGCAGAACTATTACAAGTCTGCAGAACGAATGAGTCCGCTGGCGCGTAACAAGGTTTGCGAGGGTATCGACGGACTTCTGAAGTATCTCGACACTCTGAGCAAAGCAAGAGAGATGACGAAGCTCGCGCTCCCGCTAGATGGACTCGCCGGAGAGCTAGCAAAGGCGCTACGTCCCACGTCGCGGTACATGAAATCAATATTGGATCGCGAACTAGCGTCTACAGTGTCGCAGAGTCGGCGAATTGCAGACGGTGCTGAGCTCCTGTTCGCGGGCCATGGTTTGGCCATGCTCGGGGGCGCGGATGACGCTCGGATCGAACGAGCGCTTCGCGCGGTATCCGAGCAAGTCACGAACGCGGGTCGCATTCCAAGCCATCGGCCCTTCGATATCTTTGCCAAGGGCTACGTGCTTCACGCCGCCGCAGCGGAATCGATCTGGGCCTTTGCCGAGCTGGCTCTGCATGTGCCTGAGGTGATTACACCTGATCTTGTTCAGAGACTGCTGCGACATTTTGAAGCGACATGGCAAAGAGAGCCCAAAGGCTGGAGACACGAGCGCGACAATGAGAAGGGACCGTGTCAGCGGTGGCTGAGCGCCATCTCGTTGCGCGCTTTGAGTGGTCTGGGGCAGGCACTTGATAAACGAATCAATCAGTTAGTCCTGAGTAACCTCAGTGTCCGGATGCCTGAGGAGTTGAAAAACATCCATCTACTGAATCTCTTCTATCCTGATTTTGGTCTTGTTATCTCCAAGATACGAGCTGACAGCATTGCGATGGCCTTGCAAGACATGCGGGCGCATATTTTGGGGGTTCCGTTAACAAAGCATAAATACTCTTTGGTGCTATACGGCCCCCCTGGAACAGGCAAAACGACAATCGCGGAAGCACTAGCCAAGTCTTGCAATGTACCGCTGATCGAAGTGACGCCGAGCGATATTCTGCTTGCCGGAGCTGAGAAGATTGAAACTCGCGCCCGTTTGGTATTCGAAGGCCTCTCGATGCTAACCGACGTGGTGATCCTGTTCGATGAATTTGATTCGATTCTATGGAGTCGCGAGGGAGAGCAGCAGACTGATGGAATATTGCGTTTTCTCACGCCAGGCATGCTGCCGAAATTTAAGAAACTCAATGAACAAGCCGAAAAGCAACGAATCACCTTCATTCTCACTACTAATCGCATCGGCGGTTTGGACAAAGCAGCTACTCGTGAAGGCCGTTTCGACATGAAGTTTGGGATCTATCCCCCAGATCCTCTCTCGCGTTGCGGCCGACTAGTTCAGGCCTGGACTATATGGACCGGGACCGGGGGAAATACCGTGCGATTGCCGGCAGAGGCGGTAAAGGAGATCGTTCGGGAGGCTGGTGGAAGGCCGATGAGTCGTCTGGGCAAGCCAAACTGGTTTACAGCTCCGACAGAAGAAAAACCAGAAGACGAAACACCGTTTAGTCGATTGCTTGGTAAGGGAGATCCAGTCAAATGGCCTGCGCCCGAGAAGAGAGTTCCAGACGACCCGAAGGAAGGTTACGACGTGGAATCGGTGGACGAGCTGAACCAAGAAGTTCTGCTTGAGTGGAAGGAATGGTACTTTATTGCTAGCTGGGATCGCATGCTCCGCGATCAGGGAAAATATGGAGCGGCAATCTGCCCTGTTACGCCACGCATCGCCAGAACCTATTTTAACGATGCAGACTGGAAAGTATGGAAGAAATATTGCGACGAAAACACGTGGGAATCCAGCCTTCCCCTTGAGCCTAGGGTCGAATGTTCGCGCGGACTCGGACGTCCGTAGATTGCAACGAACACAGAATGTCGAGTACACTACCTAGAGTCTACTTAGCCGGACCCGAAGTCTTCCTTCCGCAGGCGGCTGCGATCGGTGAAGCCAAGAAGGCGATTTGTAGCCGGCACGGATGTGAAGGGGTTTTCCCAATCGATGCTGAACTCGATCTCACCGACAATAATTCCGCAGAAACGGGATTTCGCATCAGCGCTTTTAATGAAGAGCTGATCCGACGTTGTGATGCGCTAATCGCCAATATAACTCCGTTCCGAGGCATCAGCGCGGATGTCGGCACGGCTTACGAAATGGGTTTTGCTGCAGGCCTGGGGAAATCCGTGTTTGCCTATACCAATGTGAAAGCGAACTACACTTCGCGGGTTCTCGCGTATTTGCCGCGCCCGCCCGTGAGAGATAACAAAGGCCGCCTGTGCGATCATGCTGGGATGTCAATCGAAGAGTGGGGACTCACAGATAATCTGATGCTCGATGGAAGTGTTCGTTCCCACGGAGGAGAGTTAATAATCGGTGCCGTCCCGGCAGATGAACTCTATACCAATCTCGATAACTTTCAGCGATGTGTTGAGCGAGCGATGGCCCTAATGAGAACTTCGGATCCCGGACCACAATAACTCCTTGCCGCCCCGAAAAGGAGCGTCTGACTGATAACCGCTTGATTCCGTATTATTTTGCCTGCGTATTCGCATGGGTTCTCTGGGGATGAGAAGAGTTAAAGGCGCATTAATCACCAGCCGCCTCAACCGAAGTTGTTGTTGTGCCTCGCTATCGTCGTCACAAGCGTCGTTGCTATCGCATTTGGTCGGCTATTCCGAAAATTCCGTGCCCTTAATCGAGGTGAGCGTGGGGAACGTAAAGTAGCCGAAGTTCTCGACGATTTGCGGAGCAGCGGCTATCGCACAATTCACGACATTCCGGCCAAAGGTTACAATATCGACCATGTGCTCGTCGGGCCGGCCGGCGTCTTCGCAATCGAAACGAAGCTCCGAAGCGGCTATGGCGAAATCGAGTTCCGAAATGGCGAAGGGCTTTTCGTCGGAGGCCACAAAGAAGAAGGCGACCCTCTCCACCAAGCTCGCTCGAACGCGGCGGACGTAAACCGTCTGTTGAAAGAAAATTGCGGCCAACACTTTTGGGTCAAGCCGATATTGATCTTTGTCGGAGATTGGAAGGTGAAGAATAGGTGGCAGACAACCGATGTGCGCGTGTTCACGATACCCGATCTTCTGAATTATTTTTGAAGATCAGCAGCCCGAATTAACAAAGGCCGAGATCAAGTTGATCGCCTCGCATTTAGAGCGGTCGGTTAAGGGCTAACAGCGGCACCCGCCGCGCGAGGTGTGTCGCGCCGACAACACGAAATTGGGCGTTGGAATTTCCTGAAAAACGCGGCGGCTTCCCACTCGCTCAAACGGGACATGTGCGAGCGACTGCGGCCACGTCACGTATTTCACGTGACCGGTTCCGAGCAACATCACGGCGCCGTGTACGAAGTACGGCGTGAGTCTCTGCACCGCGTTTCCTCGCGAATTCATTTGTTTTGTGATGACGGAAAACCGTCGCCGTCTTCCCTCGTGTGCCGGCGAAGAAATGCCAGCCTGTTTTGTGATAGAGCGTTTCAAGATCGCAATCCGGGCAGGGGTGACCGGTGGCACGGGTGGGGCCCTTTCCGAGTTGCATCCTTAGTGCGATGCTGGTCCCTGAAAATCAGGTCCGAATCGAAAGTATCACGTCGGCGCTCATCGCTGAACTACAGAGTCCAAATTTTGCTAGGGCTGTTGAGCCGATGAAGAAACTCAAAAGCAACCTTCCGTGAGCAGTGCCAATTCTCCGCGCAAATATGAACGGTATCCCCTTGAGTCTCATTATAAACGTCCTTGAAAAGCCCGTCCGAATCGTCGAAGCCGCCGCGGAGAACGTCGCCAAGTTCGATGTCCACTGTGTCGTCGAGACTGAATACGCAAAAGCTTCCGTCCGCTTCGGTGCCAACAAATACTCCTCGATTACTCTTGGCTATGACTTTCGTTCTCATGGAGCGCGAGTGCGCTGGCTGCATGTTGGAAGGTTGAAATCATGTGAAAGCGGTTATCGCGTCGGCTCGCCCTCGACTGCAGTGATTGGTTAGGCGCCGTTGGGTTCCGCGATCCATCGTAGTACGTCTTCCTTGGTTATTTTAGCTCCAGGACAATCTGTGAGAGTGTAGTCCTTGTGAAAACCTCGATGTGGACTGAAGTTGTCTTTGGCATCTATGCCGAAGCGGCTGAGGAGAGCTTTAAGAAGGACGCCACACGCTCGCGCTTGTGCAGCCGTGGGTAGTTCCTTATTGCCATCACACAACAACGTGACGCTTACGGTGTCTTTGTTGTGGTTGACAACGCTTGTGGGGTCTGCGTTGAGCGGGCGGCAAATCCATACATTACCATCCGGTGCCACGGCGTAGTGAGTGCCCATATCGCTCCATCCCAATTGGTTCACTTGTTGGTCTTGAATAGCGCGCATCGTGGGCAATCCTTTGTATTGTGAAATGCTTGTTTCGGAGTGATGTAGAATAACCTCAATGACGGCGCGCTTACACGGTTGCGTCGCAACGAAAGCGGCGATGTCGGATGCGGGTATACTGCGGAGCGCCGTGAGGGCGGCTGAGGCCAGACGGCGCTCGTTAGTCGTAGCGGACGGAAGATCGACGACGGCTTGGAGCGCGTCAACAGCACCGGCGGATGGGTAAAGTTGAGCGATTTCCGTCATGAACTCTGTCGAAGAAATTCGTCGCATCGCAAGTAAGGCAGCTTTCTTGGCTGGTTCGTCTGTGCCGCTTAAATACGGCATAAATTTGGACAGCGTCTCGACCTCTGTCGACTTCGCCTGGCGCTGCTTCTCAAGATTGTTTTGGGAACAAGTATAAAGACCCGCAATCAGAGCAATGGCGACTGACACTGCGAATTTCGAAACGATGTCAAACTTATCCCACTTGTCTTTTGGTTCAGCCATATCAAAACAAAAGAACAGTTTGTACGCCTAACGAGAATAAGATGAGCCACGCCGCCGGAAGCGCGGACGGCTGCAAGAGGAACGTGGAATTACGAGCGAGGTCATAATCAAGTCGGGCGGCGTGGGCTCCATCGGTAATAATTGACTTGACTCACAATGAAAGCCGCTAAAAAAGACCTAAACCGTGACAAGGCGGGGGCCTGAAAGGCGCAACTCGGCCGTAATATCCACTTTCGAGTTGTGGCGCACTAACTCAAGTACGCGTGCTCCTAGAGAAGTCGGAACGAAATCGCTTCCGTTACAAGAGTAGCAAGCGCACCATCCGCCATCTTCTTGAAGTTCTTTCCATCCTCCCTTTCCGTCACAGGAAACGCACTTTACCTCAAATTCATTATTCATGGGTGAGAAGTAATCCAATTGTCGATGGCTCTAATTAATGAGTAACCACTGGAAATCGCAGGGTCAACAACAGACTGAACTAAAACGCCATCGACCTCAATTGGCGTATTCAAGTCTTGTAGACGGTAAGGTTCTAATATAGCCAATCCGTCGCTGTGATCTTTGAAGTCTTGATCGATTCTACCTACGTGATGAACGATGACGTTCCTGAGGACGGCCAGAGGATCAATAGCAGCCCGATGTAGAGCAGATTGAATCGCCGCATTATCGACAGTGAATGCAAAATCAAAGGTCTTTCGCATACGGCCCCTGCTACCAAATCCAAGCTGATCTTTTCTCCATTGCTTATCAGTTGGAAGAACGACCGAGCGATTCCCCGATTGACTTATTTTTTCCCACAACATTCGCGTCAAAGCCTCGAACGCAGCCCAGGATTGAATCACGATTGTTTTTAGCACGCCTTCAAACATTCCATGAGCGTACGCCCCAGAGGACATTACGAGTTGTTCGAGCTGCTTTGTCGCAAATTCAAGATTTGAATGTTGTAGCGGACTACGTTCCGAAACTATCGAGGCCATATGCTCATTGCAGAGGTCGAAATGTCGCCTCGCTTCATCGGGCGTCGCCCGCGGAAGCTTAGTCACATACTCGTTCCCGAATACCTCTATCGCGGCTTTAGTGCCAGCCTCAGTCCATTGCATCATGATGAGAAATGAAAATCCAGGGACCGCTGCCAGTCCGAGGACAAGTCGCGTATTCTCACGAAAAGTGTCCAAACACTCTTGGCAAGGTGGTGATTGCAATTTCACTCCTTCCATTTGAACGGCCCTGATTCTTGCGACCTCTGCAAATTTGAGTTGGTGCATGTCGTGCGCTTGCAAAAAGAACGCGAAACCCAGCAAAATCTCGAAAGCAGGCCTCGCGCCAGTGGCGCGGCGTGTGCTGGATATGAGGCATGGAAATAAAGATTGTTCGCGCGATCAAGCCCAAGCAGGCATGTACATCGCCGAGGGCGCGAGCGAATACATTGGTAAACATCCTTACGGCGAAGGCGCGACCAGATTTTGGGTTGGCATGAAGATCATGTGGCGCGGCCGCTTCTTTTCTTCGCAGAATGGTCTGTTCGTACTCCCCGATCTTTGCGCTGGCGTCTCGCGTCTCTCCGATACTCAGACAAAGACAGAGGCTCGCTGGTCCGCATTTTCGAGAGAGGACAAGAAGGAACGCCGATCGGTTTCGGCCCCGGTGGCGGACTTCTTGGCGGCGCTATTGGTGCGGCTTTCGCAAAAACAGACGGTCTGAGCGGTTTGCCGTCTATTTGGTCAGCGCAACAATTCGGTCGGTGTACCTGATTAGATTTGAAACGTTATTATCCTTCCCGGGCCGTTGAACGATTAACTCGACAGTACGCGACTTCGATTTGGATCTGTCTGGGGGATTCGGTGCTCATGCGCGCGATGCTGCCATCGAAACGAACGCCAGTCGCGCATAAAATGCGGCCATTCAGCCTGCCCGCCGTGGCGGGCGAAAACCTTTGGAGTTTAAATGCGGCCCTAGTTCACTCATATCGCGCATCAGCCGCTGGCAAATTCCCTGTTTACCTTTCGAACCTCTGGCAAGGGGTCGGAGCGGCAAATTTGCTCCCACTCCAGCAATATATTCGGTAGCGCCTTCCCGTTTTTCGCAAAGAGATAAGAAAGGCCTGCGGCCAACTTGGCGGAGGCAGCCCGATGCGCCGGCCGATCTTCTAGAGGGATCTCTGGTTTGAGTTCTCCCTTTAACGCGTCCTGATCCGTAACTAGGATTGGATTCGTTTCGGGAATCAGGTTTTTTAGCGACAGGAGTAACAACTCCAGCTGCTCGGCGGTCAGTGAATTTGGCGCGTGTCTCGTAATCTCCGCGAGACCAGCGACCGCTGACACGAGTGCTGGCTTACTTCGATGAAATACCTTTTGAACCAGCAAGTCGAACAGTAGAGGAGGTGGAGCAACGAGATTTCGTCTAAGTGAGAAGCAAACCCACGACTGTAAGGCGAAAATTGCATACTTGGCCTTATGCTCAAAGTGGGATGCTAGCGATTTCTCCAGCTCAGCTACAACTTGGGGAAAATCGGCGCGCGATATGAACAGGCTCGCCGGAAGAATCCGGGTAATATCTACTCCGGCATCCCGGATCTTCTGCAGAAGAGCTTTGGCCAAAAACACGCTCGGTTGATCTCTATCAACGCTGATTCGAGGAAGAATCACTCGCCCAAGTGCATCAATCATTTTCTGAAATCGCTGCTCGACTTGCGCTTTGAATTCATAGCCGAGCGACTTGTCGGCCAATAGGTAGTTCTCTGTCTCCCACCACTTATCCAATTTGCTCAGGAGCTCTGACGCCTGCTCGGGGGACCAATCAATGTACAAGTCGGCGTATTCTGGTAGCGCAATAAGTGGCAGTGTCGATTCGATAACAGCCTCGAAATAGCTATCGGCTTCCGATCCCAGCGGGTGCGTGAATTCTAAGCCCGTTCCTTCTTTAGTTGCCAGATTAGGAACGTTTCGTGCCAGCAACGCTTCGGCGAGCCGTTGCTTCGCCAACCCACGCTGCGGCTCGGGCAAGTAAATAACTGAAAAATCAGTAAATCCGGTTTCAACTGGCAGGTGTGTTTGCTCATCAAGCTTCTCCCAAACATGACGCGTAAATACGTGTGTTTCTTCCTGGGTTAGCAAGGACATGTCTCTTAGTGCTTCCAAGCGTTTTATTGCTCGGCTGCGCGAATCCTTGGTGCCATCGCGGACAATCCGGATGAGATTTCCAATCACGGAGTCCCAAGAAGCTCGATCAAGCATGCTTAAGCCATCCAGGCGACGTCGTGCTTCAATGAATCCGATCGGCTCGGGCCAACGAGTCACATCGAAAACAGTGAATCCACCCTCCCCGGGTATTGGCAAATTTAATAGATCGTTAAGACGGGCGACAAGTATCGCATCAGGCAGGGCTTGGATTACACGCGCAAATAATTGTCCGAGCGCAGCGCCTAAAGTGAGATCACTTTGCACCAGGGGCGAACGGTACATTTGAAGTGCAAGCTCAAATACGTCGTTCTTCTGGGTGTCGTCTAAGCGAAAACAAAGCCGTGAAAGCAACTCAACTAAAGGTTCGATAAGCCTATAACCAAGGGACCCCTTGGCTTCCCGCCAATCTTTCCAGCGTTCTGCAAGCGATCGGGTTAGGCTGGGCTTAATTATTGCATATAGGTTTTGCGCTTGATCTACACTCAACCCCGCTATCGACGCTCGCGTGAACTTGTCCTTGAGGTCGTCAAGCCCACCTGCCCTAATACGAGTTGAGAGCGCCCACAAAGGTGCATGGATGTCGATCCAATCCGCGGCTTTTCTAGCCGCCTCACAATAGATCGTGAGTGAACCCACACGCATAGGAACACCGCCTTGCTCGTACAGCCTTAGGAGAGCAAAGGCAGGCAAGCGATCGAAAAAAACTGGCTCGGATCGCCAGTGCCGTATTGTCGTCTGCCAATTGGGCTCGAACGTCGGACGTAATTCGATCAGCGGTGGATCGGTGGGTGGAACAGCCCCTACTGCCAATTCAAGCATCTGAAACTCCGCCCATGGATTTCCCCCGTGGACTTCTAACCGTTTCCAACGATCTCGATATTGCTGACTTTGTGAACGGCCCCGCACAAAATCGATGGTAGTCTTGATCGCATTTAGGAGAGACATGATCCAGCCCTCTTGCGAAAGCGCCTGATAATCCAATCTAAAAGGCTGAAGTCGTGATCGAACTTTCGCCAATGCAGCTTCAGCTATTTGCTCAGCTTCCGCCAGTGTACCCACCTCTGCTAAAATGGCGGCGCGCCGTGCTTCCCACATCGGTAGGTCTGGTTTACTCGGCCATCGCTGTAAGCACGACGATAGCTGCTCCTTATCGAGGCGAAATAAGGCAAACATGCATCTTTCATGATGCCAGTGCGCTTCCCATTCTGAGCTATACAGAATAACCGGTTTGATCAGGTCGATCCACTTCGTGAACCGGTCTGCGGCTTGATCCTCCCTGGCTTCACGCGCGAGTGCGAAGACTAAACTGATCCAATTATCTCGAATTTGATTCCACGGAAGATCTGCAAATTGAGGCTTATCCGGGGAGATCCTGTTGTCATTCGCCGGCTTGGCGGTTGAGAACGGGTCATATTTTTCAACTATTGCCGCTAGCTTTTCGACCCAATCCAAGAATAGGGGCATCATGACGACTTCAAGGCGCCAGTTTAGTTCGTACCAGAGAAATAAATCCTCAGGTGCCGGCAGAGTTTCGATTTTGGAGACTATTTGGAGCAACCACCGCTTGGTGAAGCGCCAGACTGTTTCGCGATTTTCGAATGGTGATATGACCCACCCGGGGTAAGCGTTGCGCTCAGCCGTCCAATCTTCTCGTAACTTTGTGAGGACCGATGTGTCCAGTGGTCTCGGTTCGGGCAATTGCCGCGCAATCTGAAGGAGGCGTGGTGATGGGATCGGAATTGGTGGAACACCTGGACTAAACTCTTCGAACGCTCTATCGCACTCGTTGGGCCAGCGGCTGATATCAGGTGGTTCGCCGCGTTCCAGGTTCCGAAGGAACCATTCAAGGATAATCGCGTGCCGAACTCCTGAATTCGGGAAATCCCGACTCGAAACAATAGGCGACAAGTCGATCGGAATAATTCTCTTGCGATCGAGCACTAAGCGTTCGGAGGGTGATAGGTTTAAAGCGCCACATAGATAGATGACCGGCGTCGCTTCCCGAAGATTGTCCCGAACCCAACCGATCCAATTAAGAAAGTTCGGATCATCACCTGAGAACCCGATTAAGCAAAGCGTGCTTTCCATTATTGATTGTTGAACAAGATTCACGAAGGCCGGAAAGCGTGCCGGATACGTCCGATAGTCCTCTTCTGTGATAATGAATGGCCTATTTGAAGGCAGGGTTCCGTGTAGCTTGACGATGCGTGGCTGGCTCCGACCCGGGATATCGGCCGCGGCCTGGATTAGTTCATACCTCCGTTCGAAAACCGTCGTTCGTGTTCGTTCAAGCAACGTATCATAATTCGTCGTGAAAATGTCTGACCAGGGCAGACGCAAAAGAAGGGTGTGCAACAAGCCCGGTACGTAGAGATGATCAGGCACACAACTTTGAATCAGTTCGTCCAACGCTCCCCGACCAAATGCTGCTTCGTATTCCCCAGCTATTCTTGGCATGTTCAGCTGCCGGCGGGATCTACTACTGTTGTCTGATGCGCGGCGAATTCCCTCGCTTGGGTACAGCTCTTCAAGCATACGTTCCGCGAAGTCGGTCCAGAGAATAAAAGGTGGAGACACTGTCGAAACTTTTCGCGCGTTGCGGCTGAATCCCGCGCCGATCATAACTGCCGCGTGGCCGACCTTGCTATCGGCCCACAATTGATCGCGGAGTCTTTCGATATGAACTTGATCTTGAAATTCTGACATGGAGGAAACCGGTAATGCTACCCTAGAAGGATGGCAGCCTTGCGCCGAACTTCGCTAAGATCAAATTCACATTCAGAAACATATACGCAAGAGATCACTCCTCTTATTTAGTTCGATGATAAAGCTGAGGAAGCAGCAAAATTCTACGTCGGCAGTTTGATGAATTCGAAGATTAGCAAGATTACCCGTTACCCAAAAGAAGCGGGTCGGCCGAAGGGCTCTGTCACGACTGTTAAATTTCAACTCGATGGAGTAGAATTCGTGGCGCTGAATGGCGGGCCGTAATTCAAGTTCACTGAAGCGATCTCGTTCTCGGTCAACTGCGAGACCCAGGATGAGATCGATTATTTCTAGGAGAGGGACTTTCCGCCGACGGCCGATCAACCGGGCCGTGCGGCTGACTTGGCAAATACTTCACGAATAAACTATGCCTTAGTGCGCATTCTTGCGCGACGACGGGAGGTGGCGCCCGGGCCTTCGGCTGCGCCCTTTTGCGGTTCAACAGTCTTTGTACACCGGTTTTGCACACCGACTGCAATTTTTGAGACTATTTAGGAAAATGTGAGATTGTGCGAATTTGCCGATTTTCCCTCTGAACAACCGATGAGATCAAGTGAGATACACATGAGCGAGAATGCCCTGCAATCATTGCGAACGAGACGCTCTACCATCTCAGCTATATTCGAAGTCTATGACGCGACCGATTTTCGATCATGAATCTTGCGTCGGCCAGGTCTCGGCGCGTGTTCTAGAGCGCCCCTTTTGCAGTAGACGCGCCAGACTTACACTCGGGGCTTAACAAATTCCGAAAACGGACCCATCCCCATTAAGGAATCTCTTTGATGCCGAGCCCTCCGGCGCGGTTGCTTCGATGTTTGCGCGCGCATCATGGAAAAAATACATTCCCATGAATTTCTATATGTTCATTCTCTTCTTGTCGAACATTCGGAAGAGTCAGAACAGTCAGACCCTAATTCGGCGACAATCCCTTGCGCGAGGAGCACGCGCGGCGTACGGCATGGCCGAAGATGTCGATCCACTTGCGTTCCTGCTCGAACTCAACCTTACATGTGCCGCAAGAGAAAAAGCGGGCGAAAAGATCACGCCGCCCGGTTTGCCGGTTCCCGCTAGCGAACGCGCGAGTTTCATAACAGATGATTGCATTCAGCCGCCCGAGGATTGGTAAGTGTTCGATCCGGGGAAACAGATCAAGGTGAAGTGAAGGGGCGTATTTGTTAGTTTCTACCGGTTAAATTGTTAACGGCTGATTGGTGTTCGGCCGCAACTTATGTTCGTCGCGCCGTCTATCAGGGCCCGTTAGCGCAGGCGGTTATTGTCTAACGACCGGTAAATGTCTGTCGTTAGACCCATCGTTTTGTTTTGACAGTTACACTAAAGAAGAGAGACTCGGGCAATGACGCAAAACATTATCCGAGTAGCTCTTATGACGACCGCGCTAGGGCTCGTGATAAACGAAGCGGCTGGGAAGGACCAGAACGATTGCAACAACATATTCGGCGCTGCAAACATCCAGAAGGTAGACACCTTCACGATCAACACAGACAACGTGGACTTCGGGGACGAGCTTCACCTGTTCGGTGCGCCGCGGGGAACTGCCGTCGTTTGTTGGCTCAACAACGGAAGGGTTTCAGTGATAGGAAAACTGTACTCCGAGGCCCGCGAGCCTCACATTTCGCGCATCGAGGTCGTGTTTCGTCGCACCAACGGACAATTTACAGATATACAAAGATCGAGCGTAGCTACGCAAGGTTTACCGGTGGGTCCGTTTCCTCAGCATGATATACAAATCAATTCGCCCAACGGGAATTTTGATCGGGTAGGCATCCGATTGATCTCGGTGTTCCCGGACACCGGTCTTCGTCCACGCGGAAGAGTTGTTGCGGAAAGACTCTTTAGACGACGGGGTAATTGACCACAGATTACTTGCCGCCCTCCGGGCTCGGCTTTTTATTCTGCCTGTCTTGGAACAGGACCTGATCATTGAGGCGGGCAGAACAGATCGGGCGCCAGGACCCCACGTAGCCTGTTTATCTCGCACACGGCAGTTGTCCGACCAAAAAAGCGCGTTTACGCAACCATTCGAATAATCTTTTTTGATCGAGTCGGCGGCGGCCCAATTTTCCAAAACTCTTTCGAGTGCTTTTGCGTTACCGCGCGATGATAATGCCGCCAGAGCATTGCCGGTGAAGTATGACCCATCAAATTATTCAGTCGGTTCACATCATGGTGAACCGCCAGCCAGTTCGAGGCGAAGGTGCGTCGCGGGGCGTCTTGAGGCCAAGGGTCAATTTTCGCTGCGCGGCGCAACGCCCGAAGCCGCTTTCTGAGATTGCCTTTCGGAGTCACTGCGCCGGCCGTTTTTCCGCCTTGGGTCACGAAATATCTTAACCATTTGACCAGCAGCGGCTCCATATCAACAATCCGCCGAATTTCGGTTTTCGCAGATTCATCCGGCACCTCTACAAATTGTTCGGTCATATTTATGTTGGACCAAAGTAACCGGCAAACCTCCTGAGGCCGAATGCCCGCAAAAATACAAAGCACGTGATAAGGAAGTAATTCCAGACCGTTTTGGCAGACGACCTTTAGTAGTGCCGCTACCTGATTGTTCGACAAGATTTGCCGTTTCATTCTCACATGCCTCATGTCGACTTTTTTTGCAGGATTGTCGTGGCACCAACCACGCCGGATGCCAAAGTTGAAGACAGCCTTCAGATACCGCAGAAACGCATTGTGAACACTGGCACTCACCGGCTTCAACTGCTCCTCGATGTCAGAGGCCAATACCTCGCAGGCGAGCCGGTCGTGAAGAGTGCCGAATCGCGGAAGCGTACAACGCAAATCAGTTTGATATTTCTCCGATCGCGTCTTCTTGGCTTCCATAAAGCGTTCAAACATCTCTTTGAACGTAATGCTTTGTTGGCGATTCTGCCGCACGCGAAGGACCTCTTCGATGGCTTCAGTTAGGCTGATGCCGGTTCCCTTCAATCTATCGAAGGCAGCTTGCGCCTCTTCGACCTTTCCTGCTGGCAGATATGTCGAGGCCGAACCATAATTCTCTAGCCGAACCTTTTGCTGGCGACAAAATTGATCTGCTATCTTTTTCTCACTGAAGTAATGACGCTCGCGTCTACCGGTGTTGCTCAACGCGGCAGGCAAATTAACAACCCAAGGGGCATGAGGTTTGGTTGTCCGTTTCGGCTCAAGGGAAGCTCGTCTGGGCATCCACCAGTGTCGCCTTTATCGCCTCTAAAAACAAGCGAACAGTCCGTGTCTGTCGAGTCCTGACCTCATATGACGATAGCAACCAGCAGAGTCCAAAGGGATTCACCTGACTTCGGATCAGAAGGTTGGGGGTTCGAATCCCTCCAGGCACGCATTTTTTTTGCGTCGCAACCGCCGGAGAAGTTTCGCCGGTGAAAACTTTCCGGACCACGATCTTTCTAGTCGCGGCGGCCGCGATCGCCTTTGGCTGGCTCGCCTGGAAATCCGTCCGCGATCCAAAAATTAATTTCCTGCCGCGAGATAGCCGCGCCGAGTGGATCATTTTTCCCGCTGCGGTGGATGCGCGTTCGCATCGAGTCGCGACGATGGACTCAACGTTTCGGCGAACATTCACGCTCGATTCGCAACCGAGAGCGGCCCGGTTGCTCGTTCGCGCTGCGAAACGGCTCGAACTGAAAATAAACGGCAACGCCCTGCAAGTTCGTTCGCGCAATTGGAAACAGATGTCGATGTTGGATGTGGCGGGCTTCTTGCGGAGCGGAGAGAACACAATCGAAGCTAGAGTTTTCAACGATGACGCACCGCCGGCACTCTGGCTCGCATTGACCGCAGACTCCTCCGCGCTGCCGAGTGACGGCAAATGGGAATCTTCACTGGCGGGCTCTTCATGGCGCAACTGCGCGCTCGCTTCAGTTCCGCGACATCCCGGTCCCGGGAATCTTCTCGGCGGCGGTGAAAAAATATTCGATGTGCTGCCCAACGTTTGGCGCACATGGATCGTATTTGGAATTCTCGCTGTCCTCCTGACCTTTGCTGCAGCCCAGCGGCTGGATCGGCTTTCGGCAAAACCGAATGGCGCCAAGACCGAATTCTCGCGCCGGCAACTCTTCCTTCTACTCGGGCTATGTAGCATCGCGTGGCTAATTCTTTTTTGGAACAACGCGAAAACCCTGCCGTTCCAGTGCGGCTACGATTCCAAGGACCACGTCGCTTATATTAAGTACATCCAGGACCGCGGGGCGTTGCCGTTGCCGAATGAGGGCTACGAAATGTTTCAGCCACCCCTCTATTACGCTTTGTCTGCGGCAGTTCTTTCAATCTGCCGCCTCTCGGTCGGCAACGATGCCGCTGTGATTGTCTTGCGTTCACTGACGATGCTTTTCGGCATCGCCAATTTTATTTTCGTTTTCCTCAGTCTGCGATTGCTCTTTCCCGGCAGACTCGCGCTTCAATTGATTGGACTACTCTTGGCCGCGTTTTTGCCGATGCAACTTTATCTCTCGCATTATGTAACCAACGAGACACTGGCCGCGACCTTGGTAACAGCGGCGATTTATCTTGGGTTGCGCGTGCTAAAAAGCGAAGAGGAATCCCTTTTGCAATATCTCTGGCTTGGAGTGTGCATCGGCGCGGCAATGTTGGCCAAGACCACGGGCCTGTTGCTGATTCCCCCGCTCCTCGGAGCTTTGATGATCAAGCTCGTGCAACAACGGGCTCCGATTTTCGGCTGGCTACAGGTGTTCGGAATAACAATAGGCGCGATCTTCGTGACGTGCGGATGGCATTACCTCCGGATCTGGCATCATTTCGGAACGCCCATCGTTGGCAACTGGGATCCGGTTCTAGGATTTCCCTGGTGGCAAGATCCAGGGTTCCACATCGCGGCCGATTATTTTCGCTTTGGTCAGTCGCTCATCGCTCCGCTTTTCAGCGGTTTCAACGGGTTCGCCGACGGAATCTATTCTACGCTCTGGGGTGACAGCCTTTGCGGCGGATTGTCCGGTTTGCTTTCGCGCACGCCGTGGAATTACCAACTCATGATTGGTGGTTACTGGCTGGCGCTCTGGCCGACGCTCCTCGTGATCGTTGGTGCAGCGGTTGTGCTCTATCGATTCGTTCGGCAGGCGTCGCCGGAATGGTTTTTGTTGCTTGGACTTTCAGCAGTAGTCACGCTCGCACTTATTTTTATGACCTTGAGAGTTCCTTCCTACGCGCAGGTGAAAGCTTTCTACGGTTTGTCCGCGATCGTGCCTTTCTGCTGCTTCGCCGTGGTTGGATGGCAAATGCTGACCGCGCGGTCGCGCATTTTGCAGTTATTCGCCGGCGCCCTGCTCATTTTTTTTAGCATCAACAGCTTCGCGTCAGTGTGGATCCGCCACTCGACAGGACAACATGTTTACGTGGCACTCAGGTCGATTTCCCAATCTCAACCGGATCGCGCCGTTTCAGAAGCGAAGGAGGCAATGAAGAATGATCCCTCGAATGCGAGCGCCCGTTGTTTTTTCGCCGCCGTCCTGGAAGAAATCAGCGAATCACGCCAAGCCGTAGCCGAATCCGAGCACGGCCTTCAGTTGAATGCTGCGAATGGTGATTGTCATCTTCAATTAGGAATTAGTCTGGCAAAACAAGGAGAGATGAGTCGGGCGATGAACGAAGCGCAACGCGCTCTTGAGCTGCTGCCGGAAAACGGGCGCGCTCACGATCTGGTGTTCACACTCGCGCGCGAGCTCCACCGCGCCCAAGAAGCGCTCGCCCTTGGTCGCGATGCACTCGCTGTTTCGCCGTTTGATTCCGATTTGCATTACCGAATCGGACTGGCCGCGGGCGGGACCGGAGACTTAACAACTGCCGCCCATCAATTCGCCTATGCGTTGCTGCTTCGGCCCAATCGCTCCGAGATCGCCGATAAACTTCATCTTGCGTTGCGCTTCGCGGCCCAAAGTCCGAACGCTTCGTCGCAGCTGAAGACGATTGCTTCTTCACCACCAGATTCTCCTCCGCTCTTAAACGAACTGGCCTGGTTGTTCGCAACTCATCCCGATGTCGCACTGCGCGATGGTTCGCGAGCTGTTCAACTATCCGAGCGCGCCTGCGCATTGACCGATCGCAAACAGCCTGCCTTTCTCGCGACCGCCGCGGCCGCGTACGCCGAAGTCGGAAAATTTCCTGAAGCAATCGCTGCGGCGCGGGAGGCACTTTCTCTCGCGCGATCGAACGGCGACGTGAAAACGGTTGGACTAACCGAAAATCTTCTCAGCGCGTTTCAGACAAACCAGCCTTATCGTGAGGAACCGGTTCGATGAAATTTTCCGCGGCGCGCTCGGAGTTGGATTCAATGATCGTGGAAATCGAGCTCACGCTCGTCAGCATTATTCAGGGCGTCGCGTTGACCATATTGATCGAGAACGCGCACGCCGTGATTGCCGAGCGACAACTTTTTTTCTGGCTCTATGTCGTCGCCGGATTGTTCGTCATTTTTGTTTTCTGGTCGCGCGCGGTGTTGCACATCATCACCGTGATTCGATGGCCGCTCGAGTTTGGCCATAATTTTCTATACATCGCCTGTGCTTTGGTTGAGGCAATTCTGTTCGCTCAACTCGGGAAGCCGGCGAGCTGGTTTGGCTTCGGCGCCGCTTTTATCGCGATTGGTTGGACTTTGTTCGTTTACGATCTTCGCCTGATTTATGCGCGGATGCGCGATAGCGCCGGCGAGGCGAGTGATCGCTTGTATGCGCGAGTCCAGCGCGATCAGTGGCTCAACATTGCTCTGCTCTTGCCAGCCGTGTTTTTGCTGAACTTTCTCTCCGCAGTTCTCATTCGGACCTGGCCGGAGGTTTTTCTGGCGCGCAATGCGCACGTTTGGCTGATCGCAGCCCAGGTTCTGGGGTTCGCCGGGTATTTGGTCTACGTCGTTCGCTTCTATGTCAGTCTTGCGCCGCTCATCGTTCAAGCGCGCCAGGAGTGGCGCAATTTAGTTAGCGACGAATCTTAACCCTGCACGAATTCAAAGCCCTGTCAGTGCCTGTCGCGCTTTTTCAACGTTCGATGCCCGCAGCACGATGATGCCCTTGGGCGAGGTCGCGCCTGTCGCGAAGTAAGCGTATTCAATGTTCACTTCCGCGCGCGAGAGTGCATCGGCAATTCTTCCAAGCACGCCACGTTCATTGGCGGCATCAATGCACAGAACATCGTTCTCGAATGCCAACACGCCGCGCTCCCCCAGAAGCATTAAAGCTTTGGTCGGGTCGCTCACAAGCATTCGAACCACCGAATGATCCACCGTGTCCGAAACTGTGAGCGCGTGAATGTTGATGCCGGCTTTGGCCAAAGCTTCGCACACGCGTGCCAGCGCTCCGGGGCGATTTTCAAGGAACACTGCCAGCTGCGTCGCCGTTTCCAGGGAGAGAATTTTTTTCATCTTGCATTGAGAATGACGCGAGTCGCCGCTTCTGACAATAGAGATCGTCGGGCGAGTAGCTATTCAGACGCGCAAATGCCATGGTCGATCCCAACATGAACAAATCCCCCGACCCGGCCGCGTCGCATTTGCGAACTCCCCGACGAACCGTCGGATTTTACACGGCCTGCGGGATCGTGATTGCGAATATTATCGGCACTGGCGTCTTCACCAGTCTTGGATTTCAAGTCACCGATATTCACTCGGGTTTTGCTTTGCTGATGCTTTGGATTGTCGGTGGAATCGCCGCGCTCTGCGGCGCGCTCTGCTACGGTGAGCTGAGCGCCGCGCTCCCGCGCTCCGGTGGCGAATATCATTTCCTTTCCGAGATTTATCATCCCGCCCTCGGCTTCATGGCCGGATTTATTTCGGCGACCGTCGGCTTCGCTGCGCCGATCGCGCTCGCGGCCATGGCGTTCGGAAAATATTTTCACGGCGTCTTCAACTTCGGTTCGCCAATTTTGCTTTCATTCTTGCTGGTCTGGATCGTCGCACTTTTCCATTTTGGAAACCTTCGTCTCGGCAGCGCGTTCCAAAATCTCTGGACGCTCGTGAAACTGCTCTTGATCGCTGCGCTGATCGGAGCCGGCCTGTTCATCGAAGAAAAACAGGCGATTAGCTTTTTGCCGCGGGCTGCCGACACGATGTCGATCTTCAGCGGCGCCTTCGCAGTCGCGCTCGTTTACGTGATGTATTCCTACTCGGGCTGGAACGCGTCGAGTTACATCATCGGTGAAGTAAAAAATCCGGAGCGCAATGTTCCGCGCTCGCTTCTTGTCGGAACGCTCATCGTCATGGCGGCCTATGTTCTCTTGAATGCAGTTTTTCTGGCGACCACACCGCAAAACGAAATGCGCGGCCAGCTCGAGGTCGGTTTGATCTCTGGCAAACATATTTTCGGGGAGAACGGCGGCCGCATCGTCGGCGGCGTGATTTGTCTCGGCTTAATTTCTGCGATCAGCTCCATGACCTGGATTGGGCCGCGCGTCACGATGTCGATGGGCGAAGATCATTGGCTGTTGCGCTTTCTCGGCCGCAAGAATGCCGACGGTGTTCCGGCGAACGCGGTCATCGCCCAATTGCTGATCGTAAATCTGCTTTTGTTGACGCGCAGTTTTGAGCTCGTCGTCGTCTACATCCAATTCGCGCTCCTGCTTTGTTCGCTTTTAACGGTCATCGGCGTGGTCGTGCTGCGTATGGCTCGCCCCGAGATCGCGCGGCCGTATCGCGTCTGGCTTTATCCGGTGCCACCGATCGTCTTCGCGGCGATCACGATTTGGATGATGATTTATCTTTTGCGCTCCAAAACCACTGAATCAGTGGCCGGACTCGGCACGGCAATAGCTGGCTTGCTCCTTTACTTTTGCGCTCGGAAACGCGTCAGTGCTGCCTAATGAGAAGATTTGCCGCCGCGACAATCGTTGCGTCGTCCATCTTCGTTGTGATTTCGAGCAGTTCGGCAATAGAATGGCCGTGGCAACGCGGCACTCCCAAACCAACCGCAGCCGCTCCGGCCCCGGCTCCCGCCGCGCAAGTTCGGGAGCCAGTCCAAACCGGGGGTTCGTCACCAGACGACGTGGCCCGTTTTCTGGCCGGAATGCCGCTCCCAAAGGTTTCGCCTCTGGCACCGTTGACGAACGATCCGGCATGGCAGGAGCACGCGGCGAATTTCGAAAAAGCCTTTGCTAAACTCAACACCAGGCGGCTGGCAAAAGTGCGCACTTGGGAAGCGCAGTACTTTCCCGAATCGCACGAGAAGATCCCCGTCGCGTATTACATGTTCAGCGGTCCCGATTTTCTTTACGTCGATCAATTTTTCCCAAAAGCCGATGTCTATATTCTTTGCGGCAAAGAATCGATGGGTCCGCCGCCAGATCCGCTGCACATCACAAATCTTGCCGACGCGCTTCACAATCTCGAAGAAGCGATGCAACCCTCAATTCGCTTCAGCTTTTTCATCACAAAGGATATGAAAGTCAGTCTCGACTCGCAGGAACTCAAAGGCGTGCTGCCGATTCTTTACGTTTTTCTGGCGCGCGCCGACAAATCGATTCGAGATGTAACTTTCGGATCACTGAGTGGCGGCGGATCGTTTCAGCCCGGGCGCGCCGGTGCCGGCGGCAGTCCGGGCGTGCGCATTCAGTGCATCGACAACCACTCCGGCCAGGAACAAACGCTTTATTATTTCACGACCGATATTTCCGACGGTGGCGTTGGCTCGTCAGGCTTCCTGAAATTCTGCAACCAGTTTGGCGTGGGCGGCAGTTTTCTCAAAGCGTCATCCTATTTGATGTTTGAAGAAGGCTTCAATCGCATTCGCGATTTCATTCTCGACCACAGTAAGACCATCGTTCAGGACGATGCCGGTATTCCGCTCGCTAATTTCAATCGCGACAAATGGAACATCCGCGTCTTCGGCACCTACCTTGGGCCGATCGAGATTTTCAAACAACACTACCAGCCCAAGTTGAAAGAGCTTTTCGATCAGAGCGCTCCACCGCCGATCGAGTTCAACTTCGGCTATCGCTGGAATTACAAAGAAAGCCACGTCATCGTGGCGACCCGCAGTTAATTTATTCCTGGAAGCGGCGGAACCAGGAGTACGGGAAGACATCGCCCGGACAATCAGTCGCCCATCGTGGCGGATTCACTTCCCGATGCGGTTTCACGATCGGATAATGATCGCCCACTTTGCCGCAGCGTTGCCGCAGATAACGAATTAATTCTTCGCAGCAGTCGAGCTGAGCGCGAGTCGGTTGATCGCGATTGAAATCGCCGACCAGACAAATCCCGAGCGCGATGTTGTTCAAATAATCGCTGTGGACGTGGCCACCGTTGATTTGTCGCCGCCAACGATCGCCCACTTCGATTTGACCGTTGCCGGTGGAAGTTCCGTTGCCGATCACGAAATGATAAGCGAGTCCGTTTTGCATCCGGCGAAAATGCCGGTGGTAATAATCGAACGCGGCCGCGTTCCCCTGACGCGTTCCGCTGTTGTGCACGACGATGTATTGCCAGCGACTCCGCGCGACCGGCGCGCGATCGATCTGGGCGCGCACAGAGCTCGTCAGATAACGGTAACCGGCGCCGCTACTGGTGCTGCGCCCGCCGCCGCCGAACAATCTCGACCAAAAACCGCGCGGCTTTTCGTAACCGTATTTTTCGATCGTCAATTGCTCCGGCTCTTCCACTGGTCCCCTTCCGAACGCAGATGTCGATCTTGGCCCGGGTGCGGGAGGCGCGTTCGGGCTCGGGACCGCGATCGCGCGCGGCGGAGACGCGCTCGGTTTTACGGGAGGCGTTTCAGATGGTTTAGGTGAAGTCTTTTTGTGCGGAGTCGGCGATTTCCCTGCAGTTGTTTTCTTTTTTTTCTTCCCCTTCGGCGAAGTTTCTTTGGCGGCGGATTTCTTCGCTTTTGCCTTCGGTGTCGCTTCCGGTGTTTCACTCGGGGTTGGAGACGCCTTAGATTCATCGGCCGGCGTTTTCTTTGCTTTCGGTTTCGGTTTAGGCGTGGGCGAGGTCGATTTCTTCTTCTTGCGCGGTGAAGTCTTCGATTTGGGCGTCGGGCTAGGCGATTCGTCCTCGGAATTTACCGCGCGAGCTTTGCGTACGGGCAACGGTTTTTCTTCATTGATTGGTTGCGCTTGAAGGACAAGGCCACCAATGACCGCGCTGAGCGCGAGAAAACTACAAACGCGGAAACGTCCCACTGCGCGCAGCGTAACAGAGTGTTACGCGCGATCAACTCGCGAACGCTTTTCGGAGTCAACCGGCAACGAAATCAAAAAACTGGTTACGCCGGCTGCATCGCCGACGCCGACTCTTCAGATTTGCCGCGCCGTTCGCGTTCGCGGCGAAGAATCGCATTCAATTTGCCGCCGAGGAGCAAAAACAAACAAGTGAGATACATCCACGTCAGCAAAATGATGATCGACGCCAGCGCCAGATAAGTCGCGTCGTAGCGGCTGTAGCGTGCGACATACAACTGAAACAATTTCGTTACCGTGATCCAGCCGGCCGAGAAAAAAATCGCGCCCGGCAACGCCTGTCGAACGGTGAGATAATTTTCCGGCGTCAGCAGATACAAAACGAGCGCCATCCCAATCAGCACGATCGCCGTGAAC